>Ga0308157_10001002_pt1 | contig 68451 bp, 69 predicted proteins | sample PhyBR1_FD_201035 | JGI IMG/M metagenome (GOLD analysis project Ga0308157, IMG submission 201035) | Phyllosphere microbial communities from UC Gill Tract Community Farm, Albany, California, United States - DLSLB.R1 | ecosystem: Host-associated > Plants > Phyllosphere > Unclassified | place: USA... | reverse complement strand
GAGCCATGCTCGGCAGAGGCTTTACCGGTAATGCCCCATGCCGAGCATGGCTCGGCACGACAGGGGGGGGCATCAAACAAGGCCCGCCCAGCGCGGGCCTTGTCCGTTTCAGCGGCCTGCGCCGCTTTCAGGCGAAAGCAACGACCGCGCCAGCCTACGCTTCGTTTAAACTCCCGGTTGGTTTTTGTGTTTCCCGTCGATAACAGACTCACCTGAACGAGCCTAGCCCCCAGACATGACCAATATCGCCAAGATCCACGCCCGTGAAATCCTCGACAGCCGTGGCAACCCCACGCTGGAAGCCGAAGTCACCCTGGCCGACGGCTCGTTCGGCCGCGCTGCCGTCCCGTCCGGCGCTTCGACCGGCACCAAGGAGGCCGTGGAACTGCGCGATGGCGACAAGACCCGTTACCTGGGCAAGGGCGTGCGCAACGCCGTTGGCAACATCAACGGTGCCATCGCCACCGCCCTGGCCGGCTTCAACGCGGAAGACCAGGAGGGCCTGGACCGCCGCCTGATCGACCTTGACGGCACCGAGAACAAGGGCCGCCTGGGCGCCAATGCGCTGCTCGGTGTTTCCATGGCCGCCGCCCACGCGGTCGCCGCTTCGAAGAAGCAGGCGCTGTGGCAGTACCTGGCCGCCAAGACCGGCGCCACCCCATCGCTGCCGGTGCCGATGATGAACATCATCAACGGTGGTGCGCACGCCGATAACAACGTCGACTTCCAGGAGTTCATGGTGTTGCCGGTCGGCTTCAGCTCGTTCAGCGAATCGCTGCGCGCTGGCACCGAAATCTTCCACGCGCTGAAGTCGGTGCTCAAGGGCCACGGCTTGAGCACGGCGGTCGGCGACGAAGGCGGCTTCGCGCCGGACTTCCGCAGCAACGTCGAGGCGCTGGACACCATTCTGGAAGCCATCGGCAAGGCTGGTTACACGGCCGGCGAGGACATCCTGCTGGGCCTGGACGTCGCTTCCAGCGAGTTCTACGAGAACGGCAAGTACAACCTGGTCGGCGAGAACAAGCGCCTGACCTCCGAGCAGTTCGTCGACTTCCTGGCTGACTGGAGCGCGCAGTACCCGATCATCAGCATCGAAGACGGCCTGGCCGAGAACGATTGGGCCGGTTGGAAGCTGCTGACCCAGCGCGTTGGCAACAAGGTGCAGCTGGTCGGCGACGATCTGTTCGTCACCAACCCGAAGATCTTCGCCGAAGGCATCGAGTCGGGTACCGCCAATGCCATCCTGATCAAGGTCAACCAGATCGGCACCCTGACCGAGACCCTGGAAGCCATTTCCATGGCCGACAAGGCCGGTTATGCGGCCATCGTCTCGCACCGCTCGGGCGAAACCGAAGACACCACCATCGCCGACATCGCCGTGGCCACCACCGCCACCCAGATCAAGACCGGCTCGCTGTGCCGCAGCGATCGCGTGGCCAAGTACAACCAGCTGCTGCGCATCGAGGAAGCCCTCGGCAGCGGCGCGCGCTATGCCGGTCGTGACGCGTTTGTCTCGCTCAAGCGCTGATCGTCATGCGTAATTGGCGCTGGCTGCTGCTGGTGCTGGCGGTACTGCTGGGATTGCTGCAGTACCGCTTCTGGTTTGGCCAGGGCAACTCGGGCGAAGTAATGATGCTCGAGGCGCAGGTGGCCAACCAGAAGCGTGACAACGACGGTCTGCAGCAGCGCAATGACTCCCTGGCCGCCGAAGTCCAGGACCTCAAGGATGGCGAGGCTGCCATCGAAGAGCGTGCGCGCAGCGAGCTGGGCATGATCAAGCCGGGCGAAAAATTCTATCGGGTTGTCGAAGACGCCCCGGTAGCTGCTCCCGTGGCGCCGGCACCTGCCGCAGCGCCAGCAGCAGGGCAGGGCAATCCGCAATCGCCGCCGGAGAACATTCCGTGATCGTGCAGACCTGGGCCGTGGTTCCCGCTGCCGGGCGCGGCACGCGTTTTGGCGGGTCGGTGCCCAAGCAGTATCTGCTGGCCGATGGCGAGCCCCTGCTTGCGCATGCCCTGCAGTCGTTGCTTGCCCATCCCGGCGTCGCCGGGGTGATGGTGGCGATTGCCGAGAACGATGCCGACTGGCCGGGTTGGACCTCGTTCGCCGACAAGCCGGTGCTGACCTGCGTGGGAGGAGAGACCCGTGCTGCGTCGGTATTGGCTGGGCTGCAGGCCTTGCCGGACAGTGTGCGCGCCGATGATTTCGTGCTGGTCCATGATGCGGCGCGGCCGAATCTGGACGCGGCTGACCTGAGTCGTCTGCTGGAAGTGGGGCGTGCCGATCCGGTCGGCGGCATTCTTGCCGCGCCGGTGCGTGACACGCTCAAGCGTGCTGGCGACGACGGTGGCATTGATCGCACCGAGCCGCGTGAGCGCCTGTGGCGCGCGCTGACCCCGCAGATGTTCCGCCGCCATCAGCTGACCCGTGCGTTGCTCGACGCCGCTGCCGCAGGCATTGATGTCACCGACGAGGCGATGGCGATGGAGCGGCAGGGTGTACGTCCGTTGTTGATCGAAGGCGCGGAAAGCAATTTCAAGGTCACCACCCCGGCCGATCTGGCCCGTTTCGAATTCGAGCTGTCGCGGCGCGGCAGCTGATCCCTTGCCGGCGCGTTGGCGTTGGCTCTGCCTAGAAGTACTGCCATGAACTCTTCCGTTTCCTTCCCTCCCATCCGTATCGGCCAAGGCTATGACGTGCATGCCTTCGGTGAGGGTGACCACATCATGCTGGCCGGCGTACGCGTGCCGCACAGTCGCGGCGTGCTCGCGCACAGCGACGGCGATGTGGCCCTGCATGCGCTGTGCGATGCCATGCTTGGTGCGCTGGCGCTGGGCGATATCGGCGTGCATTTCCCGCCCTCCGATGAGCGCTGGAAGGGCGCGGACAGCAGTCGTTTCGTCAGTCATTGCAATGAACTGCTGCGCGAGCGTGGCTGGCAGGTCGGCAATGTCGACATCACCGTGATCTGCGAGCGGCCCAAGGTGGGCCCGCATGCACTGGCAATGCGCGAGAAGGTAGCGCAGCTGCTGCAGATCGATCTGGATCGGGTCAGCATCAAGGCCACCACCAGTGAAAAGCTGGGATTCACCGGCCGCGAAGAAGGCATCGCCGCGCAAGCCGTGGCCCTGTTGGTGGGCGCATGATCGCGCTGCCGCTGGCCTTTGGTGAGCCGGTGCTGACTGCGGCCATCCGCAGCGTGCCGGAAGACTTCCAGGTTGATGAAATCCCCGCCTTTGAAGCGACCGGCGAGGGTGAGCATCTGTTGCTCGATATCCGCAAGCGCGGCGCCAATACCGTGGCGATTGCCAAGCAGTTGGCGCAATGGGCGGGCGTGCCGGAAATGGGCGTCAGCTATGCCGGGCAGAAAGATCGGCATGCGGTGACCACACAGCGCTTCAGCGTGCACCTACCCAAGCGCGTGGCGCCGGATCTGGCGCTGCTGGAGTCGGATGAGCTGCATGTGCTCGCTTCGACCTGGCACAACCGCAAGTTGCAGCGCGGCGCATTGGCGGGCAACCGCTTCAAGCTGGTGCTGCGTGGCGTGCAAGGCGACAAGGCGGCCATCGAGGAGCGCCTGCAGATTGTCGCTGCGCGCGGCCTGCCGAACTGGTTTGGCGAACAGCGCTTTGGCCGTGATGGCGGCAACGTGCCGGCAGCGCTGCAGATGTTTGCTGGTCGTCGTGTGCGCAAGGACCAGCGTTCGATGCTGCTGTCCGCCGCGCGCTCTGCCTTGTTCAATCGCGTGCTCGCCGCGCGCGTTGAGGCAGGCAACTGGGACACCGCGCTGGAAGGTGAAGTGTGGATGCTGGACGGCAGCCGCTCGGTGTTCGGCCCTGAGCCGATGAGCGAGGTGCTGGCTGAGCGCCTGGCGCGATTCGATATTCATCCCAGTGCGCCGTTGTGGGGTGTTGGCGAGCTGCGCGCGACCGATGCCGCGCGCACCGTGGAAGACCAGGCCCTGGGCGATGAGCAGGCCTTGGCGTTGCGCGCCGGACTGGAACAGGCTGGGCTCAAGCAGGAGCGTCGCTCGCTGCGCCTCAAGCCCATGCTGATGCAGCACCAATGGCTGGCCGACGACGTGCTTGAAGTGTCGTTCGCGCTGCCGCCGGGCTGCTACGCCACGGCGGTGCTGCACGAGCTGGGTGAAGTCACCGACGTCAGTCGCAATGAAATTGCGGGCACTCCGGCATCTGAAGCCGAAGCGTCGAGCGAAGACGCCGCCGTCGACTAAACGCTTGGGAAGTCGTAGCCCGGGTAAGCGCAGCGCACCCGGGAGGCGAGGTCCAGTGGTGCTTCACAGTCTCATGCGAACAATCCCGGGGGGTACCCGGTTACAACTTGGTTCCAGTCGCCCATACCGGTTGTCTCAGCGATTGGCCAACAGCACCAGGACCGCGCCGGTGCCACCCTGGGTGGGCGGTGCCGAATGAAACGCCAACACGTCATTGCGCTGGCGCAGCATGCGATCGACAAGGTTTTTCAACACCGGCGCACCGCCATCCGATTGCAGGCCCTTGCCGTGGATGATGCGCACACAGCCATGCTCATGCGCGCGGGCTTCCAACAGGAACTGGCGTAGCAGGTTCTCTGCCTGCACGGCGGTGGCGCCGTGCAGGTCCAGTTCGTCCTGTACTGAATACTGGCCACGCTTGAGACGCTGGAACATGCGTGCAGGCAGGTTGTCGCGGCGGTAGCTGGCGGTATCCCCGGCTTCCAGCGGGGCTGTGGAGCGCAGCAGCCGGGCAAATTCGCCCAGCGCCTCGGATTCATCCTGTTCAGCCATGCGCGCACGCGGCCTGGGCGGCGGTTTGCGGGTGCCGGGCGTCGCCACCGGGCGCATCGGCGTCACTTCGCCGATGGCCGAGCGGAACAGTGCGGCGTCATCTTCGTCTTCTGGATGCGACATGTGCACAGCGTAACGTGCGTGGGTTCTCAGGCAAGTCCCGCGAAGCGGGGAGTGCTGCGGCGCATTCCGGTATCATGGCCGCTCAGGTCGGTCCGTCACGGTGATGTACTAACCGGAGGTTCCGGCGATTGCGGCGCTGAGTGGGAGCGTCGCGTGTTGATCCAGTAACCCAGGCCTTAAATGCGCGTACTTGTATCAAATGACGATGGTGTGGACGCCCCCGGCATCAAGATGTTGGCCGAGGAGCTTCGCAACGCCGGACACGAAGTCACCGTGGTGGCACCGGACCGTGACCGCTCGGGTGCCTCCAACTCACTTACGCTGGATCAGCCGGTGCGTCTGCGCCGGATTGACCACTACACCTGTGCGGTGGCGGGTACGCCTACCGACTGCGTGCACCTTGCCCTGACCGGCATGCTCGAATTCGAGCCGGACATCGTGGTCTCGGGCATCAACAATGCGGCCAACCTCGGCGACGATGTGATTTATTCGGGCACGGTGTCGGCCGCGATGGAAGGGCGTCACCTTGGCCTGCCGTCGGTGGCGGTATCGCTGGTCACGCACAAGCATGAAGCCAAGAATTTCGTTACCGCCGCGCGCGCGGCGGTGGAGATCGTGTCCCGGCTCATCGCTGATCCGCTGCCTGCTGACACCATCCTCAACGTCAACGTTCCGGATCTGCCCTGGGGCGAGATCCGGGGCTTCGAGGTCACCCGGCTGGGTAACCGGCATCGTGCCGAAGCCTGTGTTCCGGCAACCGACCCGCGCGGCAACACCGTGTACTGGATCGGCCCGGCCGGCAGCGAGCAGGACGCAGGCCCCGGCACCGACTTCCACGCCGTGCGTACCGGGCATGTCTCGATCACCCCGATCCAGGTGGACCTGACCCGCTATTCGGCGTTGGAAAAGGTTGCAAGCTGGGTGGGTGGCCTGACCGAAACCCTGGGGAAATCGGAATGACGGCGCGCATGCGCCTGCAGCCGGAGGCCGTTGGTATCGGCATGACCTCGCAGCGGGTGCGCGACCGGTTGGTCGAGCGGCTGCGTGAGGCAGGCATCGCCGACGAAGCCACGCTCAATGCCGTGCGCGTTGTTCCGCGCCATCTTTTCATCGACGAGGCGCTGGCCTCGCGCGCCTACGAAGACACCGCCTTGCCGATCGGCCATGGCCAGACCATTTCGCAACCCTGGGTTGTGGCGCGGATGACCGAAGCCGTGTTGACGGTAGGGCCGAAGAAAGTCCTGGAAGTCGGCACCGGCTCGGGTTACCAGGCGGCGATCCTCGGCGCGTTGGGGCTGGAAGTGTTTACCGTCGAGCGCATCGGTGACCTGCTGCGGCAGGCACGCAAGCGCTTCCGTCATCTGGGCATGAACATCCGCACCAAGCACGATGATGGCCGCATCGGCTGGCCCGAGCACGGTCCTTACGACGCGATCGTGGTGACGGCGGCGGCGCCTGCGTTGGTTGATGCATTGATCGACCAGCTTGCCGTCGGTGGACGGCTGGTCGCGCCGGTTGGCGGGGCCGGCGGACAGGTGCTGTTACAACTCACCCGACAGGCCGATGGCACCATTGTCCAGGATGACCTGGCGCCGGTGAGTTTCGTGCCGTTGCTGTCGGGCATGCTGGATTAATCAGGGATATTCCACGCGATGAAGATTTTCGGGCCGTTGTACGACCGTGCCATGGTGTGGGCCAGCCATGAACGGGCGCCAACCTACCTGACCGTGCTCAGCTTCATCGAGGCCATCATCTTCCCGGTGATGCCGGAGGTGATGCTGATGCCGATGTGCGTGGCGCAGCCACGCAAAGGCTGGTGGTTCGCCACCTTGAGCCTGGCTGGGTCAATGGTCGGTGCGTTGGTCGGGTACGCCTTGGGCCATTACGCTTTCGAGGCGTTGAAGCCGGTGTTCGAAATGCTGGGCATGCTGCCGTCGATCGAGGCGGGTATCGCAACCCTGCAGGCAAAGATGATTGAATCACCCTGGGCGGTGTTCACCTTCCTGGTGCTGGGGGGGTTCATGCCCATTCCAATGAAGGTCTTCACATGGGCCTCGGGTATCGTTGGCGTGCCACTGCCGCAGTACATGCTGAGCATGCTGGTGGGGCGTGGCAAGCGTGTCTACGTGCTGGCTGCGGTCATCCGTTTTGGTGGTGCCCGTGCCGCGCAGGCATTGCGGCGTTGGATTGAACCGTTGGGCTGGATTGCCACTGTGCTGGTTGTGGGCCTGGTGGGTTGGTTGGTCTGGAGAGCGAAATTCGCATGAATGCAAAACTGCTGGGCAAGGGTATGGGCAAGGCAGCTGCCGTGCTGCTGGTGACGGTATTGGTTGGCTGCGGTACGGCGACGGTGGTGAAGCCCTCTGCTGGTGGCGCGTCGGGCGCTTCCGGTACGAGCACAACGCCGCGGACCTCGGTGCCGAAGCCTGGCCAGACCGCAGTGGTGCGGCGCGGTGACACGCTGTTCGCGCTCGCCCGCATCCACAACATCACACCGCGTGACCTGGCCGCCTGGAATGGTCTTGCCGAGCCTTACACGATCTATCCCGGTCAGTCGCTACGCCTGTATCCGGGCGGCAGCGCGTCCAGCACGCCGCGCCCGGCCACCGGCACTGCGGCAACCCGTCCGGTCGTCGTGAAGCCCGCAGCACCTGCAACCGCCCCCGTCAGCAGTGGTATCGGTTGGCGCTGGCCGGCAGAGGGTGCGGTGGTTGGTCGTTTCGTCGCCGGCGAAGCCACCAAGCAGGGTGTGGACATCGCCGGCACCAGTGGCCAGGCGGTGCGTGCCGCAGGACCGGGTGTGGTCGTGTACTCGGGTGCTGGCCTGGTTGGTTACGGCGAACTCATCATCATCAAGCACAACGAACAGTGGTTGTCCGCTTACGGCCACAACCGCAAGCGGCTGGTCAATGAAGGCCAGAACGTCAAGGCGGGCGACCAGATCGCGGAGATGGGCCGCAGCGGCACTTCGCGCGACATGTTGCACTTCGAGATCCGCTACAACGGCAAGCCAGTGGATCCGCTGATCTACCTGCCCAGCCGCTGATGCAACGGCGGTACGGGCCGGCCTGCCGCATCGCGCGCCAGGCCGCAGCGCTGGTCAAGCACGGGCTGCGACCGGTGCTGTCACTTTGACCCATGCTTGGCTGGGAGGCGATAAAAAATGCAGGCAGCGAAATACTGGTTCCAGGCGAAGTCGCATGGGTACGGGTGGAGCTGGCCGCTGACCTGGCAGGGTTGGTTGAGCTATGCGGTGGCCGCCGTGTTGCTGCTGCTCGGATTCGTCTTGGTTCCGCCGTGGTCCAACGCGGTTGCGTTTGCCGTGGTCAACGGGATCGTGGTGCTGGCACTGGTTGTGGTGTGCTGGTTGAAAGGGCAGCCAGCGCCGTCGCGTCGGCGGACATGAAAAAACCCGGCAATGCCGGGTTTTTTTGTGCCACGCCGGGTATCAGCCCTCAGTCGCTGCCATCCAGGATGAAGGCCATCACCACCCTGCGGTTTTCGCCGGCCAGCACGTTGTAGGTGCGGGCGGCGGAGGCATTGTTCATCACTTCGATGCCGATACCCCGGGTCAGGCTGGCAGCCATCACTGCTGCTGGCGGGAATACCTGCTTCTCGCCCGTTGCAAGGATGATCAGCTCCGGATTCTGTTCCAGCGCCACGGCCAGGTGTTCCGGGGTAAGTGCCGCAGCCGATGCCACCGGCCAGTCTTCAATCAGCTGGTTCGGGGCCAGTACGAAGCTGCGGGTCAGGATCTGGTCATTCACCGTCGCCTGGCGGCCATCGGCCGAGCGCAGGGAGTAGGTGTAATCCGGTAATTCACGGCTCAACAGCATTGCAGGTTCCTCGGCGATCAGCCGCGGGGCAGCACGATCTGGCGCTTTTCCTTGGCGGGACGGTACAGCACGGCAACGTGGCCGATGCGCTGCACGAGGGCGCCGCCGCTGGCTTCGACCAGCTCGCCGATGATGGCATCGCGGGCATCACGATCTTCAGCGGCGATCTTCACCTTGATCAACTCATGGCGTTCCAGCACCTCGTCCAGCTCGGCCAGGAAGGCCGGGGTAACCCCCTTGCCACCGATCTGCAGCAGAGCTTTCAGATCGTGCGCTACGCCGCGCAGGAATCGGTTTTGGGCCGGGGTAATGACGATGGACATGCAGGATTACAGGTAATCAAGGGGGTTCAGGGTATCATGACCACCCCTGTAAGCCCCATTGCCGATGCCTTCCCGTAGCAAAAGCAGCCAGCGCTGGCTCAAAGAACACTTTTCCGACCCCTTCGTGAAAAAGGCCCAGAAGGAGGGCATGCGCTCGCGCGCGGCTTACAAGCTGGAGGAGCTGCTCGAGCGTGATCGGCTGCTGAAGCCGCACATGGTCGTGGTCGACCTGGGCGCGGCACCGGGTGGCTGGTCTCAGCAGGTGCGGAGACAGATCGGCGACACCGGCCGTGTGCTTGCCCTGGACATCCTGGAGATGCCGCCTTTGGCGGGCGTGGAGTTTCTTCACGGCGACTTCAGGGAAGAATCTGTCCTATCGCAGTTCGAGGCGATGCTCGGCAATCAGCCGGTGGACCTTGTGCTGTCGGATATGGCCCCCAATAAGAGTGGTATGGATGCGGTTGACCAGCCGCGGATGATGCACCTGGCAGAGTTGGCGATGGATTTTGCCGACAACCACCTCAAGCCGGGCGGGGCGTTCCTGATCAAGTTGTTCCAGGGCGTTGGCTTTGATGACTACGTGCGTGAGATGCGCCGTCGTTACGACAAGGTCGCCATTCGCAAGCCGGACGCTTCACGCAAGCGTTCACCTGAGGTTTATGCCTTGGGGCAGGGCAAGCGCACGCAGATCAAGTAAGCTCGAAACATACATAACGCGTCAGGAATTAGAGGGACATCGGAGCCGATGAGGATGAACGACTTGACCAAGAACCTCCTGCTTTGGGTGGTTGTCGCCGTCGTGCTGATGGTGGTGTTCCAGAGCTTCGCCCCCCGCGGCGGCGCGGTGACCGCTGGTGACGCACGCAACTACACCCAGTTCCTGCAGGAAGTGGACAGCGGCCGCATCAAGGCGGTCGAGTACACCGACAAGACCACGATGACCACCAACCATCTGCGCTTCAAGCGTTCCGATGGTTCGGAGGGCCAGCTGTTCGCGCCGGCCGACCCCAAGCTGCTGGACCAGCTGTATTCCAAGAATGTTGAAGTGGCACGCCAGGAGCCGGCCACCGGCCCAGGCTTCTGGGGGCTGGTACTGCAGTTCCTGCCGGTCCTGCTGCTGATTGGCTTCTGGATTTTCATGATGCGCCAGATGCAGGGCGGCGGCGGCGGTGCCAAGGGCGCGATGTCCTTCGGCAAGTCGCGCGCCAAGCTGCAGGGCGAGGACCAGATCAAGGTCACCTTCGCCGACGTCGCTGGTTGCGACGAAGCCAAGGAAGAGGTCGGCGAGCTGGTGGAATTCCTGCGCGATCCGACCAAGTTCACCAAGCTGGGCGGCAAGATCCCGCGCGGCGTGCTGATGGTCGGCCCACCGGGTACCGGCAAGACCTTGCTGGCCCGTGCGATCGCCGGTGAGGCCAAGGTGCCGTTCTTCGCGATCTCCGGTTCGGACTTCGTCGAAATGTTCGTCGGCGTTGGTGCAAGCCGCGTGCGCGATATGTTCGAGCAGGCCAAGAAGCACGCGCCGTGCATCATCTTCATCGACGAAATCGATGCCGTGGGCCGTCACCGCGGTTCGGGCATGGGCGGTGGCCATGATGAGCGTGAGCAGACCTTGAACCAGATGCTGGTCGAGATGGACGGCTTTGAAGGCGGCGAAGGCGTGATCGTCATCGCCGCCACCAACCGCCCCGACGTGCTGGACAAGGCGCTGCTGCGCCCGGGCCGTTTCGATCGCCAGGTCATGGTTGGCCTGCCGGACATCAAGGGCCGCGAGCAGATCCTGCGCGTGCACCTGCGCAAGGTGCCGGCTGCCGATGACGTGCGTCCGGAAGTGCTGGCACGCGGTACCCCGGGTTTCTCGGGTGCGGACCTCGCCAACCTGATCAATGAAGGCGCCCTGTTTGCGGCTCGTCGCAACAAGCAGGAAGTCGACATGAAGGACTTCGAGGACGCCAAGGACAAGATCTACATGGGTCCTGAGCGCCGCAGCATGGTCATGCGTGAGGAAGAGCGTCGTAATACCGCTTATCACGAGTCTGGCCATGCCGTTGTCGCCATGTCGCTGCCCAAGGCCGACCCGGTCCACAAGGTCACCATCATGCCGCGCGGTTGGGCCCTGGGCCTGACTTGGCAGCTGCCTGAGCATGACCACATCAGCAAGTACAAGGAGCGCATGCTCGAAGAGCTGGCGATCCTGTTCGGTGGCCGCATCGCCGAGGAGATTTTCGTTGGCGAAATGTCCACGGGCGCCTCCAACGACTTCGAGCGGGCTACCAAGCTGGCCCGTGCGATGGTCACCAAATACGGCATGTCCGATGTGTTGGGCACCATGGTCTACGCCGACGAAGAAGGCGGCTATGGCATGCACAGCAAGACCATTTCCGAGGCCACCCAGCAGAAGGTGGATGCGGAGATCCGTCGTATCCTCGATGAGCAGTACGCGGTTGCGTACCGGATCCTGGAAGAGAAGCGCGATGTGGTCGAGGCGATGACTGCCGCATTGCTTGAGTGGGAAACCATTGATGCCGAGCAGGTCAAGGATCTGATGGAGGGGCGCGAGCCCGCGCCGCCCGCAGGTTGGGTCGCCAAGATCCCGCCGAGCAGCGACAGCAACGATGGTGGCAAGGGCGGCGACGACCAGCGCCCGGTGCCGCCGATCACTGATCCGGCCGGCCAGCACTGAGTCTGCTGGTCTGCAGTTGGATCCCGAAACGGGCCGGACATTCCGGCCCGTTTTCGTATGCGGCGGCGGTGGGCGAGAATAGGCAGGAAATCTGCAGCAGGTACCCACATGAACACCCAGAAGCCACCTCCGCTCAACATGCCTGAAATGGTGATTGCCACCGTTGCCGGCGTCGCCTTCGGGGTGAAGACAGACAATTACCTCACCGGCATTTTCGTCGGCGTGGTACTTGGCGTGGTGTTGAGCCTGATCGGTAACAAGATCCGCGCAAGGAGGAAACCCTGATGTTCGACATCGCCCCGGTTCTGGACTGTGCCGGCCGCCCGCTGCGGCTGGATCGTGTGCAGGTGATGGGCATCGTCAACGTCACACCGGATTCATTCTCCGATGGAGGGCAGCACGCAACCACCGCAGCAGCCATCGAACACGCGCTGGCGCTGCTGGAACAAGGCGCGGATCTGCTGGATATCGGTGGCGAGTCCACCCGGCCTGGTGCCACGCCTGTATCGGTGCAGCAGGAGATCGATCGAGTGGTTCCGGTCATCGAGGCGCTGGCAGCGCGGGTATCGGTGCCGCTGAGCGTCGATACCTTCAAGCCCGAGGTGATGCGAGCAGCACTGGCGGCAGGCGCTGGCATGGTCAACGACGTGCAGGCGCTGCAGCAGCCGGGTGCGCTGGAGGTGGTTGCTGCCTCCAATGCGGCTGTGGTGCTGATGCATGCAGTGGGAGGGCCCTATGCTGCCGGTGACCCAGTGGCTTACGACGATATCGCCGGCGAGGTCCATCGCTTCCTGGCCGAGCGTGTGTTTGCGGCGGAGATGGCTGGCATCGAGCGCAAGCGCCTGCTGGTCGATCCTGGCTATGGTTTCAACAAGGATACGGCCCAGAACATCGCACTGCTGGCGGCGCAGGAGCGCCTGCTGAGCATCAACCTGCCGTTGCTGGCGGGCTTCTCGCGCAAGCGCTGCATCGGAGATATAACCGGCCGCACGGTCGCTGCCGAGCGGCTGGCAGGTTCGCTGGCTGCGCACCTGGTTGCCGTGCAGCGCGGGGCGAAGATCGTCCGCGTACATGATGTCGCGGCTACGGTTGATGCCTTGAAAGTACTGGCGGCGGTTGACGCGGTGCCGGCCCCGCGCACCACCGCGCCGACCTTGCCGCGTTGGCCGGACGAGGACTGATGGCGATCGACCAGCGGCCGCTGGCCATCGCCCTGATGGGCCCCACCGCCTCGGGCAAGACCGCTGCGGCGATCGCCTTGGCCAAGGCATACGGCGGGGAAATCGTCAGCGTTGATTCGGCCCTGGTCTATCGGGGCCTTGATATCGGTGCGGCGAAGCCGGACGCAGCCGAGCAGGATGGTGTGCCGCATCACCTGCTGGACCTGCGTGATCCCTGGCAGACCTATTCGGCCGCGGAATTCGCCGTCGATGCCGCCGCCGCGGTGCAGGACATCGTTGCGCGCGGTGGGCTGCCCATCCTTGCCGGCGGCACCGGCCTGTATTTCCGGGCACTGCTGCAGGGTTTGTCGGTGATGCCACCGGCCGATCCGGCAATGCGCGCCGCCATCAGCGCCGAGGCCGAAACGCTGGGTTGGGCGGCGTTGCACGCGGAGTTGGCCGGGGTAGACCCGGTCGCAGCCAGACGCATCCATGCCACCGATCCACAGCGCATCCAGCGGGCGCTGGAGGTTTACCGGCTTAGCGGCAAGCCGATCAGTTACTGGCAGGCGCAGCCGGGGACCCCACGGCTGCCGCTGCGGGTGTTGAAGCTGGTATTGGCGCCCGCTGATCGGGGCGTACTGCACCAACGTATCGAGCGTCGGTTCGAGCTGATGCTCGAGCGGGGCTTTCTGGACGAGGTGCGCAAGCTCAAGGCCTTGCCGCAGATGGCTGCTGTGCCGGTACCGCTGGACCTGCCGGCGATCCGGGCAGTGGGCTATCGTCAGGCGTGGCAGTTCCTGGAGGGGCAGGGCGGCTACGCGGAACTGCGCGACAAGGGTATTTTTGCCACCCGACAGTTGGCAAAGCGGCAGCTCACCTGGCTGCGGGGTGAGCTGGATGCGCGCTGGTTCGACCCTGCCAGCGAAATGTCGCGCCTGCAGGACGCCGTATCGCTGTTTCTGCAAAGGTAGCCGGCCGCTCGGCGGTGTAACATCAAGCTTCCGGCCTGGCAGGGGATGCCAGACCGCCGGCCCATAAGAACAAGAACAGAGGAGTAGATGATGTCCAAGGGGCAGTCTTTGCAGGATCCGTTTCTGAATGCGTTGCGCCGTGAGCGCGTGCCGGTTTCGGTCTACCTGGTAAATGGCATCAAATTGCAGGGCACGATCGAGTCGTTCGACCAGTTCGTGGTGCTCCTGCGCAATACCGTCAGCCAGATGGTCTACAAGCACGCCATTTCCACCGTGGTGCCGGCGCGCAACGTGCGCGTGGGGCCGGGTGGTGGCTATGTGCAATCGGGTGACGGAAGTCAGGCAGCTGATGACGATATCGACAACGACAACGAATAAGCAGGTGGCGGCGCATGTTTGACCGCTCTAAAAAGGGCGAACATGCGCTGTTGATCCAGCCGCATGTTGGCCGGTTGGAAGAAGATGTACTGGAGGAGTTCACCGATCTGGCGCGTTCGGCCGGGGCAACCATTGCCGCGGCCATCAGTGCTCGCATGGATCGGCCCAACCCCTCCACCTTGATCGGCAGTGGCAAGCTGGAAGAAGTGAAGGCCGCGGCCGATGCCACCGGCGCCGATCTGGTGCTGGTCAACCATCAACTCAGCCCGGTGCAGGAGCGCAACCTGGAGCGCTACCTGGAGCGGCGGGTCATCGATCGCACCGGCCTGATCCTGGACATCTTTGCCCAGCGTGCGCACAGCCACGAAGGCAAGCTGCAGGTTGAGCTGGCCCAGCTGCGGCATATGGCGACGCGGTTGGTCCGCGGCTGGACCCACCTTGAGCGCCAGCGCGGTGGTTCCATTGGTCTGCGCGGGCCGGGTGAAACCCAGCTGGAAACCGATCGGCGCCTGCTGCAGAAGCGGGTGGAGCAGTTGCAGAAGCGGCTGGAGAAGGTCGAGGTGCAGCGCACCCAGATGCGCCGTGCGCGCGTGCGCAGTGAGATGCCGCGCATCGCACTGGTTGGCTACACCAATGCCGGCAAGTCCACGCTGTTCAACGCCTTGACCGGCGCCGGCGCCTACGCGGCCGATCTGCTGTTCGCAACCCTGGACCCGACGGTGCGGCGCATCACACTGCCAGGCGGCAATGCGATGCTGGCTGACACCGTCGGTTTCGTGCGGAACCTGCCGCATGATCTGGTTGCTGCCTTCCGTTCCACGCTTTCCGAGGCGCGCGAGGCGGATTTCCTGCTGCATCTGGTCGATGCCGCCGATCCGCTGCGCGAGGAGCGCATCGCCCAGGTCGATGAAGTGTTGGAAGCCGTAGGTGCGGGCGATCTGCCACAGCTGCTGGTGTTCAACAAGATCGACCGCATCGAAGGTGCCGAAGTGCGCCACGACGCGCAGGATGGCGTGCCGGATGAATCCCGGCGTGAGCGGGTATGGGTATCCGCGCGCGATGGCCGCGGGCTGGAGCTGCTGCAATCGGTGCTGGGCAAGCGTCTGGGCCTTCAGCATGTCACCGGTCAGGTCCGCCTGCCGCCAGGTGCAGGCCGCCTGCGGGCTCGCCTGCACCAACTGGAGGTCATCCGCAGTGAGCAGGCTGATGAAGAGGGTTGGCTGATCGAAGTGGATATCCCGATTGCCGAAGCCGAAAAGCTGGCAGCAAGCGAGGATGGCGCGGTGATCCGGCCGCTGTTGCCGGAAAAACTGCCCGAGTGGTGATATCGGCGGTCAGTCGGTTCATCGCGGGATGAAAAGACAGCTGGCCCAGTGTCGGCTGTCTTGTTCGTGGCAACGGCCATTGTGCCTTGCAGGAAAGGCGTAAGCCGCGCAGCAGGCACATCATCAGATGCCACAGCTGCAAGCTGCTCCAGCAATGCCAGCTTCGCCGCTCACGCTGCTCCCGCAGTTTCCATCACTCCCACAGCAATGTAGTCCGGGTAAGCGCAGCGCACCCGGGGCTTTTTACGGGCAGCGTCAGAGGCCTGCTGATCCCTGCCTTGCGGGTGTGCGTTGTCTGCAGGTTGTCTGCGGGAGCGGGGTGGGCCGCGAAGCAGGCAGGTCATCAGGTGGCACAACTCCCAACTACGTCAGCCGTATCGGCTTCGCGGCGGATGCCGTTCCGACAGTCTTCCCGGTCCTCGCAGCCGCCACCCATGGGTCGTGCCCTGACACGCAGGTCCCATCTGCGGTAAAACGTAAGGGTTCTCCATCCAGCCACCTTTACTGCAATGTCCAATCCAACCGACGCCGATCTCAATGCCCTGGCCGCCGCGCTCGGCGAGCGCCTGCAGCAGGCCTCGCTGCAGCTGGTAACCGCGGAAAGCTGCAGCGGCGGCTGGATCGCCAAGAGCATGACCGATATCGCCGGATCCTCGGCCTTCTTCGACTGCGGCATGGTGGTCTACAGCTATGAAGCCAAACAGCGCCTGCTCGGCGTCCGCGCGCAGACGTTGGAGCAGTTCGGTGCGGTCAGCCGAGAAACCGTGCTGGAAATGGTGGCCGGTGCGCTGATCAATTCCGGCGCAGGTGTGGCGGTGGCGGTGACCGGCATCGCCGGCCCCGGCGGCGGCAGCCCGGACAAGCCGGTCGGCAGTGTCTGGATAGGCTGGAAGCGGCGTGGCGGTTACGCACGGGCGCAGTTGTTCCAGTTTGATGGCGACCGCGACGCCGTACGCAGGCAGACCGTGGACGCTGCGCTGCGCGGCATTGGCCAGCATCTGTGACATGCTGGCCCTGGCACCAGGCGGGGTAGGCATTGATGTGGGAAACACTTGGCACTGTCCGTGATCTGGGTCGGCTGCAGGAAATCGCCGGCGTTCTGATCCGTTATGGCTTTGGCGACGTGGTTCGCCGCATCGGCCTGGCATCGGTGCTTGAACGTGCCGGTCGGCTGGTGCGCTGGAACGACAGCCAGCAGATGCTGCGGATGACTGCACCGGTGCGCGTGCGCAGCGCCATGCAGGAGTTGGGGCCGACCTTCGTCAAACTGGGCCAGGTTCTGGCCACCCGCGTGGATCTGTTGCCGCCGGAGTGGATTGCCGAGCTTTCCGAGTTGCAGAACGCAGTGCCGGCGTTGCCTTATGCCGCCATCCGCGAGCAGCTGGAGGCCGATCTCGGCGCGCCGCCATCGCAGGTTTTCGCATTTCTTGATGAATCGCCGATGGCTGCCGCATCGCTTGCACAGGCGCACCGCGCGCGGCTGCATGACGGGCGGGAGGTCGTGCTGAAGATCCGCCGGCCTGGCATCCGTGATGTGGTCGAGGCCGATCTGCGCCTGCTTGCGCGGCTGTCCGAGATCGTCGAGGCGCGCTTGCCGGACATGCGCCGTTATCGCCCCGCCGAAGTGGTGCAGCAGTTCACCGTTTCGTTGCGCAGCGAGATGGACTTCGCCGCCGAATGCCGCAACGCAGAGCGCATTGCGCGCAACTTCGACGGCCGCGAGGACATCCTGATTCCAGGCGTGCATTGGCAGTGGACCTGCGAAAGCCTCAACGTGCAGGACTTCGTTGACGGCATTCCGGGTCGCAGGTTGGATGCGGTCGACGAGGCCGGTCTTGATCGCGCCGCACTGGCACGCCGCGGCGCCGATATCGTGCTGAAGATGGTGTTACAGGACGGCTATTTCCACGCCGATCCGCACCCGGGCAATATTTTCTACATGCGCGACGGCCGCATCGGCGTGATCGACTTTGGCATGGTCGGTGCCCTGTCCGAGGCGCGACGCTTCCAGATCGCGCAGTTGCTGCATGGTCTGGTCGAGCAGGAGCCGCAGGCAGTTGCCGACGTGCTGCTGGACTGGGCTGGTGGCGTGGAGGTGGATGAAGCGCGGTTGCAGCAGGACATCAGCCAGTTCGTCGATCAATACCGCGGTGTGCCACTGAAAGACCTGCGCATCGGCCTGATGCTTGGCGACATAACCCAGCTGCTGCGCAGCTACAGCCTGACCTTGCCGGCCGATCTGGCATTGATGATCAAGGCGTTCCTGACTCTGGAAGGCATGGGCCGGCAGCTGGATCCGGATTTCGACATGGCCAGCGCCGCGCGTCCCTTCCTGGAGCACGTGGTGATGCAGCGCTATGCGCCAAAGGCGCTGCTCAAGCGCGGTCGTCGCAGCCTGTTGGGGATGCTGGATCTCGCTGGCGAGTTGCCGCGTGACCTGCGCCGGCTGGTACAGGCCGCACGCCGGGGCCAGCTCAAGCTGAAGGTGGAAACCACTGCGCTGCAGGGTTTCGGCGACCAGGTCAATCGTGCCGCCAACCGCCTGGTGGTGGGGGTGATTACTGCGGCATTGATCATCGGCTCTTCGATCGTGATGCACAGCGTAGGTGGACTCTCAAGCCGTTGGTTCCTGGCGCTGGGCCTGGGAGGATTCGTCGGCGCGGGCATGTGCGGGGTATGGATACTGTTCTCGATCCTGCGCAGCGGGCGGCATCACTGAGGCTCTCCGAGGGGCTTGCAGTTCTTTTCGTTAGTAGTAATACTACTAACCATGAACCTCACCGACACCCAGCAGGCCATCCTCGACTTGATCGCTGAGCGCATCGAAGCCGAGGGTATGCCGCCATCACAGACCGAAATCGCCCGCGCCTTTGGTTTCAAGGGCGTGCGCTCGGCCCAATACCACCTGGATGCACTGGAAGCTGCCGGCGCCATCGAGCGGGTTCCAGGTCGCGCCCGTGGTATTCGTCTGGTGCGTCAGGAGGACGAAAGCGCGCCAGGGCCGGATGTCTCCGCACAGGCCGCCAACGACGACGTGCTGCGCCTGCCGATTCTTGGCCGGGTCGCAGCAGGGTTGCCGATCGGCGCGGACATTGGTTCGGACGATTACGTGGTGCTGGACAAGGTGTTTTTCTCGCCGGCACCGGATTACCTGCTGAAAGTGCAGGGTGATTCGATGATCGATGAAGGCATTTTCGATGGTGACCTGATTGGCGTGCACCGCACCCGCGACGCCCATTCAGGTCAGATCGTGGTGGCGCGCATCGATGAGGAGATCACCGTGAAGCTGCTCAAGATCGCCAAGGACCGGATCCGCCTGCTGCCGCGCAACCCGGATTACGCGCCGATCGAGGTGTTGCCGGACCAGGACTTCTCCATTGAAGGGCTTTATTGCGGCTTGTTGAGGCCTAATCGCTGATCGCTGCGCAATGCGTAGCCGTAACTGACTGTTTTCCTTACGTCGAACAGCTGGTTGCGCCGCTGCCGGTATCCTTGCTGCCCCAATAATTTTGTCGTCTCGCCAGCAGTCTCAGCCTTTGCGATACGACCCCCGTACAGTGGACACCATGACGAAATCAACGAAAGCAACGACGACGAGGACCAACCCGATGGACGAGAACAAGAAGCGCGCGCTGTCCGCTGCACTGAGTCAGATCGAGAAGCAGTTCGGCAAGGGTTCGGTGATGCGCATGGGCGACCGTGTGGTGGAGCCGGTTGAAATCATCCCGACCGGCTCCCTGATGCTGGACATCGCGTTGGGTATCGGTGGTCTGCCGAAGGGCCGGGTTGTCGAAATCTACGGTCCTGAGTCGTCGGGCAAGACTACGTTGACCCTGCAGGCGATTGCCGAATGCCAGAAGCTGGGCGGCACCGCTGCCTTCATCGATGCCGAGCACGCGCTGGACCCGATCTATGCCGCCAAGCTGGGCGTCAATGTCGACGACCTGCTGCTGTCACAGCCGGATACCGGTGAGCAGGCGCTTGAGATCGCCGACATGCTGGTGCGCTCTGGCTCCGTTGACATCGTTGTTATCGACTCCGTTGCCGCTTTGACCCCCAAGGCAGAAATCGAGGGCGAAATGGGCGACCAGTTGCCCGGTCTGCAGGCGCGACTGATGAGCCAGGCGCTGCGCAAGCTGACTGGCAACATCAAGCGCTCCAATACGCTGGTCATTTTCATCAACCAGCTGCGCATGAAGATCGGCGTGATGATGCCGGGTCAAAGTCCGGAAACCACCACCGGCGGCAATGCTCTGAAGTTCTACGCTTCGGTGCGCCTGGATATCCGTCGTATCGGCGCGATCAAGAAGGGCGATGAGATCATTGGCAACCAGACCAAGATCAAGGTGGTCAAGAACAAGCTGGCGCCTCCATTCAAGCAGGTCATCACCGAGATCCTCTATGGCGAAGGTATCTCGCGTGAAGGCGAGCTGATCGACATGGGCGTGGATGCCAAGCTGGTCGACAAGGCAGGTGCCTGGTACAGCTACGGCGACGAGCGCATCGGCCAGGGCAAGGACAACGCCCGTGGGTACCTGCGCGACAACCCGCAGCTGGCAACCAAGCTTGAAGCCGAGCTGCGCGAGAAATTCCAGCCCACCGAAGCGGCGCGCGAAGAAGGCGACGACGAAGACGGCGAGGAATGATTTTCCCGCGGGAGCGGGCGGCGCATCGTCAGTGACGTCGCCCGCTCCTGCGGCATTTTGTCCATGGAGATCCCGCGCCAGGGATGGGGCGGGGGTTGGGCGTTGTCGAGTTCTGGCGTGGCGGAATTGAGCCGGCCGGAATTGAGCTTGGCCCAACCAAGCCAGGCGGAACCAAGCGGTGGTGCTGTGATGACCGACATCGACGATCAGCCTACGGGCAAAACCAAGCGTGGCCGCCAGCAGACGCCGTTGCAGCGCGCACTCGGCCTGCTGGTCAGGCGCGAGCATTCGCGCAAGGAGCTCGGCCGCAAGCTCAAATCACGCGGTGTGGACCCGGAAGCGGTAGATGCGGCGGTGGCCAAGCTGGCCGAAGATGGCTGGCAGGACGACACCCGTTTTGCCCAGTCGCTGGTCCGCAACCGCGCAGGTAGCGGCTATGGGCCGCTGCATATCCGCGCGGAGCTGGGCACCCATGGGCTGGACAGCGAGCAGATCGAGGCCGCGATGGCCTCGTTTGAAGGCGATTGGACTGAAAACGCGCGCGACCTGGTATGCCGCCGTTTTGGTGCCAGTGGCCCGGAAGATCTGGCGCAACGGCGCAAAGCCGCGGATCTATTGGCCCGGCGTGGCTTTGACGGTAGCTGTATCCGCCAGGCCAGCCGCTACGATCCAGAGGACTGAACAGGACTGCGCGGGCTGGGCCTGATACCCTTTCAGGGTTTCGGTTGTCCCGAATTCCCGCGCCCGCAAGGGCTGCTGGGACCCGCTTGCCAGCTTACCGCCAGTCCCCATGAATACACCTGCCAAATTTACGACCTCCCAGATCCGCGCTGACTTCCTAGAATTCTTCAAGGGCAAAGGCCACACCATCGTGCCGTCGGCACCTCTGGTGCCGGGCAACGACCCGACCCTGCTGTTCACCAATTCCGGCATGGTGCAGTTCAAGGACGTGTTCCTTGGCGCGGAAAAACGCAGCTATGTGCGCGCGGCCGACGTCCAGCGCTGCCTGCGTGCAGGCGGCAAGCACAACGATCTGGACCAGGTGGGTTATACCGCCCGCCACCACACCTTCTTCGAAATGCTGGGCAACTGGTCGTTCGGCGATTACTTCAAGAAGGACGCCATCGCCTGGGCCTGGGAGCTGCTGACCCAGGTCTGGAAGCTGCCCGCCGATCGCCTGCTGGTCACCGTTTACCAGACCGATGACGAGGCCTACGCGCTGTGGCGCGACATGATCGGTATCCCGGAATCGCGCATCGTGCGCATCGGTGACAACAAAGGTGCTCCGTTCGCATCGGACAACTTCTGGCAGATGGCCGACACCGGCCCCTGCGGTCCCTGCACCGAGATTTTCTATGACCACGGCGACCATATCGCTGGTGGTCCGCCGGGGTCGCCGGACGAGGACGGCGACCGCTTCATCGAAATCTGGAACCTGGTGTTCATGCAGTTCGACCGCCAGCCTGATGGTTCGCTGCAGCCGCTGCCGGCACCGTGCGTGGATACAGGCATGGGCCTGGAGCGCCTGGCTGCAATCCTGCAGCACGTGCACACCAACTACGAGATCGACCTGTTCCAGGCGCTGATCCGCAAGGCGTCCGAGCTGACCGGCATGGCCGACCTGGAGAACAAGTCACTGCGGGTCATCGCCGACCACATCCGTGCCTGTTCGTTCCTGATCGTCGATGGCGTGCTGCCGTCCAACGAAGGCCGCGGTTACGTCCTGCGCCGCATCATTCGTCGGGCCCTGCGCCATGGCTGGATGCTGGGCGTGCGCCAGCCGTTCTTCAGCAAGCTGGTGCCAACCCTGATCGACCAGATGGGCGAGGCCTATCCGGAGCTGCCGGCACAGTCCGATACCGTTGTGCGCGCCCTGCAGGCCGAAGAAGAGCGTTTCGCTGAAACCCTCGATTCGGGCATGAAGATTTTCGACGACGTCGCGGCCAAGGTCAGTGACGGTGTCATCCCAGGCGCTGACGCATTCCGGCTGTACGACACCTATGGTTTCCCGCTTGATCTCACCCAGGACATCGCGCGCGAGCGCGACCTGACGGTGGATACCGACGGCTTCGACGCGGCCATGGAAGACCAGCGCCGCAAGGGCCGCGAGGCCGGCAAGTTCGGTGGCGGCGTAACGCTTTCCGCCGAACTGGTCGCGACTCTCAGTCCGACGGTATTCCTTGGCTACGATCGCTTGCAGGCTGATGGTCTGAAGGTTGTTGCGCTGATCAAGGATGGTCGCCCGGTCGATGCCGTGCAGGCCGGTGACGAGGTCATCGTGTTCACCGAGCAGACCCCGTTCTACGCCGAATCCGGCGGCCAGGTTGGCGATACCGGTGTGCTCTCGGCTGCCGGCGCCACGCTGGTGGTGGGCGACACGCAGAAGTTCGCAGGCCAGTTCCACGGCCATGTGGGCACGTTGGAGCAGGGCGCGTTGAAGGTTGGTGATGTGCTGGCCGGTGCGGTCGATGCATCGCGTCGTGGCGCGACCATTCTCAATCACTCCGCAACCCACCTGTTGCACGCCGCATTGCGCGAAGTGCTGGGCACCCACGTGCAGCAGAAGGGCTCGCTGGTGGCGCCTGATCGCCTGCGCTTCGATTTCTCGCACTTCCAGCCGATCACCGCCGATGAGCTGGCGGTCATCGAGCGCAAGGTCAACGAGCAGGTGCGCGCCAACAACGCTGCCGAAGTGCACAACATGGGCATGCAGGAAGCCTTGGACTTCGGTGCCATGGCACTGTTCGGCGAGAAGTACGGTGAGAACGTGCGCGTGCTGAAGATGGGCGAGTACTCCACCGAATTGTGTGGTGGCACCCATGTTTCACGTACTGGTGATATCGGTTTGTTCAAGATTACCTCCGAGGGCGGTGTGTCCTCGGGTGTACGCCGGATCGAGGCGGTGACCGGGCAAGGTGCGTTGGACTACGTTGCGGCCGAGGAAGCTCGCCTGCAGGAAGCCGCGCAGTTGTTGGGTGGCAGTGCCGGTGATGTGGTCGACAAGATCCGCCAGCTGGGCGAGCGGCAGAAGAAGCTTGAGCGTGAGCTGGAGACTTTGAAGGCCAAGGTTGCTTCCGGCGCAACGGCCGATCTGGGCGCTGCGGCGGTCGAGATGGGTGGCGTGAAGGTGCTGGTTGCCCGTCTGGAAGGTTTTGACGCGAAGGCGTTGCGTGATGCGATGGATCGCTTGAAGCAGCAGCTGGGTGACGCCGTGATCCTGCTGGCAGGTGTGCAGGAGGGCAGGGCGGCGCTGGTTGCTGGTGTCAGTGGAGTGGCCTTGGGTAAGGTCAAGGCCGGTGAATTGCTGTCGCACGTTGCCAGCCAGATTGGTGGCAAGGGCGGCGGTCGTCCGGACATGGCCCAGGGCGGCGGCGACGATGGTCCCGAGCTGGTGAAGGCCCTTGATGGCGTACCGGCATGGATCAAGCCGCATCTGGCCTGAATGTGTCAACCCTGGTGGCTTGAAGCTGTTTGCGCCCTGCCGGTAACATGGGGAGTCTTTTCCCCTTTGTCGTGGGGCGCATAGCTCGAAGCGCGCCAATGCCGGTGGGAAACCCACCGGTTCCATGGAGATTTACACAATGTTGATCCTGACTCGCCGCGTAGGCGAAACCTTGATGATCGGCGACTCGGTCAGCGTGACCGTGCTCGGCGTCAAGGGCAACCAGGTACGTATCGGTATCACCGCGCCGAAGGATGTTGCTGTCCATCGTGAGGAGATTTTCCAGCGTATCCAGCGTGGTGATGAGCCCGCTGCATCTGGAAGTGAAGAAACTTCGGAATAAGGGTTTACCTTTCACCCCGATAAACGTTATTCTTCGCGCCCCGCTTCGGAATACGCAGCGGGGACAAGAAAAACGGAGTGATGCCCGAGTGGCTGAAGGGGCTCCCCTGCTAAGGGAGTATAGGGTTAAAAGCTCTATCGAGGGTTCGAATCCCTCTCACTCCGCCAGTTTCAAAAAAGCCCCTTTATCGGGGCTTTTTTGTGTCTGCAGGTTTTGTGTCGTGCCATGTGGCGAGTGGTTCTTGGTGATTTGATGGTGTGAGTCGCTGTGCTCGCAGGATGGCGTTGGTCGTTGTCGGGGTGTGTGGCTTTCCTTGGCAGGTCGCGAAGCGCTTGGCTGTTCGCCGAGGCGCGTGCACGGTGTGGCCGGGGCCTTTGCCGGACATGGTCCAGCGCTGTCTGGTGTTCTTTTGCGGATTTCTGTTTGGTACGTGGGTCTGGCCCGCTGTGGTGCCTCAGATGCGATGCGCGCGTCGTTGCCGGGCGGCGGGGCGGCCTGCGATGGGGGCGCCTTGGCATTCGCCGTGGGGCGCGTGAGTGGCCTGTCCTGCGCAGCGGGAATCATGGCGCGGTACGGTGCTGGGTCGTGCTTGTGGGTCGCCGTGAGGGCAGTGTATTTGGCGCGTGGCGGGAGGGTCATGCAGAGCGTGGCTCTGTGCCGCGTGGTTGCCCTGGGATGCTGGTGACGCTCCTGCGTCATGCGCGTTTTTATTTAAAAAACGCGCATAAAAAAACAGCAGGCAATGCCTGCTGTTTTTGGTATTGGTGCGCTCGGAGAGATTCGAACTCCCGACCACCTGGTTCGTAGCCAGGTACTCTATCCAACTGAGCTACGAGCGCTCAACATTGCTGTTGTAGTTTGAAACGGTGCAGACGAATCTGCTTTCTGACGTGGTGCGCTCGGAGAGATTCGAACTCCCGACCACCTGGTTCGTAGCCAGGTACTCTATCCAACTGAGCTACGAGCGCCTCGTCGTCAGGAGCGAGATTATGGGGATTTGCTGCGTTTGCGTCAACGGTTTTGTGAAAATTTCTTAATCAATGTGATGAATCAGCGCGGCAGCGACTGTTTGCGGTGATTTCATCCAGTGGAAGTGGTCTGCGATGGTGCCGATGTCGGCCGCGCCGAGCACCTGCAGCGTGTGCGTTGATGCCGGCATCTTGGCCAGCAACTGTTGCATCGAGCTTGCAGGGGCAAGCCAGTCGCGATCCAGCACGAGTGCGCGGACCGGGGCGCTGATGTCCCGCATGCCCGCCTCCAGGTCAGCCTGCAGCCCGGCGGCGGCGTACTGATTGCTGAGGCCCACCCGCGCCCAGTCGCGGATCAGGCTGCGCGCTTCGGTGCCGCCGAATCCGATACGACGGCCGGGCAAGGTGCCGGTGCGCTGTGCAAGCCAGGGTAGAAAGCGATAGGCCAATGGCAGCAGCCATCCGCGCGGGGCTGGAAAGCTGCGCCACCACGGCGTGCCGCTGGCGACCAGCCACAGCGCATCGAGCGGCGACTGGCGCAGGCCGGCGTAGCAGCAGGCAAGTTGGCCGCCCAGGCTGTGCCCGCCCAGCCGGAACGGCAAGCCGGGCAGGGTAGCGTGGATGGTGGCTTCGGCGGCGGGCAGGTCGTCCTGCAGCAGGGCCTTGTAACCCCAGTCATGGGTGCGGTCGGGCCGCAGGTTGCTGCTGCCGTTGCCGCGCCATTCGTGCAGGAAGACCGCGACGCCTTGTCTGGCCAGCGCTTCGGCAAAGGGTTGGTAATGACGTGCTGCAACGCCTAGCGCGGGTAGCCACAGCAGGCAGGCAACGGGCTGCGCCGGGATGAAGCCCAGCAGTTCAAACGCGTGGCCGTCGCCGGCCTGGACCTGCAATCGGGATGGCGATGCTGCATGCGTGATGGCATTCATGCAGGCGGTGCCGCGGTGAAGTGATCCAGCACCAATACCTCGCTACGGCCTGGGTTGTAGCCGCTTTGCAGCCCGCGCGCGACATAGTCGATCGCGGCGGCACAGGCATTGGGCATCGACAGGCCCCGGCACAGTTGTGCGGCGATGGCGGATGCGAGCGTGCAGCCGGTGCCATGGGCGTCGACTGGCAGCCGCGCGTGGCTGAATTCCTCGCTGCCCACGCCGTCGAAATAGCGATCCATCACGCGGCTGCCTTCCAGCAGGTGGCCACCTTTCAGCAATACGGCGGCAGCGCCCATGTCGAGCAGGGCGGTGGCAGCGCTTTCGGCATCCCCGGCATCGGCTATGTCACGACCGAGCAGCAGCTCTGCTTCGGGTATGTTGGGTGTAAGCAGGGTGGCAAGCGGTAGCAGGCGTTCGCGCATGGCGCGCAGCGCGCTGTCTTCGAGTAGCTTGGCGCCGCTGGTTGCCACCATCACCGGGTCCAGCACGATCTGCGCGGGACGGTGTTGCTCCAGTGCGTCGGCGACCAGGTGGATCACGTCGGCGTTGGCAAGCATGCCCAGCTTCACCGCATGGATGTCGAAGTCATCGAAGCAGGCGTCGATCTGTGCCTGCAGGAAATCCAATGGCGGCACATGTACCGAGGTGACGCCTCGGGTGTGCTGTGCGGTGAGTGCGGCGATTGCCGACAGGCCGTGCACGCGATGGGCTGCGAAGGTCTTGAGGTCGGCCTGGATGCCTGCGCCGCCGCCGGAGTCGGAGCCGGCGATGGTCAGGGCGGAAACGGGAGTTGAGGGGCTCATCAACAGATTGTGCAGTGTTTGCCCCCGCTTCGCCTCAGCGGTGTCGCAGCAGTGCCCATTGCCGGTACAGCACGTAGCCTAGCCCGCTCAGGCCGGTCAGCAGCGCCGGTGCAAGCAGTGCATCGTATTGCCAACGCACGAACAGCCAGGCGCCGAGGACGCCGCCGGCGAGGAAGCCGCTGATGATCAGGCCGCTGAGTGTCAGCCGCCGGATTGGCAATGGCAGGCCGCGCAGCAGGTGGCCAAGGCCGATGCCCAGGTCGGTGAACATGCCGCTCAGGTGGGTGGTGCGCACCACAGCGCCACTGAAGGTGGTGGCCAATGCATTCTGCAGGCCACAGGCCATGGCGGCCGCCAATGCGCCCCATATCTGCTGGTGCTTGAACAAGGGAATGGCGGCCAGCAGCAGGGCAGATTCCAATGCCAGCGCGGCACCGTAACGTCTGCCCAGTTGCAGCGTCTCACCCTGGATGATCAGGCCGCTGAGCATGGCGCCCAGCGAGAACGCGATCAGCAGGCCCCACAGATGGCCCACCACGCGCCAATCGCCCTGCGCCAGCGCGATGCCAAGCTGGCTGGTGCTGCCGGTGACGTGGCTGACTGCCTGGTGTTCAAAGCCCAGGAAGCCAACCACGTTGACCATGCCGGCCACGCAGGACAGCGCGATGGCCCCGATCCAGACCCAGCTGGGCAGGCGTATCCCCATGTCGCTGCCGCCCGCTCAGGGTGACTTCGCGCCGTTGCGCTCGATGCTGGAGAACGTCCCTGCCTGTGGCTCGTATACCGCGCCCCAGAACTGTCCGCCGCCATCGCAGACGCGGATCGCTTCGCGGGCCGGGTTGGTGTCGCTGTGGTCGGGCAGGGTGAAGGCGTTGATGTAGATCAGGCGCTTGCCACTGGACTCGAAGCCAACGTACTGCCGGCCGGACAGGGCCGGCTCGGCGATGGTGGGCTGCAACTGTGCCAACCGGCTTTCCAGTGCGTCGATGTCGGCGCGGCTGGGTGCCCAGTAGCCGGTGACTTCACCGGCGTGTTTGGCGGGGCTGTCGCGCGAGCAGGTGTCCAGCACCTGCGCGGCGACGACCGGGCGGGTGACGACCCAGGACTGTCCGGTCTTGACCGCCGTCGGCACGCTGCCGGGGCGCGTGTTCGACGGCGTGCAGGCTGCCAGGGTGAGTGTTGCCGCAGCCAGCAGGGACAGCGTGTGCAGATGTTTCACAGAACCTCCGAAGCGTAATCGGCCAGGCGCGAGCGTTCGCCCCGGCGCAGTGTGATGTGCGCACTGTGCGGCCAATTCTTGAAGCGGTCCACCGCATAGGTGAGGCCGGAAGTGGTTTCGGTGAGGTAGGGCGTGTCGATCTGCTCGACGTTGCCGAGGCAGACGATCTTGGTCCCCGGGCCGGCGCGGGTGATCAAGGTCTTCATCTGTTTCGGGGTGAGGTTCTGCGCCTCGTCCAGAATCAGGTAGCGGGACAGGAAGGTGCGTCCGCGCATGAAGTTCATCGAGCGGATCTTGATGCGGCTGGCCAAAAGGTCATTGGTGGCGGCACGGCCCCAGGCGCCGCCGTCCTGGTTGTGGGTGAGCACTTCCAGGTTGTCGGTGAGCGCGCCCATCCACGGCGTCATCTTTTCTTCCTCGGTGCCGGGCAGGAAGCCGATGTCCTCGCCCACGCTGACCGTGGCGCGGGTCATGATGATCTCGCGGTAACGCTGCGTGTCCATGGTCTGGGCCAGGCCTGCAGCCAGCGCCAGCAGGGTCTTGCCGGTGCCTGCGGTGCCGAGCAGGGTGACGAAGTCGATTTCCGGATCCATCAACGCATTGAGCGCGAAGTTCTGTTCGCGGTTGCGCGCGGTGATACCCCACACCGAATGCGAGCCATGGCGGAAGTCGTTGACCAGTGACAGGGTGATGCGGCCATCGCCCTCGACCTTGGTGACCTTCAGCTCGACTTCGTCGTCACCTGGCAGATAGGCGTATTGGTTGGGGTGCCAATCCTCGTCGTCGGCGGCCAGGATCTCGTAGCTGGTGCGGCCCTTGTCGCTCCAGCTGCGCAGGTTGTCGCTGTGCTTCTTCCAGAAATCTTCCGGCAGCGGGGTGGCGCCGGTGTAGAGCAGGCTGAAGTCGTCCAGCGCGCGGTCGTTCTCGTAATCCTCCGAGTCGATGCCGGCGATGGCGGCCTTGATCCGCAGGTTGATGTCCTTGGAGATGAACACCACCGGGGTTTCCGGGTGTTCTTCCTTCAATGCCAGGATCGCGCCGAGGATGGCGTTGTCCGGGATCACCTTGCCAAAGCTCTTGCCGGCTTCGAAGTGGCTGGTCTGGAAATACAGGTTGCCGGCGCTGTGCGCGCCGCGCAGCTGCAGGCCCTTCGGTCGTGCCAATGGCACGCCGTTCTGCACGCTGCCGATGCCGGCTTCCTCGATCAACTCGTTGAGGAAGCGGCTCACCTGGCGGGCGTTGCGGCTCGCTTCGGTGGTGCCCTTCTTGCCGTTGTCCAGCTCCTCGATCACCTGCATGGGCAGGTAGACATCATGTTCCTCGAATTTGAACAGCGCGGTTGGATCGTGCATCAGCACGTTGGTATCCAGTACGTAGATGCGCTTGCCTCGGGTCATCGTCGATTCCTGGTGGCGGGACAGGGTCACGCCATCGCGCCTGCAGGGCAGGGCGATGGCGTGGGTTGGAACGAGAGGTGGGTCACTTGGTCTGGGCGGCCTTCAGTGCTTCAAGCACGGCATCGGCATGGCCGGCGACTTTGACCTTGCGCCATTCCTGCACGAGCTGGCTGTCAGGAGAGATCAAAAAGGTGCTGCGTTCGATGCCGCGCACCTGCTTGCCGTACATGTTCTTCATCTTGATCACGTCGAAGGCGGTGCATAGTGCTTCATCGGCGTCGCTGATCAACGGGAACTTGAAACCCTGCTTGGCGCAGAAGTTGTCGTGCGACTTCAGCGAGTCGCGGGAGATGCCGAACACCTCTGCGCCTGCACGCTTGAACTTGGGTAGCAGTGCATTGAAATCCAGGCCTTCGGTGGTGCAGCCGGGAGTGCTGTCCTTCGGGTAGAAGTACAACACCAACCATTGGCCGGCGAGTTCGCCGAGGCTGGTGCTGGTGCCGCCGGACAGGGCCAGTGGCAGTGCGAGGGTGTTTCGGTCCAGGGTATCGCCGATGTTCATCAGATCCTTTCCGGAGCCTGGGGGTATTCGATTGCAATTACATGAAACGCCGCGCGCCTGTGACGGGCGCGCGAATTTCAGAACTTCATCGGGTCCATGATCGCGTCCAGGTTGAGGTGGTCGCAGAACTCGAGGAAGTCGTCGCGCAGGGCGGCGATGTGCATGTTGGAAGGTACGCCGATGGTGATCTGCGCGGAGAACATCTCCGCGCCGGTCTGCATGGCCTGGTAGCGGGTGCTCTGCAGGTTCTCGATGGTGATGCCCTGGCGGTCGAAGAAGTCAGCCAGCTGGAACAGGATGCCCGGCTTGTCGGCGGCAACGACTTCCACGATGTAGGGCAGCAGGTTGGACTGCGCCTGCTTGGCAGCAGTGCGGTACCACACCAGCTTGAGGTTTTCCTCGCGCTCCAGGCGGGTGAGCATGGCCTCGAGCTTGGCAACCGCGTCCCATGAGCCGGTGGCCAGGGTGGTGACGGAGACGTCGCGGCCTACCGTGGCGAGACGGGCATCGACCAGGTTGCAGCCGCTGTCGGCGATACGACGGGTGACGGACAGCAGGGGGGACTCCGGATGCGTCGTATAGGCGTTGATCAGGAGGTGGTTTTCGGTCGGCAACGGCCGCGGCGTGGTGTCGGTCAAGGTGGTTCCGGAAATGCTTGAGAGTCTGAACGGCCCCGCTGGTGGGCCATCCGCCTGGTGTCCAGCATACTTGCCCCTGCTTTCGACCGGCAAGTAACATGCTTTTGGTCACGAACCCGCCAACCGGCGGGCCTCTTTACCCCCACGAAGAGCGACAAACCTCTTGTCCATCCATGGCCTCATCACCGCATTGGCCACGCCTTTCACGGCCGACGGTGCAATCGATACCGACGCTTGGCAGCGCTTGTTGGCCCAGCAACTCAAAAGCGGCGTGCAGGGTGTGGTCGTCGCCGGTTCCACCGGCGAGGCGTCAACCCTGTCCGACGATGAATACGACAGCCTGCTGCGCAGTGCGGTAGCCGTGCTGGGCGGCAAGGTGCCGGTACTTGCCGGTACCGGCCTGTCCGGTACCGCCAGGACCATCGCCTTGACCAAACGCGCGGCTGCCAATGGCGCCACCCATGCGCTGGTAGTGGCGCCGCCGTATGTGCGCCCCACCCAGGAGGGCCTGCGCCAGCATTACCTGGCGGTGGCCGAGCAGGGCGGTCTACCGGTGGTGCTGTACAACGTGCCCGGACGCACCGGCTGCGACCTGTTGCCGGAAACCGTGGCTGCCCTGGCTGACCACCCCAACATCGTTGCCATCAAGGAGGCCGTGGGTGACACCACCCGGGTCAAGGCCCTGCTGGAACTGCGCAGTGACAGCTTCACCCTGCTCAGTGGCGATGATGGCACTGCCGTGCGTGCCATGCTGTCCGGGGCTGATGGCCTGATTTCGGTCGGCTCCAATGTGCTGCCTGGCGCATACCGGACCCTGTGTGACCTGGCCCGTGCCGGCCAGCGCGAAGCGGCCGAAGCCTGGGATGACCGCCTGCAGCCGTACCACGATTTCTGTGGCGTCGAATCCAACCCGATCCCGGTCAAGGCGCTGCTGCAGCGTCTTGGTATCGGTCACGGGCTGCGTTTGCCGCTGCTCCCGCTTTCTGCGCCTTATCACGCCCATGCCGATCACCTGGCAGCGGACGTGGGTGCGTTGGAAGAACTATCCAGCCGCTGATCGGCGGCCTGAACTCTGGAGATTCACCCATGCGTCAAACCTCTACCGTCCGCGTGTTCTCGTTGGTGCTGCTGGGCGTGGTAACCGCCGTCGCGACTTCCGGCTGCTTCTTCAAGCGCGGTGCACGCGGTGACTACGCGCTGGCCCCGGAAGCGCGCCCGCTGGAAGTGCCGCCGGACCTCAACCTGCCCAACACCTCTGGCGCCGCTGCGGTGCCGGCATTGGCCTCGTCCAACAAGCCGGCAGCGGCTTCTGCGGGTGCCGTGGCGTCCTCGCAGAGTGGCTTCACCGTCAGCGGTGGTCGTGATGAGGTGTTCGGCAAGGTCGGCGACGCGCTGGCGGGCATTGAAGGCCTGACCATCGCCAGCCGCGCCCAGTTGCTGGGTTCCTATGACGTGGCCTATGAAGGCAGCAACTTCCTGGTGCGCGTGGTGGCAACCGATGCCGGTGCCTACGTTTCGGCGGTTGATCCGCGCGGCCTGCCGGCCACCGATGCGCCGGCCATCAAGCTGGTCGCGGCATTGAAGGCCCGTTTGGGCGGCTGATTTCGCCGGACCGGATACGCAGAAAGGGCGCCGATGGCGCCCTTTTTGTGGCCGGTCGCGTGGATCAGCGCTCCAGCAGTTTCAGTTTGTCCGGCTTGCCGTCCCATTCTGCCGCATCGGCCGGTGGATCCTTGCGCACGGTCAGTACCGGCCAGGCCTTGGCCAGCTCGGCGTTGAGTGCGACATAGCCTTCCTGTCCCGCCGGTACGTCGTCTTCCGGGAAAATGGCGTTGACCGGGCATTCGGGCTCGCATAGCGTGCAATCGATGCATTCGTCCGGGTCGATGACCAGGAAATTGGGGCCTTCGTGGAAGCAATCCACCGGGCAGACTTCAACGCAGTCGGTGTGTTTGCACTTGATGCAGTTTTCGGTGACGACAAAAGGCATGGCGGGGTCCGGCTTTGAGCCCAACAATTCTAAAGCAGGTTGCAGGGGGTGGGGCGGGGAATACCCGTATCCGGGCGCAGGCGGTCGATCGCGCGTGCCGGAGCGGGTCCGTAAAGCAAAAAACCCCGCAGGGCGGGGCTTTTGCTTTCGCAGACGGAGTTGGCGCTCCCTAGGGGACTCGAACCCCTGTTTTAGCCTTGAGAGGGCCACGTCCTAACCACTAGACGAAGGGAGCGTTTGGTCGCGTCTGGCGAGCGCGCTAGTATATGCATCTGGTTGCCACTCGGCAATCCCGAAAACCCAACTGGAAGCGCCAACATCAATTCCACAGTTACAACGCCGTTCACCCTGCACGTCATTCCGCGCGACCAGCACTGCATCTCGCGCAAGGACATCAGCCCCAATGCGCTGCGCGTGCTGTATCGCCTGCGCGAGTCCGGCTTCGGCGCCTACCTTGTAGGTGGTGCCGTCCGTGACCTGCTGGTAGGGGGACGCCCAAAAGATTTCGACGTCGCAACCGATGCCACGCCGGAGCAGGTCAAGCAGCTGTTCCGCAACTGCCGCCTGATCGGACGCCGGTTCCGCCTTGCCCATGTCGTGTTTGGCCGCGAGATCATCGAAGTGGCCACCTTCCGCGCCAACAGTGATGACGGCAGCGGCGACCGTGAGGTCGAGAACGGCATGCTGGTGCGTGACAACGTCTACGGCAGCATCGAGGACGATGCAGTCCGCCGCGACTTCACCTGCAACGCACTGTATTACGCGATCGAGGACTTCTCGGTGCGTGATTACACCGGCGGCTTCGAGGACGTGCTGGCACGCCGGATGAAGCTGATCGGTGATCCGGAACAGCGCTACCGCGAGGATCCGGTGCGCATGCTGCGCGCGGTGCGGCTGGCGGCGAAGCTCAACTTCGAGATCGAGGCTGCTACCGCCGAGCCGCTGCCGCGGCTGGCAGGCTTGCTGGGTGAGGCGGCCCCGGCCCGCTTGTTCGAGGAAGTGCTGAAGCTGTTCCTGTCCGGGCACGGTGTGGCCAGCTTCGAGGGCCTGGAGCGTTTCGGCCTGCTGGCGGTACTGTTCCCGGAGAGTGCCGCCGCACTGAAGAGCAATCGCAGCGGTGCGTTGCGACGGGTGCTGGTCGAGGGCCTTCGCAATACGGATGAGCGGGTTGCCAACGACGAGCCGGTATCGCCGGCCTTCCTGTTCGCGTTGATGCTTTGGCCGGCGTTCTGCCGCAGCCTGATCCTGCTGCAGAAGCAGGGTGTGGCACCGGAAGAGGCACAGCGCCGCGCCGCCGACCGGGTCACCCTGCACCAGCTGAACACCATCGCGCTGCCGCGCCGTTTCTCGCTGCCGATGCAGGAGATCTGGCTGCTGCAGTCACGCTTTGGTTCGCGCCAGCGCAAGCGCGTGCTGCGTACGTTGTCGCACCCGCGCTTCCGTGCAGCATTCGACTTCCTGGTTTTGCGCCAGGCCGGTTCGGACGAGCACCAGGAAGACATCGCGTTCTGGCGCGAGGCCCAGCAGCAGAATGGCCACGAGTTGGACTCGACGCTGGAAGCAGTCCAGGCCGAGGTGTCCGAGGCCGGTGGTGCCCCGCGCCGCCGTCGCCGTCGCCGCCGCGCGGGTGGTGGCAACGCAGCCGGCGGCGAGTAAGCGGCATGGTGATGGCCTGTGTGGGCCTGGGTGCCAACCTCGGTGATGCCCAGGCCACCGTGCACGCGGCCATCACCGCGCTCGGTGGTCTGCCGCAGTCGCGGGTGCTGTCGGCCTCGCGCTTGTACCGCACGCCGGCATGGGGCAATGAGGACCAGCCGGACTTCATCAATGCGGCAGTGGCGCTGGAAACCGGCTTGACTGCTCCATTCCTGCTGGAGCAATTGCTTGCCACAGAGCATGTTTTCGGTCGGGTGCGCCTGCCGGGCCAGCAATGGGGGCCGCGCACGCTGGACCTGGACCTGTTGCTGTACGGGGAGCAGGTGATCGACCTGCCGCAGCTCCAGGTTCCGCATCCGCACCTGCACGCCCGCGCTTTCGCGTTGTTGCCGTTGGCCGACGTGGCTGCAGATGCGCTTGTTCCCGGCCATGGGACGGTGCGTAACCTGCTGGCAGCCATGAAAACCTGCGATATCACGCCGATAGGGGGATAATGGTCGGCTCATACGCCACCGTTATCCCCAAATGAGCACGCACGCAGATAGCAAGCCCTGGACTGTTCCGGCATTGGCCGAAGCCAAGCGCAACGGCCAGAAGCTGGTGATGTTGACCGCCTACGACGCCGGCTTCGCCCGCGCTTTTGATGCCAACGGCGTCGACCTGATCCTGATTGGTGATTCGCTGGGCATGGTGGTGCAGGGCCACGACTCGACGCTGCCGGTCAGCGTCGCCGACATGGTCTATCACACCCGCGTGGTTGCCCGTGTCCTGCAGCGTGCGTTGCTTGTGGCCGACCTGCCGTTCGGTGCCGACGCCACCCCCGAACGCGCGCTGGATGCCTCGCTGCAATTGCTGCAGGCGGGTGCGGAAATGGTCAAGATCGAAGGTGCCGGTTTCAAGCTGGACATCATCCGTTACCTGGTCGAGCGCGAAATCCCGGTGTGTTCGCACCTCGGCCTGACCCCGCAGTCCGTGCTCCGCCTTGGCGGCTACCGTGTGCAGGGCCGTGGCGACGCCGCGCAGCAACTGCTTGACGATGCCAAGGCCGTGGTCGAAGCCGGTGCCAGCCTGCTGGTACTGGAGTGCGTGCCTACGCCGGTGGCGGCAACCGTCACCGCTGCCATCAGCGCGCCCACCATCGGTATCGGCGCTGGTCCCCAGTGCGATGGCCAGGTGCTGGTGCTGCATGACTTCCTTGGACTGGACAGCGGTCATCGCCGGCCCAAGTTCGTCAAGGATTTCCTCGCCGAAGGCGGTTCCGTGGCGGGTGCGGTGCAGGCCTACGCCGACGCGGTACGCGCAGGCACCTTCCCCGACGCGGAGCATGCGTACGCATCATGATCGAAACCGTTACCGAACTTTCCCGGCTGCGCGCCGTCGTCAGCAACTGGAAGCGTGAAGGTCTGCGTGTGGCGCTGGTGCCGACCATGGGCAACCTGCATGCCGGCCATTACTCGCTGGTGAAGTTGGCCCGCCAGCACGCTGACAGGGTGGTCTCCAGTGTGTTCGTCAACCCGACCCAGTTCGGACCGAACGAGGATTTCACCCGTTATCCGCGGACGCCTGAAGCTGATACCAGCGGCCTGGAAAATGCCGGCTGCGACGTGCTGTGGCTGCCCACGGTTGAGTCCATGTACCCGTTTGGCGTCGAACTGGCGGCCAACGTGCACGTGCCTGGGGTCAGTTCGCTGCTGGAGGGGGCGCACCGTCCCGGTCACTTCGATGGCGTGTGCACGGTGGTGAGTCGCCTGTTCAACCAGGTGCAACCCGATGTGGCCGCATTTGGCCGCAAGGATTACCAGCAGCTGGCGGTGATCCAGCAGATGGTGGTCGAGCTGGCCTTCCCGATCCAGATCCTGGGCGGTGAGATCGTGCGTGAAGACGACGGCCTGGCGATGAGTTCGCGCAACCAATACCTCACCGCGCAGGCGCGGCCACAGGCCACGCTGATCCGCCATACCTTGCTGGCCATGCGTGACGCCTATCTGGGCGGCGCATCGCGTGAACGGGTGGAGGCCGCTGGCGTCGCTGCGCTGGAGGTGGCCGGTTTCGTGGTGGATTACGCCGTGGTGCGCATGCCCGACCTCAGCGAGCCGGCAACGGACGCGCCGGGGCCGCGGGTGGCACTGGTCGCCGCCAAGCTGGGCAGTACCCGGCTGATCGACAACATCGAGTTCTGAACAGGGGCGCAGGACTTTGGTTGTCCTGTCCCGATCGTCTTGAAGACCGCCGATGGCGCCCTTGTGGCGCCATCGGCGTTTTCACATCCAAGTGACGGTAAAGCGCATGCTGCAGTGCAGGCTGGGGCGCGCGCCGGTGCTAGACTGCGCGCTTTCTCACGTAGTTTCGGCATTGCCATGCAACTCTCCCTGCTCAAGACCAAGATCCACCGCGCCACCGTCACCCATTCGGAGCTGAACTACGAAGGCTCCATCGCGATCGATGACAACCTGCTGCAGGCCACCGGCATCCGCGAGTTCGAACAGGTGCACATCTGGGACGTGACCAACGGTGCGCGCTTCACCACCTACGCATTGCGTGCCGAGGCCGGCAGCGGCGTCATCTCGCTAAACGGTGGCGCCGCGCGCCACGTGCAGGTGGGTGACATCATCATCATCGCCGCCTTCGCCAGCATGAGCGAAGCCGAAGCCGACAGCTTCAAGCCGAAGCTGGTCTACGTCGACGGCGACAACCGCATCTCCCATACCAACGACAGCATTCCCACACAGGCCGCATGACCACAAACAACGGATTCGATGTAGTGCACGCCCATGCCCAGCGTCTGCAGGGCACGGGCATTCCTTCGTTGCTCGCCATCGAGCCTGATCGGGTGCAGCGTCTGGCGCTGAACGTCGGTCCGTTGTACGTGAACTTCGCGCGGCAGACCTACGACCGTGCGGCGTTGGATGCGCTGTTGGAACTGGCCGCCGCGCGCGACGTCGCCGGCGGCTTCCAGCGCTTGTTCGCCGGGCAGAAGATCAACATCACCGAGGACCGTGCCGTGCTGCACAGCGCGCTGCGCGGTGATGCAAGTGATGCGCCGGCAGCGCGGGCCGCACACGCGCAGGCCGTTGCCGTCCAGCAGCAGATGGCGGCGTTGATCAAGGCATTGGAAGCCAGCAACGTAACCGACATCGTCAGTGTCGGCATCGGTGGTTCGGATCTGGGTCCCCGTTTGGTTGCCGATGCGCTGCGTCCGGCAGCCGGGGCGCGCTTCCGTGTGCACTTCGTCTCCAACGTGGATGGCGCTGCAATGCAGCGCACGTTGGCAACCCTGGATCCGGCGACCACCGCCGGCATCCTGATTTCCAAGACCTTCAGTACCCAGGAAACCCTGCTCAACGGCCGCATCCTGTGTGACTGGCTGGGCGGCAGCGATCGTCTGTACGCGGTCAGTGCCGCGCCCGAGCGCGCTGCCAAGGCCTTCGACATCGCTGCCGGTCGGGTACTGCCGATGTGGGACTGGGTCGGTGGCCGTTACTCGCTGTGGTCGGCGGTGGGCTTTCCGATCGCGCTGGCGATCGGGGTCGAGCGTTTCGGCCAGTTGCTGGAAGGTGCGGCCGCGATGGATGCCCATGCGGGTACCGCTTCATTGGCGCAGAACCTGCCGGTGCTGCACGCGCTTACCGATATCTGGAACCGCAATGTACTGGGTCATGCCACGCACGCGGTGATGACCTACGACCAGCGTCTGGCATTGCTGCCGGCTTACCTGCAGCAACTGGTGATGGAGAGCCTGGGCAAGCGGGTGAAGCTGGATGGCAGTCCGGTCGATGGCGATACCGTGCCGGTGTGGTGGGGGGGCGCTGGTACCGATGTACAGCACAGCTTCTTCCAGGCGTTGCACCAGGGCACCAGCATCGTGCCGGCCGACTTCATCGGCTGCGTGCGCAGCGATGACCCGTATGAAATCAACCACCAGGCACTGCTGGCCAACCTGTTGGCCCAGACCGAGGCGCTGGCAAATGGTCAGGACAGCGAAGACCCGCATCGGCAATACCCGGGCGGTCGTCCCAGCACGATGATCCTGCTCGATGCACTGACTCCGCAGGCGCTGGGCGCGTTGATCGCGATGTACGAACACTCGGTGTACGTGCAGTCCCTGGTCTGGGGCATCAATGCCTTCGATCAGTTCGGCGTGGAGCTGGGCAAGCAGTTGGCCAGCCAGTTGTTGCCGGCATTGCAGGGCGAGGCGGTGGAGATTGCCGATCCGATGACCCGCGAATTGTTGGCGCGGTTGCGCTGATAGCGGATTGTTGTTTTGCGTTGACAGCAGGTTGTCGTTTTAACAAGGCCGCGCAGAGATGCGCGGCTTTTCCTTGCGCGTTCATTGAGTGGGGGTGGGGCTTGGATCTGTCCCCTCCTTCTTCCGCAGGGGGGAGAGGGGCCCTTGAGCAAGAGCGTGCTTGTAGTGCCGAGCCATGCTCGGCAGCGGCTTTCCTGGGGGGGGCTCAAAAGCTGCCCTCACCCCAACCCCTCTCCCGTAGGCGGGAGAGGGGCCTTGAGCAAGAGCGTGTCTGTAGTGCCGAGCCATGCTCGGCAGGGGCTTTCCTGGGAGTGCCTCAAAAGCTGCCCTCACCCCAACCCCTCTCCCGCAGGCGGGAGAGGGGCTTCGAGCAAAGGCGGGGCTGCCTTCACCCCAACCGTTCTCCCGCAGGTGGGGGAGAGGGGCTACAGGCATGGCTGTTACCTGTTCGGGTCCCGCTCCGGGCTTGGTCGCTTGGTCAGCTTGCGCTGCAGGGAACGACGGTGCATGCCAAGCAGGCGTGCGGCGGCGGAGACGTTGCCGCCGGTCTCGTGTAGTGCCTGTTGGATGTGTTCCCATTGCAATCGACTGATCGGGGTCATCGCATCCGGCGGCTCCAGTTCTTCCGGTTCCTCGCCGCCTTCATCGTCTTCGCCCAGTGCGCGCAGGATCATCTGCACGGTGGCGGGCTTGGGCAGGTAGTCGTCCGCGCCGAGCTTGATCGCTTCCACCGCCGTGGCGATGGAGGCATAGCCGGTGACCAGCAGGATGCGCATGTCCTGGCGCAGTTCGCGCAATGGCTGGATCAATCCCAGCCCGGACTCGTTGCCAAGCTTCAGGTCAATCAACGCGAACGCAGGCGGGGATGGCAGTGCCAGTCGCAGTGCACCTGCGATATCGGTGGCGGTGACTGCCTCGATGCCGCGCCGCGCCAATGTGCGTTGCAGGGTACGCAGGTACAGCGGATCGTCATCGACCAGCAGTCCATGGGTGGCGGAAGCGTTCATTCTTTCATCTCGGGTGTATCCAGGGGCAGGCGGAAGCCGACGCGGGCACCGGGGCCATCGGCCGGGCGCATCCACAACTCACCGTGTAGACGTTCAATGGTGGCATGGGACAGCGCCAGGCCGACACCCATGCCATCGGTCTTGCCGCTGTTGAACAAGGTGCCAGGCAGGGCGGCATCGTTGGCGTTGAAACCCTTGCCATAGTCGCGAACCTCGCCGTACAACTGGCCACCGCGTACGCCGATGTCCAGGTCGACCTGCGCACGCCCATTGAGCTCGCCGGCATCGGCGGCGTTGTTCAACAACACTTGCAGCAGGTGGCCAATGCCCGGGTCCAGCGGCAGCTGCAAGGGGGCATCGGTATTGCGTCGCAGCTCGATGGTCGGCCGGACCAGGCGCCATTGTTCGAGCACGCTGCCAATCGACACAACGCTGCGGTTGCGCGCACTGTCCGCGGGAGCCGCAAGTGCCATGACTTTCTCCCGGCACTGCACCAGCAGTTCGCGCAGGGTTTCCAGGTCATCGCGCATTTCCGGCGTGGCCGCGCCCTGTTCGATGATGTCATCGGTAAGCAGAGTCATTGTCGCCAATGGCGTATTGAGTTCGTGAGCCACGGATGCGGCATGGGTGGCCAGGGCGACGATGCCTTCGTTGCGGACGAAGCGTTCGCGCAGCATGGCGAGCTGGTTTTCGCGCTCGCGCAGGGCCGCGGCAAGGCGGGTGGAAAATACCAGCACCACCACGCTGGACAGCAGGAAATTGGCGGCTGCACCCCACAGGTGCAGGCTCATCGTGTCGAAGTAGCCGCCCTGCAGCGGCAGGCCGAATACTGCGCTCAGCGCATAGCCAGCCACACAGGCGGCGGCAACCGCGTGGGTCCAGCGCAGGGGCAGCGCCAGTGCCGCCAGGGCGATCAGGATCAGGAAAAGGGAACCGAACGGATTGGCGATGCCGCCGCTCCAGCCAACCATCCAGGTCAGCACGGTCACATCCACCAGGATATGGCCGAAGGCGGTGACCGGCGCAGGGTCGCTGTCGTGGACGCGCAACTGCACGTACAGGTTGAACAGTGCCAGCACGAGAACGCCGGCCCACAACGGCTGTTGCGGCAGTTCCAGGCCAAGCAGCCAGGTCGCGACGAGGATGGTGGCGGCCTGGCCGGCGGTGGCCAGCCAGCGCAGGCTGCACAGGGTGCGCAGGAAGGACGTGTCTTGGGTCTGCATGGTGCAATCGTATGCTGTCCGGGCCGCTACAACGCAACGCAAGGTTCAGCACGTGCGGGCCGCTGGCGCGCTAAAATGCTGCCCATGCATGACGCCGTGACCCGCCCGACACCGCCCACCGACGCAACCGCGTGGCCCCGCCGCATCACCCATTCCGTCGATATCGGCGGAGTGAAGGTTGGTGGAGGCAGCCCCGTGGTGGTGCAGTCGATGACCAATACCGATACCGCCGACGTCGCCTCCAGCGTAAAGCAGGTTGCCGAATTGTGGCGGGCTGGCTCGGAAATGGTGCGGCTGACCGTCAACAATGCCGAATCGGCTGCCGCCATTCCGCGCATCGTCGAGAAGTTGCGGATGATGGGCATCGAGGTGCCACTGATCGGTGATTTCCACTACAACGGCCACCAGTTGTTGACCGCCGAGCCGGCCTGCGCCGAGGCACTGGCCAAGTACCGCATCAATCCGGGCAATGTCGGCTTCGGCAAGAAGAAGGACACCCAGTTCGCGCAGTTGATCGAGTTCGCCATCAAGTACAACAAACCGGTGCGCATTGGTGCCAACTGGGGCTCGTTGGACCAGGCTTTGGCGGCCAAGCTGATGGACGAGAACAGCCAGCGCGCGCAGCCGTGGGATGCGGGCAGGGTGTTGCGTGAGGCGTTGATCCGTTCGGCCCTGGACTCCGCGCACACCGCGGTCGAACTGGGTCTGCCGCGCGAACGCATCGTGTTGTCGGCGAAGGTCAGTGGCGTGCAGGAACTGATCGCGGTCTACCGTGATCTCGCTCAGCGCTCCGAATTCGCCTTGCATCTGGGGCTGACCGAGGCAGGTATCGGCAGCAAGGGCATCGTCGCGTCTTCGGCGGCGTTGGCTGTGCTGCTGCAGGAAGGCATTGGCGACACCATCCGTATTTCGTTGACGCCCGAGCCCGGCCAGTCGCGGACCCAGGAGGTGATCGTCGCCCAGGAGCTGCTGCAGACCACCGGGCAGCGTGCGTTCACGCCGATGGTCACCGCCTGCCCGGGCTGCGGTCGTACCACTTCCGAGTTCTTCCAGGAGCTGGCCAAGGTCGTGCAGAACCACGTGCGCGAGAAAATGCCGGTGTGGCGCGTCAGCCATCCGGGGGCCGAGAGCATGACCCTGGCGGTGATGGGCTGCATCGTCAATGGACCCGGCGAGTCACGTCACGCCAATATCGGCATTTCCCTGCCGGGCACCGGTGAGACACCCGCCGCGCCGGTGTTCGTCGATGGCGAAAAGAAAGTGACGCTGCGCGGCGAGAACATCGCGCAGGAGTTCGTTGCCCTGATCGATGATTACGTCGAAACGCGTTATGCACGAATCCCAGGCTGAGTCCCGCGCCGAGGCCGCGGGACTGCGGCGTTGGCTCGCACATAACGCCTGGCGCCTGGCGCTGTTGTTCGCCGGCGTGCTGTTGCCCTTGGCTGGGTTTGCCGCGTTGGCCGATGAAATACATGAAGCAGAGTCACTGCACTTCGACGACGCGTTGCTGCTGCGCATGCACAGCATCGCATCGCCGGCATTGGATGCATTCTTCGTGCTTTTTTCCAAGCTCGGTTACCAGTGGGGGGTGATCCCACTGGATGTACTGATCGTGGTTGGATTGCTGTTTGCGCGGCAGTGGCGCAAGGCTACTTTCGCCGGCACTGCCTTCATCGGTTCTGCTTTGTTGAACCTGGGCAGCAAGCAGATATTCCAGCGTGACCGGCCGAGCCTGTGGGAGTCGGTGGCACCTGAAAGCACTTTCAGTTTCCCCAGCGGCCATGCCATGGGTTCGATGACCTTGGCGTTGACCGTGGTGTTCCTCGCGTGGAATACCCGTTGGCGCTGGCCCGTCCTGATCCTCGCGCTGCTGTTCGCGGCGGTTGTGGGCCTGTCACGGGTTTATCTCGGCGTGCACTATCCCTCGGACATCCTGGCTGGCTGGTGCGCGGCGTTGGTGTGGGTGATCGGGGTCCACACGGTAATGTTCCGGCATCGCTGGTCATTGCGCGCATCTTGATGTCGCGGCGCTGGCCGCCAGTGTTACTGTCGTAAAAGTAAGAAAAGTCCGAAGTATTCGGAATAAATGACTGATGGCTGGATTGCCGGGCTGGTCGGCATAGTGGACCCGCCTTCGCAGGGCACCAATCCAGGCCCCCGGCACCCGGGTAATCAAAGCCCAGTTCCTGCGTATTGGCACGCTGGTGAGCCGCGAGGCCACTTCTGTTCGATAATACGCATGGCTTTCGCCAAGAGGTGACGGGGGAGGCCGTTGCCTCGGCTGCCCACACGGGACGTGGCCACGATCTCAACCATTACCTCGTTGCGAGGAATCCGTCATGTCCATTAGTGTTTTTCTTATCGATGACCACGCGCTGGTGCGCACGGGTATCCGGATGATTCTTACCGGCCAACCTGGCATCGAAGTCGTCGGGGAGGCAGAGAGCGGTGAGGTCGCGCTGCCACAGATCCGCCGTTTGAAGCCGGATGTGGTTCTGTGCGATCTGCACCTGCCAGGACTCAGCGGGCTGGAAATCACCGAGCGCATCGTCAAGGGCGATCACGGCACCAAGGTGATCATTGTCTCGGTGCTCGAGGATGGTCCAATGCCCAAACGCCTGCTTGAGGCTGGTGCATCTGGCTACGTCGGCAAGGCGGGGGATTCCAGGGAACTGATCCGCGCCGTGCATGACGTGGTGATCGGGCGGCGTTACCTGGCCAATACCATCGCGCAGAACCTGGCATTGTCGAACCTGGAGGGGGGCGAGTCGCCGTTCGACCTGTTGTCGCCCCGCGAACTGGAGGTGGCCCTGTTGCTTATCCAGGGACATCGTCAGGAGGAAATCGCGCGTCGTTTGAGTTTGAGCGCGAAAACGGTCAATACGCACAAGGCACGCCTGTTCCAGAAACTCAACGTGCAGGACAACATCGCCTTGGCACGGTTGGCTGCGCAGTATGGCGTGGTCGATCCCACGCGCCCGATCTGAAACCGAAGCGTGCGCCTCAAGTGTTTTTCAAGCAGCGGCCTTCGGGCCGCTGTCTTGTTTGTACTCCACTGCAGGCAAACGCTGCGTCACTTGGTGTGAGGCCGTTGAGTTCGGATGAAGCCGGCCCCGCAAGTTGCTGTAGACGCAGGCTATAGGCAAGCGTGCGCTGAACGACGGCACGCCTTGTGGCGGCTCGGCTCCATCGAATCATCCAGCGTTGAAAAAAAGCGGCCCGAAGGCCGCTTTTCCTTGCAACTTATCGCTGACGGTCGCGCTTGCCGCGACCGCGTGCTCACGCGTCCTGCTTCTTGCCTTCAGCGTCTTCCTGCGTGTTGTCAGCGTCTGCTGCCGGGGTTGCCGGCGCGGGGGGCTGCACTTCGACAGCCGGTGCTTCACTGGTTTCGTGGGCGAACAACTGGCCGTTCTCCGGTGCCGGGGTACTGGCCTCGACTGCGGTTTCAACTGCAGCTTCCGCCGTTACCACGGTGGCGGGTGCCGGTTCGACCGCAGCGATCGGCGCAGGTGCCGCTACCGGTGCTGACTCGACGACGGCCGGTGTTGATACCGGCGCTTCCACCACCCGGGCAGGTGCAACTTCGACTTCGGCTGCTGCAACGATTGCCGGCGTTTCGATCACAGCTGGCGCCGCGGCCGGAACCTCCGCTGCTGCGACAACGGCCGGTGCTTCGGTCGGCGCCGCAACGATTGCCGGCTCCTGCACCTCAGCGGCGGCCGGTGCCACTGCCTCGGCGACAGGTGCTGCCACGCGAGCGGGAGCAGGCTCGGCCTCTGCTGCCGGCGACGGTGCTGCGACATCAGCTGCTGCCACGGCAACCACTGCCGGTGCGGCGGCTGCTACCGGTGCAGGAACCGCGGCCTTGGCTTCAGGCTTGCTCGCCGCCGGAGCGGAAACCACGGCTGGCGCCGCAGATTCGTCATCGAAGTCGAACTCCGGCTGGCTGCTGCTCTTGCGTACCGGAGCCGGGTTGGCATCGGCGTCGCTGTCGCCATCGGCGTCATCGATACCGTCGATGCTGTCCTCGTCACCAGCGGCCAGATCGGCGCCTGCCGAGCCTTCGCCATTGCCACGACGACGACGACGACCGCCGCGACGACCACGGCGACGACGGCCGCCGGCTTCGTCACCGGCAGGGGTCGTTTCATCGGTGCCTGCAGTGGCGTCCGTGACGAGGCTGTCGGCTGCTTCGGTCGCAGCCACGACCGGAATGCCTGGTTCGGCGGCCACGGGCTTGTCGACGGCCAGTGCTGCATTACTCGCGGCTGCACTGCTGTCAGCAACTGCAGCCGCAGCGACCGGTGCCGCGACCACTGCGGGTGCTACGCCGGCGTTGCGGCCAGCGTCGCCCGTCTGCTGCTGGCGGGCGGGCTTCTCGGCCGCGGGCTGCTGCGGCTTGTCGGCTTCCTGCTGCGGCTTCTGCTGCTTGGGCTGTTTCTGCTGCTTGGGTTGCTGCTGTTCGTTGTTACGCTGCTTGGGCTGCTGCTGGCCCTGCTCGTTGCGCTGCTTGGGCTGCTGCGGGGCATTGACCTGGGCCTGTGCCTGCTGCGGGGCCTTGTCGGTGCCTTGGCGACGTTCGTCGCGACGGTCTTCACGGCGCTCATCGCGGCGTGACTCGTCACGGCGGTTGCCGTTGCCATTGCGCTGCTGCCCGTTGTTGCCGCCGCGGCCATCGCGACGGCCGTTGTTGCGGTCGTTGCGATTGTTGTTGCGGTTGCCGTCCTGGCGTTGCGGCTGGGCGGCCACTGCCGGTGCGGCGGCTTCACCGCCAAACACGCGCTTGAGCCAGCCCATCACGCCGCCGGCAGCTGCCGGTGCGGCCGGGGCTGCGACCGGTGCCGGTGCCGGTGCGGCTTCAGCAACCTCCCGCATCGGCGCAGGCTGGCTGTGCTTGACGTGGGTCACTGCAGGCGCCGGGATGTTCAGCTGTGCCTTGGTCAGTGCATGCACCGGCAGCTTGCGCGGGGTGCCGCGCTGGTAGCTGGGCTTGCTCGACTCTTCACCCAGCTCGTTGTCACGCAGACGCGTGACTTCGTAATGCGGGGTGTGCAACTGCTCGTCGGCCACGATGACGATGGGTGCGTCGTGGCGCTGCTCGATCTCACGCAGGGCGCTGCGCTTCTCGTTGAGCAGGTAATTGGCGATCTCGACCGGGGCCTGGACCAGCACCTGCCCGGTGTTTTCCTTCATCGCATGCTCTTCGGCAACGCGGATGATGGACAGCGACAGCGACTCGATGCTGCGCATGCGGCCTTGGCCGTCACAACGTGGGCAGACGATCTGGCTGGATTCGCCCAGGCTCGGACGCAGGCGCTGGCGGCTCATTTCCATCAGGCCGAAGCGCGAGATGCGGCCCAACTGGACTCGGGCACGGTCGTACTTCAGCGCATTCTGCAGGCGGTTCTCGACTTCGCGCTGGTGCTTGCTGGAGGACATGTCGATGAAGTCGATGACCACCAGGCCGCCCAGGTCACGCAGGCGCAGTTGGCGGGCAACTTCTTCGGCGGCTTCCAGATTGGTCTGGAACGCGGTGTCTTCGATGTCGCTGCCCTTGGTGGAACGGGCCGAGTTGACGTCGACGGCAGTCAGCGCTTCGGTCTGGTCAACCACGATCGAGCCGCCCGACGGCAGTCGCACGTTGCGCTCGTAGATCGCCTCGATCTGCGATTCGATCTGGAAGCGGTTGAACAGCGGGATGTCGTCTTTGTAATGCTTGAGCTTGCGCAGGGTCTGCGGCATCACCTGCTGCATGAAGTCGCGTGCGGTCTCGTACAGTTCCTCGGTGTCGACCAGGATCTCGCCGACGTCCGAACGCAGGTAGTCGCGCAGGGCGCGCACGATCAGGCGCGATTCCTGGTAGATCAGGAACGGTGCCGGCTTGGTCAGTGCGGCTTCGGCGATCGAGCGCCATACCTGCAGCAGATAGTCCAGGTCCCATTGCAGCTCTTCGGCATCGCGGCCAACGCCGGCGGTGCGGATGATCACGCCCATGTCGTCGGGGATGTTGAGCTTGTCCAGGGCTTCCTTCAGTGCCGCCCGGTCTTCGCCCTCGATGCGACGCGATACGCCGCCAGCCGAGGGGGAGTTGGGCATCAGCACCATGTAGCGGCCGGCCAGGGAGATGAAGGTGGTCAGGGCGGCGCCCTTGTTGCCACGCTCTTCCTTGTCGACCTGGACAACGATTTCCTGGCCTTCGCGCAGGAGTTCCTTGATGGTGCCCTTGTTGTGGTCCACGCCTGCCTGGAAGTAATCGCGGGAGATTTCCTTCAGCGGCAGGAAGCCGTGGCGGTCACCGCCGTACTCGACAAAGGCGGCCTCGAGCGAGGGCTCAAGGCGGGTGATGCGGCCCTTGTAGATGTTGGACTTCTTCTGTTCCTTCGACGGCTGTTCGATGTCGATGTCGTACAGGTTCTGCCCGTCGACGATGGCCACGCGCAGTTCTTCAGCCTGCGTGGCATTGATCAGCATTCGCTTCATTGTGCGTTCCTCGCGCGCTGCTACCGCGCGGAACGCCATGGGGTTTCGCCTCTGGACACGGGTCGCTACCCATTCGCGCAGGCGCGGGCAGGGTGGCTTGGGTTTCCAGCGCTACGACACCACGGCAGGCCGCGGGAGCGCTTATTTCTTGTTTTTAGGTGTTTCAGGGCCGGCGGCAGCCTGCGGCCGTGGCCGATGGCGTCGCGCGGGACATGGGTTTCGTCCAGCTCGGATGCTTTTCGACATCCGGCGATGGCCGGGAACGCCGACGAGCCGCTAACATGGCCGCCCCGGGGGCGGTGGCCGCGCACTGTGCCGGATCCGTCGGGAGCGGGGCTTCTGGCCCTGACCAACTTCCAACGAAATCAATCCCTTATATCGCCCCCCGAGTGTAGCAGAATAAATAGGCTGATGACTGATTCCAACGACCGCCAAATACCGCCCGCCGCCAAGACCAGCGTGCGCATGATCAAGGTTCCAGAGGACAGGGCGGGACAACGCCTGGACAACTTCCTGCTGGGGCAGCTCAAGGGTGCTCCGCGCAGCCTCGTCTACAAACTGGTGCGCAGCGGCCAGGTCCGGGTGAATGGCGGCCGCGCCAAGGCCGACCGCAAGCTTGAAGGTGGCGAGGAGGTGCGTATCCCGCCTGTGAATCTCAATGAGATCGGAGACAAGGCGCCGCCGCCGGCCAGCTTCCTGGAGCGCATGGAGCAGGCCATCGTCTTCGAGGATGCCAAGCTGCTGGTGATCAACAAGCCGACCGGCGTTGCCAGCCACGGCGGCAGCGGGATCAGTCATGGTGCGATCGAGACCATGCGTGCGCTGCGCCCGAACATGAACCTGGAGTTGGTGCACCGCCTGGACCGCGATACCTCCGGCCTGCTGATCATCGCCAAGAAGCGCTCGGCGCTGGTGGAGTTGCAGGCGTTGCTACGTGAAGACCACGGCGGGATCCAGAAGCGTTACCTGACCTTGCTGGCTGGGCGCATGCCTGACGGCGTGATGACGGTGGATGCACCGCTCCATGTCGGTCTGCGCCAGGGCGGCGAGCGCCATGTCCAGGTGAACGCGATCGGCAAGCCTTCGATCAGCCATTTCAAGGTGCTGGAGCGGCGCAGTGGCCAATCCTATTGCGAAGTGCGGATCGAAACCGGCCGCACCCACCAGATCCGAGTGCATGCCCAGCACATCGGCCATCCGGTCGCAGGTGATGATAAATACGGCGATCCTGCAGTCAACAAGCGCTTTCGTGAGCAGATCGGCCTGAAGCGCCTGTTCCTGCATGCCGCGTCGCTGGAGTTCGCGCTGGATGGGGGCAAGACACCTTATGTATTGAATGCTCCACTGGCGCCGGAACTGGTCGAGGCGATGAATCGGCTTTAGAGCAGGGAATTGGGAGTGGAGAATGGGGAGTCGCAAAAGCGGCGGTTCCCCAAGATTGGTGTATCGGAATTGTTAACGTTGGGTTGGTGTCCGGGTCGGCACGCAATGCAAGCTCTTGCGATTCCCGATTCCCGATTCCCGATTCCGAGCCTTCCTACCACTTGAACAGCACCAGGCTGATTGCGATCGTCGCCATGCCGATCACCAGTCCATAAACGGTCTCGTGGCCCTTGGCGTAGCGCTTGGCTGCCGGCAGCAGTTCGTCCAGTGCCAGGAACACCATGATGCCGGAGATCAGCCCGAACACCGCGCCGAAGGTGGCGTGGGACAGTGATCCGGCCAGGGCGAAGTAGCCGATGCCTGCGCCGATCGGTTCCGCCAGGCCGGACAGCAGGCTGGCACCGACGGCGTAGGATTTGCGCCCGGTGGCGAAATACACCGGTACCGCGATGGCGATGCCTTCGGGGATGTTGTGGATGGCGATCGCGAAGGCCAATGGCAGGCCGACCGATGGGCTTTCCAGGGTAGCGAAGAAGGTCGCCAGGCCTTCCGGGAAGTTGTGCGCGGTGATCGCGACCGCGCTGAGCAGGCCAACCCGGCGGATGTTGCTGCGGGTTTTTTCCTTGAATGCAGGGTCCTGCTTGTCCAGGGTTTCGTGCGGGTTGGGCACGAAATGGTCGATCAACACCACCAGCAGCACGCCGCCCAGGAACCACAGGGTGCCGTAGGTGAAGCCGAGGCGGTCACCGTAGGCCAGGGCGAATGAGGCCACCGACTTGTTCAGGATCTCCGATAGCGAGACATAGACCATCGCGCCACCGGCAAAGGCCAGTCCAAAGGCCAGCAGGCGCGGGTTGGGGCGCCTGGAGAACACCACCATCAGGCTGCCGACGGCAGTGGCCAAGCCGGCGGCCAGGGTCAGCCCGAAGGCCATCCATAGATTTTCGGGGGAGATATCGTGCATCGGTGAGTATTAGCCGCCGCGCCGGGCGCGCTCTTCAATGGCGAAACACTCGTCGGGCTTGGGGTCGGGCGGGTTGAAGCTCACCGGCACCTGGATGGTGGTCGGGACTGGCTGACCGTTGCGGGTGGCTGCATTGAACTTCCATTCGCGGACGCGGGCGGCGGCGGAGTCATCGAGCTGGCTGTTGCCGCTGCTGGTGACCAGCGAAACCTCGGTCGGCGTGCCCTGCGGGCCAACAACCACGCGCAGCACGCTCTTGCCGCCGACGCCGGTGCAGGCCAGCTCGGCCGGGTAGTCCGGTGGCGGGGTCTGCACGGCGGCCACTTCGGTGGGGGCAATGGCCGGTGCGGCCGGTTGGTCGTTGCCGCCACAGGCGCTGAGCACGGTGGCGCTTACAAGGGAACCCAACAACAGATGCAGTTTCATTTCATTGCTCCGTCAGCGCCGATGCCTTGGCTGCACAGATGAAGTCGTTCTCGCTCAGGCCGCCCACATCGTGGGTGGAGAAGCGCACGACGGCACGGTCGTAATGCACGCCCAGGTCCGGGTGGTGGTCTTCACGGTGGGCGATCCAGGCCAGCGCATTCACGAAGGCCATGGTGCCGTGATAGTTGTCAAAACGGAATGTACGCAGCAATGCCTGCCCATTCTCGGCCAGCTCCCAGCCGGGTACCTGCGGCAGCAGCTCCGCCAGCCTGGCTTGGCCGAGGCGTTGTTCGCTGCCCTTGCGGGGGGTGCAGTGGGCCTGCATCAAGGGGATCAGGTCTGGGGCCATCGGGAATCTCCGTGGAGCAAGTGACTGAATGATGTCGTGCGTGGAATCAGTGTCCCATCAGCAGCGACAGAGACACAGCTAGAATACCCGCATGATCCAGATCTCAGATACCGCCCAGACCTATTTCCGCAAGCTCATCGAACGTGAGGCCGCGCCCGGCATGGGCGTACGGCTCAGCGCGGTGGAGCCGGGCACGCCGCGTGCCGATGCGCGCCTTGAATTTGCCGAACCCGCCGACCTGCAGGGGGATGAGTGGGCGGTGGATTGCGATGGCTTCACCTTGTATGTCGCCGCCACCAGCCAATCCGCCGGCGCCCAGCAGCTGACCATCAAGGCCCCCAAGATCAAGGGTGACGCACCCGGTGAGGCCGCGTCCATCGTCGAGCGCGTGCAATGGGTGATCGAGAACGAGGTCAACCCACAGCTGGCGTCGCATGGCGGACGCGTGTCGTTGCAGGAGGTGTCGGCCGAGGGCGTGGTGCTGCTGCGCTTCGGTGGCGGTTGCCATGGTTGTGGCATGGCCGACGTGACCTTGAAGCAGGGGATCGAAAAAACCTTGATGGGCCGTGTGCCTGGCGTCACCGCGGTACGTGACGCCACCGACCACGACACCGGTCAGGCGCCCTATATCCCGCGCGACGGCGCGGGCTGAGTCGAACAACGCATGCCGGTGGGGTCGGTTGCCGAGTTGATCAACCTGCTGGCCGGGCGCCGGCAGGGCAGCATCCTGCATGACCGCCGCACCGGCATGCCGTACAGCTGGAGCAACTGGCTGCAGACGCGTGCCTCATTGGCGTTGTCTTCGTTTTCCACCGGTGAGTTGACCCGGGTGATGGCGGCCCGGCCGGCAGCACCTACTGCAGGCGTACCCCCAGTGCAACCGCTGTGGCTGATCATCCTTGCGATGTTCTGGCATGGCGGTGACCCGCCGCCGCGCGATCAACGTGGACTGCGCTGGTTCGCGGGGTTCTTCAGTGCAGGCTTACACGTTCTGTTCGCTGCCTTGCTGCTGTGGGTGGCGTTGGTGCGCAGTGCCGTGCCCGATGCGCCGGGCGAGCAGGGCGAACGCACGCAGATCCAGTATGTCGGCAGCGGCACACCCGGGGAAGCAGGCGGTGGCACGCCCGATGCTGGTGCCCAGCAGGTCGCGGAAGAGGGGGCTGTCGGTCCTGTCGCACCAGCGCCGGCACAGGCTTCGCCAGCCGAGGCTGCCGCTGCGTCTGCCGATTCGGCATCGTTCGCACCCAATCCGGCTGCCGCGCAGGCACAGCCCGAGCCGACACCCGCGCAACCACCACCGCAGCCATCACCACCGGTGGAGCAGCCGCTGCAGGTGACCGAAGTGGTCCAGCCCACCCGGGACTTCGTGTTGCCGCCGATGACTGTCGCCGAGCCGGTGCCGCGCGTATCGGTACCGGAAGTGCGTGAGCGCAGTGTCGATGCTGCGGTGGAGCGCCCGGTTGTCGCGCAACAGACACTAACGACGCAGGTGCGCGCGCGTGATATCGCGGCACCCGAGGTGCAGGTGCGTGAGCGCCAGGTTGAGACAAGCCAGCAGCAAACCGTGCAGATGGCGCAGGTGCCGTTGTTGCAGAGCGAGACGCGGCAACGCACGCAGGATGTAGTGGTGCGCGAGCGTGAAGTGCAGGCAGCGCCTGCGCGGGATGTGGCGATGGCGCAGGTGCGGCAGCGGGATGCGGCAGCGCCGCAACTGCAGGCGCCGGCAGTGACGGTACGCGAGCGCCAGTTGCCGGGCATCAGGGAAGCTGCGATCCCCGCGGCCGCCGGCACCGCGTCATCTTCCGCGACAAGCAGTGCTGCGGCGTCGGCAACACCTTCTACTGCGGCAGCTGCCACATCTGGACACAGTGCCGCGCAAGCCGGCCCGCGGGCGGGAACAAGCGTCGGGGCAGGGCCGAAATCGCAGGATCGCAGTGGCGGTTGGGATGCGCCGGTGCGCGGCGATGACTGGGGGGCTGCGGCACGCACAGTGGACGGCACTGCTGGCGGTCAAGCCGACCAGGGGCGGGGCTTGTTCAATGCTGACGGCAGCGTGCGCATGGCAGCTGACGACGGCAACGCAGGCGAAGCCAGGCGTGGCGCCCCGGGCGGGGATGCCGACAGCTGGAGTCGCGAGCGCATCGCCAACTCGGGCACCTGGCTCAAGCGGCCACCCTACGGCTACACGCCAACCTCTTTCGATAAGTACTGGGTGCCGAATGAGTCGCTGCTGGCTGAGTGGGTACGCAAGGGCATCAAGGACATCAGTATTCCGATCCCCGGCACCAGTACCAGCATCTCCTGCGTGGTGTCGATGCTGCAGTTTGGTGGTGGTTGCAGCCTGAGCAATCCGAACATGCAGGAGCAGCCAGCCGAGGCGCGGCCGCCACCGGATATCCCGTTCAAGAAAGAGCTGCAGGAAGACAACGGCAGCCGTTGACCGTTGCCCGTCAGCAGGACGGCTCAGCTGCCCATGACGAAGAAGGTGAACCCCGCGTTCGGCACACGCTCGGTATCGGTGCTGAGTTCCACGATTTCCTCGAAGAAAACCCGTGCATCCTGGCTGCGGAGTTCTGCGGGAACGTCGAGCGCGTCGTCGTTGCGGAGCTGATCCAGGGCAAGTGACTCTGCGTCATCGCGGCTGGTCGCCTCGACGAAACGTGTCGCGTAGAAGCCTATGGGCGAGCGCTTGCCCACCAGCGCGCCTGAAAAGTTCTCGCCACAGATGAGGCATCGATAGAGTGGCATGTGGATGGACCATGTTTGTCGAGTACTGCTGCAGTATCCAATACACGCTCACGATATTCATGGCAGTAGACGCAGCCCGGGTCGGCGCAGCGCGCAGGGCATTCCGGTTGCGCTGCACTTGCGGGGCGGGAACTGGTCGCTGCAACGCACGTGGCGAACCAGCAGGAACAAAGCCGCCCAAGGGCGGCTTTGTCCGTTCAACCGATCGTGTTGCTACGGTCGCCGTCAGTCGACGCCGTGCAGGTCGCGCAGCTGGCTGGGCCTGGCGCCGAAATAGGCGGCGAGGTCGGCAATATCCTGATCGCTCAGGTTCTGTGCCTGCGGGGTCATCAGCATGTGGTCGCGGGTGCCACCACGGTAGGCCTGCAGGGCATGGGCGAGGTAGTCGCCATATTGACCGCCCAGTTTGGGGTAGGTCGGGTCGATCGGATTATTGCCGTCGGCACCGTGGCAGTCGATGCAGCTCTGTCCGGTTGCCTTGCCTTTGGCATTGGCCAGCTGTTCGCCGGCAGCGATGCGCCCTTGTGGTAGACCGGCGGAGGAACGGGAACCATGTTCACCACTGGCGTGGCCCGGATCGGCGGCGGACTTGCCGGACGATTCGACCTCGGACTGCGAGCAGGCAGCCAAGGAACAGGCAGCGAACAAGACGATGGCGAGACGCGTTGCGTGCGTGGCTTTCGACATGAGCGATGCTTATTTGATGGTGGACAGGTAAGCAGACAGGTCCGCGATGTCCTGCGGGCTGAAGCTCATCGACTGCGCCTGCATTGTTGGATGCTTGCGCTTGCCTTCGCGGTACTCGGTCAGGGCCTGGGTGAGGTATTGCGCTGACTGCCCGCCGATCTTCGGCACGCGATAACTCGGGTAGGCGTTCTTGTAGCCGGTGATGCCGTGGCAGCCTTGGCAGGTATAAGCCAAGGTACGCCCGGCATCGATGTTGCCGGTGCTGGAAGGTGCCGGAGCAGCGGCAGGTGCAGTGGCGGGGGTGACGGCGGATGAAGCAGACGGCGTATCAGCGTGGGCGGCCCCCGAAAGCAGGGCAAAAGCCAGAGCGAAACAAGCGGCGAGCGGCTGCGAGCGCATGGTTTCCTTGTCCGGTGAGCGGGTCTGTTGTTCCGCCGTGGGGACACGGAACGGACCGAGTATAGCCCGCGTATTTACCCGTTCGGAACTGGGCTTTGATGCTGCAATGCCGCACAACGAAACAAAGATAAAGTGACCCATGACTTTCGGGGCATGGTGTGGGTGTGGGGTGGTGCAATACTTTGCTACAACACCTGCCTACGCATCCCCAGGGACAAGACGATGTCGCGACTTTTCACTCTGCACGCCCGCACCGGAAGCTGCGCTGCTGCACTCCTGATCACCACGACCCTGCTTCTGGGGGGCTGCAAGGCAGGCGGCGAAGAAGCCAAGGCGAAGACGCCGGAAGAGCAGAAGGCCAGCGATGCCGTTCCGGTTGAAGTGGCCAAGGCTGCGCGGCGGGCGATTGCCGCCAGCTACGCGGGTACGGCGACCCTGGAGCCTCGCGCCGAGTCGCAGGTGGTGGCCAAGACCTCGGGCGTGGCGTTGGCCGTGATGGTTGAAGAAGGCCAGCATGTATCCGCAGGACAGGCATTGGTACGGCTTGATCCGGACCGTGCGCGCCTGAGCGTGGCGCAGAGTGAAGCGCAGATGCGCAAGCTGGAAAACAGCTACCACCGCGCTGAAAAGCTGGTACAGCAGCAGCTGGTCAGCGCTGCTGATGTGGACCAGCTGCGTTACGACCTGGAAAATGCTCGTGCGATGTATCGCATGGCAACGCTGGAACTGTCCTACACCACGGTGGTGGCGCCGATCTCGGGTGTGGTTGCTTCGCGCGACATCAAGCCCGGCAACTTCGTGCAGATCAACTCGCCGATCATCCGCATCGTCGACGGCAGCCGTCTGGAGGCAACGCTCAATGTGCCCGAGCGCGAGATCGCCAAGCTCAAGCCGGGCCAGGTGGTATCACTGCAGGTCGACGCATTGCCGGGCAAGCAGTTCAGCGGCGTGGTGGACCGCGTGGCGCCGGTGGTTGATACCGGTTCGGGCACGTTCCGGGTGGTGGCCAGTTTCTCGGGCGACCAGGAGCTGCAGGCCGGCATGTTCAGCCGCCTGAGCATCAACTACGACCAGCGCGCCGATGCGCTGGTGGTGCCGCGCAGCGCGCTGCTGGAAGACGGCGGCAAGCCGGCGGTATATGTGGTGCGCGACGGCAAGGCCGTGCGTGTCGAGCTGGGGCTGGGTTACGACGACGCAGGTTTCGTCGAGGTGCGCACCGGCCTGCAACCGGGTGATGAAGTCGTGATTGCCGGCAAGGCCGCACTGCGCGAAGGCAGTACCGTGCAGGTGATCGGCAAGGACAAGGCGGTGGCAGCGGCGGACAAGGCGCCGGCAGCTGCACAGGCGACCAAACAATGAGTGACCACGGACCGTCGGCTTCCGGCGGTGGCTTCGACCTGATCGAGTTCGCCACCCGCCGCCGCGTCACCATCGCGATGATGACGCTGACCCTGGTGTTGTTTGGCCTGATCTCGCTGTCCAGCCTGAAGGTCGAACTGCTGCCGGACCTGAGCTATCCCACCCTGACCGTACGCACCGATTACGAAGGTGCGGCGCCAGCCGAGATCGAGACGCTCATCTCGCAGCCGGCCGAAGAAGCGCTGGGCATCGTCAAGGGCCTGCGCAAGCTCAAGTCGATCTCCCGTACCGGTCAAAGCGACGTGGTGCTGGAGTTCGCCTGGGGCACGGACATGCAGCAGGCTGGCCTGGACGTGCGCGACAAGATGGAGACGCTGCAATTGCCGCTGGAGGCCAAGCCGCCGGTACTGCTGCGCTTCAATCCCTCGACCCAGCCGATCATGCGACTGGCACTGTCGTCCAAGCAGGAAGCCGGCAACGATGCCGATGCCGTGCGCCGCCTGATGGAACTGCGTCGTTATGCCGATGAGGACCTCAAGCGCAAGCTTGAGCCGGTCAGTGGTGTGGCTGCAGTCAAGGTCGGCGGTGGTCTGGAAGACGAAATCCAGGTCGATATCGACCAGCGCAAGCTGGCCGCACTCAGTCTGTCGCTGGACACGGTGATCCAGCGCCTGCAGCAGGAAAACGTGAACCTGTCCGGCGGTCGTCTGGAAGAAGGTTCGCAGCGTTACCTGGTGCGCACCGTCAACCAGTTCGCCACGGTCGAACAGATGCGCGAGATGCTGCTGACCACGGCCAGTGGTTCCAGCACCGCCAGCTCGACCGGTGAGAACCGCCAGCTGATGTCGGCCATCCTCGGCAGCAGCGATCCCAACGTGATCGCGGCGATGCGCAGTGATGGCAGCAGCAGCGCACCCAGCGTGCGCTTGAAGGACGTGGCCGAGGTACGCCAAGGCTACAAGGAGCGCGAAGCGGTGATCCGCGCCGCCGGCCATGAAGCGGTCGAACTCGCCGTCTACAAGGAAGGCGACGCCAACACCGTTTCCACCGCCGATGCGCTGGAAGCCAAGCTCGAAACCATCCGCAAGGAAATGCCCAAGGACATCGAGATGACGATGGTCGAGGACCAGTCGGTCTTCATCCGCCACGCCATCAAGGACGTCAAGATCGATGCGGTGATCGGCGGCCTGCTGTCGGTGCTGATCATCTTCCTGTTCCTGCGCGATGGCTGGAGCACCTTCGTGATCTCGCTGTCGCTGCCGATCTCGATCATCGCCACCTTCTTCTTCATGGGCCAGCTCGGCCTGAGCTTGAACGTGATGTCACTCGGCGGTCTGGCGCTTGCCACCGGCCTGGTGGTGGATGACTCGATCGTGGTGCTGGAATCCATCGCCAAGGCGCGCGAGCGCGGCATGGGCATTCTGGAAGCGGCGATCAAGGGCACCCGTGAAGTGTTCATGGCGGTGGTTGCCTCGACCCTGACCACCATCGCAGTGTTCCTGCCGCTGGTGTTCGTCGAAGGCATTGCCGGCCAGTTGTTCCGCGACCAGGCCTTGACTGTGTCGATCGCCATCGCGGTTTCGTTGGTGGTGTCGATGACCCTGATCCCGATGCTGAGCGCACTCAAGGGTCGTCCGCCGTTGGAGTTCCCGGCAGAAGACCCGCGTCAGCCGTGGCGTCCCGAGAGTCGCTGGAAGAAGCCGGCTGCCTATGCCGGCCGCGGTATCGGCGCGATGTTCCGCTACGGCTTCTACGCCGCGGCGTGGGCGGTGGTGCGTGTGTTCCGTGGTCTGGCTGCGGTGATTGGCCCGGTGATGCGCAAGGCCAGTGATCTTGCGATGGCGCCGTATGGCCGCGCTGAAGCCGGCTACCTGCGCGCGCTGCCTGCTGCATTGAAGCGTCCCTGGCCGATCCTGGGTTTTGCGACCCTGGCCTTTGGCCTGACCTTGGCGGCACTGCCGCTGCTGGGCGTGGACCTGCTGCCGCAGTTGGCCCAGGACCGCTTCGAGATGACCGCCAAGCTGCCGCCAGGTACTCCATTGGCGCAGACCGATGCACTGGTGCGTGAAGTGCAGCGCAAGCATGCTGGCGAAGAAGGCGTGCGCCTGCTGTACGGCGTCTCCGGTACCGGCACACGACTGGATGCCAGCCCGACCGAGAGCGGCGAAAACATCGGCAAGCTGTCGGTGGTGATGAATGACACCAAGCTCGAGCCGGTACTGACCGAAAAGCTGCGTGAGACCATGAAGGCCTGGCCGTCGGCGCAGGTGGATTTCGCCCGCCCGGAACTGTTCGCGCTGTCGCCGCCGCTGGAAATCGAAATCGAGGGCAATAATCTCGAGGATATCCGCATTGCCGGCAATCGCCTGGCTGGCATGCTGCGCGAGAGCCCGCACTATGCCGACGTCAAGTCGACGGTGGAGCAGGGCTTCCCGGAAATCCAGGTGGTGTTCGACCAGGACCGCGCTGCGGCATTGGGCCTGACCACGCGGCAGATTGCCGATGCGGTGGTCAACAAGGTCAAGGGCAATGTCGCCACCCGTTACAGCTTCCGTGATCGCAAGATCGATGTGCTGGTGCGCGTGCAGGAATCGGAGCGTTCCTCGGTCAATGACATCCGTCGCCTGATCGTCAATCCGAGCGGTGCCAAGCCGATCGAGCTGGGTTCGGTGGCCGACGTCATCGCCACCACCGGCCCGAGCGAGATCCATCGTGCCGACCAGCGTCGTGTGGCGATTGTTTCGGCCAACCTGCGCGACATCGACCTGGGCAAGGCCATCACCGAAGTGCAGAGCATGGTCGCCAAGAACCCGCTGGGTACCGATGTCGGCATGCATATCGGCGGCCAGGGCCAGGAGCTGGGTGAATCGATCCGCTCGCTGCTGTTCGCCTTTGCGCTGGCGGTGTTTCTGGTCTATCTGGTGATGGCATCGCAGTTCGAGTCGCTGCTGCATCCCTTCGTCATCCTGTTCACCATCCCGCTGGCTTTGGTTGGCGCGGTTGCAGCCTTGCTGCTGGCACGTTCGCCGGTCTCGGTGGTGGTGTTCATCGGCTTGATCCTGTTGGTCGGCCTGGTGGTGAAAAACGCGATCATCCTGATCGACAAGGTCAACCAGCTGCGCGAAGAGGGTGTTGCCAAGCGCGAGGCGTTGGTGGAAGGCGCACGTTCGCGTCTGCGCCCGATCATGATGACCACGCTGTGCGCGGTGTTCGGCTTCCTGCCGCTGGCCCTGGCCTTCGGTGAAGGTGCGGAAGTACGCTCGCCGATGGCGATCACCGTGATCGGTGGCCTGCTGGTGTCGACCATGCTGACCCTGCTGGTGATTCCGGTGGTGTACGACCTGCTGGACCGCAAGCCGGACGAGTACTACGCCGAGCGTGGTCGTAGGGCGCGCCAGGCCATGGCCCAGGCCGAGCAGGTGCTGAGCCACGAGCAGGACCCCATCGGCGGCATCAAGGACTGAGCGGATGAATATCACCGAGCTGTCCATCCGCCGCCCCGTCACCACCATCATGCTGTTCGTGTCGATGGTGGTGATCGGCCTGATCGCGGCGTTCAAGCTGCCGCTGGAGGCGGAGCCCGAGGCTTCCATTCCGTTCTTCTTCATCGCTTTGCCTTACCCGGGTTCAACCCCTGAAGAAGTAGAGCGCAACCTGTTGCGGCCGGTCGAAGAAGCCATCGCCACGATGCCCGGCATCAAGACGATGAACTCGCGTGCCAATGCCGAAGGTGGCCAGATCCAGGTCGAGTTCAGCGACTGGAACCGTGACATCGCGATGGCCGCATCCGAAGCGCGTGAGCGCATCGACGCGGTGCGTGATGAGTTGCCGGACGACTTCCGCCGGTACTACGTGCAGCGTTGGAGCACCAGCGACCAAGAAGCAATCAGCCTGCGCTTGAACAGTGCCGAGGACCTGACCGCGCGCGCTGACATGATCGAGCGGGCCATCAAGCAGCGCCTGGAGCGACTGCCTGGCGTGGCGCGCGTTGAAGTGGAAGGCGTGGCCAAGCAGGAAGTGCTGGTTGCACTGGACAAGGACCGCATCAGCGCGCACGGCGTTGCCTTGAATGATCTCGTGCAGAAGCTGCAGGCGGCCAACTTCGCGGTATCGGCCGGACAGATCACCGAGGATGGGCGGCGCCTGCGCGTGCAGCCCAAGGGCGAGCTGCAGGAAGTGCAGGAGCTGCGTGACCTGCCGGTCAACAACCGCGGTACCCGCCTTTCCGATATCGCCGACGTCAGCCTGCAGCCGCAGCGCATGAGTTACGTGCGACGCATGGAAGGCAAGCCCAGCGTGGGCGTGGACATCTACAAGGAGCGCTCGGCGAACCTGGTGGACCTGTCGCGCGCTGTGACCAAGGAAGTCGCCCTGCTGGGCGAAGATCCGGCCCTGCGTGGTGTCGACATCGAGGTTGCCTGGGATTCCGGCAAGGCAGTCACCAGTTCGCTGCTTGCCCTGGCCGAGGCCGGTGCGATCGGCCTGCTGTTGTCGGTGATCGTGCTGTACGCCTTCCTGCGCCATTGGCCATCGACGCTGATGGTGTCGATGGCGATCCCGATCTGTTTCATCATGACGCTGGGCTTCATGTACTTCACTGGCATCAGCCTGAACATCATCTCGATGATGGGCTTGCTGCTGGCGGTGGGCATGCTGGTCGACAACGCCGTGGTGGTGGTGGAAAGCATCTACCAGGAGCGCGAGAAATACCCTGGAAAGCCGGAGATGGCATCCATCATCGGTACCCGTCATGTGGCGATCGCGTTGTCAGCCGGTACCTTGTGCCACTGCGTGGTGTTCCTGCCGATGATGTTCGGCGAGAAGAACATCATCACCATCTACCTGACCCAGTTGGCGCTGACCATCTCCTTCTCGCTGCTGGCCTCGTGGCTGGTGGCGGTGAGCCTGATCCCGATGCTGTCGGCGCGGATGAAGACCCCGCCGGCGTTGAAGTCGCCGTTCATCAGCCGCCTGCAGGCGCGCTATGCGCGGATACTGCGCTGGACCTTGCAGAATCGTGGCTGGAGCGTGGCCGGCATTGTGCTGGTGTCGGTGCTCAGCGTATGGCCGATGACCCATACCACCGGTGGCGGCGATGACAATGATCCGGACGAGATCAACATCTTCTACCAATGGAAGGGGTCTTATTCCAAGGAAGAGATGGGCAAGGAAGTGCAGCGCGTCGAGGACTTCGTCAACGCCCACCGCGACGAGTTCAAGATCAAGCGTGTGTACAGCCGTTTCGCCGAGCAGGGCTGGGCGCAGACGCGCCTGTACCTGAGCATCGACGATCGCGAGCAGAGCAAGAAGATCGAGGAAGAGGTGCGCAAGGGGTTGCCACAGTCGGCGCGCGCCAAGATCGGCATCGGTTGGCCGGGCGGCATGGGCAGTGAAGGGCAGGGCCTGCGTTTCAGTCTGGTCGGTGATTCAAGCCAGACGCTGCGCGAGTTGGCCGACGACATCGTGCCGATCCTTGCGCGCAACCCCAACCTGCGCGATGTACGCGTGGACGTGGGTGATGCAAATGCCGAACTGGCGGTGCGGGTCAACCGTGAGCGTGCAGCGTCGTATGGTTTCAGCGCCCAGCAGGTGGCACAGTTCGTGGGCATGGCGCTGCGTGGTTCATCGCTGCGTGATTTCCATCGGGATGACGTCGAGATCCCGGTCAACGTGCGCTTCTCTGGTTCGGAGAACTACAGCATCGAGGACCTGTCGTCGTTCATGGTGCGTAGCTCCAGTGGCAAGGAGATTCCGCTGCTGGCGATGGTGGACGTCAACGTCAATCCGGCAGCCAATTCCATCCAGCGCTTGAACCGGCAGACCATGCTCAGGATCGAGGCCGGCCTTGCCAAGGACGTGCCGATGGACCAGGCGCGCAAGTCGGTCGAGGAAACCCTGGACAAGGTGCAGTTCCCGCCGGGCTATGGCTATACCTTCAATGGTGCCGGTTTCAACATCAACTTCGACGGCATGGACCAGATGGTGACGGCGATCTTCATCGCCCTGATCCTGATGGTGGTGATCATGGCGGCAGTGTTCGAGTCGCTGTTGTTCCCGGCCGCGATCATGTCCTGCGTGCTGTTCTCGATCTATGGCGTGTACTGGCTGTTCTGGCTGACCGGTACCGAGATGAACATCATGGCGGTGATCGGCATCCTGGTGCTGATGGGCGTGGTGGTGAACAACGGCATCGTGATGATCGAGCACATCAATAACCTGCGCCGGCGTGGTGTGTCGCGGACCGAAGCGTTGATTGAAGGCAGCCGTGAGCGACTGCGGCCGATCATGATGACGATGGGCACGGCGATCCTGGCGATGGTGCCGATCGCCTTGAACACGACCACGGCTGACGGCATGCCGCCGTACTACCCGATGGCACGCGCAATTGCCGGTGGTTTGGCGTTCTCGACGGTGGTCAGCCTGTTGTTCCTGCCGACCATCTATGCACTGCTGGATGACCTGCGTACCGGCACGGCGCGGTTGGTGCGGCGTGCGCGTGGCTTGCCGCCGGTGGAGCATGCGGCTGTTGCTGAGGGCTGATTGCTTGGAGGGCAGGGCAGCTGTAGCTGTTGCGACTGCAAGCAGCGAAGGCAATAGCAACAACTGAAGCAAGAGCTGCCCTCACCCCTACCCCTCTCCCGCATGCGGGAGAGGGGACAGCCAAGGCAAAGGCTGAAGCAACAGCCAAAGCAACAGCTGGCGATCAGGCTTCCGCTGCCGAAGCCGACGATGCAGCAGCAAAAGAAAATGCAGGAGAACCAGTCCCCTCTCCCGCATGCGGGAGAGGGGTAGGGGTGAGGGCGCTTCTAGGCTTTTAAAGCATTTACCGCTTTTAAACCAAAGCTTAAAGCCAAAGCCTCAAAGCCAAAGCCTCAAAGCCTCAAAGCCTCAAAGCCTCAAAGCCTCAAAGCCTCAAAGCCAAAGCCTCACCCAGCCAGCTTTCCATAAACACTGAAACCGGTCAGCCACAGCCCCAGCATGCTGCCGATATTGGTCAGCAGGAAAGTCAGCACGATGCGGGTAACACGATTCCGGTACCAGCCCTTCACGCTCTGCGCATCATCACGTAGCTGCAGGAAATCCTGATACGTCGGTTTGCGTAGTCGCGTCTCCACCAGCGCCGAAAACGCACCGGTGGGAATGCTCAAACGGAAGGGCTTGAACGGCGCAACCACGATCGCGGTCAGGATGCTCAACGGATGGCTGGCCGCAAGCAAGGCACCCAAGCCAGCCAGGCCGCCGGTAAACATCGCCCAGGTCAGCAGCATGTCGGCACCCATGCCCATGCCGCCCTTCCAGAAGCCAAAGCCAATGCCGCCCAGCACGATGGCCAGGATGCCCAGCGTGATCCACGGGATGTTGCGCTTCTTCGGTACCGACTCCAATTGCTCGCGAAGCGGGCCGGGGGCCTCGGTATCGGTTTCCAGATAGCGGGCCAACCCAGCAAGATGACCCGCGCCGACAACCGCCAGCACATTGCGCTGCTCGCTGTTGTGTTCTTCGCGCAGGCGCGTGGCCATGTAGCGGTCGCGCTCGCCGATGATGGCCTGGTACAGCGCCGGGCTTTCATTGGCGAACTCGCCGAAGCTCGACTCCAGCATGTCGCCCTGCTTGAGCTTCTCGATCTCGTCTTCGCCGACATCTTCCGACGAGAACAGACCAGCACCCAATCCCATCACCAGCTTGATCTTGCCGAAGAAGCCCAGGCTCTGCGAGGCGCGACGGAAGGTCAGACCGACATCGCGGTCGATCAGGTGCACTGGCAGGTCGCTGGCCTTGGCCAGTTCCACCGCGCGCTTGAGTTCGGCGCCGGGTTCGATGCCGAGCTGCTCGGCAAGGCGGCGCTGGTAAGCTGCCAGGGCAAGGTTGGCGGCAAACAGTGCCACGCGTCCCTTGCGGATCACCTCGACCAGATCGAGCTGTGCCAAGGCGTTCGGATTGGTCAGTGCCTGCAGCCGCTGCGGGTCCAGCTCGACCGCGACCGCATCGTACTGGCCGCTGCCAATGGCCTGCTCAACCGCCTGCACGCTGGCGAGGGAGACGTGAGCGGTGCCCAGCAAGGTGTAACGCACGCCGTCGCGTTCAACCACGCGCACGGGCTGGCCAGCGAGCAGTTCGCCGCCGGTTTCAATAGAGGTGTCAGTCATTGCTTCATTCATTGGAGGGGGCGCTGTCGGCACCGTCGCCGAGTGCGCGTTGCATCTGTACCGTGTCCAACCAGCGGCCATGCTTGCGGCCCAGCCCACGGAACACGCCAACCAGCTCGAAGCCGAAACGTTCGTGCAGCTTGATCGATGCGGTATTGGTCGGCTCGCCGATCACCGCGATCATCTGCCGGAAGCCACGTGCGGTGCATTCATCGATCAGCGCCTGCATCAAGGCTTTGCCTACGCCTTTGCCCTGGAAGCGTGCATCGACGTAGACCGAGTTCTCCACGGTCCATTGATAGGCGATGCGGGCACGGTAGCTGTTGGCATAGGCATAACCGGCTACCTCGCCGTCAATGGTGGCGACGAGGTAGGGGAAGCCGCGTGCGGTGATGTCCTGCATGCGCTGCGCCATTTCCGACGCGGCGGGAACTTCGTACTCGTAGGTGTTGACCAGCTCGCGCACCTCCACCGCGTAGATCGCGGTGATGGCCGGGATGTCAGCGGGTGTTGCGGTGCGCAGCTGCAGGCTCATGTCAGGTCCGGTCAGTCGATGTAGCGCTTGAGCAGGTCGCCATACGCATCAATGCGGCGATCACGCAGGAACGGCCAGATGCGGCGCACGTGCTCGCTGCGCTGCAGGTCGACGTCGCAGACCAGCAGGGTTGCGTCGGTGCCGGCTTCGGCGATGAATTCGCCCTGCGGGCCCAGCACGTGGCTGTTGCCCCAGAAGTTGATGCCCGATGCGCCCAGCGGCGAGGCTTCGTGGCCGACGCGGTTGCAGCTCAGCACGGGCACGCCGTTGGCGACGGCATGGCCGCGGTGGCTCAGCACCCAGGCATCACGCTGGCGGTTCTTCTCGTCCTGCACGTCGTCCGGATCCCAGCCAATCGCGGTCGGGTAAAGCAGCAGTTCGGCACCGGCCAAGGCCATCAGGCGGGCGGCTTCCGGATACCACTGGTCCCAGCAGACCAGCACGCCGAGGCGGCCCACCGAGGTGTCGATCGGCTTGAAGCCGATGTCGCCCGGGGTGAAGTAGAACTTCTCGTAGAAGCCCGGGTCGTCGGGGATGTGCATCTTGCGGTACTTGCCCAGCAAGCTGCCGTCCTTCTCGAAGACCACGGCGGTGTTGTGGTACAGGCCGGCGGCGCGGCGCTCGAACAGCGAGCCGACGATGACCACGCCATGTTTCCTGGCCAGTGCGCCGAGGTGCTCGGTGCTGGGGCCGGGGATTGGCTCGGCCAGGTCGAATTCATCCACCGACTCGTGCTGGCAGAAGTACGCGCCGTTATGCAGTTCCTGCAGCAGCACCAGTTTCGCGCCCTGCGCGGCAGCCTCGGCTACGCGTGCGTCGATCACGGCCAGGTTGGCGGCGGCATCACCGTGGTTGCGTTCCTGCACCAAGGCGACGGTAAGAGGGCTGCGCGAGTTCATGCTGCGATCCTGCGGGGGAAAACGCGCATGTTAACGCGGATGCGCGTTGGCAATGCGGTCTGGGCTGAACGGAGGGGGCTGCGGCTCGCATGCGGTCGCTTGCGCCTCTCAGGTAGAGCCGAGCCATGCTCGGCTATACGGCTTGAGCCCCTCTCCCGTGTACGGGAGAGGGGTTGGGGTGAGGGCGGCTGTTCGTTGGCAACGCCCCTGCCGAGCATGGCTCGGCACTACGGTTGCTGCGCTTAGTTTTTCAGCAGGCCAGCTGGCAGCTGCATGGTGATGCAGTGCAGGCTGCCGTTCTGCCAGATCAGCGAGCGGCAGGGGACCTGCACGATTTCGCGGTCCGGGAAGGCCTGGGCCAGTACGTCGCGCGCAGCGTCATCGGCGGCGTCACCATAGGCGGGCATCAATACCGCGCCATTGATGATCAGGAAGTTGGCATACGAGGCTGCCAGGCGGCGGCCTTCATCGAGCACCGGTTCGGCCCAGGGCAACGGGAACAGGCGGTAGGGCTTGCCCTCGCTGGTGCGCAGGGCGGCCAGTTCGGCGCCCATCGCCTGCAGCTCGGCGTAATGCGAGTCCTGCGGGTCGTCGCAGTTCTGGTAGACGATGCTGTCGACCGAGGTGAAGCGGGCGAGGGTATCGATATGGGCGTCGGTGTCGTCGCCTTCCAGATAGCCGTGATCCAACCACAACACGCGGTCCTGCTGCATCCAACTGGCCATGTCGGCGCTGAGCGAGTCGCGGTCGCGTTCGGGGTGGCGTTCGTGCAGGCATTTCCAAGTGGTCAGCAAGGTGCCGGCACCATCGGTGTCGATGGCGCCGCCTTCCAGTGCGAACGGAATGCTGCGCACCTGTGCGTTGCTGAACACCCGCGCCTGGTCCAGCACGCCGACCAACTGGTCGTCGAGGCTGGCCTCGAACTTGCCGCCCCAGCCGGTAAAACGGAAATCCAGCAGCTGGAAGCTGCCGTCAGTACGCTTGAGGGAGATCGGCCCTGAGTCGCGCAGCCAGGTGTCGTCGTAAGGTGCGGTGACGAACTGCACGCGATCCATGTCCACACGGTTCGAGCGCAGGCGCATCTCGGCGTAGGTCTCGATGTCGTCATCGGCCACGCAGATCAGCACTGGCTGGTAGCGGGTGATGGCGCTGACCAGCGCGATGTAGGTTTCCTCGACCTCGGCCAGGCGCGCAGCCCAATCGGTGTCGGCGTTCGGCCAGGCAATCAGTACGCCGGACTGGGTTTCCCATTCGGCTGGAAAGCGGAGCGTTTCGTTCATTACTTCTCGGATGCGTTCGGCCCGGAGGGGCATTAGGGGCTGCAGGGCGCGCTGCCTGCAGCTTGGAAAGGATCAGCGGATCGCCGGCTTGGGGCCGATTTCGCCCGGGCTTGCCTGGCGTGCCACGACATCAATCACGCGCTGCTTCTCGAAGTACACGGTGAAGCCCGGGTACACCCAGCGGTTGATGGTCGGCCACTGGCGTTTCTGGCCGCCGCGCGGCTCCATGCGTTCGGTGGGGGCGCCGAAACGGGCTTCCACCTGGGCCATGCTCTGGCCGCGGGTGGGAATGGCTTCGGCAGGTTTTTCCTGCGCGCGATCGATCAGCAGGGTGTCGGCGTGCACGGCTGGCGCGGCAACAAGTGCAGCGATCAGGCCCAGAATCTTGATGGTGTGCTTCATTGGTCACATCTCCCCAGAGGACAGTGTGTGATTACAGCAAAAAACGGGGGCAAAAGTACGGTTCCACGTCGTTTTTAGCGGATGCGCCCCGTGCTGTGCGGACGCCGCGATCGGCAGTTACGCAAAAAGCCGCCCAAGGGCGGCTTTTTGACGTTGCCCGGTCCTCGCGGATCAGGCACTGGCTTGCGCCAGTTGGCTCAGCGCTGGCGAGCCTTGAAGCGCGGGTTCGACTTGCAGATCACGAAGATCTTGCCGCGACGGCGCACAACCTTGCAATCACGGTGACGGGCCTTCGCCGACTTCAGGGAGGACAGAACTTTCATGGCATACCTCGGCGGATACTAGTAAGGAGATCTTAGGAGCGTGGCCGCGGATATGCAGGATAACGCCCGTTCAAGCCCGCCATTCTACCGGGTAATTCCATGCGCGTTCAAGTGCTTGCGCGAAATCAACTGCCGGGGGTGTTGCGCGGGGCGCTAGAATAGCGGATTCCCGTTCAGATCAGGCAGCCAGATGAGCCAGCTTCCCCCCGTTCTCACCATCGATGGTCCCTCCGGAGCGGGCAAGGGTACGGTCAGCCGGATCGTCGCTCGCCAGTTGGGCTGGCACTACCTGGACTCCGGTGCGTTGTACCGTGCGGTCGGCGTGGCGGCCAGTTGGGCTGACATCGATACCTCCGACGGCTCGGCGCTGGTGCGCTGTACGTTCGATACCAAGGTTCAGTTCGTGGAGCAGGGGGAAAGCCTGCGGGTGCTGGTGAATGGTACCGATGCCACCGACGAGCTGCGGCTCGAGACCACTGGCGCGCTGGCATCGGCCATTGCGGCGATCCCCGAGGTGCGGGCGGCACTGAAGGAGCGTCAACGCGCATTCAGGGTTCTTCCCGGGCTGGTGGCGGACGGGCGGGATATGGGTACCGTCATCTTCCCGGACGCCCCATTCAAGGTTTTCCTGACCGCGAGCGCCGAGGAGCGGGCGGAACGGCGGCATAAACAGTTGAAAGAAAAAGGGGTTTCGGTTAACTTTGATGACCTCCTGCGCGAGATCATGGCCCGCGACGCCCGTGATGCACAGCGCGCAGTGGCGCCCCTGAGGCCGGCCGATGATGCCGTTCTCATCGACACCAGCGGTGTTGGCATCGACGACGTCGTTGCCAAGGTGCTGGGTCTGGTTTCCAAGGAAGCCTGATCCACCCGGCTGTTGAGTGCAGTCAAGCGATTGGCTGCAGTCGCAACATAGATGTTGCAACAACCCGCTGCGCAATGGTGCGTGGTGGGCTTTTTCATTCACATGCGGCCGCTGCCACGGGGTCGTCCAACAGGCTGGACAGTACGGGTTTTCGCAACAGATCCGCTGTCCATATGTTCAACTGAGTAAATCTAATGACCGAATCATTTGCAGAACTGTTTGAAGCCAGTCAGGCCAACCTGGCCAAGCTGAAGCCCGGTGCCATCGTTATCGGTACCGTCGTTGATGTCCGCGGCGACGTGGTGATCATCAATGCCGGCCTGAAGTCCGAAGGCATCGTGCCGATCGAACAGTTCCGTAACGACGCTGGTGAGATCGACGTGGGCGTGGGCGACCAGGTGAAGGTTGCCCTCGACTCGATCGAGAACGGCTTCGGCGAAACCGTCCTGTCGCGCGAGAAGGCAAAGCGCGCCATGGTGTGGGACGAGCTGGAAGAAGCGTTGGAAAAGAACGAAACCATCACCGGCCGCATCAGCGGCAAGGTCAAG
>Ga0308157_10001001_pt1 | contig 68493 bp, 63 predicted proteins | sample PhyBR1_FD_201035 | JGI IMG/M metagenome (GOLD analysis project Ga0308157, IMG submission 201035) | Phyllosphere microbial communities from UC Gill Tract Community Farm, Albany, California, United States - DLSLB.R1 | ecosystem: Host-associated > Plants > Phyllosphere > Unclassified | place: USA... | reverse complement strand
GCCCCGCAGCGCAACAATTCAGCTACCATGCGAAGTCCATGCCCTTGATGGCCCTGAGAAAATGTCAAGCCCTGTCAAACCGCTAGCTACCCGTGAACGCCTGTCCGAAGTCCGCTACGAAATCCGTGGTGAACTGGCCCGACGAGCGCGGGAGCTGGAGGCCCAGGGCCGCAAGCTGATCAAGCTCAACATCGGCAATCCCGGTGCATTCGGTTTCCGTGCGCCTGCACACCTGCAGCACGCCATCGCCGATGACATGGGCCGCACGGACCCCTATACCCATCAGCAGGGTCTGCCGGTCGCACGTGACGCCATCGCGGCGGCCTACGCCCGTCGCGGTGCGCCCGATGCCGTGGCAGACCGTGTGTTCCTGGGCAATGGCGTCTCCGAGCTGATCGACCTGTCGCTGCGCGCCCTGCTCAACCCGGGTGACGAAGTGCTGGTGCCCTCGCCGGATTACCCGCTGTGGTCGGCTGCCACCATCCTCAACGACGGTCGACCGGTGTATTACCGCTGCCGTCCGGAAAACGGCTTCCTGCCTGATCCGGTGGAGATGGAAGCGCTGGTGTCCTCGCGCACCCGCGCCATCGTATTGATCAACCCGAACAACCCGGCCGGCGCCAGCTACCCGCGCGAGCTGCTGGAAAAAATCGTCGCCATCGCCCGCAAGCACAACCTGTTGCTGCTGGTGGACGAAATCTACGACCAGATCCTGTACGACGACGCCCAGTTCCAGCCGGTCGCACCGCTGGCCGGTGATCACCCCTGCCTGACCTTCAGCGGCCTGAGCAAGGTGCACCGCGCCTGTGGTTGGCGGGTGGGCTGGATGTTGTTGTCCGGCGCCGGCGAGCAGTTGGGTGAATTCCGCGCTGCGCTCGACCTGCTCAGCGCCCTGCGCCTGTGTGCCAACGTGCCGGGCCAGTACGCGATCGAAGCCGCGGTCAACGGCCCGGACACCATTTCCGAACTGTGCAGCCCCGGTGGCCGCCTGTACGAAACCCGCCGCGCGGTCATCGAGGCCTGCGAGGCCAGCGAGCATCTGTCGCTGGTGGCGCCTTCCGGCGCGCTGTATGCCTTCCCGGCCGTCATCGGTCCCGCGGCGCAAGGTTTTGATGACCACGACTTCGCGCTGCAGCTGATGGAAGAAGAAGGCGTGCTGGTGGTGCCAGGTTCCAGCTTCAACGTGCCCTACCGCAACCACTTCCGCGTCACCCTGCTGCCCGAGGCCAGCGTGATGCGCGAGGTCTTCGGCCGCATCGACAAACTGCTCAGCCGGCGCGCCGAAGCCGTCACCAAGGTGGTGCAGCTGAAGCCACGCAGCGCGGTGGGTTGATTGGACTTGATGAGCGATAACGCAGCCACCTCCACGTCCTACCTGGCGCTGGGCGACTCCTACACCATCGGCGAAGGTGTGCCGCAGGCCGGCACCTGGCCCTTCCAGCTCGCCGCCGCGCTGCGTGCGCAGGGCATCAAGCTGGACGACCCGCAGGTCATCGCCACCACCGGCTGGACCACCGACGAGCTGGCTGCCGCCATCGATGCCGAAGCCCCGCAAGGGCCGTACGCGCTGGTGAGCCTGCTGATCGGGGTCAACAACCAGTACCGCGGACGGCCGCTGGCCGAGTACCGCCAGCAGTTCGAACAGCTGCTGCAGCGCGCGATCGCCCTGGCTGGCGAAGACCCGCAGCGGGTGCTGGTGCTGTCCACGCCGGATTGGGGGTTTACCCCTTATGCGCAGCAGAACGGACGCGATGCGGCCCAGGTCGCCCGCGAGATCGATGATTTCAACGCCGCCGCGCACGCCTGCTGTGGCGATTACGGCGTGGCCTTCGTCGACATCACCCCGACCAGCCGCGACGGTGGTGAAACGGTGGAAATGCTGGCCGACGATGGCCTGCATCCTTCCGCCGCCATGTACCAGCGCTGGATGCAGACCGCCTTGCCCGTCGCGACGGAACTGCTGCAGGCAGCCCCCGCCGCGTGACAGGGCATCCCGGCCATCAAGCCTTTCCGGCCGAGGCCGCCAAGGCCATCGCCGGCGCATTTGCTCCACTACAGCCATGGGGCAACCGCTGGGACTACTACTACACGCTGGGCAAACTGCGCAGCGACCCGCTCTACCCCGGCGTGCTCGAAGCGCTACGCGGCAGCGATGCCCCATTGCTGGACATGGGCTGCGGCCTGGGCTTGCTTGCACATGCGCTGCGCCACGACGGCCAGCACATGCCGTACCGCGGCGTGGACAACGACGCAGCCAAGATCCAGCGCGCGGACAAGGTGGCCAAACGCGCCAGCCTCGCTGCCAGCACCTTCGACGTCATGGACCTGGCCACCACCCTGCCTGCCCACCGCGGCAGTGTCGCCATTCTGGATGTACTCCAATACCTGCCCGAGCAAGCCCAGCAAGCCCTGCTCCGCAACGTGGCGGCGATGCTGGAGGATGATGGAAGGCTGGTGATGCGCATGGCGCTGGCCGACCACACCCGCCGTGGCCGCATCTCGCGCATTGGCGACCGCGCGGCCAACCTGATCGGCTGGATGCAGTTCAGGCCCCGCCACTACCCTGATGCCGACTCTTTGCGTGCACTACTGCAACAATGCGGCCTGACCGTCAGCCTCAGCCCGCTGTACGGCAACACACCATTCAACAACTGGCTGTTGGTCGCCCGACGCGGTTGAACCACGGTCAAGCCGTTTGCACCGATAATGGTGCCATTCCCTGCCGGCCCAACCGGGCTGGCGCAGCAACGAGATTCCCGTGAAGAAGACCTATAGCCTCGCCATCGAAGGCAAGCACCCTGACCGCCTGCTGGAAGCCAGCAAGCACGACATCCGCAAGTACACCAAGCGTGAGCGCGGCAAGGCATTGCCGGCCGGTGCCGATTCCTGGGGTTTCGACAGCAAGCTGGGCGTGGACGAAGCCTCGGCCAAGCCGGTGGGATATGACGAGCTGTTCCGCGCAATCGACACGCTGGTAGCTGCTGGCAACACCCAGTTCTACGTCGAAGTAGTGAGCAAGACCGCCAAGCGCAGCCCGCGCCCGGTAGCCGACGCAGCCCCGGCAGCAGAGACCGATTTCGAAGATTGATCGCGCAAGCCCCTTGGCCACAGGCAAAAGGGGCTTGTTGTAGTGCCGAGCCATGCTCGGCAGAAGCTCTCCCAGCAATGCCGATGTAGTGCCGAGCCATGCTCGGCAGAAGCTTTACAGGTAACGCCTCCGCCGAGCATGGCTCGGCACTACAGGTGAGGCTGCACCGGTAAGGCCCCAGCCGAGCATGGCTCGGCTCTACCGTGGTGCCCTCAGGGCTCGGCCTTTCCCGCAGCAGCCGCCCGCAGGCGATCCTTCTTGCTCGGCCGGCGTCCCTTGATGCCACCGTTGTCGTCGGCAACCACGCTTGCCACCGGCGCTGCCTGCGTAGGCTCAAAGCCCTCAAGCACCTCGGTCCTGCTCTGCAGGCCATGGCGTTTGCAGATCAGGCGCCAATGCGCCATCGCCGCCGAATCGACAAAACTCAGCGCCAGTCCCTTCTCCCCTGCCCGCCCGGTGCGGCCGATGCGGTGCAGGTAATCCGCGGGCGCACGCGGCAGGTCGTAATTCACCACCACCGGCAGGCGCGTGATGTCGATGCCGCGCGCCGCCAGGTCGGTCGCGACCAGCACCCGAACTTCGCCATCCTTGAAATCCTGCAACATGCGGAAGCGACGCCCCTGCGACAGTTCACCGTGCAGGGCCTGCGCGTTGACCTCGGCCTTGCGCAGCTGCGACGCCAAACGGTCACCGTCACGGATGCTGCCGACAAAGACCAATACCTGTTGCCATTGCGGATCTTCCAGCAAGGACAGCAACAACTCGACGCGCCGGGCGCTATCGACGTGGATGGCACGCTGTTCGATATCCGGCGCCGACTGCTCACCGATTTCCAGGCGCTGCGGTTCATGCAGCCCCGCCGCAGCCAAGGCCTGGATATCGGCCGCAAACGTGGCCGAGAACAAGGCGGTCTGCCGCTTCACCGGCAACTCGGCCAGGATCTGCCGCAACTCGTCGCCGAAGCCCAGCTCCAGCAGACGGTCGGCCTCGTCCAGCACCAGCAGCTGCACCTGCTTCAATGACAGGGCGTTATGCGCCAGCAGATCCAACAAACGCCCGGGGGTGGCCACGACGATGTCGGCACCACCGCGCAGCGACATCATCTGCGGATTGATCGACACACCGCCGACCGCACAGACCAGATGCGGCCGTCGCGGCAACTCGCGGCCCAAGGTGGCAAACACGTCGCTTACCTGCTGCGCCAGTTCGCGGGTCGGCACCAGGATCAACTGGGTCAGCACCCGCGGCTTGCGCGGCGTTGCCATGAAGAAGCGCTGCAGCGCCGGCAGTACGTATGCGGCCGTCTTGCCTGAGCCGGTGGGCGCCAGTGCAACCACATCGCGCCCCTTCAACAGCAACGGCACCGCATGCTGCTGGATCGGCGTTGGCGCCAGATAACCGGCCTGCTGCAAGGCCTGCTGCAGCGCGGACAGCACGTAGGGAGACAGGCCGAGTTGGGAGAAAGGCATGGTGCGGTTCCAGAACGCCGCGCAATGGCGGGGAGGCGAGTCTACGCTGTTGGCTGCGGCAGGCGCGCGCGCAGGCCGCGCGCCTGCAGCTGCTGCAGCACCGCGTCGATGATGGCCTGGTTGTGACCGTGGGCAGCGCCTTCATGTAACAGGACGATGGCGCCTGGCGCCAGATCCGGCGCAATCCGCGCGACCACGCCCTCCGGGGTGCAGTTCACGCCGTCGTAGCCGCGGGCGCTCCAGCCAATCCGCACCAGCCCATGGCGCTTGAGCGCCACCGCCACGAACGGGTTGGTCATGCCCACCACCGAGCGATACCAACGCGGTGGCGACCCGGCAATCGTCGTCAACACCTGCTGGCAATGGCCGATTTCACGCGCCATCTGCACCGGGCCCAGCGCCCAGAAGCGCGCCTGCGGGTGTGAATGGCTGTGATTGCCGATGTCATGCCCTCGCCGCAGCACCTCCTGTACAAGTTCCGGACGGGCCTGCGCGCGCTCACCGACCATGAAAAAGGTCGCCTTGGCGTCGTGCCGGTCGAGCAGCTCCAGCACCGCCAGGGTCTCATCGGACGGGCCGTCATCGATGGTCAGCCACACGTCCTGGCCGGGCGCGCGGCTGGTCACCGGCGCGTAGAAGCGGCTGTTGGGGAGGAATACCGGTACGACGAACAGGGCGTGACTGAGCAGCAGCAAGGGCAAACCCCACATCCAGCCCAACCGCCACCACAGCAGTGCAACCAGCAATTGCGAGACAAGCAGCCAGGGCAGCCAACGCCAGGGGTGTACGGGAATGCGATGCAGGGTTTCCGGGGCAGTCATTCCCTATGATGCCATGCAGCGTAGAATCAGCTGGTCTACGACCACTTATACGAGTTCACGATGTCCCTGGACCCCGCCCTGCGTTCGCGCATTGAATCCATCCTCGGCGCCGACCGCGTCGTCCTGTTCATGAAGGGCCAGCCGACCATGCCGCAGTGCGGTTTCTCGGCCAAGGCTGTTGGCGCGCTGCAGGACCTGGGCGTGCAGTTCAACCACGTCAACGTGCTGGCCGACCAGGAAATCCGTGAAGGCATCAAGGCCTACGGCGACTGGCCGACCATCCCGCAGCTGTACGTGGACGGCGAGCTGATCGGCGGCAGCGACATCATCCTGCAGATGGCCAGCAGCGGCGAACTGAGCAGCCTGCTCGGCCTGGCTGCACCGGACCGCACCCCGCCGTCGATCACCGTCACCCCGGCTGCGGTGGAAATGCTCAAGGGTGCACTGGCCGACTCGCCCGGCGCGGCCCTGCAGCTGAGCATCGATGCCAGCTTCCAGCCGAACTTCCAGCTGGCCCCGTTCGACGACAACGCCATCGCGGCTGAATCCAACGGCCTGCGCGTGCAGTTCGACCCCTCCAGCGCGCGTCGCGCCGACGGCATCACCATCGACTGGGTCGACGACATCCGCGGCCAGGGCCTGGCAATCAACAACCCGAATGCCCCCAAGCCGGTGCAGGACCTGGACGTGCGCAGCGCCGACGACCAGTTGCGTGCCGGTGCGATCACCGTGGTCGACGTGCGTCCGGCTGACGAGCGCGCCATCGCCGCGATCAACGGCAGCTTCGAAACCTTCGACGGCGACAACCGCGCCAAGCTCGAAGCCCTGCCCAAGGACACCGCACTGGCGTTCCTGTGCCACCGTGGCGGCCGCAGCGCACAGGCTGCCGCGCAGTTCCTGGCACTGGGCTTCACCAATGTGTTCAACATCACCGGCGGCATCGATGCCTGGTCGGAGAACGTGGACAACAGCGTTCCGAAGTACTGATCCTGGCGCCTGGCAGCAATGAAAAACGCCGGCATTGCCGGCGTTTTTCCTGTCTGCGATTCGCTGCCCGGGCAGCTGGCAAACCCCGGCACTCAGCCCGCAAAGCCACCTTCAGCAAGGAAGTGCAGTTCTTCGGCAGTCGGGATACGGCCGAGCACCGCATTGCGGTGGGGAAAGCGGCCAAAGCGGCGGATGACATCGCGATGCACTTCGGCGTATTTCAGGTATTCCAGATCGCCCAGCACCTCGAACATCGCCACCGCACGCTCCTGGTCCTGCGGATCCTCGGAGTGCTCGAACGGTAGGTAGATGAAAGCCCGCAGCTTGAGCGGCAGTTCGCGGTCCCACCCTTCCTCGATGGTGCGGGTGGCGTAATGCCGCGCCAACCCGTCGGTAGCGTAAGAGTGCGCGGTGCCACGGAAGCAGTTGCGCGGAAACTGGTCCAGCAGGATCTGCAGCGCCAACGCGCCTTCTGCATTTTCCAGCCAGTCCTCACAACCGCGCCGGGCTGCCTGGTAGTGCAGGTCCAGGAAGCGCTCCCTGAACTCGACATCAAAGGCCTCGTCACGCACAAACCAACGCTGCGGACCCGCCGCACGCCAAAACTCAACTACCGAACTTGCAGTTTCCATTACTGATCCCTGGTTCACCGCCTACCCTCAGGCGGTGACACTTCCCACCGATGTCGTCGCATCCGGGGACAGCGCCTCAGTTGCTTGGCAGTAGCTTAATAGGCTACCCCTGCCTATGAAATGAGGGAAAGGTGAAAAAACCCAACCGAGATTGGGACGGCGCCCGCACAAACCACCAACTCCATCCCATGTTTTGAGATAGGGTTCCTATCTTTCGTGACTGTTACAACCCCTGGGGGATACAAAAGCATGCGCATAGGAATAGTGGTCGACTCGGCCTGCGACCTGCCCAAGGGCTACCTGCAACAGAACAACATCGTGCTGCTCCCCATCAGCGTACGGATCGGCGACACGGTGCTCCCCGATCACCGCGATGAAGAGTCCACCCTGGCCTTCCTGCAGGGACCGCTGAGCGAGCGCAGCGCCGAAGCGGAAACCATCCCCTATAGCGCCGAGCAGATCCGCGACCTGTTCCTGAGCCGCCTGGTTACCGATTTCGACCAGGTCTTCTGCATGACCATCACCCGCACCCGCAGCCCCATCCATGACAACGCGGTGCAGGCCGGCTACAGCATCCTCAACGAATACAAGCCCATCCGCCAGGCGGCCGGCCACAATTCGCCGTTCAGCCTGCGCGTCATCGACACCCAGAACCTGTTCGCCGCGCAAGCGGTGAGCGCGGTGGAAGCAGTGCGCCTGCGCGACAGCGGTGCCACCGTCCCGCAGATGCGCGAACGGCTGGAGCTGGTAGCCAGCAACGTGCACGGCTACATGGTCACCCGCGACCTCTACTACCTGCGCGCCCGCGCCCGCCACAAGGGCGACCGCAGCGTCGGCCTGCTCAGCGTCGCCCTGGGCAGTGCGCTGGACATCAAACCCGTGCTGCATGGTTACCGTGGCAATACCGAGCCGGTGGCCAAGATCAAGGGCTTCGACAACGCAGTGCAGGCGCTGTTCGACTTCGTCGGCAGGCGCGTGCTGCACGGCCTGATGACCCCGGTGGTGTGCGTCAGCTACGGCGGCCCGCTGGACGAGTTGCGCGCCCTGCCCGGCTACGAACAGCTGCACGATACCTGTGAGAAGCACGGCGTAACGCTGCTGGAAGCAGTGATGAGCCTGACCGGCATGGTCAACGTGGGTAAGGGCGCAGTGACCATTGGCTTTGCCGATGAACCGCATACCTTCGGCAGCTGATCAACCCGAATCATCTGGACAGAATCACTACATCTGACGCGCTAGTCTGACGCTCTACCAAGGAGGTACCCCATGTCCGTGCTCTATTCCATCTCGCTGCCCGACCCGGCCAAGGCCCGCGGCAACGATCCACGCCTGTCATTCACCGCCAGCGGCGCGGACGCCTTTGCCGAGCAATTGCAGGCTGCACTGCGCACACCGGAGCTGTTCGAGCGCTGGAAGGCCACCCAGGACGAACCCGATGACGTGGACCCTGGCCTGGGTGCGGTTGATCCGAACGCCACGGTCACCGGCAAGCAGTCCGACCTGCGCATCGACCTGGTCGCCAGCACCAGCCTGCCCGGCGACCTGTTCAAGCAGCGCCTGCGCATGCTGGCCGGCAGCCACTGGGAACTGCGCGATGTGCGTTGAGTGGTGACAACCCAGGTACTGCTGTCCTGGAGCGGTGGCAAAGACGCCGCATGGGCACTGCACGAACTCCAGCAACGCGATGGCATCGAAGTTGTCGCGCTGCTGAGCACACTGACCGAAGGCTATGACCGCTCCTCGATGCAGGGCGTGCGCCGTCAGGTATTGCTGGCCCAGGCAGACGCCGCCGGGCTTCCGCTGCTGGAAGCCTGGATACCGCAGAGCTGCGACAACGCCGTGTACCTGCAGCGCATGACAGCAGCGCTGCACGAAGCCCAACAGTGCTGGCCCCGCCTCGCGAGCATCGCTTTCGGTGACCTGCTGCTGCAAGACATCCGGCAATGGCGCGAACAGCAGTATGCGACGCTGGGCTGGCAACCCCTGTTCCCGCTGTTTGGTCGCGACACCACCGCACTGGCTCGGCAGATGATTGCGAATGGCCTGCATGCGCAACTGTGCTGTGTGGACAGCGAGCGACTGGATGCCGGTTTCGCGGGTCGAGTATTTGATCAAGCCTTTCTGGACGAATTACCAGCAGGCATCGACGCCTGCGGCGAGAACGGCGAATTCCACACCTGTGTAAGCGCGGGGCCGATGTTCCGCGCCCCGTTGAAGCTTGAACAAGGCGACTCCGTGCTACGCGAGAACCGCTACGCCTACACGGACTTCACCTTGGCGTTGTAGGAGCGGCGCTGGGTGGCCCCGGGCCATGATCCGCGAAGCCAGGGCAGCAACAACAGCGATTCGTGCAATCGCCGCACTGCGCGCAGGGTCTGGCTTACGAGCTTCGCGGCCCACGCAGCTCCCACAAGAGTGGGGGCTGCACGTGACGATCATCAGAATCCCGCCACCACATCATCGCGTACCGACACCCGATTCCTGCCCGCGCGCTTGGCCTCATACAACGCGCTATCAGCATCGTCCAGCAGCTGTGTCGTAGTTGCCATGGCTGAAGGCCGCAGGAAGGCCACACCCACGCTGATGCTGACCGCACCTTCCGGCAGGGCAAGTGTTTCAATGCCCAGCCGCAGCTTTTCGGCAAGGGCGACCGCATCTTCCCGCCCGCAATCCGGCACGATCACAGCGAACTCCTCCCCGCCGTAACGCGCCAGGCAATCGCCCGCACGCCGAACATTCGCCTGCAGCGCCGCAGCAACGGCCTGCAGGCAACGATCACCGGCGGGGTGTCCGTGGGCATCATTGAATGCCTTGAAGTGATCGATGTCGGCCAGAAGCAGACCCAGGCCAGCACCGCTGCGGTATGCGCGACTGGCCTCGGTCTGCAGGACGGCATCGAACTGACGGCGGTTGGCCACGCCGGTCAGGCCATCCTGTCTTGCCAGCTGATCCAGCGCCGCCTGATGCTCCAACAAGCCGATCTGCAGCAGCGTGCTGCGCAGGCTGAAGCCAATGGTGGCAACCACGAAACTGGCGAACGCCAGCGTTCGCGCGTGGTCCACCACCAAGGTGCCCACAACCAGCAGCAGCAAGGCCACGATCATCGGGCCGCCCGCCTGCACCAGCCGCACCAGCCGCGGGTTGGGCACCAGCACCGGGGCCGATGCGCGACGCACTGCCAGCCACGCCAGCAGGAGGAATGGCAGATCAATCAGCAGATCGTTGTAGGCACCGAAGGAATCTTCAGAGGTGAAGTGGTTGATATAACCGGCTATCAGCAGGTAAGCCAAGGCATACAGCGCCAGGACGCGAAAGAAACTGCGCCACTCCGGCACATCGCTGGCCAACCAGCGCACGGTTGCGAAGCTGGCAATGCACAGGTTCTGGACATCGAACATGTAGCGCATGTTGCGCATTGCCTGTTCGTCGACATCAATGCGGTCGGCGAAAAAGCTGGTATGCACAAAGAACAACACGCCCAACAATGCCGCCATCGCCGCTTCGATCAGGCTGATGATGGCGCGCTCACGGCGCGGCCGGGCAAGGATGAACACCAGCGGCACGGCGTAGAGCACATACAACAGCAGGCTGGCGCGCGGCGTGATGTCGGCGCGGCCCGCCCCCAGTGCATCGGCCAGATTGAGCGCCATGCCGCCAGACCACAGCAGCATTGCCAGCGCGATCGTATACCAGCCCAACGCCGCCCGGTCATGCCGGGCACGCCACACACAACAGCAGGCAGCAAGCAGCGGCGCTGCAACCAGGAAGATGAAGGAACCAACGCCAGCGGGACCCGAGCCGATGGCAAGGACCAGAGCATGGCAGACGATGAACAGCAGGATCAGCACTACCGGCATGCATTCCCCATCGGACAGGCGCTATGCCCGCCACGATAGCGCGACAGCTGCTACGACAACGTGACCCACACCCCGACACGACATCGGCGACCAAGCTGCCCGACCACCTGTAATGCCGAGCCAGGCTCGGCAGGGGCCTTGCCAGCAAAAACCAACCCCTCCCCAGCCCTCCCCTTCGCTACGCGAAAGGGAGGGAGCAGAGCGTAGTGCCGAGCCATGCTCGGCAGGGGCCTTGCCAGCAAAAACCAACCCCTCCCCAGCCCTCCCCTTCGCTGCGCGAAAGGGAGGGAGCAGAGCGTAGTGCCGAGCCATGCTCGGCAGGGGCTTTACCGGTAGAGCCCCAGCCGAGCATGGCTCGGCTCTACAAAACAACGCTCAGCCCATCGCCTTGGCGTGGTGCGCGATGTGCTCGCCGATGAAGCTGCTGATGAAGTAGTAGCTATGGTCATAACCCGGCTGCATGCGCAGCTGCAACGGATGTCCGGCAGCCTCGCAGGCGGCCTGCAACAACTGCGGGCGCAGTTGATTCTCCAGGAATTCATCGGCGCCGCCCTGATCAACCAACAACGGCAGCTTCTCCTGCGCATGCGCGACCAGCTCGCTGGCGTCATACGCCTTCCACACTTCGCGGTCTTCACCCAGATAGGCAGCAAATGCCTTCTGTCCCCATGGCACCTGCGACGGTGCCACGATCGGCGAGAACGCCGACACGCTGCGATAGCGCCCGGGATTCTTCAGGGCGATGGTCAGGGCACCGTGGCCGCCCATCGAATGCCCGCTGATCGCGCGCACTTCACTGGCGGCTGGATCGGCTTCTACCCAGGCCGGCAGCTCATCGACGATGTAGTCGTACATGCGGTAGTGCCGCGACCACGGCTCACGGATCGCGTTGAGGTAGAAACCCGCGCCCTTGCCCAGGTCATAGCCCTCGGCATCGGCCACCGCATCACCACGTGGGCTGGTATCCGGCGACACCAGGATGATGCCATGCTCGGCCGCATAGCGCTGTGCGCCGGACTTGGTGATGAAGTTCTGCTCGGTGCAGGTCAGGCCGCTCAGCCAATACAGCACCGGGCAGGGGCCGTGCTCGGCCTGCGGCGGCAGGTAGACGCCTACCGTCATCTCGCAACCCAACACCTTGGATTCGTGCCGGTAAACGTCCTGCCAGCCGCCGAAGCAGGCGCGGTGTTCGAGTCGTTGCATGGTTTTTGAATTCCTGGTGTTGAGTTGCTGGTTGTGTGCGACTGATGGAGTGTTGGCTTCGCGGCTTACGCCGCTCCCACAAACCAGCCTCAGTAATGGATGACCGAGCGGATCGACTTGCCTTCGTGCATCAGGTCGAAGGCTTCGTTGATCTTGTCCAGTTCCATCGTATGGGTCACGAACGGCGCGAGCTCGATGTCGCCCTTCATCGCATCTTCGACCATGCCCGGCAGCTGGCTGCGCCCCTTCACACCACCGAACGCGGTGCCCATCCACTTCCGGCCGGTCACCAGCTGGAACGGGCGGGTGGAAATCTCCTGCCCCGCACCGGCCACGCCGATGATCACGCTCTGGCCCCAACCACGGTGCGCACATTCCAGCGCCGCACGCATCACATTGGTGTTGCCGATGCACTCGAAGCTATGGTCCACGCCCCAGCCGGTCATTTCCACGATGACCTGCTGGATCGGTTTGTCGTGCTCTTTCGGGTTGACGCAGTCGGTGGCACCAAACTGCTTGGCCAGCTCGAACTTGGAGGGGTTGGTGTCGATGGCGATGATGCGCCCGGCCTTGGCCTGGCGCGCGCCCTGGATCACCGCCAGGCCGATACCACCGAGGCCAAACACCGCGACGCTGTCACCTTCGGCGACCTTGGCGGTGTTGTGCACAGCACCGATGCCGGTCGTGACGCCGCAGCCCAGCAGGCAGACGTGCTCCGGGTTGGCTTCCGGGTTGACCTTGGCCAGCGACACTTCGGCGACCACGGTGTACTCGGAGAAGGTCGAACAGCCCATGTAGTGATAGATCGGCTCGCCGTTGTACGAGAAGCGGCTGGTGCCGTCCGGCATCACGCCCTTGCCCTGGGTGGCGCGCACGGAGGTACACAGATTGGTCTTGCCGCTCTTGCAGAACAGGCACTCGCCGCATTCGGCGGTGTACAGCGGAATGACGTGATCGCCGGCCTTCACCGAAGTGACGCCCTCGCCCACTTCAACCACGATGCCGGCGCCTTCGTGGCCCAGCACGCACGGGAACAGGCCTTCCGGGTCGTCACCGGACAGGGTGAAGGCATCGGTATGACAGACGCCGGTATGGGTGATCTTGACCAGCACTTCACCCGCCTTCGGCGGTGCGACATCGATCTCGACGATCTGCAAAGGCTGGCCCGGGCCAAAGGCAACGGCGGCACGTGATTTCATGACTTTCTCCTGCGGGAATGATGAGGGCGGCGCAAGGCGACGCCGGAATTACTTGAGATAGGAACGGATCAGGCTGGACATCTCGGCAACGCGTGCAGCGCGCTGCGCGTCGGAGCGCGCCGGCTGGCCAAACTCCTCGCGCAGGTGCGCCTCCATCACCTCGGACATCAGTCCGTTGACTGCACCGCGGATGGCCGCGATCTGCTGCAGCACCGGATTGCAGTCGGCGCCGGCTTCCAGGGCACGCTCCAACGCATCGCACTGGCCGCGGATGCGCTTGACCCGGGCCAGGACCTTCTTCTTCTCTTCGGGGGAATGCGGCATGGCGGCGCCAATATCCTGTACTGGGGGATAGTATATTTTGCGGTTCTGGAAAATGCCAATAGACCGGGTTCCCAGGCGAACGGGGCCACCTCCGCCTTACGTGATCCCCGCCGTCAGCCGTGGCTGTACAGGCCACTAGCTACTTCAAGCTACCGATTCAGCCCAGACAGGCCAGGTGCTGCGTTCGAACCGATCGGCCCTCACTTTCACGCCATGTCCACAACGCCGCATTGGCCAGTCACCGCGCTTGCCCCGGCCACGAAACGCTGGATGATTCCCGCGCCGGTCAAGTAGTCTTGGCAGGACAATCCAGGCATCACCAACTTGAGCCAACAAGTCGACAAAAGCCCCGGCCGTCCATTGAAGGTGGCCATTACCGAAGACGACGCGGTGCTGCTTGAACGCGTCCTGCTTCCCGGCCTGAGCGACTATGGTTTCAAGGTAGACGGCTTCAATGACGCCACCGGACTCTACCGCAGCCTGCTGACCCAGCAGTTCGACGTTGTGATCCTGGATATCGCCCTGCCCGGCGAGGATGGCTTGAGCATTGCGGCGCATCTTCGCCAGATACAGCCCGGGCTTGGCCTGATCATGCTGACCGGCACGGAGAGCCGGGACAACCACCTCCGGGCGCTGCGCCACGGTGCGGATGCCTACCTGTCAAAGCCGGTCGACATCGACATCATTGCGGCCACGCTGCACAGCCTTTCACGCCGCCTTGACCGCCCACTCAAGGACGGAGACAACACCGATGCCCAGGACGGCAATGCGCACTGGGCCTTGGCATCTGATGACTGGTGTCTTGTGCCCCCGTCCGGGCGGATCATCGCCCTCACAACTCCGGAACGGGCACTCCTGGGCCTGCTCAATGCCAACCGTGGCCAGACGGTCGAGAAGGAGCGCTTGATCGAGGCATTGACCGACAATGCCTCGGACTTCGACCCGCACCGTCTTGAAGCCCTGGTGCACCGGGTCCGCCGCAAAGCCGCCGGTGCGGCACCCGAGTCGTCACCGTTGCCCTTGTTGTCTGTCCGCGGAAAGGGCTACCTGCTCGCTACCTGAGCCCATCGAACATCAGCGCGGAGATACCAGAGGAAGCAGTATCTTCACCGTGCTGCCCTGTGGTTGCCGGGCAGCAAGCTCAATGTTTCCACCCGCCTCAAGGACCATGTCCTTCACAACCGGCAAGCCCAGGCCGGTTCCCAGGCCAACGGGCTTGGTGGTGAAGAACGGATCGAACGCTCTTGCACGAATGGCCTCTGTCATGCCGTGGCCGTCATCCTGCAGGGTGAGTGAGACCCACGCGTCCCCTTCCCGCTCGGCTTTGACTTCGAAAGTACCCGTTCCGGGAATCGCATCCCTCGCGTTGGCCGCGATATTGAGGATGACCAGCCCGAAGCGATCAGCATCCATGCGTACCGGCAAGGCCTCTTCACCGCAGTCGAGCTGCAACTGCACGCGACCGCCAAAGAGTTGCTTCAGCATCGGCGACAGCTCGCCAAGCGAAACGCGCATATCGAAGACCTGCGGGTTCGCCACATCCTGCCTGCTGAAATTCAGCAGCTTCCTGCTGATCGCCAGGCCTCGCTTGGCGGCGAGCTCGACGTCCTCCAGCGCGCCGTAGAGTGCGGTCGCACCCTTGTCTGCGAGGCGCTCCCGCTGCCCGGCCTGGCCCAGCACTATCCCGAGCACATTATTGAAGTCATGTGCCACGCCGCTGGCAAGACGCCCGACAGCTTCCATCTTCTGCGCATGAATCAGCTGCTCGCGCGTGCGTTCACGCTCGGCGACCTCCTCCTGGAGCCGGGTATAGGCCAGCTCCAGTTCGCGACCACGGGTATTGGATTCTTCCAGGCTGTTGCGCAATGCAGCCACGGTGCGGTCCAGGGCGATCGCAATGATCAACCAGATCCCGGCCAACGACACCGCCTTGCCGACCGCGGCGACCGACACCGTGCCACTTCCGAGCATTGCCCGCAGGTAGTCCGCAAGCAGTGTCGCCGCCAGGATGGCGACGCAAGCCGCGTAGGTAATCCACAAGGTCCGCCGCCCCAGGACCAGACCTGCAAGCGCCAGCAGGATCATCGGCATCGGATCGAAGCGCAGACCGAGCATGCCGGTCGCGGTGTAGATAACCGCCATCGACAACAACACCACGCCGAGGAACAGGTGCATGCCACGACGGAAACGCCCCGTTCGGATCAACCAGACACAGGCCCATGCGGCCGACGTCATCAACACATCTGTCGTCAGGTCGGCGAGCATGGCGCTGCGTGGCGGCAAATCAGCTGACCAACGACCGCTCAGCACCGCATAGAGATACAGCGACTTGTTGAGCGGGATGAAAACCCCAAGGAAGATCAGCAATACCTGCAGGAACGGCGCATTGCGCCGGTCGACCGGATCCTGCACCGGGATGTCTGAAAGCCAGCGCTGCACCGGCCTGAAGAGAAGTAGCTGTTTGATAAGAATCTCCCCGCACCTGGTTTACCCGCGGAACAGCCCCCAACCGGCTTCCGCCCCCTTTCGGCATTCCTCATCGCTTCTCACCCGGACCGGTGAAAAATGGTGCGTGTATTCCACGATCCACTTTTGTAGCTTACGTCCAAGACCTCCTTCCTGCCGTGAGGAAGTAGCCCATACGAGGAACAAAGGTTGTCGGCGACACCGACGCTTCCACGACTGCATTGCCACAGCTGAACACGACTTCACGCAACGCACACAAACCAAGGCCTCCCAACGACGCCTGCGGCGCCCAACGGAAACTCAAGATCCGTCGCGCCAAAGATATCCGGGAGCTTCCTGAAACGTTCTGGAGCTTGCCACCGGCCAGCCCGCGAGCTGGCACCGGAAGTCCAAGGGGATACCAAGCAACCTTCCTGGATGGATGCGCCCATGCACCGCGACCGCCATGGATATTGGTTTCACTTTCCGGGTCGACAAGGCCGAACGCCAGACATCTCATCCCCAATTACCGCCTCGAATACGCGCTCCGGGTCAACCTGATGAAGCATGCAAGCATCGATCAACTGAAAGTCCTGATTGATTCTCTGGACGATGTTTCGCTGAACATAAGCGGCCGAATTGAAGTCCTCCAGAAGATCAGGCAATCAGCCGCCAGCCTCTACTTCAATCGTTCGAACAATACCGTAGGCCATAGCGAGCAGATCGACGTAATGGTGCTGGAGGCAATTGAAGTTGCGCTGCTCCCAGTCGAACGGGAATCGTCTGGTCATATCAACACTGGCCTATCACCCGCCGCGGGATACATCCAGCCTTAGCGCGTGTAACACGCATGCTTCCTCATGAAACCGGTGATGCAATGATGAGGTCCCTGACCACCGCCAGGCAGTGCCTGGATCCCGGCAATCCAGGTTGCTTGCAGCAGCATGACCGGTCACGTCGCCTTTCAGGACCTGATTGCCGAACGCGCGTTCTCCCACCACGCTCCGCCTGTTCCGGCGCCTTGGCTTCCCCACAAGGAAGAACGAACTCCCCGCCTGCAATGCCCAAAAAAACAAGCCTCGACAACCAAGCGAACCGCCTCATCGACAGGATCAGCCGATGCCTTGCCGAAGCCCGGCAGCTGGACCCTGCAACGTCCGCATTGCTTGAAGATATGGCCGCCCACCTGCAGCAGGCTATGCATCCGGAACCACCGCAGGGCGACTGTCCGCCATTGCGCGTGAGAACCATGCATGAGCTGCAACCGGTGCTGACCGCACTCAGGGAACGATGCATCAGGGAAGCAGCTACTGCTGCGCTGGGAGCGGCTGCCGGACCCTGGCTGAGCGCCGCCGAGACCCATGCCGGCGCCAGCCGTCTGGATGTCTCCAAGGAAAGCCGCGCGCAGCTTCTACGGATGCGTGCGGCATTGAGCAACGCCAAAGGTATTCATCGACGGTGCAACAACCGTTGACGAGTCCACGCGCATCTCCCGCCTTTCAGGGAAAGCCCGCGCGTGAAATCCCCCGACCAACGTCGAAGCCAGTTCCCAGATCAGAGGACCATCCACATGACTGACCATTCCCTGAAAAACAAAGTCGCGGTTATCGCAGGCGGCGGCAAGAACCTCGGCGCCCTGGTCGCCCACCAGTTTGTCGATGCAGGGGCCCGCGGGGTCGCCATCCACTACAACAGCGACTCCTCGAGAACGGATGCGGAGAGAACGGCCGGTGAACTGAAAGCCAAGGGGGCGGATGCCATCCTGTTCCAGGGTGACCTGGCGGTCGTCGCCAACAATGCGCAGCTGTTCGACCAGGCCAAGGCGCATTTTGGCCAGGTCGACATCGCGGTCAACACCGCTGGCGTGGTGATCAAGAAACCTATCGCCGAGATCACCGAGGCGGACTACGACAAGAGCTTTGACGCCAACGCCAAAGCCGCGTTCTTCTTCATCCAGCAGGCTGGCCGGGTACTGGCCGATGGCGGCAACATCGTCACCATCGTCAGTTCGCTGCTGGCCGCCTACACGCCGTTCTATGCAATCTATCCCGGCAGCAAGGCGGCGGTTGAACATTACACGCGCGCGGCCTCAAAAGAGTTCGGCGACAGGGGAATCTCGGTCAATGCCATTGGACCAGGGCCGATGGATACCCCCTTCTTCTACGGCCAGGAGAAGCCCGATGCAGTGGCCTATCACAAGTCCGCTGCCGCACTGAGCAAGTACAGCAAGACCGGGCTTACCGATATCGAGGACATCGCCCCCATCGTCAGGTTCCTGGTGACGGACGGTTGGTGGATCACCGGGCAGACGATCTTCGCCAACGGCGGCTATACGACGCGGTAAGGAAGGGGGTTGCGGAGACGGAAGTACGGGACGCTGCAGCACCGCTTCCGCTCCGCGACCGACGTAATGCCGGATGGAGGGCCGGAACGGAGCCCGGTACCGGCACGATCATCAGTGACACGCTCATGGCCAATAGATTCCAATCAATCCTGGATGCACAGCAACAGCATTTCCTTACCGACGCGACCAAGCCACGCGGCTGGCGCATCGACCAGCTTGAGCGCATGGAGCGCATGCTGCGCGACCACCAGGATGCGTTCTGCGCCGCGCTCTACGAGGACTTTCGCAAGCCCTCGTTCGAGCAGCTGTTCGAGATCACCGTTCCGCTTGGCAACATCAACTACTACCGGGAAAACCTCACGGAGCTGATGGCGCCACGCAGGGTCGCGATCCCGGCGGGATTGGAAGCAACCGGAAACAGCGGCCTGATCCTGAAGGAGCCCTACGGGCCAACCCTGGTGATCGGCCCATTCAATGCCCCCATCCTGCTGCTGCTCGATCCGGCCATTGCCGCCTTGGCCGCCGGCAACCCCGTCGTGTTGAAGCCCGCCAACGCCACGCCAGCCACCGCCGCGCTGTTCCAGCGACTGATACCGCAATACTTTGAAGCAGAAAACGTCGCCATCGTCACCGGCGGGCGCGAGGAAATCGCGGCCCTGCTCGAACTTCCCTTCGACTTCATCTTCTTCACTGGCAGCTCGACCGTCGGCAAGGTCGTGATGCGCGCGGCGGCCGAGAACCTGACGCCGGTGATTCTGGAACTGGGCGGACAGAACCCGACCATCGTCGACGAGACCGCCAATCTCGACATTGCCGCCGACCGGATCGCCTGGGGACACAACGCGATATCCGGCCAATGGTGCATCGCGCCGGGGTATGTCCATGTGCACGAAAGCGTGGCCGATGCGTTCATCGAGAAGCTGAAGGCAGCCACCGTCAGGATGTACGGCGACGATCCGCGACAAAGCCCCGATTTCGCCCGCATGATCAGCGAACACGAAGCGCAACGGGTGGCGTCCTACATCCTGCCCGACAAGGTGGTACACGGCGGGCGGTTCGACATTCCGGAGCGCTATGTGGAGCCGACAATCCTGTACCCGTCGAGCTGGGATGACCCGGCACTGCAGCAGGAAGTCTTCGGCCCGGTCCTGCCGGTCCTGCCCTACACCGACCTGAAACAGGTCATCGCCAGCATCAAGCGCAAACCCAAGCCACTGGCCGCCTATATCTTCAGCAAGAACCAGGCTCACATCGACCATGTACTTGGCAGCCTCGCGTTCGGGGGCGGCTGTGTGAACCAGACCAACCTGCACTGCTGGATCGACAGCCTGCCTTTCGGCGGAGTCGGCTACAGCGGCATGGGCAAGTATTACGGCAAGGCCGGGTTCGATGCATTGAGCAACACCAAGGCCATGCTGATCGGGAATCCCGACCTCGAACTGGATGTATTTCCACCGTACGGCGGCAAGGACGTCGCAGGAAGCCTGAGCGTATTCTCCTCAGCGCAGACGCACCGCCACGCGGGGCCAAGCCCGGCCACGCCCGAGACCGGTTACAGGGAGAAGTGAGCATGCATGTCGTTCTGGTAATCGTTGGTGGGCTGGTTCTTCTTGGCCTGTTCCTCCTGTTTGGCTGGCTGTGGGCCGCCACCACCGCCGGTATGGCATTGGCAGCCAAGGCGTTCATTCCGGTCTGGCTGGTGGTTGCAGCGATCAACATGTGGGTGGGCGTTGCCCATGCCGGGTACAGCTTCCGCGAAGAGTTGCCCATCCTGGTGCTGGTCTTCGCCGTACCCGCGACCATCGCCTGCGTCGTGGCATGGCGGCTTTCACTGTCATGAAACCTGCGACGACCGACGTGCCTGACGCACAATTCCCCAGCCATCCGCTGCTGCGTCGTCGCGACGGGCACCACGCGCGCGTGACCTACGAAGAGCTGTTCTTCGACCTGGTGTATGTGTTCGCGGTGACGCAGCTCAGCCATGAGCTGCTGCACAACCTCACCGTTGCCGGCGTGGTCGAAACGCTGATCCTGTGGTTCGCGGTGTGGCTGGGCTGGCAGTACACCTGCTGGGTCACCAACTGGTTCGACCCGGAGACGCCGCGCATCCGCGGCTTGATGTTCGTGACCATGCTGCTTGGGCTGGTGATGGCCGCGAGCATTCCCATGGCGTTCGCTGACAGAGGCCTGGTATTCGCCGCCGCCTATGTGGCAATGCAGGTGGGTCGAACCGCCTTCATTGCACTGCAGTTGCCGGCCGGCCATCCGCTGGCGCCCAATTACCGGCGCATGCTGGGCTGGCTGCTGATCTCGGCAGTGTTCTGGTTGTCCGGGGCGATGGTGCAGCATGAGACACGCGCACTGTTATGGCTGCTCGCCGTGCTGTGCGAATACGTATCGCCGATGTTCGGCTTTGCTTTGCCTGGCATGGGCCGCTCGCACACGCGGGATTGGACCATCGAAGGCGGCCATCTGGCCGAGCGCTGCCAGCTGTTCGTGATCGTGGCGCTTGGCGAAACCCTGCTTGCCAGCGGCGCCACGCTTGCCGGCGCCGCCGAATGGGATGTCCCGGTCGTGCTCGCATTGCTGGCCACCTTCCTCGGCACCTTGGCCATGTGGTGGCTGTACTTCGGCACATCGAGCAAGGATGCGACCAACGCGATTTCGCACTCGGACGACCCCGGCCGCATCGGCGCATATTTCCACTACGTCCACGCCATTCTCATCGCAGGTGTCATCGCCTCGGCGGTCGGCAACGATCTGGTGCTGGCGCATCCGCATGCCCATCCGGCCACCGCACAGATCGCAATCCTGCTGGCCGGGCCCGCGATCTATCTGCTCGGCAGTGCCGCCTACAAACGAATTGTCTATGGCGCCATACCGATGTCTCACCTGGTTGGCGCACTGCTGTTGCTGGCGCTGGTCCCGGTTGGCCTGGTTGCAGACATGCTGCTGATGGGCTGGCTGACCACGGCGGTCGTGCTGATCGTCAGTTTCTGGGAAGCACGCCTGCTTCTTGGACGCCGCAACGGCGATGCGGCGTGAAAGATCCGGCCAGTAGCCGATATGGAACATCTGAACCAAACCGATCAGTGATCATGGTTTCGACTGGAAGCACTTGTCGGGCCCTACTCGAGCCCTTGGCCAGAGTATCGCCAACAGCTGGAAAGCCTCAAAGCAGGCACCAAGCCAACATGTACGCCGGCCCGGCCAGTTCATATCGTGCTGTTCCGTCGATGTAGCTGAGCTGTGCAATGGCTCGTCTGGCCAACGCGGGAACTTCCGATCGATTTGACGTCAGCAGTGCCTCAATCTCGTCCCATCTCCTGCTACGACCGCCATGCCCTGGATGCGAGTCCACACCAACCTCAGCAGCCTCGTAGAGCACATTCCATTCCACAAAAATGCGCCACTGCTCAACCTCGAGTGCTACCAGCTTCTCGTCTATTGGCCACACCAGGAACGTCTCGAGGTACCTGCCCTCTGCCTCGTCGAAAATGGACTTGAAACGATGGGGAATGCCATCGACGTCCGCTACGCCTGCACGCGGCCCGTCGTACCACTCGTTCTCCACATGGACTCGTTCCGGTGGCCCGTACTTCAGCACGACTGGTGCCTCCATCTGTGTGACCCTGCCCGATGCCCGGTTTCAGGCAAGCTATGCACCTTGTGCGATGCACACTGTAGGGCGACTTGCGTCTTTGCAAAAGGCGCGATCCCGGTAAGGTCGGGCATGCAAACAACGGCAGCCGTTCGTAATGTCCGGGCTAACCCGGGTTCCACGCAGCATCAGCCGCAAATGAAACACCAGTGATCACCGCACGACAAAAGACGCAGCCAGCGGTATTTCAACGCCACGAAGCCGATCCTTCACCGTCACTGAAACGGACCACTCGCCACGCTGGTCCGTGGGTTCGGCCACGTACTTCAACGCTGCGGTCGACAGATAGACGTTCCTGGGGTCACCCTGCAGCTTCACTGCGAAGCACGGCAGGTCGCGTTCCCTGGTCGAATAAGACCCATCCGGGCGAAGAATGACGAAGTCGCATGCAACGTCGGTCATTCCGGACGTGGAGTCGACTTTCGGATTTGACAGGAACGTGAGGATGAAGAGCTCGCCATCGGCGCCAACCTCATCCGCTTCGGAAAAACGTGGAATGGTCTCGGGTGGTGTATCCCACTTCTGCCGCCAGTCCTGGTCCGGGGTAATCACCAAGGTGGCGCTGAAGCCCTCACGGGACTTTGCCGAGTCCGTCTCGGGAACCGGCTTTCCCTTCATGTCCACCCATCCACTCTGCGCGGCAGATGGCAAGGGCAAGAGAAGCAGGCCGACGAGCCACAGGCCGCGGATTTTCATGATCGGTCAACTACTGGGCTGGCCCCGGGCGCCGCAGCGAATGCAGCGGCCTTGGCCATGCGTGTCATGTGGATATGTCCGTGCTGCACAACGCGGAAGTCTCAATGTGGCCCAGCCACCTCAGGGTGCCGAGCGCATCGCCGAGGAAAGCACATGCCAACCTGAGGCATCGTGGCGCAACACGGCATCGTACTGCGATGAGCACGCCTTGCCACACCAGTATCCAAAGGCTACGTCGTAGTCGCCATCAGGGCGCTTTGCAGGCGTATCCAAGCTCAACCGCATCGCTGTCCCGACGCGCGTGTCGTCCGATGGAGGCTGCCAGGCTGAGCCTGGCAAGAGCAGGAAACCGGTATGTTCGAGCGCCAGGATCGATTCCGGCGACAGATCGATCATGCCCTTCCCTGCATGGTCGCGGATGGACACATACAGCGGCATGCGGCTGCTTGCCAGATGTGCATCGACATCCGCCTGCTGGCGCAGGACCGCCTTCATTACCCCTTGCAGATCAGGGAGCGCCAGCGGTGCCACCTCGGCACTGCCTTGCGTGCTTGCCTGCGTCGCTTTCAAAGGCGGCTCCGCTGCCTGTGCGCCGCCATTCCACGTTGCAGATGACAAAAGAACCGCCAACGATCCCGCAATGATCGACTTCCGTATCATGTTCGTCCCAGCCTGGTACAGGCGAGGATTATTCTGCGCATGGGAGAAGCTTGTCCACCCTCATCCCGCCCGCAGTGCTGGCTACGCTGGATGCGTTTCCAGGCGCCGCGCCCGGGAAACGGCGTGCAACAAAGGCAGGCCAATGCAATCGGTAGCACTGCGACCGGTAGCTGATACCGCCGTCCGCCTGGCAATGATTCAAGACGTTCCCTGCCGATCGCCCTCCCCTACCAACCGGCGGCCTCGGCATGCATGCGCTGCGAGAACGTCAACAAGCCACCGCGTTGGGGGATGAGAAGTCAAAGGCACTGCTGAGCCTGGAGAAGGCATCAAGCTGGCTGATGCATGCCAGCCGCACTTCGCTTTGATCGGCAACCGGTGCGATGCCGGTCTGGAGCTGCTTCAACGGACGGCTCTTCTTCGCCACAAGGCAACTGCGCCGACCAGCAAGGGCAGGATCGACAGCAGGAAGAAGAAGAGGTCCCAGCCTCCTTCAACCACCAGCATGCCGATCAGGCCAAGCATGCTCAGGATCGCCAGCACCGTGGTCACGATGATCGTGCGCTTGCCGGTCATGGCGCCACCTCCTTCAAATCGCCGCGTGCCTTTACCTTCCGCTTGCGCCTACGGTCCCACCACAGCCATGCACCGTTGAGGGTGATGAACAAGGTCAACCAGGTGCAGGCGGTCCACAGTATCTTCAGCGGCATGCCACCGTAGTCACCGAAATGCAGTGGCTCGGACAAGGTGATGGCCTTGAGGTACCAGGGAAGTTCGGCGGTCCCCGCTACCTCGCCATTGGCAGCATCCACCAGCACTACCCGCACCAGACGCTCGTCCAGGCCGCTGCCGGCCACCAATACGGTGTAATGGCGCGGCGTGGAAAAGTCCGTGGCCGGCCACAGTATCGAGCTTACCTGCCAGCCTGTTGGTGCTGCGGTCAACGCCGATGCAAGCGCCTGGTCGGCATTGATGGGCGGGTGGCGGGGATCGACGGGCGCGCCCGTATGCATGCTCTGCACACGTGCAAGCTGCTGTTGCGACCACAGCCCGGTTGCCAGGGTACCGAAGCCAAGCAGGAAGCCGGTCAGGCTGACGGCAAAGGCCCAGCCCAGCACGATCGCACCGATGGTGTTGTGCAGGTCCAGTTGCCGCAGCCGCGGCCCCTTGCCCCGCCGCAGCAGGCCGAACGCCACCTTCTTGGCATGCGGCCAATACACCACCAACCCGGACAGCAACGACACCAGCACCAGCAACGCGAAGAAGGCGCCGAGCAGTTCGCCGAACGGCCCGAGGAACCACTGTGCATGCAGCTCCAGCAGGAAGCCGGTCAAGGTTGTTCCATCCCCCGCACTGGCATCCATGCGTTCGGCGGTTGCCAGATCGGTGAACTGCAGCTTTGCCCGCTCGAAACCACTGTCACCGTGCGGGACCGTGTTGAGCAGCAGCAAACCCGGATGGTGATCCGCATCAAGGCCGAGGTAGATGACCTTCTCGTCCGGGCTGGCAGCCAGCACCGCATCCACCGACTCGGCCAAGGGCCGCTGCGAAGCGGACAATCCCGGCGCGGCAGGCATCACCCCCATCGCCGCGTCGATCTCCTCGTGGAAGATCAGCACCGTGCCGGTCAGGCACAGCACGAGGAAGGGAAGCGTTGCCAGCAGGCTGCACCAACGGTGCAGCCACAGGTTCAGACGGTAGGTGCGGGAAGTGCCAGTCACGTATGTAGGGCTCGTTGCTGCAGGAGGTCACTGCACACGCCGCCATCCGGCACCTCTGCCGGATGGCGGCGCACGGTCAGAACGTATAGCGGACGTTGATGGTGGCGTTGCGCGGCGCCTGCCAGAACAACTGCATGCCGTCATCGGTCGGTGCGAAGTAGGACTTGTTCAATGCATTGCCGATGTTGAGCTGCGCCGACCATTGCGGGGTGAACTGATAGCGCGCCATCAAATCCACCACGGCATAGGAAGACTGTTCCAATGCCGGAATGCCCAGCGCCTGCGCTGCCGGTTGCCAGGCGAACGTGCGGCTCTGCCAGCGCACGCCGCCGCCCACGGTCAGCCCCTGCAGTGCGCCCTGCAACTGGTAGCTGGTGAACAGGTTGAACTGCTTGCGCGGGATCACCGTGTTCACGTCGCTGCCATTGGCCTGTTCGGCCTTGAAGCGGCTGTAGCCGGCGCTGAGCTGCCAGCCGTCGAGGATCTCGCCCACCACTTCGGCTTCAAAGCCCTTGCTGACCGTGCCATCGATGCCGGTGTAGCTGGAACGCATCGGACCGCCCGGGTTGGACGGCTCTTCCGGCACCTGCCCGGCGTACGTGGCGACGTTCTCCTGCTGCATGCGGTATAGCGCAAGCGTGGCGCTGAGGCGACCGTCCAGGAAAGCACTCTTCAAGCCGACTTCGTAGGTATTGCCTTCGATCGGCGACAGCAGGCGGTTGCCGGCATCACGGTAGTTCTGCGGCTGGAAGACGCTGGTGTAGCTCGCATACGCGGAAATCTGGCGATTGATGTCGTACACCAGGCCGGCGTAGGGCACCACTTCGTTGTCCAGCGAGTAACTGTTGGCCGGCGTCTTCAGGTCGACCACTTTGTAATCGACCATGCGCGCGCCGAGGATCAACTTCAGCGGATCGGCCAACGAGAAGCGGCCCACCGCATACACCGCGTTCTGGGTGACCTCGCGCTTGTTGTAGTTCTGGCGGGCAATGAAGCTCGGCAACGGCGCGCTGCCGTTGTAGTCGTAGACATTCGGCGTGGTGGCGATGGTGACCGTACCCGGGGCACCGTCGGCCACTACCCGCTCCTTCCAATGGTCGTAGCCCACCAGCACTTCGTGATGACGACCGAACAGGTCGAAGCCGCCATCGACGCGCGCACTGGCGGCATCCTTGTCGCTGTCCACCCAGTAGACACCGGCATAACCCGGTACCGGGAACTTGTAGACGAAGCCCGGCATCAGCTCCATCGCCATCACCGATTTGCCGTTGCTCGGGTCGATCGGGTACGGATAGAACAGCGCCAGCCTGGACTCGGACTCGCGCTGGCCACGGCTGACACGCACGCTGGCCTTCCAGTCGGCGTTGAAGCGATGCTCGGCGTCGATGAACCAGTTGCGGTAGCTGCTGTCCCAGTACGACCAGTCCGGCGAGGTGTTGAGGCCGCGGTGCAGGCCACGGATGCGCTCGACCTTGTCGTCGGCACCCAGCGCCCAGGCCGGGGCGCCGCCCCAGCTCGGGCTGTCGGTATGGTTGTCCTGCTGGCTGATGCCCGCCGCGATCAAGGTGTTGTCGCCGATGTCCTGCTCGAGCGTTGCGTACACCACATGGCTGCGGTTGTGCAGACGGTCGATGTGGCTGTCGCCTTCGTCGTAGTCGGCGGCCACGCGCATGCGGGTGGAGCCACTGGGCGACAGTGCGCCGCCAAGGTCGACGGTCACGCCACGCTTGTCCCAGCGGCCGTACTCGACGGCGGCACTGCCGGTGAATTCGCGGCTGTCGGCCTTCTTGCGGATCAGATTGATGACCGCCGAAGGGCTGCCAGTACCGACCATCAGGCCGTCCGAGCCGCGCAGCACTTCGGCGCGGTCGTAGATGGCGGTATTGCTGAGGATTTCGCCGGCGCTCCACTGCTCGTCGATGGTGGTGGGTACGCCATCGATCAGGTAGCTCTCGATCTTGGAACCCCGCGAGAACATGCTGCCGCGGTTGCTTTCGTAGCGGCTGATCGACAGGCCGGTGGTGTGCTCGACGATGTCGGCCAGGTTCTCGATCCTGCGGTCTTCCATCATCGCCGAAGTGATCACGCTGACCGACTGCGGGGTTTCGCGCAGGTCCAGGTTCAAGCCGGTGGCGGTGCTGTTGCGGGCCAGGTAGGTGCCGTTGACCTGCAGCGCTGCCAGCGTCGATGTCTGCGGCGAAGCGGTGGCTGCCGGTGCGGCGGTGCTGTCAGCAGACGCGGCTGCACGCCGCTGCAGGGTGACGCGGTCGCCGTCGATACGCCAGTCCAGTTCACTGCCTTCCAGCAGCACATCCAAGGCCTGTGGCACGCTGTAGCTGCCATTCAAGCCAGGGCTGCGCTTGCCGGCAGTCAGCTCGCCGGCAGCGGACAGGAAGATGCCCGCCTCGCCCGCGAAGCGGTTCAGCGTGCTGGTCAGTGGCCCGGCCGGGATGGTGTACGACCTGGCCTGCTGCAGCTTGGTGGACGCCTGCTGCGCGCTTGCCTGCTGCGGAGCGAGGGTGGCGACGGCAAGGCCAAGGCAGACCGCCAGCGTCAGCTGTCGGCGGATCGGCGCCAGGGAGTGATGAAGGCGATGCATGGGTTTCTCTCGAACGTGGGGACAGGAAATAGCGATGCTTTCCCTGTTGATCGGACGAGGGCGAAAAAAGGGGAACCACTTTCTGAAAAAAACGCATCGACCCCGACTCGCCCCGGCATGAGTACACCGCCGCTGCCGGTATCAGTGCCGCGGTTCCAGCGTCGTCCACCACGGCAAGCTGCGGCTTACGCGCACCGGCAGGCTGCGTTCGAGCATTGCCAGGGCGGCGTCCGGGTCACGCAGCGGGAACACGCCGGCCACCGGCAAAGTGGCAATCTCCGGTGCGACGCCCAGATGGCCGGGGCGGTAGCGCGACAGTTCGGCAACCAGTTCGGCAAGCGGCATCTGGTCGGCCATCAGGATGCCGCGTGTCCATGCATCAATGCCCGGGTCGGCAAGCTGGGTCGGGCCGATGCCGGCAGCATCGACGCGCAGCTGTTGTCCCGCCTCGACCACGCTGACCAGACCCGCCGCCCTCACTTCCACCGCGCCTTCAAACACGGCCAACTGCAGCGCCTGCTGTTGCAAGCGCACGTTGAAGCGCGTGCCCAACGCACGCAGTCGGGCGGCGACGGTTTCGACCACGAAGCTGCGCCGTGCGTCGGCAGCGGTCTGCACATGGATCTCGCCTTCGTGCAGCCGCAAGCGACGCAGCTCTGGGCTGTAGTCCACGTCCAGCGCACTGCCGGGGGCAAGCCAGACATGGCTGCCATCGGCCAGGCCGGTGTCGCGGATTTCCCCGGTAGCGGTGCGGTAGTCGGCGGTGCGCGCCGACCATTCGTGGCGGATGCGCGGATACTGCCAGCCGATGACGCCAAGCGTGGCCAGCGATGCCAGCCCAGACAACACCCGACGGCGGCTGCTGCTCACCCGACGCGCCGCCTTCAAACCCGCATCGGCTGCCCCACGCTGATGCTCGCCGCGCAGGGGCGCGAACTGGCGGCTGACGGCCTCCACCTGCGCCCAGGCGCGGGCGTGGCGGGGTTCCTGCAACCATTGCCGCCACCGCGCCTGCTGGTCGGCGTCGTCTTCGGCATCAAGCAGCGTGGCGTACCACAAGGCGGCCTGTTCCAGCGCGGCATGATCGGCAGCAGCAGAAGGCGATGGCATGCCTCAGCAACCGTGGCCGGCTTCAAGCAGCACGCAATGCAGCATCGCCCGCGCCATGTACTTCTTCACCATGCGCTCGGACACCTGCAGGCGTTCGGCTATCTCGCGGTAACGCAGGCCATGAAGTTGCGACAGCAGGAAGGCCGAAGCGACCTTTTCCGGCAACTTTTCCAGCATCGCGCTGACCCTGCACAGGGTTTCAATGACGATGGCGCGCTCCTCGGCGGATGGTTCCACTGCCTCGGGATTCGCCGCCAACGCATCCAGCCACGCCTGCTCGACCTCGCGTCGCCGCCACAGGTCGATGCACATGCCGTTGGCCATGGTGCGCAGGTATTGGCGGGCCTGCGGCGCGCTGGCCAGCGGCACCGGCCGCGTCAGCAGGCGCACGAAAGCATCCTGCGCGAGATCGGCAGCATCGGCGGTGTTGCCCAGCCGACGCCGAAGCCAGCCGCTCAGCCAGCCATGGTGATCGGCGTACAGGGTTTCAATCTGTCGATGTGCGGTGAACTCGATTGCAGCCACGGACCCCTGCCTGGCACACGGAGCGCCTCGGTGACGAGGCTGCCCCACAAATGAGAATAATTCGCATTATGGTCAAGCAGCCTCCCCGGCGCAAATCACCGGGCCGGATCAGCCGGGAACATTGGCCGTCTCACGGAGCCAGCTTCATCCAGCATCACGTCGGCATTGCGGGCCAGCGCCTGGCCAGGCCCCCCCGCCTGCCCGTGTTGGCACCGCCGGCACTCCGCTAGCGCTGCGTCAATCCGCGCAGCATCAGTTCCAGTGCAGCCGCGCATTTGCGCTGGCGGACATCGGCATCGGTCCCTTCCGCTATCCAGAACGCAGCCTCGGCCAGACTGCCGTAGATCAGCGATGCCAAGGCCTGCGCGTCCACCTCGGCAATCACCCCCTGGCGAACCAGATCCTCGATCAGCCGCTGCATCGAGTCCACGCAATGCCGTTGCGAATCCAGAGATGCCCCGCCAAGCACAGCGCGCGCATCGCGCAGGACGATGCGCTGGATCTCCGGTTCAAGCGCCATGTCCAGATAGGCCCGACAGCGCTGCTGGAAGCCTAGCCAGGGATCGCTTGCGGCGGTGCTGATGGCCTGCAGCCGCGCATCGGTTTCTGCATCGATCTGCTCGACCACCGCAGCCAGCAGGCCCTTCTTGTCCCCGAAGTGGTGGTACAGCGCGCCTCGGGTGAGCCCAGCCTGTGCAGTCAGCTCATCCATCGATGCATCCGCATAGCCGGTCTCGGCGAAAACGCGGCGGGCAGTGGCCAATAACAAGGCGCGGGTTGCCTCCATTTCAACGCGGGTGCGGCGGACCACGGCAATCTCCTTTCATACGCTTCGTATGTTTATTTACATTCATAGCGTATGTATATAGTCTTTTACATACACCTCGTATGTATTGTTGCGACCAGCCATTGCCTTGGCAAGCCGCAGCGCTCCGGAGACCCCAATGGCCAACGCTTATCGCGCCCTCTTCGCTGCACCCGGTACTTCCGGCTTCGCTCTGGCCGGCCTCTTGGCCCGGCTGCCACTGCCCATGACCGGCATCGGCATCATCACCTTGCTGGCGCAGTTGCGTGGCAGTTACGCATTGGCCGGCGCGGTTTCGGCCACCTTTGTGCTGGTCTATGCGCTGGCCTCACCGCAGATCTCGCGTTGGGTGGACCGCCACGGCCAGGCAACGGTCTTGCCGTTGGCTTCGGCCGCCAGCGTTGTCGGCATGCTGCTGCTCCTCCTTGCCAGCTACTGGCAGGCGCCGGATTGGCTGCTGTTTCCCTGCGCCGCGCTGGCCGGGTGCATGCCCAGCATGTCGGCGATGGTCCGGGCCCGTTGGACGGCTCTCTACCGTGGGCAGCCGCAACTGCAGACGGCCTATTCGCTGGAAACGGTGTTCGATGAAATGAGTTTCATCGCCGGGCCACCGCTGTCGGTTGGCCTTTGCGTTGGCCTGTTCCCGCAGGCAGGCGTGCTGTTGGCCGCGCTGCTGCTGGCCGTGGGCACCGCTGCACTTGCAATGCAGCGGGCGACACAACCGCAGCTGGTTCCGCATGCCGCAGGCCAGCCCAATCGGTCGGTGATGGCGCTGGCGGAAGTACGGTTACTTGCGCTGCTGATGGTCGCAATGGGCATGATCGTTGGAACCATCGACATCACCAGCGTGGCCTTCGCCGAGCTGCTCGGCCAACCCTTGGCAGCCAGCATCGTGCTGTCGGCCTATGCCCTGGGCTCCTGCGCGGCGGGACTGGCTTTTGGTGCGCTGAAATTCGATGCACCGTTGCATCGCCTGCTGCTATGGGGCGGCGCAGCAACGGCACTGACCACCCTGCCCTTGCTGCTGGTGGCCAGCCTGCCAGCGCTTGCGGCAAGCGTGCTGCTGGCCGGCATGTTTTTCGCGCCAACGATGATCGTGGTGATGTCGCTGGTCGAGCGCGCCGTGCCGAACCAGCAACTCACCGAGGGCATGACCTGGTTGTTGGCCGGATTGAATATCGGCGTAGCGCTCGGCGCCGCAGCAACCGGGCAACTCGTGGATCTGGCCGGGGCCCGGACAGGCTTCGCCATCAGCGTGGGGGCTGGTGCTGCCGTGTTGCTGCTGTCGCTATGGATTGGCCGACGCCTACGGCCTTGCATGCAGCACACCGCCGACGCCTGTTGATACCACCAACACCCAACCGCTGGAACAGACCATGCAAACCCAATCCTCCACGGCAACCGCCGTGGCCCATCCATGGTTGGCCGTTGTCGCCGTCGCCCTGGCAACCTTTTCGGTAGTGACCACCGAGATGCTGCCGGTCGGCCTGCTTACGCCCATCGCCCATGACCTTGGTACGTCCACCGGCAATGCCGGATTGCTGATCTCGGTGCCGGCCCTGCTGGCAGCGCTGTTCGCGCCGTTGGTGGTGATTGCCGCAGGCGGCATCAACCGACGCTACATCCTGTGCGTGCTGTTGGCTCTGCTGGCGGCGGCCAATGCCGCGTCTGCGTGGGCGCCGACCATGCAGTGGATGCTGGCTGCGCGATTGCTGGTAGGCCTGTGCATGGGCGGGATCTGGGCAATCGCCGGTGGGCTGGCGATGCGATTGGTCTGCGCACAACGTGTTGGATTGGCCACGTCGATCATCTTCGGCGGCGTCGCCGCCGCCTCCGTGCTGGGGGTTCCGTTGAGCGCGTGGGTTGGGGAGATGCTCGGTTGGCGCAAGGCATTCGTCGGTATGGCGCTGCTGAGCACAGCGGTGCTGTTGCTTCAGCTTGCGGTGATTCCCCCGCTCCCCGTCTCGGCATCGGTGCAGTTGCACCACTTCGCCCAGCAGCTGCGCAATCGATGCGTGCAGCGTGGGTTGGTCCTGACGCTGTTGCTGGTCGCCGGCCACTTCGCGGCCTTTACCTTTGTCCGGCCACTGCTTGAACTGGTATCTGGCGTGAGCGCCACATGGATCGGTGCGCTGCTGCTTGCCTATGGCCTCGCCGGCATCGGCGGCAATTTCCTGGTGGGCGTCCTTGCCCCTCGCAACGTGTCCGCCACGGTAACGGCCATTGCCGCAGGCCTGCTGGCCACGGCGGTCCTGTTCCTCTGCATCGGCGACACCCCGATCATGGGAGGTGCGCTGCTGTTGCTCTGGGGCCTGGCCTACGGCGGGGTATCGGTTGGGCTGATGACCTGGATGATGCAGGCAGCGCCACGCGCCGTTGAGATAAACAGCGCGCTGTATGTGGGGGTCTTCAATACTGGCATCGCACTTGGCGCCTGGGGAGGCGGGCGAGTGCTGGACCAGCTTGGCCTCAGCGGAACGCTCTGGGCGACCTCGCTGCTCGCAGCCGTTGCGCTGCTGCTGTGCGCCATCAGCATTGATCGCCGCGGACATCCAGAAGCCGATGACGGCGATTGAATGAGCAACCGCGCAGGCTGCTGCTTGCGGCCTGCGACGCAAGACCGGCCCACGCTCCTGCTGGCGTTGCCTTGCCTCGCGCATGACCTCCGCAACTTGACGAAGGATTGGTTTTCTCAATACTTCGCCAATGCTGAGCCAACACTTCCTGTTCTTCTTTGCGATGCTCGGCGCCTTCATTGGCACCGTCCTCGCATCGTTCCTGTGGTGGCGGGCCAAGGGCGAGCCCAGCCAGCGCTGGCTGGCGTTGCTGATTCTGGTCGTAGGAATGCGCACCGGGAAGTCGGTCGCTTACTACTTCTGGCCGGATATTCCCCGGGTGTTCCTGCAACTGGGTTTGACCGCCTGCTTCATGATCGGGCCGTGCCTGTTCTTTCTGCTGCGTTCGAGCCTGGCCGGTGCTCCCGCTCCACGGCTGGCAGACCGTTGGCACCTCACCGCATTGCTGGCCGTTGCCATCGGGGTAAACGTCTTCCTGCCCTACACCGGCCATCCCGAGCTGTGGCTGCATACCATCACCCCGGCCATCCAATATGTCTGGCTGGGCTACCTGCTGTTGGCCAGTGGACTGCTGTACCGGCACCGCGCCCAGCTCAAGGGCACACCTTCCGGCGCGTTGCTGCTGGGAGCGCTGCTCGGCGTGTGGCTGATCTGGGCCGCCTATTTCACCGCGGGCTACACCTCTTACATCGTCGGCGCGCTGTCCTTCACCTTCCTCCTGGCCGCGAGCGTGCTGGTCTACCTGCGCCTGCGTTCCGGCCAGGCGCCGATCGAGCCCTACCAGGACCGGCGGATTTCCGACGACGAAGCCGCACCCCAGCTGCAGGCGCTGGCCGACCTGATGGCACGCGAGCGCCTCTACCTCGACCCGGGGCTGACCCTGCCTCGCCTCGCTCGCCGGCTCGGCATTCCGCAGACCCGGTTGTCGCAGCTGTTGAACGACAACAAGCAGACTTCCTTCAAGCAATACCTGGCACAACTGCGTGTCATCGAAGCGAAATCACTGCTGCTGCAACTGCCGCCAAAGCCGCTTGAGCGGGTCGCCGAGGAAGCTGGCTTCCAATCGATGTCCACCTTCCACGCCGCCTTCAAAAAGCTGGAAGGCCTGCCGCCGGGGGCGTTCCGCGCCGCTGCCGGAAACTCCTGAAATTGATTCCAGCACTCCGGAATTGCATAGCAAGACATTGATTTAAAAGGGGAGATATAGGCTGCAGGCTCACCCCAACGAGCCGGCGCCATGCCCTTACATCGACTCCTCAAACCACTGCTGATCCTGCTGCTATACGCATGGCAGGGCGGCATTTCCGACGCCGCCGCGAGCGCCGGGCCCGCCCTGGGGCGGTCCTCGACTGACCCGTCGACGCAACAGGCCGGCAGCAACCACCTTGTCGCCAGCAGCGGCCTCGGCGACACCAACCGGGCCGGGCAACAACGCATCCTGTTCATCCTTGCCAGCAGCAAGGTGCACGGCAGCTCCAGCATCCCGGCCAGCATCAGCTTCGGCGAAGTGGTCCATGCCTGGGATACGTTCCAGGCAGCCGGCTATGCAGTGGACTTCGTCACCCCTGACGGCGGCGACGTGCCCATCCTCGACCCCTACGTGGGCAAGGAAGTGGAATCGCGCCTGCAGGACGAGCGCGTCATGCGCGGCCTGCGCAACACCGCCACACCGGCGCAGATCGACCCCGGCCTGTACCGCGCCGTCTATTACGTCGGCGGCAGCAACGCCATGTACGGCGTGGCGGAGAACCGCGCCCTGCAGGACATCGCCATGCATGTCTACGAACGCAATGGCGGGGTGATCTCGGCCGTGTGCCATGGCACAGCCGGAATCGTGAACCTCAAACTCGCCGGTGGCCAAAGCCTGCTCGCCGGCAAGCGCATCACCGGCTACCCGGAAGAACACGAGGATCGCGACGCCGCCTACTTCAAGGAATTCCCCTTCCTGATCCGGCAGACCGTGCAAGCCCGTGGCGGCCTGTTCCATGCGGTGGACGGCTACGCGCCTTACATCGAAGTCGACGGCCGCGTGATGACGGGCCAGAACTATGCCTCCGCAGCACCGTTGGCTGCAGCCGTGGTCGATGCGCTGCGCAAGCTTCCCAACCCGCAAACCAGTCAGGCCAGGAGGGATTGAGCGGCCAGAACCCCGTCCAACTCCACGCACATCAACAACCCACACTCCCCAGGAAACCCATGAACACTTCAATCCGATCCACCGTTCTCGCCGCAGCACTGCTTCTGCTCCCCACCTCGCTGATGGCACAAAACAACGAACATGCCGAAGTTGATCGCGCCATGCAGACCCTGCTGCGCGGCTTCGAAGCAGGCGACGCCAACCTGCTCAGCGGCGTACTGCGGAAGGACGGCGTGGTTATCGGCTATTCGTCCAATCGCGGCGCCGTCGTGATGGAGACCACGGAAGAATGGGCCAAAGGGTTTCCCGGCAAGCCAGCGCCGGATGAGGCGCAACGCCACCGTCAATACCGGATCCTGGATGTGACCGACAGCGCGGCCGTGGTCAAGCTCACGCTCGACTATCCGACATGGGACGGCTCGGACTACCTGGCGTTGGCGAAGATCGACGGCAACTGGATGATCGTCAGCAAGTCGTGGAGCGGGAAGCGCAAGACACCGGCAAGCTGAGCAGCGCGCTGCTGCCCGCCTGAGTTGCATGGTGAAGCGCCCGGTGAAAATCGGGCGCTTCGTCCATGTGCTGCCGATGGATCCGGATACGTGAACCAGCGCGCGGGACGCCCCTTCCTGCGTCGCCCAACACCCCGCCAGCGAGGCCGCCCCTGCCTGTGCGGACCGGCATGACTTCTGGCAGGGATGATAGGTGTTATACCTAACTATAGTATCAACACACCACTCGCCAGAGACGGCATGGACCGGCGCACGCGCGCACCCCCTGCTCCATGAGCGCGGCAGGGCCAACAACATCAGCATCCAGGGGAACCGATGAGCACAGGAAAATTGAAGGTATGGCTGCTGGCAACGTTGCTGGCTGCCGCCAGCTTGGCCCAGGCTAGCGAAGTGATGGTGGATCGCGGCACCTACAAGCTGAGCGCCGAGCAGTCGGGAGCCGGGTCGGTCACGGTGGCCTTCGAGTCGGGCTTCGGCCAGGGCAAGGACACCTGGAAGGACGTGATCGCTGCACTCGGCCCCGACTACCGCAGCATCAGCTATTCCCGCGCGGGGCTTGGCAAGTCGGGCAGCGATGGCAAGCCCAAGGACATCGACGCCCACCTCGTTGACCTCGGTGCCGTGATCAGTGACCTCGCCGGCGGACAGAAGGTCGTGCTGGTCGGCCATTCGTATGGTGGACTGCTGGCCACCGAGTTCGCACGCCGCCATCCGCAACAACTGCAGGCGCTGGTCCTCGTCGACCCGGCCACGCTGGGCCAGCGACACGCGTTCAAGCAGGCCGATGCAGCACGCGTACTGGCCGATGATGCCACCCTGCTGGGCATGCTGCCGCCGCCCATGGCCGCCGACTACCGGACATTGATCACCCAGCTGGATGCGCCTGACGCGCAGACGCCAAGCGCCATGCCGGATCTACCGGTAGCGCTGCTCACCGCCACACAGGTCGCCACCGAACCCTTCGTTCTCGAAGAAACAGCTGCCGGCAAAGCGCTGTGGAAGGCGCAGCACGCCGCATTGTTCAGCACCTTCAACCGTGGTTTCCACCGCTACTTCGTCACCGGCCACAACATCCATCGCGAGAACCCGGCAGCGGTTGCCGACGCGATCAGGGACATTGCAGGCAAGCGTTGAACTGCCGGCTCCGTGGGACTGCTGCCAGCACAACGCGAAGCGCAGGTAACACCTCACCATCGCTGTCACGCAGCGGGTACTGATCGCAGTGCCGTGCCGCCACCGCCCTTGAATGATTGAACAGACGCGAGCGAAATGAAGAGACTGGCTGCCTTGTTGATGCTTCTTCCGGCTTTGGCGCTTCCGCTATTGGCGCAGGCGCAGGCGCAACCGCGATCGTCACAAGCAGTGCATGCGGAAAAGCTCGATGACTTCATCAACCATGTCGAGGACAACAATGGCGGCATTGGCAGCCTGTCCATCTTCAAGGGCGGCCGCGAGGTCTATGCCAGGCGCTTCGGGCAACAGAATCTGCCTGGTGTTGCTCACGATGAGAACAGCAGATACCAGATCGCTTCCGTGACCAAGATGGTCACGGCGATCCTGGCCTTCAAGCTGATCGAAGATGGGCGCCTGCGCCTGGATGACAGGCTGTCCAGCCTTTTCCCGGACATGCCTTCCTCACGTCAGATAAGCATCGGCAACCTGCTGGAGCACACCAGCGGCCTTGGCAACTTCGCGATCAGGAATGGCCAGGTCTGGGTAGTTGATCCGCTAAGCCAGGATGAAATCCTGCGGGAGATACGAACGCAGGGCGTTGCATTCGAACCTGGCGAACGCGTTGCCTACTCCAACTCCGCCTACTTCCTGCTGCGGATGATCATCGAGCAGGTGTACGGGCGCGACTACCACGACATCGTCGCGCAGGAGATCGCAGCCCCTCTTGGCCTTCGCAACTTCGCTTCCACGCGCTCCCATCCCGGCAACACCTTCAAGTCCTATGCATTCGCCGGGCAATGGCGGGAGATCAAGGAAATCGAGTACTCCAACGTGATCGGCGTTGGTGACATCGCTGCCACCACACACGACCTGAATGTACTGATCACCGCGCTGTTCGAGTACAGGCTGCTGCGCAGGGAGACCGTGGAGCAGATGCCGCCACGGCCGGCTGGCAGCGGCTGGGGACGCGGGCTGGCCGAGTTCACCTACGGCGAGAATCGCTTTCTAGGCCACGGCGGCGACGTTCTCGGCTCGCACTCACGCGTGATCTACAACCCGAGCGACGGTGTGGCGATCGCATATTCGACCAACGGCGAACGCATCCCGACCAATGATTTTCTGCGGGCAGTCGTGGATCTTTGCTACGGCCGCGAGGGAACCGGGGTCAGGGAAACCGGGGTCAGAGTGGGGTTTCGTTCCGAAACCCCACTCTGACCCCGGTTTCCCGACCTCAGTTTCCCTGACCCCGGTTTCCGCTTATCTGGCTACCTCCTCCACCGCCGCAAGGATCACATCCGCCACCTTCTGGGGTTGCGACAACTGCGGAACATGGCTTGCATCGAGCGTGGTTACCCGCGCACCGATCTTCTGCGCAAGGTCCTTCTGCAGGCCGGTATCAAGCATATGGTCCTGCTCGCTGATGACGTACCACGATGGTCGGCTCGTCCACGCCGCCGCAGAAGTCTTTGCAGCGAAGTTGGCGCTGTTGGTCGGGTTCTGGGTAGCAGCCAGCAGATTGGCATCCGTCTGGCTCAGATCCTGTGCGAGGTGGTGCGCTACGCCTTCCAGCGTCAACGTGAGATAGCCGTCCTTGTCAGCATCGAGGTGACTGAAACCGGAAGGTGTCGGGTAACCCTCGGATAGATCGCTCACCGACTGTTCTTGCGATGGGGCGAAGGCAGCAACATAGACAAGTGCTTTCACGCGTTCATCCTCGCCCGCATCAGAAATGACCGCGCCGCCATAGGAGTGGCCAACCAGCACAACCGGGCCGGTCTGCGCCTGGATCGCGCGCTTGGTTTTGGCCACGTCATCCTCCAACGAACTGAGCGGGTTCTGGACGGCAACCACGTTCAAGCCCTTGGCCTGCAGCAAGGGAATGACCCTGTCCCAGGCGTGGCCGTCGGAAAAGGCCCCATGAACCAAAACGACCGTGGGCTTCTCAGCCGGCGGGAGAGATGCCGCACCGGCCGCTCCAGCGCTCAGGGCAGCGGCAAAAAGCGCGCTTTTCATAAGAAATTGCATGACAGAAGTTCCTGTTTGAGGGATCAAGGCGGCCGGATTCGGCCGCGTGGGATCACTCTACATAGGCAACCAAATGGGATAAATTAACTTCCAGTTCAATCACTAGAACCTATTGGATTCAAATGGACCGCCTCTATGCGATGCAGGTGTTCACCCGCGCCGTCGAACTTGGCTCGTTCTCGGCAGCGGCGGTTGAACTGGATATTTCCCCCCAATTCGCCGGCAAACAGATCCAGGCGCTCGAAACCGGTTTGGGCATCAAGCTGCTGAACCGCACCACCCGGCGCCAGAGCCTGACCGAGAGTGGTCAGCTGTTCTACGAGCGAGCAAAGAACATTCTTGCGGAGATGGAAGCAGCCGAAGCATTGATGGCGGAATCACGCGCAACACCACGCGGCAAGCTGCGCATCAGCGCCCCCATCACCTTTGGCAGCCATGCCTTGGCGCCATTGCTGCCGCGTTACCTGCAGGAACACCCGGAGGTCACCATCGACCTGAGCCTGAGCAACCGCACGGTCGACCTGCTGGATGAGGGTTTTGATGTTGTCTTCCGCACAGGGCAGCTGCCAGACAGCGGCCTGCAGGCCCGTGTGCTCGCGCCGCTGCAACTGGTGCTGTGTGCTTCACCGGCCTACATCCAGCGCAGCCCGCCGCTGGCGCGACCTCAAGATTTGAAACAGCACGAATGCCTGGTCTTCTCGCATACCTCGATGCGTACGGAATGGCAGTTCGAAGGGGCGGAAGGTCGGGTATCCATTGCCATCCGCGGCAGGTTCAGTACCGACAGCGGTGAGGCACTCAGGGCCGCGGCAATTGCCGGGCACGGCATCCTGCTGCAGCCCTATGCCCTGGTCGCCGACGACCTGGCCGCAGGCCGCCTGCAGCTTCTGCTGCCGGACCATGCATCGCCTGCGCGTGAGCTGCATATGCTGTTTGCACCGGACCGGCGAATGACGCCGAAGCTGCGGAGCTTCCTGGACTTTGCGCAGGAAAACCTCGGCTGATTACGCCGGGAGCCTGCCCGCCAGCCGATGTCATATGCGGTGCAGCTGCACGATCTTGTCCCGCCAGCATTGCACTTGGAAAACGTGCCGATAGCAGGCCTGCCGACAACGCAGTTGATCCGTGTACAGCGCCTCGTCCGTGAAGTGTGTTTTTTTGCCACGACTCACTCCGCTACGACGGGTGCGTACACGGCGTCCCCGCCAAGACGCAGGCCATCCGGATAGCTGCTGGAACCAGTGAATCAGCTCCGGTGAGGCCTGCTAACCTTCGCAGTCATGGATGCCTCTCCTGCCCAACGTGCCGCCGCACTGATCACCCAGCCTGCCGCCAAGCGATGCCGGTCGGGTCGGCATGGCACCCGCATGCCCTTCTCCAATGTCTGATCCAGCCGACAACCCCACTGCCCTGCACTACCGGCTGGATGACCTGCACATCGATGTGGCACGCCAGCGCGTGCTACGCGATGACGGCCAGCTGCTGGACGTCTCCGGGCTCAGCTTCCGCCTGCTGCATCACCTGCTGACCCAGGGCACCCGGGTGGTCGGCTTTGATGACTTGATCGCCAACATATGGGCGCCAGCCATCGTCAACGAAGAGACCGTCACCCAGCGGGTAAGACTGTTGCGGCAGGCGCTGGGGGATGACGGCAGGCAAGCGCGTTACCTGCGTTCGGTGCGTGGCCAGGGCTACCAGCTGTGCAGCGAACCCGTTGTCGAGGTGCCTGCGGCAGCACCCGCTTCGGCAGCGAACTCCACGCGCCGCTGGATCGTCATCCCGGCGACGTTGCTGTTGCTGATCGCGGCCGGCGCTCTGTACTGGCAATGGCCGTCCCCGGATGCAGCCGCCTCACCACTGCTGCAGCGCGCGGACTATTACGCCGGCATTGGCCAGCGCGACAACAACGAGCGGGCCATCGCGCTGTATCGGCAACGCCTGCAGGAGGCCCCCGATGATGTGCAGGCACAGCTCGGTCTTGCCCGTGCCCAGGCAGCGCGCACCTGCCTGTACAACGGCAGCAGCGAGGACGCCGCGCAGGCATTGCAGCTGGCGCAGGCGGTGATTGCACGCCAGCCGACGTTGGCAGCCGCGCAGGCGGCACTGGGCTATGCCCATGATTGCCGTGGCGAGGTTGAAGCGGCGTTGGCCGCTTATGAGCATGCAGTGCGACTGGACCCTGCCGCTGATGCCAGCCGCGCATCGGCAGCCTATCTGTATGCCCGGCAAGGCCGTTTGAGTGATGCCTTGGCTGCAAATCTCGCGGTACGCGCACCCGAGCGTGTGCGCTTCTGGGAACTGCAGGTGGCATCCAATCTCGATCTGCTGGGCTATTCCGCAGCAGCAGAAGCGCGTTATCGGCGCAGCTTCCAGCTGTATCCGGACAACGTGTTCTCCAACATCGCCTGGCCAACGTTTCTCTTTGAACACGGCCGCTCCGGCGAGGCGCAGGCAGCGCTGGATGAGGCCTTCGCCCGTCGTACCGAACATGCCTCGCTGCACCTGCTATCCGCGGAGCTGGCACTGCAGCGCGGCGATGTCACTGGCGCGCACACTGCAGCGCAACGTGCGCGGGCACTGCGGCCACAGGCCAGTTGGCCAACCACGTTCGCCTGGATCACCGGCGCCGAGCCCAAGCCGGCTGCTGAGGAACTGCTGGCGCGTTCCGCCGCGTTGCAGGCCGGGCTTGCACAAGGCAGCGATCCGTCCGATGGAATCGAGGCCGCACTGCTGGCAGATCTGGCAGGCGAGCGCCAAGCCGCGTTGCTGGCACTGCAGACTGCGGTGAGCGCCGGCTACCGCAACGTCAGCTACCTGCAGGTATCACCCTTGTTTGCCGAGCTTCGCAAGGACCCCGGTTTCACCCCGCTGCTGCAGACAGTGGCAGCGGCCGTGGCCACTGACCGGACACGGATCCTCGCTTCCGGTCAGCTGCCAGCCGATGCGCAGGCGGTTACGGCAACGCGCTGAGGATGTAGTCCTGCAGCAGCTTCTGGGTTTCCTGGTGCATGCCGCGCTGGTTGAAACGCGTGCGTGTCACCACGACGACCAGTTGCTTGTCCGGCACCACGAACACCGCATTGCCACCATTGCCGGACATCGCCCAGGCATGCACCTGCTTGCCCCCGGCAGTGAACGGGAAACGCCAGATCTGGTAGCCGTAGTCGGCATCGAACGGGGTCTGCGCGTGCACCTCGGTCATCGCCCGAATCCAGGCGGCGGGCAGCACCTGTTGGCCCTTCCAGCGGCCGCCGTCGATGATCAGCTGACCGAGTTTGGCCAGATCGCGACTGCGGTACTCGGTGCCACCACCGCCCATGCCGACGCCCTCGGATGAGCGGTTCCAGACCGACGTCTCGATTCCCAACGGCCGCTCCAGTGCCTCGGTGGCGAAGCGCTGCAAGGGCATGCCGCTGGCCCGCTCGACAATGGCACCGAGCATGAAGGAATTGGCCGTGCAGTAGGCGAAGGCGCGCCCGTGCGGGCTGTCTGCCGGCCGCTTGGTCCATGGCGCATAGCCGCGCTCAGGCAGGTCAAGAGCAAAGCCGGTCCAGTCGGCGCTGACATACATGCGCTCCTCATGCCCGGCGGAGTACTCGTTGTTGTCGTCGCATTCCCACTGCGCGCTCATCGTCAGCAGGTCTTCGACCGTCATCGCGTTCTTGAACGCCCCCGGGTGGGCCGGCGACCGCTCCGGGAAGAAACCAAGGACCGGCGCGCTGACCCCGCTGATCAGGCCGCGGTCGATGGCCGCGCCAACCAGCATCGCGGTCACGCTCTTGGTCAGCGAGCGGGTGTTGTGCAGGCGGCTGCTGTCGGCGCCGTTGAAGTAGGTCTCATGCACCAGCGCCCCTCGGTGCACCACCAGCACGCTGGTGGTATCCGGCGCCTGTCCACTGTTGATGGCGGCATCCAGGGCGGTGAACTTGCTGGCGTCCAGTCCGTGGCTGGTCGGGTCGGCGACGGGCCAGTCATCGCTGGCTGGCGGGGCTGCGGCGGCGTCCGCACCAAGCAACAACGCGGCGAACAAAGGAAGGCGGATCAACAGTGACATCGGGGTGCTCCATGTGTGGAGCGCCCAGCCGAACATTCCCTTGGATGAAACGCCTGATGCCTGGATGAAGATTCATGAAGTTGTTTGCAATCAGTGGCTTGGCGGAAAGGAAAAACCGGGGTCCAAAACCGGGGTCAGAGTGGGGTTTCGTTCCGAAACCCCACTCTGACCCCGGTTTTGACCTGGTGTTGCTCTGGCTTACAGCTTGGCCCGGTCAGTTACGAACACCGGCAGCGGTACATCCAGCACGTCCGCGCTGAGCCCGCGTCCGGCCAGGAAACCGGCGATGCTGTCGGCGATGGCGGGATTACCCACCCACATCTCGTTGTCATGGCTGGCACCGCGCACCAGCAGCTCCTTGCCGTGGCTGAAGCCGGGCAGCAGCGCCTGGGCATTGGCATGCGGGGTACGGCCGTCCAGCGTGCCGCTGATGAACAGCACCGGCATGTCGCTGCGCAGTGGCGCACGGAAGGCCTCGCCCAGGTCCAGCATGCCCAGGCCATCAGCAACTTCCGGGAACGGGAAGTTCAAGGCGTCGCCGAGCAGGCTCTGGCGGGCCTGCGCCGCCGCCAATGCGCGCCGCTGCGGACTCTGCCCGGAAGCCACATCCATTGCCGTGGGCATGGCGCGCCAGCCGCCCAGGCCCTCGCGCACCATCAAGGCGATCGCACCGAGCAGGTCATAGTTGCCGGCCTCGGCCTCACGCAATGCCAGCGGCAGCATGCGCTGGGTGGAGCGGCGACCAAGCGCGACCGCAATCGCCATCTGCGCATCGAACTCGCCGATGGTCACTTTCCTGCCCCCGTGCATCGGGCTGCTGCCCTCCCCCGGCTGCTCCCGCAGTTTGGCCAGCACGCGTTGTGCCGATCCCTGCAGATCCTCGAAGCCGTCCTTCCTGGCGATGACCGCGAGATCCGCCAGTAATGCATCGGCCGTCAGCGGCAGCTTGATCGAATCGTCCGGGCCTTCGCTGCCCATCAACACCACGCGCTCCAGGCTGTCCGGGTGGCGGCGTACGGTGGCCAGCGCCAGATGCGTGCCGTAGCTCATGCCCCACAGGCTCAGCTTGGGCAGCGCCATCGCCTTGCGCAGGTACTCGATATCGTCTGCGCTCTCGGCGGTGGTGTAGGCGCCCATATCAACCCCAGCGTTCTTCCAGAACGCAAGGCAGCTGACCAGGGATGCCTTCACTCCAACCAGCGCCGCGTCGCGCTGCAGCGGTTTGGCATCATCGAACTTGTGTTCGTGCGGGCATTCCGGGGGCATCTCGGAGAAGTCGGTGCCGCGTTGATCAAGCAGCAACACATCAGTCTCACGGCGGACCCGGTCGAACACCGGCCAGCGCGGGCCCAGCGCCGTGCCGAAGCCCGACCCGCCCGGGCCACCGGCCAGATAGACCACCGGTGCACTGCGGCCATCGCCACCGGTCGCCGGCAAGCGCACGACACGCAGGCGGATACGCGGCCCGTCCGGCTCGCTGTGGCGACGCGGAACTTCGAGGAAGGCCTCTTCGGTGGCGATGGTGCCGTTGCCCTTGGTCTGCATTGCATAGGGCGCAAACACCAGCGGCGCAGCGGAGTCCTTGGCCAGCGCCGGCGAGGCGCAAGCCAGGGCCAGGCACAGCGCCAACAGGCGGCCGCTACGTCCCAGCTTCCCCTTGCCGGTCACAAGCACTCCGCCAGCGTCGCGTTGATGCCCAGCGACAAGCGAGGCGTTTGAAGGAGCCGCCAACGACTGCAGGCAAGGGCGGCAAGCACTGGAAACGAACAGAGAGTTGTTGGACATGGCAGGCTCCGACTAAGTGGGAAGGTGGGTGTTGCCGTGGCCCCGACAACCCGGAAAAACCTCCCGTTGCCTCGCCACGGAGCCAGCATCCCTCCCTCAACGGCGCTTTCGGGGCGCGCGTCCGCCGAACAGCTCCAACCCACCGCCCAGCGTCTCCGCGCAGCCGATACGATAGGCCCATGCCGATCCTACGAATCCTGAGCGTACTGGCCGTGCTGGTCTTCGCGGTCGCCGCATGGCGGGCTGTGCTGCTGCGCGACGTCAACAGCGTGCAAGTGCTGAGCGGAGAGATGGCGCCCGCCAGCGTCACCGCTGCTGGCGGCTTGCCGACCTCGCCGCCTGCGGACATCAGCTGGCAGCCAATCGATCAACAAGCGCTGGCCAGCTGGCGCGGCCCGTACTGGCTGCGCTGGCAATCACCCGCGTCCACCCAGCCTGACGATGGCGGCCGCGCCCTGCGCCTGTCGCTGCGTGGCGCCAGCCAGCTCTACTGGAACGGCCAGCCGATGCTGGGCAATGGCGTCGTCGGCACCAACGTCGAGCAGGAACGGCCCGGCCAGGTCGACATCACCCGCGTACTGCCGCCTTCCTCGCCCACCGGCACCGATGAATTGCTGGTGCTTGCGTCCAGCCATCATCAGCAGTTCGGCCTGTACAGCGCCGATGCCCTGGTTGCGGTGGCGCCGGCCGTGGTGTTGTACCAGCGCATGGTCCTGCCCTGGCTGATCGCCGCCCTCGCCACCGGTGCACTCGTCGCAGCCTGCCTGTACTTCCTTGCGCTGCAGCACGGCCGACCGCAGATGCCGGGCGGGCGACTGCTGCTTGCGCTGTGCGCGGTTGGAATCGCTTTGCCGGTGATCGAAGGCTGGCGCCCGCTGTTCGGCTATCTCTATCCATGGCACGGCCTGCGCCTGTATGCGCTGCTGGCGTTGCACGTGGCCGCGGCCATGCTGCTGCCTGCCTACCTGGCGCGACGCTACGGCGTTGCCGTGCCCAAGGGCCTGGGCATCGCCTACGCAACCGCACTGGTGATGACGGCCGTGCTGCTGCCCAGCTTCGACATCCGTTCGGCGGTGGCGCTGCTGCTGAGTCTGCTGGCCTCGTCTGCGCTGCTGCTGCGGGCCAATGGTGAGCGCGAAGAACGCTGGCCGATCCTGGCCTTGCTGGTCGCCGGCGTACTGGCCTTGCTGTTTGCGCCCGGGGCCTTCCTCGATGGCCCCTACTTCCTGCTGCTCGCGGTGCTGGTGGGCTTCCTGCTGCTCTGCCATGCGGAGCAGGTGCGGGCCCTGGACCTGCACAATGCACGCCTGCGCGAAGAGCGCGCAAATCTGTCGCTGCAGCTGCTGCAGCGTGGCATCCAGCCGCACTGGCTGATGAATACACTCACCTGCCTGCAGGAACTGATCGAACAGGCTCCGGCAAAGGCAAGCCGTCTGGTCGAATCGCTGGCCGAGCAGTTCGATCGCCTGCGCGAAAGCAGCAGCCGACAGAGCGTGCCGCTCAGCGAAGAACTGGCCCTGTGTCGCAACCACCTGGATATCGTCGGCCATGCCCTGGATCAGACCATGGTGCTGGAAGTCGACGCCAACGACCTGCAGCTGTCGCTGCCGCCCGGTGTGCTGCATGCACAGGTCGAGAACGCCTTGACCCACGCCGGCGCGGTGGCCTGCGCACAGCGCCCATTCCGCCTGCGCGTGCAGCGCGACAAACAGCATTGGATCCTGGAACTGCGTAGCGCGCGCGGCTCCGCGCCGCATCGTGGCCAGGGCACCGGCACCCGTTATATCGAGGCCAGCCTGGCCGCCTCCCATCCCAATCGCTGGCACTACAGCCAAGGCGCCGATGGCGCCGACTGGTGCAGCCGTATCGAGCTCACATGCGCATATTGATCGTCGAAGATGAGCCGCTGGTCCGCCAGCGCCTGCTGCGGCTGTGTGCGGAAATCGCGGGCACGCGTGCGCGCTTCGATGCGGTCGCCGACCTCGATGCCGCCGGCGACCGGTTGCAGCGCAGCGTCTACGACGGCCTGCTGCTGGACCTCAACCTCGGCGGTGAGGACGGTTTTGATCTGCTGCGCAGCGCGGTCGCCGGCCGATATCACTGTGTTGTTGTATCCGCCCACCGCGAGCGCGCGCTGCAGGCCTTTGAGCACGGCGTGCTGGATTTCGTACCCAAGCCGTTCTCGCGTGAGCGCCTGGGCCAGGCACTGGAACGCCTGCTGGATGTAGGCCGCTACAGTTCCGGCCGCGCACGCTACCTCGGCATCTGGCGCGCGCAGGGCACCGCCCTGGTCGAACTGGCCGACGTGCAGTGGATCCGTGCCGACGGCGACTACAGCGAGCTGCGCATGCGTGATGGCCGCAGTGAGCTGCACGACAAATCATTGGCTGGCCTGAGCGCGATATTGCCGCCGGACTTCATCCGCTGCCACCGTTCCTACCTGGTCAACCTGCGCCATGTCAGCACCTTGCATTCCGGTAGCGGCAGTCGGTACTGGCTGGTGCTCAATGGCGGCGGGGAGCTGCCGGTCGGCCGCGCCCATGTGGCCGGCCTGCGACAGGCACTCGCGCTTGAGTGAACCAGCCGACGACATGAAAGCGAGCAGACTCCGTAGCCCGGGTGAGCGCAGCGCACCCGGGAGCTTGCAGAGCGGTGCGAAGTCGCGTGCCCATACAAGCACATCAACGCCATATCTGACTCAACGATTCCCCGGGTGCGCTGCGCTTACCCGGGCTACGTGGTTACGCTGAATATCTCAGGCGGTTCGTCTGCCGATGGAATCTGCGGCGCCTGCTCAAGGGCTCTGGGGCGTTGAACGCGCCTTGCTCAACGCGTCCTCAAAACTCTCCTTGTGCTCGTCCACCAGCCGGGCGAGCAGGCCTGGGTCCACAAATGCATCCTCATCGCCATCGGCGCGTTGCGCCTGCCGCTCAAGGATGCCGGTGGTATCGGGATGGCCGCTCAGGACGATGTCCGCCTGCATCGCGCCAAGCTTTGCAAACGTCGCGCGGAAATCCTCGGCGATCGTCGGGTAACTGCGATTCCCAACCAGCGTATTGCCGGCGACGGTAATGCTGCACAGGAACAACACCTCACGCGGCGTGCCACGGTCATTCACGGTCATGCTCCAGCTGGTGCAACCGGCGGTGTGCCCCGGCGTGAGATGCGCCGTCAGCTCGACGTCACCAAGCCGCAGCTTCTGCCCATCGCTGACGATCTCATCCAGCTTGATCGGATCGAAGGGCTGGATGCCGTAGTTGTTGTCACCCTGGTTCCTGCCGTTCTCAAGCGCCCAGCGATCGCCAGCGCTGGCGGCATAACGTGCACCGGTGTCGCGCTTGAGTGCTGCCATCGCGCCGACATGATCCGCATGGGCATGGCTGCTGAGCAACAGCCGCACATCATGCAGCGGCACACCCAGGCTTTCGATGTTGCGCTCGATCTGATCCGCATTGGCAGCAAGCGGAGCATCCAGCAGGATCGCCCCCTGCTCCGACACGATCAGGTAGGCCGCCAGTCCCTCGCTGCCTACGTAATAGATGTTGTCGACGATATGAAATGGTTTGATCGGTGTCGTCCAGTCCGCGGGCGGTCCAGCCCACGCTGCCGACGCCGACGACGACACCGCTCCGGCAAGCACCATCGCCGCCACCTGCAATCTCCTGCGAATTCCCTGCTTCTGCATCATCTCTGCGCCTTGTCCAATACGTGCAGGAACTGTGCGCCGTAGAGGAGATTGCGACAAATGCGTAGAACTGGGCCGAGCCATGAGTTTTCCTTGGCCTTCGCCTATCTGCGGGCAGGCCGGCACGATACGTGCCAGGCACCTCGCCATCCGGCAATGAACGGCCGGCGTCCGCAGCACACCGTAATTGCGATTCTCCGGTCTGCAATTTTTACGGTGTTTTCATCGCGGCGTATCACCACCCAGCCGCGCCCAGCAGTATCTTCGCGTCCATCCGCCCCGAGAAGCCACAATGATCCGTCGATCCTTGTCCCTGCTGCTTCCGCCCCTGTTTGCGGCTGCAGCGCTGTCGGGCTGCGACGCTCCCGACAACGCAACCGCCGTTGCCGATAAGGCCCCGGCAGCAGATGCCAATGAACTCCCGTTGTTCGACACCTTCGGCAACCTGCACCGCGACATCGGCAGCAAGGTGCCACTGGCACAGCGCTACTTCGACCAAGGGCTGCGTTTGGCCTATGGATTCAACCATGAAGCCGCCGGGCGCGCATTTGCCGAAGCCGCGCGTTTGGACCCGGAATGCGCGATGTGCGTCTGGGGCCAGGCCTTGGTGCTTGGGCCAAACATCAATCTGCCGATGGACCCGACAGCTGCCAAGGAAGCCACCGCTTTGGCGTCACGTGCTGCCATCCTTGCCACTGGCGCGCGACCCGTCGATCAAGCGCTGATCCAGGCACTACAGAAACGCTACAGCGATCCCGCACCAGAAGACCGCAAGCAACTGGACCATGACTACGCCAACGCGATGGCAGCGGTAGTGGCGCAGTTTCCTGAAGACGATGATGCCGCCACGATGTACGCGGAGGCCTTGATGGATCTCTCGCCGTGGGCCTATTGGCAGGATGGCAAGCCCGCCGAGTTCACGCAGGCATTGGTCGGCGAGTTGGAGCGCGTGCTGGCGCGCAACCCGCGCCATATCGGCGCGATGCACTACTACATCCACGCCATGGAATCCTCGCCCGAGCCCAAGCGAGCAGAGCCCTACGCCGATGCGCTGGCTGCGCTGGCACCGGGATCCGGCCACCTGGTGCATATGCCCGCGCATATCTACATCCGCGTTGGCCGCTACCACGATGCAACCCTGACCAACCTGGCCGCTACCACCGCCGACAAGGATTTCCTCGCGGTCTGCCGTGGCAGCAATGGCGTCTATCCGCTGGGCTACGTGCCGCATAACTGGCACTTCGCCACGATGACCACGGGGCTGACCGGCTCGCGCACGCTGTCCATGCAGGCCGCCAAACAGACGGCCGATCGGGCGGACCGCGCGGTCATGGGCGAGGCGCCGATGCAGTTCATGCAGCAGTTCGTGGTGGCACCGCTGCTTACCCAGGTCCGCTTCGGTGATTGGGACGGCATTCTCGCCGACACCAGCACTGCAGCCGAACTCCCCTATCCTGCCGCGATCCGCCATTTCGCCCGCGGCATGGCGCATGCCCGCAAGGGCGCACTGGCCGAAGCAACACGCGATGCCGACGCCCTGCATGCCATCGCCGCCGATACGGCAATGGCGCAGGTCAGCTTCTTCGACATCAACCATGCCGACGGCGTGCTGCGTGTTGCCGATGCACTCCTGCGCGGCGAACTGCTACGCGCGCAGGGAAAACACAGCGAAGCGATTACCGCCTTGCGAGAGGCTGCAGCCGCCGAAGATGCCCTGGCCTACAACGAGCCCGCCGACTGGCCGCTGCCGGTGCGTCCCTACCTGGGCGCCGCGCTGCTGGACGCAGGTGATGCGAAATCCGCAGCCGAAGCCTTCAGTCAGGACCTCAAGACCTATCCGGCCAATGGCTGGTCGTTGTTCGGACTGGCACAGGCACAACAGATGTTGGGCCAAGCCAATGCAGCGGCCGAAACCAAACGCCAACAAGCAGCAGCCTGGCAATGGGCGGATGCGCCACTGGCAGCCGCGCGCTATTGAACCAGCAGCGCTGGTCGCGACCTGGCTGCATCCACAGCCGGCAGCAGCTCGGCCATGGCTGCCAGCGCCGTCGCCTCTCGCTGCTGCCAATCGCCGCCCAACTGGCGGAAAGGAATCTGCCGGCTGCCAAGCTCACGCAGATACCAGGCATGCTGCCAGCGCCGGAACGCCTCGTCGCGACGCGTGCCGTCCTGCACGAATGGAACATCGGGGTCACACAGCAACACCAGGTCATAGTGACGTCGCGACAATTCCAGCAAGCACGGATCGGCGCGACCGAACATCGCCTCGGCGTACAACAAGGTGGTCAACGGCGAGGTGTCGCAGACCAGCCAGCCGGTGGCGGCACCCAGCAGAGCTTCCTCGCGCGCCACCTGGGTTTGGGCGATATGCAACAGATCCGTCTCCTGCAGCTGCCCATCCTGCGCCTCCCACAGCTCGCGGCCATACTCCGCCGCGTAGACACTATCGCAGCGCGTGGCCAGTGTCCGCGCCAGCGTTGATTTTCCGGTGGATTCACCGCCCAGCAACACCACCCGCCTGACAAAATCGCGATACACCTGCGGCGCCAGTTGCTGCCGCTGCGCATGCAGATCCGCGCGTACTGCAGTGCCCGATACCGGCACGCTGCGCCGTGCCGGATCGACCTCAACGTGCGCCACCGCACGACCGCCATGCAATTGCTGCTGCTGCGAAAGCACTGCGGCGAAGCCGGGTCCGTAGTCCTCGCTGGTGAACACAAGATCCACCTCGCTCTGGATCACCTCGCGCAGCAGCCAGGCCATGAACAAACGATGCGCCTCGTCATCCGCATCGTTGTGCGGCAGGCACTGCGCAGCCAGCCCCAGACCTTGGCAATGTGCGGCAAGGCGGCTGTCATCGAGCACCCAGTGCTCCGCATCCGGATACAGCGCTCGCAGCCAGGCCTCCCGTCGCGCAGGTGCCATGCCGGGGAACTCGGGCTTGGTGTAACTGACCACGACCAGGCGCTCGCAAGCGGCCTGTGCATGATCCAGCAGAAATTGGTGGCCGCGATGCAGCGGGCAGAACTTGCCCACCACCAGGCCAACCCGCAGCATGCTCACGCAGCCGTACCCTGCTCGCGCCACAGTCGGCGCCAATGCCGCCACGCCAACCAGGCGTTGATCCAATACGCTGCATACAACACAGAAGTCAGGGTGAGCCCGCGCGAGGCGTACAGCGGCACCGCGATGGTGTTGACCAACACCCACACCGGCCAGGTCTCGATGCGCCTGCGCATCAGCAGCAGCTGCGCCAGCACCGACAGGCACAGCACCGAGGAATCGGCGAACGGCGCGTAGGCGTCGGTGAAGCGATGCAGCACCAGTCCGTAAGCAGCACCGGCCAGCAACGCACCTGCGCCCATCAGGACGAAGCTGCGCAACGGCGTGCGCTTGATCGGCAGTGCAGCATGGCTGGCACTGGCGTGCCAGTTCCACCAGCCAAACATGCTGGCGACGACGAAGAACACCTGCAGCAGCACATCGGCATACAGCTGGGTATGCCAGAACAGCAGGCCGAACAGCGAGCACCCAATGATGCCCGTCCACCAGGTATGCACGCTGTTGCGCGCTGCACACAGGATGGACGCAGTGGCGAAGGCGTTGGCGGCGATTTCCAGTGCGGTCATGCGCCCAGGCCTTCGTTGAGATCGGTGGTGTATTGCAGCACTTTGTCCTCCACGTGCATCAGCACGACCTGCACCGGCAGGTCATCCAGGGTATGTTGCAGGGCCGCTTGCGCCTGCTGTGCGTAACCGCCCTCGGCGACTGGCAGATGCAGGCTCACGCTGCCATCGCCACCTTGATGCACACGAAAGCGCGACAGCGGCAGCGGCGCCAAGGCGTGGGTCAGGTCGATGTTGTTGATCCAGCGGCCACTGCGGGTGCGGTAGCGTACCGGTCGCCTGCCCTGCAGGTCGACAATCATCGGCACATCACCACACATCGCCAGCGCGCCACGGTCGCCAGTGCGGTAGCGCAGCAGCGGCAGGCAGAAGTTGAAACCACCGGTCAAGGTGATCTCACCGACCTGTCCATCCGCAACGGCACGACCGGCATCGTCCAGCACCTCCACATACATGCCCGGCTGCAGCAGCACATGACCACCGGCGGCGGCATCATGCACCGCGAGCGGACCGGCTTCGTTCATCGAGTAAATGTCCAGTACCGGGCAGTCGAAGCGCTGCTGCAACGCCTGCCGCAGGCCCGGCGACAAGGCCATCGACACCGACAGCAGCGCGCGTGGCCGGTGGCTGACCTCCAGTTCCAGCAAGGTAGCGAAGGAGATTGGGTCACCAGCGATCACTTCCGGCTGCAGCGCATCGATATAGCGCGCGCGGTCATCGGGATGACGCCACTCATCCGGATGCAGGTTGATCTTGGCCAGCCCGGACTCGTCCATGCTCGGCGTCACCGATACATAGGTGAAGCAGCGTTGCTGCATGCCCAGCAGCATCACGCCCATCTGCCCGCGACCGTTGCGCAGCTGTACGCCCGCGCGGGCCAGGGCACGCTTGTGATACGCCAGATAGCGGCCGGCCACGACTGGATGCGAGGGCAGCACCAGCGGGTGGCCGGTGGTACCGGTGGTGCGGAAGTTCATCATCCGCTGCAGCGGCACCGGGTCTGGCACGAACTGGGCAATGTCGGCGGCCAGGTCACCGCGATGGGTGGTGGCGATGTTTTCGAAGCAAGCAGCATGCCCGCGCGCGCGGAAATACGGCACCTGTGCCACCACGTCATCGACAAAGCCTTTCAGCCACGGTGGTGGTGAACCCGGCTGCCACTGGAAACCAGCGCCGAGGATGTCGCGTTCGTACCCGCGCAGTTGCTGCACTTCCTCGGCGAGCAGTCGATTGCCGCTCTGGTTTCGGTAGCGCGGTGCTGCCGGGTGCTCGCGCATCCGCTGCAGCATCGCCCTGCCCACTTCGCTCAGGGTGGGATAGCGCTCGCCATCGTGCGGGTCTTGATTCACTCGCGCGTCCATTTGTCCGCCGATTCCTCGGCGGCCTTGCGTGCCAGCGCCTCGCGGATGGCACGTGCGCGCGCTTCAGCAGCGCGGCTGGCTTCCAGCAGGCGACGGCGCTCAACGCTGCTGACGCTGGCCAGGCGATCGGCTGCCTGTGCCGCGGTTTCACCCGCAGGCAGCAGGCCAAGACGGGCGATGGCCGTACGCACCAGCTCCTCGCGCCGATCCGGGTCGTGCAGATAGCGGTTCACTGCGGCTTCTGCTGCCAACGCGGGCACCGCTTCGGCAAACACCGGCAGCAGCGCCTCGCGCGGGAAGCGCAGCGCGTGCCACGCTTCATCCGCGAGCAGCCAGGCCATCACCGCGGACAGACTCAGCTGGTTGGCGGTGACTGCCGCCAGGTTGCCGGACAGGCTGGCCTGCAACGCAGCAGGCAAGGCGACGCCGTGCAGGGCCAGCACGTCATTGACCACGGCGGCGACCTGCAGCTGTCCTTCACGGCCGCGCCGTGGCGGATCGAGGAAGTCCGGTGGTGTATCGATCAGGCGACGCAGCAGGGCGTCCAGCGAGGCGCTGTTGCTCATGGTTGATTCCGTAAGGTCTTTTTCATCGGCCGACCACGCCCGGTGACTGGTAATGGCGAAGGTCTTTTTCATCGGCCGACCACGCCCGGTGACTGGTAATGGCGTTGGCTGAACTCACGTGCGAAGACCAGCAGATCGGTCATGTCACGCACGACGTGGATATCCCAGCCCTGCTCGCGTGCGCGCAGCAGGTCCGCGGTCCAGCCCTTGGCGCCGACCAGACTTGCCGGCAACGGACTGTAGAGATTGAGCGCCATGGTGCCGCCAGCCCGGCCCGCACGCAGCGCCTGCGCGGCAACATCCCAGCCGCTGTTGCCGCGCTCGTCCTGCTCGAACATGGTGGTGATGCCGTCATCGGAGATATGCAGGATATGCACGGCACGCGCAGCCGCCGGCCGCTGCGCGTAGGTGCTGCGCAGGCGATGGATGGGGAAAGCCGTTGCGCCACCGAAGTAACCCACCAGCACCTTGAGGATGTCGTCCTCGCTGCGCACGAAACCATCGGTGTGCAGGCATTGCTGCTTGCCGCTCCACAAGGTGGCCTGCACGCGCGCGCCCGCGCGCAATGCCGACAACGCGATCACCGCACCGGCCAGGGTCAGCCATGAGGTGTCCTGCTGCGGATCGGGCATGGAGCCGGAGCTGTCCACGTACAGGTCCAGATCAATCGGTTCGTTGGCCGGCTCATTGCCCGGCGCCGGCCCCATTACCCGCTGCACGGTGGTCACGCCCGGCACCACTGTGGGCGACTGCATCAAGGTCTGCAGCCAATCCACCGCATCCAGCGGATCGCCGGGCTCCCAGGGCTCCAGGCCTTCCAGTTCGAGTTCCTGTGCCTGCGGCTGCGGGCTCACCGGGAAGCGGATCAGGTGCGGCAAGGCACGCTCGCGGTAGTAACGCACCGCGAATTGCTGCGGGTCCATGTCCAACCCCGCCGCACGCAGGATCTCGCCGTACTCGAACGGCTCGCGGGTCTGACCGTGACCAAGCGCGCGGGCTGGCAATGCGTTCTCCGGCAATGCGTCCTCCGCCACCTCGTCTGCTGCGCCAGCATCTTCCTCGCCAGTGATGCGCGGATCGAGCGCCGGATGCAGAACCGGCGCGAGTTCGTCTTCTTCCAGCCGGTCCAGTCCCACCGGTTGACTGCCGCGGCCGGCATGGCGGGTATCCATCAGCGCGTCGACGCGCGCGTCACTGATCGTCTCCAGCAAGTGCGGCAGCAGCAAGGCACTGAAACGGCTGGCACCTTCCATCCATTCGCCAGCATAGGTGCGGATCACCCGCGCGCCCAGCCAGGCATCGCCGCGCAGGTCTGCAGCTTCCAGCGCTGGTCCGCCGAGGCTGCCTGCCGGCTGTTGCCACAGCTGCTCATAGATGCCCATGTACAGCTGCCACAGCGGCGAACTGCCGCTGGCGCTGGTGGCAAGGCGCCGGTAGATATCGGCCATGCGCAGGCCGCATTGGCGTTGCAGGCGGTCGTTGATCAGCAGGTCGGTATAGAGGTTGGCGACCATCGGCGCGTGCGCTTCCAATGTTGGCAATGCGCGATGGATGCGCGCCAGCAGCCGCGCGTGGTCAGTGGCCGTGGCTGGTGCGAGCACGTGATGGCCTATCTCGTGGGCGAGGATTTCGCGGGCGTGATCCTGCAGCCCCAAACGCTGCACCTGCGGCAGATCGATCACCACCCGCTGGTCGGCCAGGCGGATCATCGCGAAGCTGCCGGTCAGGCCCTCCTTCGCTGCCTCGACGCTGCTGGCGCACAGGCGCGGATCCTGCAAGCGGGTGAAACGGCTCCAGTCGGCCAGCGCCAGTGACCAGGCGGCGCGCCAGTTGGCCAGCAGGCTTTCCTGTTCGGTGCTGCTCATGCCACGCCCGGCAGCAGGCGCACGTGGTGCGACCACGGCGAATACAGGGCGATGCCGGCCGGTCCAGCCACTGCCACAAGGCCATCAGCGGGTGCGGCGTAAGCGATGGCAGTCGCGCCAATGCGCGCGCCCTGGCTGTCGATTGAAAGCTGCGTGGCCGGCATGACACGCGCGGCAGCAAACTCCGCCGCACTGGCGGGCAACACCACGCCACCGAAGGCATCGGCAATCAGCAGGTAATGGCGGTCGCCGCTACGTGCGATGAAACCTTCCGCGCTGGCGCGCAGCTCCGGCGGCGCAGCGAATGGGCCGCCCAGCCCGGTGAAGCCGCCAACCGTCTGCCCCTGCACGCTTGCCGCTGCACCCTGCGGGTGCCACCAACGCTCGCTGCCGAGCTGGCTGCGCAGCGACGGCCACTGCGCGCCGTCGACGCCCAAAGCCTCTGCGGCCAATCCGGCAGGCAGACCGTCGGCCTGCGCCAATGCCGCCACGCGCAGATGCGCCATGCCGGCCTGCCATGCACACAGCGCGCCGACACTGCGCAAGGCCGCCGTGCTGTCGCAACGCGGGGCCAATGCGGCCATGCGCTGCAGCCATGCGTCAATGCGCACACCCGGCACCTCGTGCATGCGCACGACCGCATTGCTGAGTGCGCCCAGCGTCTCCAGCGGCGCAGCTGCGATCAGTGGTGCGACAGGTACTGCCAGTTGCTGCCACGCGGCATCTACCCACGGCAGCCGAGCTGCCGGTCCCGCGAGTCCCTGTGCAACCAGCTCCAGCCCCAGCTCGAAGGCCACCTCGGTGGCCGCCGGCATCGCGGCTTCATCCACTGCAGCAATCGCCAGGCACAAAGGGTCCAGCGTCTGCGCGACAAAGACCGAGAACGCCGCGGTATCCAGAGTGGGCCAGCGTCGCCTTGCTTCGGCAACCTGCTGGTTGAGCAGGCTGCGGCGCGAAGCCAACAGACCGGTCAGTGCGGGTGACAGCATCTCAGCGCGCCTGCTGCCAATGCAGGTAGTTGGTGTAGCGCTGGTGCAGGTACTTGAGCTTGAGCAGATCGTCGTACAGATGACCGTAGAGCTTGCGGCCCTTCACCCGTTCCTCCACCAGCCGTTCGATGCGCGTGAGACGCGCACGCGTCTCGCGCTCGCTGACGCCATCCAGGCCGCGCGCGAACTGCGCGGACAGCTCGCCGACCGGATCGTTCCGATCCAGGTCCAGGCGGTCGTACTCGGCATTGGAGCTGTCCAGCAACCAGCGCAGCCAGCTGAGCCGGTCACTGCGGTAAGCCGCGTTTTCCGGCAGCGCGAAGAACGGTGCGTCCAGATCGGGCTGCAGCTTGTCGTTGAGCACGAACGGCAATACCTGGCGCACATCGTCCAGCGCGACCGCGGCATTACCACGGAACCACGCCAATGCCTTGGCGAACATCAGCAAGGTCATCAGGTTGCGTACCGACAAACCATTGCGGGTCTGGCAACCCAGGTCCTTCATGCGATCACGGCCGGAATCGGCAGCAATCGCCTGCGCCCAGTCAACGCCGGCCAGGCGCACGGTGTCCTTGGTCAGGTATTCGAACTGTGCACCCGCGGTTTCCATCAACTCGAACTGGCTGCTGAAGAACTCAATGCGCCTGCGCACGTCCTGCGGCACTTCCACCGCGCGGATCTGCTGCAGCATCAGGTCGCCTTCTTCCTCGCTGAAGATGATCTCGCGCGGTACCACTTCTTCCGGACGGATGTTCTGCTCGATGCGCAGCAACATCTCTTCGAGGAAGCGCGGATTGAAGGCCAATGCCTGCACCACCACGTCGATGCGGTCGCGCAGGGCCTCGATCACCTGGTAGGTGCCACCGCCACGGTCGTCATTGGCGGTGAGGTACCACGCCGACTCCGGGCATTCGTAGACCTGGTTGAGCACTTCGGCGTAGTTGTCGCCCATCACCGTCAGCAGCGCGCTCTGGGTGCGGGTGGGGATGCGGTTGTACTCGTCGATGATCTTGACCCGCATGCCCAACCAGCTGCGCCACGCGATGCGGATCTGCGACATGTCCTGCGCGGCGACCAGATCGGCCGGCAGCGGGTTGCCGAGCAGGTCGGCGATGGTCATCTGCGGGTGACCATGCTGCATGGCGCGACGCACCTCGCGCACCGGGTAACCGGCAAGCACGCCCATCAGGATCGCACTGGCGGTCTTGCCCCGGCCGGGGCCGCCGACGAACAGGCATTTGCGGCGGGTGGCGAAGGTCAGCAGCGGCAGCAGCACGTAGCTGGAATAGCTCTGCGCCGATGGCAAGGTCAGCTGGCGGCGGGTATCACCAACATTGAAGCTGGCCGACGGACCTGCGTGGTACTCGATGTCGTAATGCGGGCTGATGATGGCGTTGTTGACGATCCAGAAGTAGGCCTGGCGCAGCTTCTCGTCCAGCGCCTGCGGCGCGGCATCGGCGGCATCGGCCAGCTGCACCGGTCCTTCATACAGTTCGGCCACATCGAAGGTCCGCGCCACCGGCTCGGCCTTCGGGTTGGTTGGCGCCTGCGACAGGCGCTGGAACAGATTGAATGGCGACACCGGGCGTCCCTTCATCACGGAACCCGGATTCTAACGTGGGGGCCGTGACGTCGGCCGTCGCTCAGTCAGTCGGTTGCGCGGCCTGCTCGAACTCGAACACCTGCACACGTTCGCCAGCGGAGACAGTGGCTGTCAGCTGCCGGCCGTTGCGCTGGTAGGCGATCCGCTGCGGGAAGTCATGCCGGAGGTTCTCGAACACCACCGACTGCGCGCCCTGCTCCACCAGTGCGAACCTTACCGGCGCGGGATTCCCGGCAACATCGGCGACGTAGTACAGCTGCCCGCCTGCATCGATGATGCGCAGACGTTCCTGGAATTGCAGTTCGCCTTGCCGATAGCTGCGGCCCTCGCCTTCGAGAACGTCCGCCTGCCGACGCCATTGCTCAGCGCCGCTCGTACCGGCTGCCATGCCGGTGCGCTGCCAGTTGCCCAGCAGCCAATCCAGCGAGGACAGCTCGGTCGCAGTTGCGGTCACGGCACTGGCTGCACCGACCAGCAGGACCAAGCAGAGCAAGGGCCTGCGCATCAGCCGCGCGGCGGGATCAGCGCATCATCCAGGGCGCTTGCCCGCTGCCAGGCCGGGCGGGCACGCAGGCGTTCGCCATACGCAGCGAACGCATCACGCGCTGGCATGCTCTTGAACATCTGTCCCCACAGGATCTGGCTGCCGACATAGACATCGGCCGCACTGAAGCGCTCGCCAAGCAGCCACGGCGACGCCGATGCGGCCAGCTGCTCCAGGGTATCGATTGTCTGCTCGAAGCTGCCGTAGCCAACGGTGCCAGCCTTCTCCAGCGGGGCAAGCAGGCCCAGGGCCTTGGCGCTGACAGCGGCTTCCACCGGTCCGGCAGCGAAGAACAGCCAGCGCAGGTAACTGCCACGCAGCGGATCATCCAAGGCGGGCGCCAGCCCTGCAGCGGGAAACGCATCGGCAAGATAGGCACAGATCGCGGCAGCTTCGGTCACCACCACGCCACGGTGCACGATGGTCGGCACCTTGCCCATCGGGTTGATGGCGAGGAACTCCGGGCCTTTCATGCTCTGGCCGTACACCAGCACCTCGGTGCGATACGGCTGGCCCAACTCCTCCAGCATCCAGCGCACGATGCGCCCGCGTGACATCGGGTTGGTATAGAAGACGATCTCTTCTGCCGTGCTGCCCATGCGCCTGCCTCCGGAGGATGAGGCGGCAGTCTAGCAACTGCGCCCCAGCACCGGGACAGGTGAATGTGCTTGGCTCAGCGATGTTCGCGCGGGCGCGGCAGTGGTGCAGGTGGCTCCACGCCTTTGTCCTTGAGGCAGGCATCCATGGCTTGCCGGTCGAGCCTGGGCCGTGCCGAATCGCCTTGTTCCGCTGCCTCGGCCGCAGGACTACCTGCCTGTTCGGCCAGGCAGGCGTCAAATGCCTTGGTGAATGCCGGATCACGTGGCAGCGAAGGCGGCGGCGGGCCACCGGGTCCACCACGATGCGGGCCAGGCGGCGGGCCATCCTGACAGCGTCCAAACGCGCCGCAACCGGCAAGCGACAACACCAGCAGCGAGGCTGCGAAGGGTGTGAATTTCTGAAGTGACAAGCGCATGGAAGTGCTCTGGGCTCAATGAGGAAAGGGGCGCCGCGTTGCGGCGAGCAGGTCATCGGACAACGGGATCAGGCGCGCACGGATGTACGCGCGTCGTGCAGCATCGAAGCAAAGCTGGAATTTGCGGCGATCATGCAACGCCTCGCCCGCGCCCTGTTTCCAGGGTTCATCGCTGCGGACCAGAACGCTCAGATCAGCGGATCCTGCCGTCGCGCAATCGACGACATCGCAACCGAGGAACGCAAATATCCGCGCCAGTTCCTGCTGCGGTTGCGCGATGAGCTGTTCGTAGCGCACCCAGAGATGGCGCCGGTCATGCAACCACGCCCCGCTTTCAACGACGGCTCGATTCCAGCGATCGATCGCACGATCGACATCCGCGTATACATGCCAGGGCCGATAGCGCGCGGCAGCGGCATGCAGCGATGCCACCACTTCTTCGCCATCGCGCAGCAGGTGGATCACCCGTGCATCCGGCAGGTGCTTGCTGACCGAGCGCAGATAGAACAGGTGGTCTGGCGTTTTCTCCAACCAGAGCTGTCCGCCGGAACCATCGCAGTGCGCCGCCATCGCATCTGCAAACGCCTGCAGCTGCGCGCTGACCGGGGCGAACGCCGATGGCGATGCAGCTGCCAGTTCGGGAACGCCAGCCCAGGCACGCCGGACCTGCCCGCCCGGAACCCACCCCAGCCAGGCCTGCAGCGCATACCGCATGCCATGCAGCTGCTTCCAGCGCCACGCCCGCACTGATTCGCGATGGCGGTCGCCGTAGCGCAGCAGACGCTGCAGGAAATGCGTTTCCGGCAACGAGACGATATCCGGATGCGTGCTCAGCAAACGTTGCAGCAAGGTGGTTCCCGAGCGCGGGCAGCCCACCAGGAATACCTGGCCGATGGCAGCGTTCATTCCTTCACCCGCAGCAGCGCCGGCATGGACCGCTGCTGCAATGGCAGCCCTTCCGTGACCACGCGCTGGAAGCGATGGATGAAGGCCTCCTGGTTGTCCACGAAGTGCTCCCGCGCCTGCCGCGACATGGCGTCCAGTGCAGCGTCGGAAAGCCGCAACGCGCGTGTCACCGCGAGTTCGATGCCGGCCGGGTCAACGTAATAGCGCCATGCAAGGTCACGTTTGATTGCCTGTGCCGGCAGCATCAGCAGCCCGCGCTGCGCGGTGACCAGCTCATTCATTGGTTCACCGTCGGTGGTCAGCGTCACTGCACCCACGCTCAAGGCTTCCATCAGGTAGTGACCGTAACCTTCGGTCTCGGAGGGGCAGATATGGAACAGGCATTGGTTCTGCAACCTGCGTAGTTCCGCCTCATCGAGCACCGCGATGCGATGGTCGATGTTGTCCGCGATCACTCGCTCGCCAGCGGTGCGCGGATTCTGCACCACGATCAGCAGCGGCCAATGCGGATGCCTGCGCCAGGTATCCAGCAACACCCGCGTGCCTTTGGCGCTGCTTCGCCCGGCCAGATGGAAGAACACCCGCTGCCGCGGTACATCGGGAAGCAGGCGGTCCTCGCTGGTGAAGCCGATGTATCGGGTGGTGCAACCCAATCCGGCAAAGATGCGCTCGGCGTGACGGGTCTTGCACAGCACCGCATCGAACCTGGCCAGGCTCGGGTGCCAGCGCGGCAGGAACCACTCCGGATTGGGCAGCAGGAAATTGCGCTCCGCCAATGGCAGGCAGCGCGGGTAGACCCGCTCGGAAAAAATCTGCAACGGCACCCGCCCCTGCAACAGGCGGCGTCCCCACAGACCAGCCACCTGCGCGCGGGTACGCCCGGTACTGCCGAATCCCACCCGCTCGGTGGCAAATCGCGGCGCCAACAGGCGCTGCATCAGATCCAGGTCACGGCTCAGGCCAACACCGTTCTCGCGGCTGATCAAACGAACGCGTGGGGCTGTCATCGTGGAGTGCGCCAGAATGGGATGGCGCACTCTAGGCAGCCGTCTTCACCGCCGGATGCTGAACCGGGCGACAGGCCGCTGGGCGCTGACAAACATTGACAAATTGGCGCGCTATGATGCGTCGCGCGGCCCCGGATGCGGAGTCCCCCAGCACGGTCGCAGCGAAAGGAAGCCCATGCCCACCCATCTCCTGGTGGTCGACGACGATCCCGATCTGCGCAACCTGATAGCTGACTTCCTCGGCCAGCATGGTTACAGCGTAGCCACCGCCGAGAGCGCAGCACAGATGCGCCTGGCCATGAACAGCCAACGCCCCGACCTGGTGGTGCTGGACGTGATGATGCCCGGCGAAGATGGCCTCAGCGCGATGCGCCAACTGGTCGGCGAACGCAACGCGCCGCCGGTGATCATGCTCAGCGCACTGGGCAGCGACACCGATCGCATCATCGGCCTGGAAGTGGGCGCCGACGACTATCTGTCCAAACCCTGCAATCCACGCGAGCTGTTGGCGCGCATCCGCGCCCGCCTGCGTCGTACGCAGGCCGATGCCGAACAGACCCAAAGCCCACACCCGGTCTACGAATTCGGCGGCTGGCGACTGGATGCACTGCGGCGTGACCTGCGCGATCCCGATGGTGTCTACGTCACCTTGTCGGACAGCGAGTTCACCCTGCTTCGTGCCTTCGTGGAGCATCCGCAATGGGTGTTGAGCCGCGACCAGTTACTGGACAACGCCCGCAACCGCGGCAGTGACGTCTACGACCGTGCCATCGACAGCCAGATCAGCCGCCTGCGCCGAAAGTTGAATGACCGCGGCCATCCGGAACTGATCCGCACCGTTCGCAACGAAGGCTATCTGCTGCTGCCCACGGTGCGCCGCCTGTGAAAGCGCTGCCGATCTTCGCGCGCACCTTCCTGTTGCTGCTGGGCGCGTTGCTGGTGGCACTGGCCTTGGGCATCGCACTGTTGTTGACCATGCCCCCGCGGCGCCCGGCCGACATACCACTGTCGGAAGTGGTAGCGCTGCTGTCCAGCGAATTGCCATCGACCAATGGCCGGCTGACCGTCTCCGACAGCAGCGAGCGACCGGCCTGCCCGGAAGGCCATCGCCAGGACCCCTTCATGCGGATGCGCCTGGCTCGCTGGCTGGGGGTGGCCGAGGACCAGGTGAGCTACTGCAACGGCATGCGCATGCCCGGACTGGGTCCCGGCAACGCGTTTCACCAGCGTCCCGCCGGCCCCGACCGGGCGGCAGCGTTTGCGCCAGCAGCCGCCAGCGAAGCAGGGACAGGACCTGCCGTACCACCAGCTGTGCGGCGCCCGCCACCCCTGCGCGAAGCGATGCCGCCTGGCGATGACGGTTTCCCCGCCAATGCACCGCTGTTCGGCAACTTCGTTGCCGCCACACGCAAAGCCGATGGCCATTGGCGCAGCGTTGTACACCGCATGCCCGGACCATTGCCCAGCGTCGCTCGCCAGGTCGGCCTGTTGTTCCTGTGTGGCGCAGTGGCGATGCTGCCGCTGGCATGGTGGTTTTCGCGCGCCTTGTCCGCACCCATAAGCCGCTTCGCCCAAGCTGCGGATCGCCTCGGCAGCCATCCCGGTGCTGCGCCGCTGGACCGCAGCGGTCCGGCCGAACTGGCGCGCGCGGCGGATTCGTTCAACACCATGCAGGCCCGCATCAACCGCTTGCTGGACGAGCGTACCCGCACCATCGGCGCGATCGCCCATGACCTGCGCACACCGCTGGCGCGGCTGTCATTCCGCCTGCAGGCATTACCAGCGGAAGCACGCGACAAGGCCAGCGCCGACATCGACGAGATGAGCCGGATGATCACCGCTGCGCTGGACTTCCTGCACGGCCAATCGCAGCCTGGCCCACGCGACCGCCTCGATTTCGCCAGCCTGGTGGAAAGCGCGGTCGGCGACCTGGCAGACACCGGCCAGGACGTGATGCTCACTGCCGCCGAGCCAGCGGTCCTGTTGGGCGATCCGTTGGCACTGCGGCGTGCGGTATCCAACCTGATCGACAACGCGCTCAAGTACGCCGGCAGCGCGCGGCTGCAGCTCTACCGCGACAACGGCAATGTCGTGCTTGAGGTGGATGACGACGGCCCCGGCATCGATGCTGCGCGCGAGAACGAATTGTTCCTGCCGTTCGCGCGCGGTGACGAATCACGCAACCGCGATACCGGCGGCATCGGCCTGGGCCTGTCCGTGGCACATGGCGTGGTACTGGACCACGGCGGCAGCTTGCGCCTGCACAACCGCAGCGAAGGCGGCCTTCGTGCATTGATGACGCTGCCGTGCCTGCCTGCTGATCAGGGCGCGCTTGCTTGAACGCAGCAACCCGATACCCGATCAGGTTGCACGCGCGGACTCAATAGGCGAACTCGCCGAACAAGGGATCGACGCTGCCATCCCAGCGTCCATGGAACAGCTCCAGCTTGCGCTCGGCCGCGGTCTTGCCGGAATCAACGATCTCCTGCAGCACATCCAGGAAGCGCGTTTCATCCTGACCATCGGCATTGAGCGCGGCACGACGGCGCAGGCCATCGCGCGAAATCGCCAGGGCTTCGCGGGCCAGGTCACGTACCGTGCCATTGCGGAACGGCAGGTTCATCGCCTGCCTGGGCACGCCATCGCGCAGCACGTTGCGCTCGGCCAGGCTGAAGTCCTTGACCAGGTCCCAGGCTGCATTCAACGCGGTCTCGTCATACAACAAGCCAACCCAGAACGCCGGCAGCGCGCATATGCGGCTCCACGGGCCGCTATCGGCGCCGCGCATTTCCAGATACTTCTTCAGTCGTACTTCCGGGAAGGCGGTCGTGGTGTGATCCGACCAGTCACGCAGGGTCGGCAACGCGCCCGGCAACACCGGCAGCTTGCCCTGCAGGAAATCACGGAAGCTCTGCCCGCTGGCATCGTGATAGATGCCATTGCGGTAGGAGAAATACATTGGCACGTCCAACAGATAGTCGACGTAGCGCTCGTAGCCGAAACCATCCTCGAACACAAAGTCGAGCATGCCGGTGCGGTCCGGATCGGTATCGGTCCAGATGTGCGAGCGGTAGCTCAGGTAGCCGTTGGGCTTGCCCTCGGTGAACGGCGAATCGGCGAACAACGCGGTGGCGATCGGCTGCAACGCCAATGACACGCGGAACTTCTTCACCATGTCCGCTTCACTGGCGTAATCCAGGTTGACCTGGGTGGTGCAGGTGCGGGTCATCATGTCCAGGCCGAGCGAACCGACCTTGGGCATATAGCTTTTCATGATCTGGTAGCGGCCCTTGGGCATCCACGGCATGTCCGCACGTGCCCACTTGGGCTGGAAGCCCATGCCGAGGAAGCCAAGCTGCAGCTCACTGGCCACCTGTGCGACTTCATTGAGGTGGCTGCCGGTCTCCACGCAGGTCTGGTGGATGGTTTCCAGCGCCGCGCCCGAGAGCTCCAGCTGGCCGGCCGGCTCCAGGGTCACCGAGGCACCATCGCGCAGCAGCGCGATGGTATTGCCGTTCTCCTGCACCGGCTCCCAGCCGAAGCGGGTCAACCCATCGAGCACCGCATTGATGCCACGCTCGCCTTCAAAGGTAGGCGGGCGCAGGTCATCCAGGCGGAACCCGAACTTCTCGTGCTCGGTGCCGATCCGCCATTGCGACTTGGGTTTTTCACCCGCCGCGATGCTCTGGACCAACTGGTCGCGGTGGGTGATGGGTGTGTCAGCGACGTGGCTCGGGCTCGACAAGGGCAGGCTCGCAGAATTCTGGTCAGGGCGGGAAGGTGGGGGCCAGCCCCCGCCATCGCAAGGGCGCACTATATCGTGGCGCACATTGCCATCGTGTCACGGCAGCGGTTTTCAGCGTCCTATAAAAGCAGACTTGACCGCCGCTGGCGCTGCGGCTGCGAGTCATTCCGCGGCTGACTGGGCACTCGTCCTACACTGTAGGCATGAGTCGCCCCCACCATCGTGAAACCCACCGTTCGGACCGCGTCGGCTGGTTGCGTGCCGCCGTGTTGGGCGCGAACGACGGCATCGTCTCGGTCGCCGGCCTCGTTGTCGGCGTGGCCGCAGGCGGCGCCAGCGCCTCGGCGATCCTGGCCACCGGCATCGCCGGCACCGTGGCCGGCGCCATGTCGATGGCGGCTGGCGAATATGTCTCGGTGATGTCCCAGGCCGATGCCGAACATGCCGATCTGGCCATGGAGCGACGCGAGCTGCACGAAGATCCGCACAGCGAGCTGCAGGAGCTGGCCGGCATCTACCGCCGCCGCGGCCTCAGCCCCGAACTGGCCCAGCAGGTTGCCGAGCAGCTGACCGCCCACGACGCCCTCGCCGCGCATGCGCGCGACGAGCTGGGCATCACCGAAGAACTGCGCGCCCGCCCGCTGCAGGCGGCGGCAGCGTCAGCCAGCGCCTTCATCGTCGGCGCGGCACTGCCGGTACTGACCGCACTGCTGGCCCCGCATGCGCTGGTAGCGCAGGTGACCACCGCCGCCACCCTGCTCGGACTATGTATCACCGGTGCACTGGCCGCGCGCGCCGGCGGCGCCCCCGTGCTGCGCGGCGCGTTGCGGGTGGTGTTCTGGGGCGCATTGGCAATGGCCGCCGCCGCAGCCATCGGCCACCTGTTCCAGATCACCGTTTAAGCGATGACTACCGAAGCCGATCCCACACTCCACTTGCTGGCTCAGCTGTCCTCCCTGGTCGATTGCGATCGTGCCGAAGGCTACGCCTGCATCACCGCGCGCCGCGAACATGGCGCAAGCTCGGTGGACATTCCGCAGCCACAGTTCGCCATCCTGCTGCAGGGCCGCAAGCAGGTCCGTACCGCGCAGCAGTCGCTGGAATTCGGCCCGGGTGATCTGTTCCTGATCACCCGCCGCAGCCGCATCGACGTGGTCAATATTCCCGATCCGCACAGTGGCCTGTATCTGAGTGCCATCGTGCCGCTATGCCCGGAAGTGCTGGCTGCAGCGCGCGCCTTGTGGAGCGACGCCCTGCCCGATGCCGGCAATGCGCTGGCATGTCTGTCGCTGGCCGAGCACGGTGCGGCCCTGCTGCAATGGCGGCAGGCATTGCAGGACGGCCACTACACCGAGGCGCGACTGGCCCTGGCCGCACTGGTGGTGGCCTTCTGCCGTCGTGGCCATGGCAGCCTGCTCGCCGCACCCGAGCCGGGTCTGGGCGATCGCATCCGCGAGCTGGTTGCCGCGCAGCCAGAGCGTGATTGGCAGTCCCGTGATTTCGAATCACACCTGGGCATCAGCGGTGCCACCTTGCGGCGGCGCCTGGCCGGCGAACAACTCAGCGTGCGCGAGCTGGTAGCCGATGCGCGACTGGCGCATGCCATGCAGCTGCTCTACACCACCCGCCTGCCGCTGAAGACCGTGGCAGCGCGCGCCGGCTATCGCTCACTGGGCAGCTTCAACAAGCGCTTCGCCGCGCGCTACGGCCTGGAGCCTGCGGCAATCGGCAACAGCTGATCGTGATGCGAGCGTTTCGCGCAGCATTGTGAGCGAAACGCGGCGGCACTCGAGCGCAGCATTGAGTTCCCGCGGCACAGCCGTATCTGCAGGAATCCCCATGCGCATCCTCCCCCGACACCCTATCGCCGCCGCCTTGCTGATCCTCGCCGTCAGTTGCGCCGCGCAGGCGCGCAGCACGCATTTCGTGCAGCAGCAGGTTGCCGGTGTCTATCACCAGCAGATCGGCGAGTTGCAGGTCACCGCCTTGTTTGACGGCACGGTGGCATTGGGTCGGCAGGAGCTGGTCGGCATTGATCCCGGCGCGGTCACTCGCCTGCTGGAGCATGGCTATGTACCGGAGGATGGCAAAGGCCTGCAGACCGCGGTCAACGCCTATCTGGTGCAGCGCGGCGACCACCTGAGTTTGATCGATACCGGCACTGCACAATGCTTCGGCGCTGATATCGGCCTGGGCCAGGTGCTGGGCAACCTGCGTGCCGCCGGCTACGACCCGGCCGATGTCGATGACGTGCTGCTGACCCACGCCCATCCGGACCATATGTGCGGCCTGCTGGATGCGCAGGGCAAGCCGGCCTTCCCGAAAGCCACGGTATGGCTGTCGCAGGCCGATGCCGCCTATTGGCTCGATCCGGCCAGCGAAGCCACTGCCCCGCAGCCGCTGCGGTTCGCGTTTGGCCTGGCCCGCACTGCGGTGGCGCCTTATGTGGCCGCCGGCAAGTTGCACCGGTTCGGTCCGGGTGAGCACCTGCCGGCAGGGATCGCCGCGCTGGACAGCCACGGCCATACCCCCGGCCATGTCTCGTACCTGCTTGAGGGTGGCAGCGGCCAGCAGCTGCTGGTGTGGGGCGACATCGTGCATTTCCATGCGGTGCAGTTCGCCCGCCCGGATGCCGCCTTCGAGGCCGACAGCGACCGCACCGCCGCCATCGCCAGCCGCCGCCGACTGATGGCCGAAGCATCCGACCAGGGCTGGTGGGTGGCGGGTGCGCACCTGCCATTCCCAGGTCTCGGCCATGTGCGTCGCGCAGCTGAGGCGTTTGCGTGGGTACCGGGTGAGTTCTCACCACTGAAGTGATGCTGTTGCTGTTGCTGTTGCGATTGCTGTTGCTGTTGCTGTTGCTGTTGCTGTCCCCTCTCCCGTTTACGGGAGAGGGGTAGGGGTGAGGGAAGCTCTTGCTCTGGCCTTCGCTCCCGCAACAACCAAAAAACAAAAACGCCGCCCTACAAGGCGGCGTTTGTTGTGCGGTGGATACTGACAGACCATCAGCTCCGCGGCTTACGCCGCTCCCACAAGCCAGACATTTTCAGCTTCGCGGCTCACGCCGCTTGTGTCTGCCAGATGAGTAGATTGCGGTTGAGAGCGGAGTGCGGCAGCCCGTTACGACGCAGTGCGTGCAAGCACGTGTAGGAGTTGGGGCGCCGCACTCCAAACTC
>Ga0308157_10000998_pt1 | contig 68619 bp, 56 predicted proteins | sample PhyBR1_FD_201035 | JGI IMG/M metagenome (GOLD analysis project Ga0308157, IMG submission 201035) | Phyllosphere microbial communities from UC Gill Tract Community Farm, Albany, California, United States - DLSLB.R1 | ecosystem: Host-associated > Plants > Phyllosphere > Unclassified | place: USA... | reverse complement strand
CGGTCGACATGGCGTTGAGCTTCTGGCGCACGCTCTTCTTGCGCGTCTCCTGGCCCGGCATGATGAACGTGCGGCCGACGTAGCGGTTCTTGTAGAAGCCCTCGCGGTACTCGATGCCCAGCACGCGCGCGACCTCCATCGCGGCGGGGCGCGACGAGTCGGGGATCGGCATGACGACGTCGATCTCTTCGACCGGGATGTGCTTCGCGATCGTCACGGCGAGCTTCTCGCCCATGCGCAGACGCGACTCGTAGATGCTCTGCCCGTTCATGATCGAGTCGGGACGCGCCAGGTAGACGTACTCGAACGAGCACGGCGCGAGAATGGGATTCTCTGCGCACTGCCGGCTGAACAGCTTGCCGTCGTGCGTGATGAAGATCGCCTCGCCCGGCGCGATCTCGCGCACGACCTCGTAATCTGCGTTCTCGAGCACGAGCGATTCACTCGCAACGACCCACTCGTCGCTGCCGTCGACCGCGATGCGGTGGCCGAGGATCAGCGGGCGGATCCCGAAGGGATCCCGGAACGCCAGCAGGCCGTATCCGGCGATGAACGACACGACCGCGTACGCGCCCTCGATGCGCTTGTACGTGCGCGCAACGGCCTGGAAGATCCGATCTGAGTCCAGGTCGACCGAGCTCGTCGTCTGCTGCAGTTCGCTCGCGAGCACGTTGAGCAGCAGCTCGGTGTCGCTCGAGGAGTTCAGATGACGGCGGTCCTTCTTCGCCATCTCTTCGGTCAGCTCACGCGTATTCGTGAGGTTGCCGTTGTGGATCAAGGTGATGCCGTACGGCGCGTTGACGTAGAAGGGCTGCGCCTCTTCCTCGCTCGACGCGGTGCCGCGCGTGGCATAGCGCACGTGGCCGAGGCCGACGTTGCCGAGCAGCGTGCGCATATCGCGCGTGCGGAACGCCTCCCGCACCATGCCGTGGTTCTTGACCGTGTGCATGACGCCCGACGGCTCTGCCGTCGAGATGCCGGTGGCATCCTGACCGCGGTGCTGCAGCAGGAGAAGAGCGTCGTAGATGTCCTGGTTCACATGGCCGCGACCGACCATACCGACGATGCCGCACATGTGCTGGTTACTTCGCTCCGTCTGAGTACTGGCCGACGAGGCGCACGGCTCCGCCGTCTACGCCCTTCGCGCCCTGTTCGTAATCGAGTGAGGGGGCCTCGCCCGCTTGCACGACGCCCGCCTGCCACGAAGCGATGCCGTCGGAGCCGAGCGACGAGATCGCCTCGTCGACGGCATCGGCCGCGACGACGGCAAAGAATCCCACGCCGAGGTTCCACGTGCCCTCGCTCGACTCGAGCGACGTGCCGGCCACGTCGCTGAGCGTGCGGAATACCGGGCTCGGGCTCCACGTCGACCGGTCGACGTCGGCCCAGGTGCCCTTCGGCAGCACGCGCGCGAGGTTGGCCGCGATACCGCCGCCGGTCACGTGGCTGAGTGCGTGAACGGATCCGGGAGTGCGGGCGATGAGGTTCAGCAGCTGCAGCGTGTACAGACGCGTGGGCTCAAGGAGCGCCTCGCCCCACGTCGTGCCGAGATCGTCGGATCGGTCGCCGTATGCGAGACCGGCGTTCTTCAGGATGTGGCGCACGAGCGAGTAACCGTTGGAGTGGATGCCGCTCGATGCCAGCGCAAGAACCGCGTCGCCGGGCTGCACGAGGTGCGCGCCCAGCATGTCGTCCTTCTCGACGACGCCCGTCGCGGCGCCCGCGACGTCGTAATCGTCGGGGCCGAGAAGGCCCGGGTGCTCGGCCGTCTCACCGCCGATGAGCGCCGTTCCCGTGAGCGTGCAGGCCTCGGCGATGCCGCGCACGATGTCGGCGATGCGGCCCGGATAGACCTTGCCCGCGGCGATGTAGTCGGTCATGAACAGCGGCTTCGCGCCGGTCACGACGATGTCGTCGACGACCATGCCGACGAGGTCTTGACCGATCGTGTCGTGCTTATCGATCGCCTGCGCGATCGCAACCTTCGTGCCGACGCCGTCGGTGCTCGTTGCGAGCAGCGGGTGGCGGTAGTCCTTCAGGAACGCTGCGTCGTACAGGCCGGCGAAACCGCCGACGCCGCCAAGCACCTCGGGCCCGTGCGTGGCGCGCAGCGACGACTTCATGAGTTCGACCGCGAGGTCGCCGGACGCCGTGTCTACGCCGGCCTCGGAATAGGTGGAGCGCGGCGTCTCGCCGGGCGAAGAGGGAGAAGTCACGCGTCCAGGTTACCGTTCGTCGACGCGGTCGACTCGCACGGCCGCCTCGCGCAGGTGCCTCGAGCTGGCGCGGTCGAGGATCATCGCGAGGATCATCATGAGCGCGATCCCCGCGGGGATGCACCAGAGCAGAATGAACCCGAAGGTCTGGGTGAGCGAGTACGTGACCTCTGTGTACGGGCTCGGCTCGCTCGTGCCGTCGAACACCATCGTGAGGATGATCGCCGCGATGATGCCCACCGCGATGCCGAGCGCAAGGAAGATGCCGTACTTCGGTGAGCGACGGATCGTCACGGTCGAGGCGGGCGCATTCGTCACGCGAGTGGCTCCTTCGTCGGCATGCGCGTCTTCCATGGCCTCATTCAAACACCGCACCCTGTGAGCGATCGGGGCGTTAGCTCACCACCTGACGGGAAGAAGATCGGAGATGTCGGCACGCACCCCTGATGCCGAGATGCGCCCCGCGGCCATCGCATCGCCCCATGCTTCGGCACCCGTGGCGAGCGCGATCCAGGTCTTCGCGTCGGTCTCGACGACATTGGGCGGGGTGCCGCGCGTGTGGGTGGGGCCCTGAATCACCTGGACGGCGCCGAACGGCGGCACCCGCACCTCGACACTCTTGCCGGGAGCCTTCTCCTCGACGAGCTGCAGCAGGTAGCGCACGGCAGTGGCGGTCGCGGCGCGCGCCGGCGCCTCGCCGTGCACAGCGTCGAGCGCCGCGCGGCCATCCGAAGTATCGATCTTGCGGGCCATGGTGCTTATTGTCTCTCGAACGCGCCGGTACCCTGAAGGGGTGAAGATCCTCGTTCTCGGTTCGGGTGCTCGTGAGCACGCCATCGTCCTCGCCCTCGTGTCGGATGGCGCCGACCACGAGGTGCTCGCCGCCCCGGGCAATGCCGGAATCGCTCGCGATGCCGCCATCGTCGACGTCGACATGATGAACCCGGGCGCCGTCACCGAGTTCGCGCAGACGCACGCGGTCGATCTCGTGGTGATCGGCCCCGAAGCTCCGCTCGTCGCCGGCGTCGCTGACGCGCTGCGCGAGCGCGGGATCCCCGTGTTCGGGCCGGGCAAGCACGCCGCGCAGCTCGAGGGATCCAAGGCGTTCGCGAAGCGGATTATGCAGAACGCCGACGTTCCGACCGGTCGCGCCGCCCACGCCCGCACGATCGACGAGACAGCCGCAGCGCTCGACGAGTTCGGTGCGCCCTACGTCGTGAAGGCTGATGGGCTCGCTGCTGGCAAGGGCGTCATCGTGACCGATGACCGCGCCGCGGCTCTCGACCATGCCGCGACGTACCTCCCCCACGGTCCCGTGCTGATCGAGGAGTTCCTCTCCGGACCCGAGGTGTCGCTGTTCTTCCTGAGCGATGGCGACACGGTGCGTCCCCTCACGCCCGCGCAGGACTTCAAGCGCGCGCTCGACGGCGACCTCGGCCCGAACACCGGCGGCATGGGCGCCTACTCGCCGCTCCCCTGGCTCGCCGACGACTTCGGCAGCGTCGACGCGTTCGTCGCAGAGGTGACGCGCACGGTGGCCGAGCCAGTGATCCGCGAGCTCGACCGCGACGGATCCCCCTTCATCGGTCTGCTGTACGCGGGCCTCATCCTCACCGACCAGGGCGTGCGCGTGATCGAGTTCAACGCGCGCTTCGGCGACCCTGAGACGCAGATCGTGCTGCCGCGCCTCGAGACGCCGCTCGCCGACCTGCTCATGGCCTGCGCCGAGGGCACCCTCGAGGAGCACGCCGCTCCGACCTTCAGCGACGAGGCCGCGGTCACGGTCGTGCTCGCGAGCGAGGGATATCCGTCGGCCACAGTCACGGGTCGCGAGATCACGGGCCTCGACGAGGCCGAGCAGATCGACGGCGTGCACATCACGCACGCTGCGACGGCGGTCGAAGGCGGCGCGCTCATCGCGACCGGCGGGCGCGTGCTGAACGTCGTGGGCACCGGATCCACGTTCGCGGAGGCGCGCGAGCGCGCGTACGACGCCATCGCACGCATCGGTCTCGAGGGCGGACAGTTCCGCACCGACATCGCCGCGGCCGTCACGACCGCATAACGCAATCATAAGAACGGCAGTTCTTAACGTCGATTTGTCGCCGTAAGAGGCTCACCAGCGGGGCATCATCGGAGAAACACCGATTCTCCGAGCGCGATGGAGCCCCCGTGACCGACCTGCTGAACGCACCCACGGCCGTCCGCGAGCTCGTCGCGACCGAAACAGCGGGCCACGCGATCGTTCGCACGCTCGAAGAGCACGGGATCCCGCGCGCATACGTCGTTCCCGGCGAGAGCTACCTCGAGGTGCTCGACGGCCTGCGCGACTCGTCGATCGACACGATCATCACGCGCCAGGAGGGCGGCGCGGCCTACATGGCCGACGCCGAGGGAAAGCTATCCGACCTGCCCGGCATCGTGATGGTCACCCGCGGGCCGGGCGCCGCGAACGCGCTCGTGGGAATCCACACTGCGTGGCAGGACTCGACCCCCGTCGTGCTGTTCATCGGCCTCATCCCCAAGTCGCACCGCCAGCGCGAGGCGTTCCAGGAGTTCGACATCCACGGCTGGTTCGAGCGCGGCGCGAAGCGCGTGTTCGTGCTCGATTCCGCCGAGCGTGCGAGCGAGATCACGGCCGAGGCCATCTTCGCCGCTCGGTCAGGTCGTCCGGGCCCCGTCGTGGTCGGGCTTCCGGAAGACATCATCCGTGAGCAGATCGCCGTCACGCAGTACCCGCCGATCCCCGTCGCCGCGGGAGGCGTCTCGCGCAGCGACGCGAATGCCCTGCGCGAGGCGCTCGGATCCGCACGCAAGCCGCTCGTCGTGACCGGTGGCAGCGACTGGACGCCCGAGGCGTCGCAACTGCTCACCGGCTGGCTCGAGCGCATGGGGATCGCCGCGGCCGCCGAGTGGCGCACGGAAGGCGTCGTCGGCTGGGATTCGGCGAGCTACGTCGGTCCGATCGGATACGGACGCCCGAAGCCGACCTACGACCTGTTCGCCGAGACCGACCTCGTGATCTTCATCGGCACGCTGCCGGGCGACGTGCTCACGAGCTACATCGCACGGCAGGACTGGAACAGCACGAACTTCCTCGTGTCGATGGATCCGATGCTGCGCGGTCGATCCGGGGCCGTGTCGCACCAGATCGTCGCAAAACCGGCCGCGTTCGTGCGCGACCTCGCTGCGCTCGACGTCGAGCCGAACCCCGAATGGGGCGAGTGGACCGCGAAGATGCGCACGCAGCAGCAGTCCTTCGCGGCTCTCCCCGAGCCCGGCACCACCGGCCCTGCGCGCATGGACTCGCTCATGGCGCACCTCGTACCCGCGCTCGATACCGACGCGATCGTCACGCTCGGCGCTGGCGAGCACACGAACTGGGCGCACCGATACTTTCCCGTGCGCCAGTACCCCGCGATGGTCAGCGCGGGCAACGGATCCATGGGGTATTCGATCCCGTCCGCCGTCGCGGCGTCGCTCGAGTTCCCCGATCGCCAGGTCGTGACGATCGCGGGCGACGGCGAGTTCCTCATGAACGGGCAGGAGCTCGCGACCGCCCGGCAGTACGGTGCGACGCCGCTCGTCGTGATCATGGACAACGCCGAGTACGGCACGATCCGCACTCATCAGGAGCGTCGGCATCCCGAGCGCGTGTCGGGCACCCAGCTCACCAACCCCGACTTCGCCGCCATGTCCGTCGCGTTCGGCGGGTACGGCGTGCGCGTCGAACACGAGTCACAGATTCCGCGCGCCGTCGCAGACGCGCTCGCGGCCACCCGTGGGGGCCGGTTCGCCCTCATCCACCTGATCGTGGAGCAGCGCGCCCAGGCGTACTGATCCGCATCCCCAATGAAGAGGAGAAACATCATGAACGATCTCTACGACTGCGACGCAGACATGTTCCTCGGCCGCCCCCTGTGGTTCGAGAAGCACCCCTCCCAGGCGGAGGGGGAGGCGTAGGCCTCAGTCTCGCGTGACGCAGCGGGCGCCGACCGAAGACGGGCGGTGCCCGCTGTCGCGTGTCCGGCCCTCAGCCGATCCCCAGCCAGAGGATTTTGCGCGCTGGTCACCGATCCGTAAGCTTGATCTCGGTGGCGTGTCCGAGCGGCCGAAGGTGCAACACTCGAAATGTTGTGTAGGGTAACCCCCTACCGCGGGTTCAAATCCCGCCGCCACCGCCATATGTCCTGAGTCGCGATACGTTCACGAGAACGTCGCGGCTCAGGACTTTTTCGTGGGCGCTTGCGCGCCCGTGCCGTCACATGTTGCGCCCGCGCGCGGCGGAGAGCAGTCTGATGAGCATGAGAACTGTGGACTTGCACGAGGCGGCAAAGTGACCTGGGCGCTCGTTGCCACCCTGTTCGGCACGTTCTTCTTCGCGATCTCGGGATGCCTGCTCGCCGCCAGCCGCGGGTTTGACCTCGTCGGGTCCCTCCTGCTCGGCTCCCTGACAGGGCTCGGCGGCGGTGTGATCCGCGATCTGATCATCGGTGCACGGCCGGCCGCGTTCGACCAGCCGATCAACCTGGTTCCGCCCGTGCTCGCAGCCCTGCTGGTCTATCTCCTCGCCCGCGGTGTGCAGCGATTCCGGCGCACCCTGCTGGTGTTCGACGCCGGCGGGCTCGCCCTCTTCTGCACAACGGGTACGGTCACGGCTCTGAATGCTGGGCTGAACTCGATCTCGGCGGTCGTGCTCGGTGTGACCACCGGCGTCGGCGGCGGGCTGCTCCGCGACGTCGTCGCCAATCGCGTTCCGCAGCTGTTCAACCCCAACGACCTGTACGCGGTGCCGGCGATCATCGGCGCCGCCCTCGTCGCGGTGCTGTGGGAGCTCGATTGGTACTCATCGCTCGCTGGACTCGCGGTGGCGGGGTTCGTGTTCGCGTTCCGGGTGGCGTCGCTGCGGTTCCGCTGGCGCATTCCGCATGCGACAGCGCCGTGGAGCCGCGACGCGCCCTCGACCGAGTGAGAATACCGCGTCGCACCGCGTGGCGGCGGCACCGGCGTTGCCGCTGCGCTTGAGAACGGCGCTGGTCCCGTGATGCTGCCGACACCTCAGACTGGGGCTCCGGAGGTCTGGCTCAATCAGCCGCGATGACCGCTGACCTCGCTCAGACGGGGCAGCCGTCGGGCCCGCAGGTCTCGCCCTCGGTGCCCGCGACGGTCTTCAGCGGCGCGGGGGTCGGGTTGATCTCGCCATAGACCTGGGTGAGCGCCTGCTCGAACACCTCTGCCGACTGCGCGCCCGAGACGCCGTAGCGGCCGTCGAGTACGTAGAACGGCACGCCCTGGATCCCGAGCTGACCGGCGCGCGCCACGTCGTCCTTGACCTCCCGCTCGAACGCGTAGGGGTCTGACACGACCTGCTGCGCGACATCTTCATCGAGACCGGCCGCGACAGCGACTGCCTTCAGCGCCTCGGAGTCTCCGACGTCGAGCCCCTTCTGGAAGTACTCGGAAAGCAGTGCCTCGACGACCTCGCGCTGCACGTCGTGCGCGGCCGCAGCCTGGATCATTCGGTGCGCGGCCCAGGTGTTCGACGGCACGACTGCATCGTGATCGAACTCGAAGCCGATCTCGCGTCCCGCCGTACTGAGGTGCTCATGGCTCGCCTCGAGCTTCGCCGGGTCGAGCCCCCGCCCCGCCAGGTACTCGGCCTGCGTGATCGTCGCCCGATCGGGCGCGTTCGGGTCGAGCTGGTACGAGTGGAACCGCACGTCGACCGCATCGCCGAAGGGCAGCTTATCGATCACTCGGTCGAGACGACGCTCGCCGAGCGCGCACCACGGACATGCGACATCCAGCCAGACATCGACCTCGAGACGTTTCGTTTCACTCATGCCGACTGCAACCCGCACGGCCCGCGCTTTGTTCCCGCCTACTCACAGCCCACTCCGTCGCCATCGCGATCGAGATGACGGCCGTATCCGGGCTCGCCTGCGTAGATGGGCGCGGCGCCTGCGGCACGAACTTCGCTGCAGTTCGCGTAGGACGAGGACGGCGCGGCCGGTGCCACGGGAGCTTCCGGCGCAGCCGGCGTCATCGACGAGACCTGCGCCTCGAGCTCTTGGATCCGCGCATCACGCTCGCCCACCGTGGCGACTGCCTCTTCGACCTCCGTGCGAGCATCGGCTGCCGCCTGCACGGCCTCCTCGACCTTCGATGTCTCGCTGCTCAGCTCCTCCGTGAGTTCCGTGATCTGTTCCTGCAGTCCACCCACCTGATCACCTGACTCCCTTGCAGCGGCCTCGGCAGACGACGCTGCTGCCTCCGCATCGGCCAATTGGGCAGCCATGCGATCGGTCTGCGCGCGCAGCTCCGCGGCCTCGCGCGAATGCGACGTCTCCTCGATCACGACCCCGGCGATTATCCCGATGACCAGTGCGAGTGCACCTGCGAGCGCGCCGACCCAGCGCGCCATCGGCCTTCTGAAGAAACCCGACTTCGCCTCTCGTTCGCGCTTCTCGTGCCCCTCGGGCACGTTCGGAAGCTCCTGCTCACCGGGGTACCCGGGTTCACCATGGTGACGAATATTGGTATCCACGAAAACATCGTAGGATTCGCGCTCCACCAACCCGCGATGCACCCGCAAGGCATATATCCATCCACCCGAGGGGCGAGATGTTCGTCAGAACCCGGGAACCTCGGCGTCGAACTGTCGTTCCGGTCGCTTCGGTGCGCGATCGCGGGCCGAGCGGAGCGCGTCGGCGACGGTGGACGCCCGGTCGTCGATCACGCGCGCGTAACCCAGCCGTTTCGCCTCGGTTCGACGCTGCGCGGCATGCGTGACCGGCCGCACCTCGCCTGCAAGCGACAGCTCGCCCGCGACCGCGACCTCGCGCGGCACCGACCAGTCTTTGATCGCCCCGGCGACGGCGATCGCGATCGCGAGGTCTGCAGCGGGTTCAGCGAAGCGCACTCCGCCGACGGTCGAGACGTACACGTCGATATCGCTCGTCTTGATGCCCGCTCTGCGTTCGAGCACGGCGAGCACCATGGCCACGCGCGCGGAGTCGACGCCCTGCACGATGCGCCGCGGGTTCGGCGCCCCGGTGTGCACGGTGAGCGCTTGCACCTCGACGGGCAGCGCGCGCTTGCCCTCCATCGAGATGCCCACGCACGTTCCCGCAACCGGATCGCCCTGAGACAGGAACATGCTCGACGGATCGGGAACCTCACGGATGCCATCGCCCGTCATCTCGAAGCAGCCCACCTCGTCGGTCGGGCCGAAGCGGTTCTTCAGCGCGCGCACGAAGCGCAGGGCCGTCTGGCGGTCGCCCTCGAAATGGCACACGACATCGACGAGATGCTCGAGCACGCGCGGGCCCGCGACGTTGCCGTCTTTCGTGACGTGCCCGACAAGGATGACGGGGAGACCGCGGTCTTTGGCGACCCTGATGAGCGTCGACGCGACCTCTCGCACCTGACCCGGCATGCCCGCCGCGCCGTCCTGCTCAGCCGAGGCGACGGTCTGCACCGAGTCGACGATCACGAGCTGCGGCTCAACCTGGTCGATGTGGCCGAGCACGGTGCCGAGGTCGACCTCGCTCGCGAGGAACAGGTCGTCGCTCAACGCGTTCGTGCGCTCGGCGCGCAGCCTCACCTGCGCGACCGACTCCTCCGCGCTGACGTACAGCACACGCCGCCCCTCTTTGGCGGCCCGCGCGGCGACCTCGAGCAGCAGCGTCGACTTTCCCACTCCCGGCTCGCCCGACAGCAGGATGGCGGCGCCTGGCACGACACCGCCGCCCAGCACCCGGTCGAACTCGCCGACTCCGCTCTTGCGGCGCGGCGCGTCGGACGTGCTGATCTGCGTGATCGGCGTTGCCGCCGATCTGGGCGCGAGCGACCTCACCTTCGCCGCCGGCGCGGCCCCCTGTTCCTCGACAGTGCCCCACCGCTGGCACTCCCCGCACCGGCCGACCCACTTCATCGTCGTCCACCCGCATTCGGTGCAGACGTATGCCGGGGTCGCGCGCTTCGAAGCCATGAGTCCAGGCTATTGCGCACCCCTGACATTGCCGCGCGAGAATGGGTGCATGGAGACCTGCCCCTGCGGACACGGCGCGTACGACACCTGCTGCGGTCCCCTGCACAGCGGCGAGCGCGACGCGGCGACGGCGGAACAGCTGATGCGGTCGCGGTACTCGGCGTTCGCGAAGCAGGACCCGTTCTACCTCGCCCGCACCTGGCATCCCCGCACCCGCCCTGACGACGTATCGGCGGATCCGACCATCGCGTGGACCGGTCTCGAGATCGTCGCGTCGACCGAGGACACCGTGGACTTCATCGCGCGCTACGCGGATCCGTCGGGCCCGGGCGAGCTGCGCGAGCACTCGCGCTTCGCGCGCCGGGCAGGCCGATGGGTGTACGTCGACGGCGACGTCGGCTGACGAACGGCGTACGCTTTCGACGTGACCTCTCCCACGCGGATTCTGTGGATCGCGATCCTGGCCTCGTTCGTGTCGTTCCTCGACGGCACGATCGTCAACGTCGCCCTCCCCGCAATCGATCGTGAGCTCGGCGGCGGGCTGGCCACGCAGCAGTGGGTGGTCGACGGGTACCTCATCACGCTCGGCGCACTCATGCTGCTCGCCGGATCCGTCAGCGACGCCATCGGACGGGCGCTGGTGCTGCGCATCGGGCTCGTCGGCTTCGGAGTCGCCTCGGTCGCGATCGCCGTCGCCCCGGACCCGCTGATCCTCATCATGGCCCGGCTCGTGCAGGGCGCGGCCGGCGCCTTCCTCGTGCCGAGCTCGCTCGCCCTCATCACCTCGACGTTCTCCGGACCGGCTCAGGCGAAGGCGATCGGAACGTGGACGTCGTTCACGACTGGCGCCATGGTGGTCGGTCCGCTCATCGGCGGGCTGCTCGTCGACCTCGCGAGCTGGCGGTTAGCCTTCCTCATCAACGTCGTTCCCATCGTCGCTACGCTGTGGATGCTGCGCGGCACGACGGATCCGCAGCGGCTTCCGGATGCCCGCGTCGACGTTCCCGGCGCGGTGCTGTGCACGCTCGGCCTCGGTGGCATCGTCTATGCCCTCATCGAGCAGCCCCGGCTCGGCTGGGTGCACCCGGCGATTCTCGGCACGGCTCTCGGCGGCGCATTCGTGTTCGGCCTGTTCCTCGTGCGGCAGCGCACGGCTCGCGCTCCCCTGCTGCCGCTCGACCTCTTCCGTGTGCGCAACTTCTGGGTCGGCAACGTTGCGACGACCTTCGTCTACGCCGGCCTCTCCCTCAATGGCTTTGTGCTCGCGATCTACCTCCAGCAGGGTGCCGGCCTCTCGGCCACGCTCGCCGGTCTCGCAAGCCTCCCGGTAACGATCCTCATGATCCTGCTCAGCTCCCGCGTGGGGGCTCTCGCCGGGCGCTGGGGCGCACGCGCATTCATGGCCGTCGGCCCGATCACGATGGCGATCGGATCCGCGATGCTGCTGCTCGTCGGATCCGAGTTCGACTACTGGTGGCAGGTGCTGCCGGGCATGATCGTCTTCGGGCTCGGCCTCACGATCACGGTGTCACCGCTGACGTCGACGATCCTGGGCGCGATCGAGCCCGCACGCAGCGGCATCGCGAGCGCCGTGAACAACGCGATCTCGCGCGTGGCCGGGCTCGTCGCGGTCGCGATGATCGGCCCGCTGATCGGCGGATCCCTCGACCTCGACGGCTTTCACCTCGCGTGCCTCGTGGTCTCGGCGCTCCTGGCCGCCGGCGGCGTGGTCTCGTGGCTCGGGATCCGCAGCGCACCGGGGCGCGAGAGCGTCGCGCCCTGACTATGCCTCGAGCGCGCGCAACAGCTCTTCGGGAGGCGCCTGCATCGGGTGGGGACCGGCGATATCGAGGAACACCGTCGTGATGGTGTCGCGATACGTCTCGAGAAAGGTCTTCAGCCAGTCGGGGCCGTAGGCGGCGACGGTAGGCGGAAGGTTCTCGGGTTTGTTGCGGGCGTCGCTGAACAGCAGCAGCGCCACGTCTGCGGTCTTCGGATCGCGGAAGGTCCAGACCTCGCCCGAGTCGAGCGGGTTGTCGCGCGCGCCCGGTGAGACCAGGGGCACGATCGTGTTGCCGTTGCGCAGTGCGAGCGCGATCGCTGCCATGTCCTGCTTCTCGAGCGCCTGCGCAAGCGCTTCTGAGCGGAACTCGGCGGGATCGACGGGCACCGGCTTCTTGCGCTTTTTCGCCATGGGTGAAGCCTACAGAGTGAAGGTGCGCTGTTTCGAGGCGGCCTCTCCGAGGTGAACCGTGAGGTTGTACGTCGCGCCGGAAGGCGCCGCCGGCCGCTCTTCGGCGTCGCACGTGTTGTCATACGAGCGGGTGCGGTCCCAGACGATCGCCTCCTCCGACTTCACCGTCTGGCCGGCCTCAAGCGTGACCCAATGATCGGAGGGCTCCGACTGGCAGTCGCTCGAGCGCCACCACACGTCGGCACCGCTCGAGATCTCGAAGCGCTGCACGGTCGTTCCGACGTTGACGACGCAGTCGACACCGCCGATGTTCGTCAGCGACATGGCGAGCTTCGGATTCTCGTCAGGGCCGTACTCGGTCTTGTTCGTGATGGCGGCGAGCTCGAGTGCTCCCGCTGCACAGGCTTCGGGCGTGGGCTCTGACGTCGGCTCGGGACTCGACCCGGCCGCGCTGCCGCCGCCCGCCGTCGGATAGATCGTCGGCAGCGGATCCTCGGTCACCTCGGCCGCGGGCTCGTCGTTCATGAACGGAAGGTTCTCCCATGGCTTCTCGGCGACGAGCCACCGGATTCCGAAGACGATGCCGACGATGACGGCGGCCAGAAGAATCAGTGTCAGGCACCCGACAGCGAGCCTGCGCCGCCGGTAGACGACCTTCGACGACCTCCGCTTCGCGCTCACCGATCCAGCTTATGTGAGGTGCTTGAGCATCCTGGTGTTGCCGAGCGTGTTCGGCTTCACGTGCGCGAGGTCGAGGAACTCGGCGATTCCCTCGTCGGGGCTGCGCACGAGCTGCGAGTACACATCGGGCGACACGACGTGCTCGCCGATCTCGGTGAACCCGCGCCTTGCGAAGAACGCCGTCTCGAACGTGAGACAGAACAGACGCGTGATGCCGAGCCGAGTCGCGACGACCTCGAGCTCTTCGACGATGCGGCGCCCGACGCCCCGATGCAGCCATTCGTCGGCGACGAGCAGCGTGCGGACCTCCCCGAGGTCCTCCCACATCACGTGGAGCGCACCGCAGCCGATCACGGCGCCCTGCGGATCGACCGCGACGAGGAACTCCTGCGTAGCCTCGTACAGCACCACGAGATCCTTGCCGAGCAGAATTCGTCGATCCACGTAGGGCTGGAGCATCTCGTGCACCGCCGACATATCGGCGGCGAGGGCTGGGCGCACGGAGAAGTCGGTCATCGCGGCAAGAGTACTCCGGTCGGCTGACGACCCTCTGCATAAGGGACCCTCGGCACCGTCAGCGGCGACGGCGCACGATCCGCACGATCAGCCACACGATGAGCGCCCCGATGCCCGCGGCCCCGAGCCACGGCAGAACCGCGCCGACGACCACGACGAGACCGCCGAGGAACGCCGCAAGCCCGTTCCAGCCCGCGACGATTCCGTCGCCGAAGCCCGCCGGATCCAGGTCGGCCGCCGACGCCGTCGGCGTCAGCGCGACCGAGAACGTCGACATCGCGACCTCATCGCCCAGTCGGTCGTACTCGCGCTGCAGCGACTCGAGCTCGGCATGCCGCTCGGACAGCGCCTGCTCCGCCTCGAGCAGGTCGCCGACGGATCCCGCCTTCGCCATCAGTTCGTTCAGCCGATCGACCGACGCCGTGAGCGAGTCGATCCGCGCCTCGAGATCGACGCTCTGCGCGGTGACATCCGATGACGACACGCGCTCCTCCCGCACCTCGCCGAGGTCGGTGAGCGACGCGCGCATCGCGTCGAGGTCGTCGGCGGGGATCCGGAGAGTGATCCATCCCTCGCCCGCCGCCTCCGTGTCCGCGTCTGAGGAAGACCCGAGGTCTTCGACGTAGCCGCCGTACTCGTCAGCGAGGTCCGTCAGCGCGTCCGTCGCCGCCGTGACGTCGTCGACGACGATGGTCGCCGATCCCGTGCGGATCACCCGGCGTTCGTCGCTCGAGCTCTCTTCCGAGGCCGACGACTCCCCCACCGACGCCGCCGGTGCCGCCCGGTCGGCCGCACCGCTCAGACCGATGTCCATCTCCTGCTGCTGAGAGAGCGGCACGATGACGACGGCGCCGGCGATGACGGCCGCCGCGGCGAGACTGCCGCCGACCCAGCCACGGCGCTTCTTCGCGCGCTTCCTCATCTGCTGTTGACGCCCGCGTTCGATATCGCCCAGCACGCCGAGCTCGATTCGGGCCACGGCCTCGTCGCTCAGCTCGGGCAGATCCCGTTCGACGTCGTTCATCATGCTTCCTCCTTCACTGCGGAACGCAGGCGCGTTCTGATTCGGGAGAGACGGTTGCGCACCGATCCATGCGCTACGCCGAGCTCGTCGGCCGCCGCCTGATAGGCGTAGCCCTCAGTGACGCAGAGCTCGAAGACACGACGGTCAGCCGGTGACATGTCGGCGACCTCGCGGACTATGCGCTCTGCGAGCTCTCGGTCGATGACCTGCTGCTCGACATCGACGGTGTCCGGCTGGCGTTCGTCGACGGCTCCCACGACGAGATCGCGTTCGCGGCGACGGGCGCGGATCCGATTCGCCGCCACGAAGCGGCAGATCGTCGCGAGCCACGGGAGCGCGGAATCGCCGGTGAGCTCGAGGCCGCGCAGCTTTCGCCACGCTGTCGCGAACGTCTCCTGTGCAACATCTTCGGCCTCGCCGCGGTCGCCGAGCAGCCCGTGCGCGATCCAGAACACCGGCCGCACGTAGGCGCGGAACAGTGCTCGAAACGCGAGCTCATCGCCGCGCGCGGCGGCGGCGACGAGCTCCGCGTCGCTTCGTCGTAGTGCGTCCATGGCTCCGCCCGTCATCTCCGAACTTCGTCTCTCACCCTGCACAGTGTCGGATAGAAGCCGATCGTCTCAGATTCTTCGCGTGCACGACTACGGCAGTTCTCGGCGCACCCCCGTCGGGCCCGGCCCGTTCCTGCGGCCGGGGCTCGAATCTGCCGTAGTCGTGCGGAAGCGCGACAGCGCCCCACCGCCCGGAAGGGCGGTGGGGCGCTGCGGGTGAGGCTTATTACTCGTTACTCGCCTGCTGCGAGCTCCGGCGTCGACGAGAGGTCGCCGCCGGTGTTCACGCCGACCGAGATTCGCTCTCCGCGGAGCTCGTTGTGGAACGAGAACTCGCCGTCAGCGAAGTCGACCTGGATGTGGTGACCCGACTCGAGCTGGCCCGAGAGCATCAGCTCGCTCAGCCGATCCTCGATCTCCCGCTGCATCGCGCGGCGCAACGGACGCGCACCGAGCGCGGGATCGAAACCGATGTCGATGAGGCGCTCCTTGGCCGGCTGCGAGAGCTCGATCGACATGTCGCGGTCGAGCAGTCGCTCTCCGAGGCGCTTGAGGAACAGGTCGACGATCTGCAGCAGCTCGGCCTTCTTCAGCTGCGGGAAGACGATGACGTCGTCGACGCGGTTGAGGAACTCGGGCTTGAAGTTGCGCTTCAGCTCTTCGTCGACCTTGCCCTTCATGCGCTCGTAGCTCGTCTTCTCGTTGCCCTCGACCTGGAAGCCGACCGGACCACCGGCGATCGCCGACGAACCGAGGTTCGTCGTCATGATGATCACGGTGTTCTTGAAGTCGATGATGCGGCCCTGACCATCGGTCAGACGCCCCTCTTCGAGAATCTGCAGCAGCGAGTTGAAGATGTCGGGGTGCGCCTTCTCGATCTCGTCGAACAGCACGACCGAGAACGGCTTGCGGCGCACCTTCTCGGTGAGCTGGCCGCCCTCTTCGAACCCGACGAATCCGGGAGGGGCACCGAACAGGCGCGAGACCGTGTGCTTCTCGCCGAACTCCGACATGTCGAGGCTGATCAGCGCGTCCTCGTCGTCGAACAGGAACTCCGCGAGGGCCTTCGCAAGCTCAGTCTTGCCGACGCCCGTGGGGCCGGCGAAGATGAACGAGCCCGACGGACGCTTCGGATCCTTGAGACCTGCACGCTGACGACGGATCGTCTTCGACAGGGCCGCGATGGCCTCTTCCTGGCCGATGACGCGCTCGTGAAGTGCGCGCTCCATGAAGACGAGGCGGCTCGTCTCCTCCTCGGTGAGCTTGAAGACCGGGATGCCCGTCGCCTGCGCGAGGACCTCCGCGATCAGACCCTCGTCGACGACCTCCTTCGACTCGATGTCGCCCGATCGCCACTGCTTCTCGAGGCGCAGCCGCTCGCCGAGCAGCTTCTTCTCTTCGTCGCGCAGCGACGCGGCCTTCTCGAAGTCCTGCTCTTCGGACGCAGTCTCCTTCTGCTCGCGCACCTTGGCGATCTTCTCGTCGAACTCGCGCAGCTCGGGCGGGCTCGAGAGGATCGACAGGCGCAGGCGTGCACCGGCCTCGTCGATCAGGTCGATCGCCTTGTCGGGCAGGAAGCGGTCCTGCACGTAGCGGTCGGCGAGGTTCGCCGCGGCGACGAGTGCGCCGTCGGTGATCTGCACCTTGTGGAAGGCCTCGTAGTGGTCGCGCAGACCCTTGAGGATGTTGATCGTGTGCGGGAGCGACGGCTCCGCGACCTGGATCTGCTGGAAGCGGCGCTCGAGCGCGGCATCCTTCTCGAAGTGCTTGCGGTACTCGTCGAGCGTCGTCGCGCCGATCGTCTGCAGCTCTCCGCGAGCGAGGAGCGGCTTCAGGATGTTGGCGGCATCGATCGCGCCCTCTGCAGCACCCGCACCGACGAGGGTGTGGATCTCGTCGATGAAGACGATGATGTCGCCGCGCGTGCGGATCTCCTTGGTGACCTTCTTGAGGCGCTCTTCGAAGTCGCCGCGGTAGCGGGATCCGGCGATGAGCGAACCGAGGTCGAGCGAGTAGACCTGCTTCTCCTTGAGCGTCTCGGGCACATCGCCCTTGACGATCGCGAGCGCGAGGCCCTCGACGACGGCGGTCTTGCCGACGCCGGGCTCGCCGATCAGCACCGGGTTGTTCTTCGAGCGGCGCGACAGGATCTGCATGACGCGCTCGATCTCCTTCTCACGCCCGATCACCGGGTCGAGATGACCGTCGCGCGCCGCCTGCGTGAGGTTGCGCCCGAACTGGTCGAGAACCTGGGATCCGCCCTTGCCGCCCTGATCGTGCTGTTCCTGGCCGCTCGTGGCGACGCCCACGGGCTCTTTGCCCTGGTACCCGCTGAGCAGCTGGATGACCTGCTGGCGCACCTTGTTGAGGTCGGCGCCGAGCTTCACGAGCACCTGGGCGGCGACGCCCTCGCCCTCGCGGATCAGGCCGAGCAGGATGTGCTCTGTGCCGATGTAGTTGTGTCCGAGCTGCAGCGCCTCGCGGAGCGACAGCTCGAGCACCTTCTTCGCGCGGGGCGTGAAGGGGATGTGGCCGGTGGGCTGCTGCTGCCCCTGGCCGATGATGTCTTGGACCTGCTCGCGCACGGCATCCAGCGAGATGTCGAGCGCCTCGAGGGCCTTGGCGGCGACGCCCTCGCCCTCGTGGATCAGGCCGAGCAGGATGTGCTCCGTGCCGATGTAGTTGTGGTTGAGCATCTTCGCCTCTTCTTGGGCGAGCACAACCACGCGACGGGCACGGTCGGTGAACCTCTCGAACATGTCACTCCTCCGGGCGATTGACGGTTCGGCACGGCACGCGCGAACGGGCCGTGTCTCTACGGTAATCAGCGCACGGACCCTTCGGCGCCGTGTTCGCCGTGGGCATATCCGCTTCTCATGGCGCCGAGGTGCACAACCACGTCACTTCCTGCCGAGTCCCGTCCGGCCGCCTGACGGTCATGCCGAGATCCGACAAGCGTGATTCATCTCCGGTATGGGAGGCGGGTAAAGGTATTGAACTGCCCGCGGGATGTCGCACGTCGTCACACCCCGCCATCCAGCGTCACACACCTCGCGGTCGGCGAGCACGCGCCATAGCCTGTGGTCACACGCGCGCACAGACCGACCGGCGCCTCGCCCAGGAGACATCATGACCACCGCGTCGAAGAAACGCCCCGCGAAGAAGAGGCCGTTCTACGCCTCGTTCGGGTTCCAGATCCTCGCCGGCCTCGTGCTCGGCATCGTGCTCGGCCTGCTCGCCCGCCAGATCGGCGCAGGTGCCGACGACGCACCCAACGCGCTGGCGACCACTCTCGACACGATCGGATCCTCATACGTCACGTTGCTGCGCGCCGCTGTCGTGCCGCTCGTGTTCACAGCGATCGTCGCAAGCATTTCCAACTTGCGTCGCGTGCGCAACGCGGCCCGCCTCGCGGGGCAGACCCTGCTGTGGTTCGCGATCACCGCCTTCATCGCGGTCGCGGTCGGGACCGTGCTCGGGCTCACGATCCGGCCCGGCGCGAACGCCGGCGGCGGGCTCGAACCCGGCGAGCCCAGCTCGCAGGGATCCTGGCTCGGGTTTCTCACCGGACTCGTCCCCGAGAACTTCCTCGGCCTGGGCGTGACCGGAGGCGTTGACGAGAACGGATCCTTCAGCGGCAGCGTCTCGTTCAACATCCTGCAGATCATCGTCGTCTCGGTCGTCGTGGGCATCGCTGCGCTCCGCGCGGGCCGCAAGGCCGAGCCGTTCCTCGCGTTCACTGAGTCGCTGTTGAAGGTCATCCAGCGGGTGGTGTGGTGGATCATCCGCATCGCGCCGATCGGAACGCTCGGGCTCATCGGCAACGCCGTCGTCCAGTACGGCTGGGAGAGCCTCACGTCGCTCGTCTGGTTCGCCGTCGCGATCTACGTGGGCCTCGCGATCGTGCTGTTCGTCGTCTACCCGCTCATCACCAAGGCCCACGGCCTCTCGGTGAGGCAGTTCTTCTCGGGAGTGTGGCCCGCCGTGCAGCTCGGCTTCGTGAGCCGCTCCTCGCTCGGAACCCTGCCGCTCACCCAACGCGTCACCGAACGCAACTTCGGCGTTCCGCGCGCGTATGCGGCGTTCGCCGTGCCATTCGGGTCGACCACGAAGATGGACGGCTGCGCCGCCATCTACCCCGCCATCGCAGCTATCTTCGTCGCGCAGTTCTTTGGCATCGACCTAACGATCATCCAATATGCGCTGATCGTACTCGTGTCGGTCGTCGGATCTGCCGCCACGGCCGGCACAACGGGCGCGACCGTCATGCTCACGCTCACTCTGTCGACCGTCGGCCTGCCGCTTGAGGGAGTCGGGCTGCTGCTCGCAATCGACCCGATCCTCGACATGGGCCGCACCGCTGTGAACGTCGCCGGGCAGGCGCTCGTGCCTGCGATCGTCGCCAAGCGCGAGGGGATCATCGACCTTGACCTCTACAACGCACCCCGCGAGGGTCTCCCGTTCCTCGACGAGGACGAAGAGGACACCGAGGATGCGACGACGAGGAACGCCGCAGAATCGCGCAGCGCCACGTCGTAACCATGGCTGACAATTGCGTCACCGTACTTTTCCGGCCTCACGAAGATTCTCGCGCGCACGCCGTCGCCATCGAGGAGCAACTCCCTTCGCACAACGCAGTCAGTTCGGACCGTATGTTCAACGGGATGGCGGCAACCCCGGGCGTCTCGGCGCTCTATTGCCGGATTGACGGCGTTGTGTTCAGAGCGCCAGACCCTCGATTGGCGGTCGGACGTCCCGCGGGACGAACATGGAACCATGCGCGTGCACATTCCCGTTCAGCGGCGGTGGGGCGATCAGGATGCCCTCGGCCACATCAACAACGTCAGCCTTCTGAAGATCTTGGAAGAGGCGAGGCTGCGCGCGTTTTGGCGGGAGGGCGATGCGGGTGACAGCCCCGTCGCGGTGTTCGACGGCGACACGGTCTCGACAGGCGGAAGGTTCGCGACGCTCATCGCCCGGCAGGAGATCGAATACCTGCTACCGGTGCCGTATGGCCGAGACCCGCTCGACGTGCAGCTCTGGATCGGACGTCTCGGCGGCTCGACCGCCGAGATCTGTTACGAGGTGATGAGTCCCGACAGCGCGGTGCTCTACGCCCGCGCGACGACAGTCGTCGTGCTCGTCGACACCGCGACCGGCCGCCCCACGCGCCTGCCGAAGGACATCCGCGCCGCGTGGGAGCCGTATGTCGAGGACCCGATCGCCTATCGCAAGCGCTGAGCAGGCAAGGGGTCAGGCCTCGGCGTCGCGGAATTCCGTGATGAACGAGTAGCCGGCGGGGGTCTTCGTCACCGCGAGGTTCAGGCCCATGTGGGGCTCGAGCGCCGTGACCTTGTCGAGCGGTGCCACGACGATCAGCTGGAACCCAAGACCGAGCCAGGCGCCGATCGCGCGGCCCGTGAACGCGCTATCGGCCTTCACGAACCCTTCGTCGAGGAACACCGGGGCGAACCTCGGCCACGAACGCGTCTGGTCGCCGAGCTGATACCGAAGAGCGGCGCCGACCACGAACGCGACGAGCTCCTGCGACTCGCCTCCCGACTTGTCGCCGAGTGTCGAATACGTCGAGACGACATTGCCGTCCGGATCGACGCGGCTCGCCGTGATCTCGATGTGGCGGCGCACGTCGAGCAGCTCCTCGCGCTGCGCGTTCGAGCCGTCGGCCGGCACGTCGATCAGGTCGATGAAATCCTGCAGCTCGGCGAAGCGGCGGTCGGCCTCCTCGTCGCTCCAAGAGGTGATCTCGGCCTGCGCGAGGCTCGTCAGCTGCGCCTTCACGCGCTCGACGCGCTCGGGGTGCAGGTGCCGCATCTCGATGCGCAGCCGATCGGTGTCAGAGGCGAACGCCAGCCCCTTGAGGATCTCGTCGACCGGATCGAGTCGTTCGCGGATGCTCTGCAGCGCGTACCCGAACGAGTCGCTGAGCATCTTCAAGTCTGTCGCCGACACGTCGCGGATGTGTCGGCGGAACTCGAGCCGGTGCTGCGACAGCTTGTCGCGCGCGATCTCGTCGTAGATCGCCTGATACTCGTCGTACGCCTCGACCGTCGTGCCGCGGTTCGGATCCGGCCAGCGCTCGTCGTACGCGCGGAAGATGCGCTCGAGTGCGTCGCTTGCACCCAGCAGCGCCGCGTTCTCCCGCCGGATGCCCTGCTTGAGCTCGTCGCGCAGCCGCAGCGCCGCACGAGGGAACGTGTCGGCATCGACCTCGGGATCCATGCGGATCAGCTCGCGGTCCAGGTGCTGCTGGTCGTCGTCCGACAGCTCTGCGACGGCTTCGAGCCCCTCGAGCTCGGTGAACAGCGCGTCCTGGCGGTCGACGAGCGCGCCCCATGCCGAATTGAGGCGGTCGAGCTCGGCCTCGGCCCGGAACCGTTCGCGGCGGGCCGATTCGAGCTGTTCCTCGGCCGCCGCGAGGCGCTGCTCGCCGTCGATCAGTGTGCCGGATTCGGACAGCACCGACTCGCGCTGCGAGCGCAGTCCCGCAACGGCGGCCTGAGCGCTCGTCTGATCGATCGACTCCCACGAGGCGTCCTGCACGCGGCGATAGGCCTCGGCATAGCGCCGAGCGTCGTCCTGCTCGCGCTCGCACGCCGTCACGGAGCGCTCGCGGGCGGCGAGCTCGTCGTCGAGCGAGGCGAGATCCGCCTCGATGTCGCCGCGCTGCGCCACCGACTCGAAGCCGAGGATCCCCCGCTCGCGCGGGTCGCGTCCGTGCGCGCCGCGGCGGCCGTCGGACGTCTGCCCGCTCACCGTCACGCTCGGCACGGATCCGCCGAGCTCCGACGCCGATCCCACGCACAGATGATCGCGCGCGACGACCTGCCGTCTGACCCAACCGGCGAAAGGCGAGTCGCGGAACGCGAGGCGGCCCGAGATGAACCGCTCGTCATCGGGATCCGGTGCGTCCTCCTCGAGGTCGACGCCCTCGAAGCGCACGCGACGCTCGAGGCGCACGCCCTCGATGGCTTCTCGGATGCGCGCCTGCCGCCGCTCGTCCATGAGCAGCGTCATGCCGATGCCCGACAGAGTCGCCTCGGCCGCCGCGCGCCACTCGTCGTACTCGGGGCGCACGTCCATGAGCTCGGCCGCGAACGGCAGCTCCGCCGGATCCAGCCCCGCCGCCGCCGCGATCGTGCGCCTGGCGCGGTCGAACGCGTCCGGGATCCGGCTGCCGCGCGCCGTCATCGACTCGAGCTCCGCCGCCGTCTCGCGCTTGCGTCGGCGCAGCTCGCCGACCGCGACGACCTCGTCGTCGCGGCGCCGCTTGATGTCGGCCAGGCGCTCGTCGACCGTTTCGAGGAACTCGTGCGCCGCCGATTGCACGCTCTGGAAGGCCTCGGGCGTCGCGAGGCTCACGCCGATCGGCTCGAGCCGGTTCAACAGGGTGCGGCGGGCCTCGACGACCTGTTCGGCGCGCACCTCGGCTTCGCTGATGCGCGCGTCGAGCCGCGACAGCCGGCCGCCGCCGTCAGCCTCGCGCCGCTGCTTCAGGTCTTCGACCTCGACACGCAGACTCGCCTCGGAAGCGCGCGCGGACGTCACGGCCGACTTAGCCGTTTCGCGCGCCGCGCGGTTGCGCCCGTCCGCCTCGTCGACGAGGCGCTGCTCGGTGCGCACCTGCCAGAGGCGGAACGGCGTCGCTTCCTGCGGATCCGCGGCGACGCCGTAGCGATCGAGGCGCCCCGCGCGCGCCTTCGCATTCTCATAATCGCCGTACAGGGCCGCGATGTCGGCGAGCATGCGCTCCTTCGCCTCGGCCGTCTGCAGCGCCTCGTGGCTCTGCCGAAGCGCATGGAACTGCTCCAGCACGGCGTCGGCGGCCTGGAAGGTCGATGGCCGCTCGAGCACCATCTCCTTGAACAGGCGATCGACCGTGCGCACCTGATGCCCCGCCTGGATGCGCGCGAGCAGCCGCAGCGCGTTGTCGCTGTCGCCGCCCTCGCCGATGCCGAGGCGCGCGGCGACCGCGTACAGGAAGTCCTGCGTCGTCTCGTGGTGCTTGAGCCCCGGGAAAACCGCCCGCATCACCCGCGGATCGAAGCGCGAGTCCGCGAAGTCTGCGACGGATCCGAGGTCGAACGCTCCCTCGATCGTCAGGTGGCGCGTGCGCACCTCGACGCTTCGACCCACGTTGGCGGGAGCGAAGTAGGTGCGGATCGCCGTGTGCTGGCGACCGGATCCGTCGACGAACGTCGCCGCAACGGCGCCCCATACGCTCGTTCCCTCGCCGCGCAGCACCTTGTCGACGCCGGCGACGGTGTCGCACTTTCCGCGCAGGTAGGTCAGCACGTTGCGCTGATCGATGCCGCGCGCCCGCCCGACCGTCGCATCGTTCGAGGCGCCGTTGAACGGCACCGTCGCCGGCATCATGAGCGCCGTGTATGCATCGAGCAGCGTCGACTTGCCCGTTCCGGACCCGCCCGAGATGAGCGTCGCCTCGTCATCGAACCGGGTGGTGTGCAGGCCGTGGAACCCGCCCCAGTTGATGACCTGCAGGCTCTCGATGCGCCACTGCGCGGTCTCGTCGTCGTACCCGGCGATCAGCAGGTCGCTCACTCGCCGTTCTCCTCGTCGATGTCGTCGGACGCGTCATTACGCGAAGCGCCCGGAGTGTTCTGCTCCTTCAACCACGCATGCAGCTCGTGCAGCCGGTCGACCGAGAGCATGCGCTCGATCACATCTGAGATCACGAAGCGGTCGTCGGATCCGGCCTTCGAGAGCACGCCCGAGCGCACGAGCGCGTCGACGGCCGCCGCGGATCGCTTCTGGTCGCCCGCCTGATCCGTCGCACTCGCGGGGCGGAACGAATCGATCGCCGAGACCAGCTCGTCGCGGTCGACGTGTGCGCGGGGCAGACCGCTACCGCGCGCGGCGAGGTGGCGCTGGCGCAGCACGACGAGCAGGATCGTCTCCTCGCGGGTGAACGCCGCGTCGCGCAGGAGCGGAGGCACGGATCCGAATTCGCCCGAGCGGATCTGCACCTTGTAGGCGATGCCCCGCTCGCGATCGATCACGAGGTCGAGGAAGAGGTCGTTGAGGCGGCTCTTGATCACGCGCGGATCGCGCACGAGCGTCGCCCACTCGGCGCGGTCGTCGGTGACGACGGGGTGCTTCAGGATCACCACGAGGCATCGCCTCTGGTCGAGCGTGAGGTCGCCGTCGTCGCCCTCGAAGAGCGTCAGGCGTGTGTCGTCGTGGTCGTCTTCGACGCTGACGGGCGGGGCGAACGCGGAATCGTCACTCATCGGTGGCCTCTCGTGTCATCTCGGGAAGGTCGAACTCGCGGCGCGTGCCGTCGGGTCGCACCGCGCTCACCCTGCCGCCGCCTTCGGCGGACAGGCGCCCGTGCGAGGCGAGGTATGCGAGGCCGAACAGCTCTACCGGGCGGCGCAGATCGTCGGGGAGCGCGTTGAATGCCTCGGCGAGGGTTCCGGCGCCGCCCGCAAGCGCACGCTCGATGGCGTCTCTCGTCTCGGCGAGGAGCGGCCCGCCCTGGCGTCGCACGTCGCCGAGCCGCGGCGCGTCGGGGCGCTCGCCGCTCACGTCGTCGAGTCGGGCCGCGGGCGCGGCTGACGCGGGGTCGTAGAACCTCGAGCGCAGGTGGTCGATGTCTAGGCGCGTCGGCATCCAGTCCATCGGCACGGCATCGCGCGGGCGCGCAGACTGCATCCACATCCCGAGTTCCTGCTCGATCGCCCGCAGGGTGCGGGTGAGCTCGCGCTCTTCGCCGGACGAGTACGACGACAGGTACTCGGCCAGCGACTGCGACGCGCGGCGCTGGCGCATCTGCACGTCGCGCAGGCCGCGGCGGAGCACCCGGTCGGCCGCCACGAAGTCGGCGCGCTCCTCCTGCGTCAGAGTGCGCGCGAACGGATGCGCGACGATGGCTCGCAGGTCCTCTCGGAACGCCTCGAGCAGCTTCTCGTCGCCGAGGATCGCGAGGGCGCCCTCGAAGGCGCGCCCCTCGCGGGTCTGGGAGGTCAGGTGAGCGCTCGCGGCGAGGTAGTCGCCGAGCACGTCGCCCTTGGGCCGCTCGTCGGCGCGGAAATCGCGCACCATCTGCTCGTGGATCCGGTCGAGCGACTCCTCGACACGGCGGAAGTCGCCCGGCAGCTGGTCGATGAGATCGATGAGGTCGCTGAAGCCCTCGTGCATGCGGTCGTCATCCGCGACCTCGACCTCGCCGCCCGAGCGGATGCGGTCGCGCTCGGCGATGAGAGCCTCGATCTCCGCGTCGAGGGCCGCGACCCGCGCAGTCTCGTCGGGCGTCGCCTCGACCGCCCAGCGGCGCACGGCGTCGACGATCGTTGTGAGCCTCGACTCGCTGATGAGCGCGCGCTCACGGCTCAGCCCGTCGTGCATCTGCATCGCCGACAGCGCCGCCGATGTGAGCTCATAGGCCTCTCCGCCGTCGTCGAGCGGCACTCGGCGCAGCCACTGGCTGTGCATCCACGAAAGGCAGAGGGCCCGGCCGTCGCCGTGCGCGGGAACGTCATGGCCCGATTCGACGAGTTCGCCGAGATACGTCTCGACCTGCACGTGCAGCCGCTCCGCGCGCACCTGCTTCTGCTCCTGGGAGAACACCTCGCGGAAGATGGCGACGATCACGGCCGCCCACGGACTGCGCACGAGGCCCAGCGCGGCGCCCTCGCGCGCGCGCTCGAGGCGCGCGACATCGCGGGGAATCGAACTCACTCTGCTCCTCTCGTGCCGACCTTCGATCTTCTCACGTGAGCAATGAGGGTCCTGCCTACCCGCGCGCTGCCGCCACAAATGCGTCGAATACGCGCACGAACTCGGCCTCCGTCACGATCGGGATCCCGTGCTTCGCTGCAGTCTTCGCTTTGCCCGACTGCGTCGCGGGGTCGGATGCGACGAGCACCGCACAGTTCTTCGTGACGCTGCCGGTGACAAGCCCGACCTCGGCGATCGCCTGCGCCCATTCCGCGCGCTCACGGCTCAAGGTGCCCGTGAACACGACCCGCGACCCCGGTGTCAGCACGAAGGCCGCGCCCGTTTCCTGCGCACCTGACGACACAGACGGCCTGGGAACGGATGGGACAGAGAGCTGACCAGCCGTAGCGGGCGACGACGGAAGGTCTGGCAGATCGAGATCGAGAACCGTCGCAATCTGCTTGAGCTCGCTGCGCTCTGCGCTGGTGACGCACCCGTCGGCCACAGCCTCATCGACCGCGGCCGTCAGATATGCCGCGTGCAGTCTTCGTCGTCGGCGTTCACCGACTCCGGCAATGTCGGCGATCGCGTCGAGTCGTGAATGCTCGTCGACGGAGATCACGCCGTCTTCGAGCACCTCCGCGACGAGCTCGAGGTAAACGGCACCGCCCGCGTCGGCGGATGAAACGGGTGCGGTCACGCGTCGCCAGAGAGGAGAACCCGCCGTCTCGACGAAGGCAGGCGCAGGCTCCGCGGCGGGGCGAGACAGCGAGGCCGGTGCTCGCAGTTCACGCTGCGCAGCGGACGACCGACGAATGACAGCGCGGGCCACGTGCTGGTCCCATTCAGGTACTCCCGCGACGCGGCCGAGCAGCGCCGCAAGCACAGCGCTCGTCGCCCGCGCGTCATCGAGAGCGGCGTGTGCAGTTCCCATCTCGATGCTGAGCAGCGAACACACATCGGCGAGCTTCGCGGCGCCGAATGTTCGCTTCGACCACAGCATCGTGCAGAGCGCCTGGTAATCGTCGTCGACCGCATGGCCGTGGGCGGCCAGCTCCGCCCGCAGGAATCGAACATCGAACGCCTGATTGTGCGCGACGAGCGCTCGGCCGTGAAGCATGTCGGCGAGGGGATCCGCAACATCCGCGAACAACGGCGCGTCGACGACATCGCGAGCGCGGATCCCGTGCACGTGCGTCGGGCCGACGTCGCGCTGGGGGTTGATGATCGATCCCCACTCCCCCTCGATCTTGCCGGCGTCGTCGACGAGAACGATCCCGACTTCGACGATGCGGTCACCCTGTTTGGGCGAGAATCCCGTCGTCTCGAGATCGATCACTGCGTAGGACATGGGGCCTCCAGGGGTCAGGCTCACTGCGGGGTCACCAGCCAGTATGTCGGGGAGGTCGCGGCGCGTCGACTAGCAGATCAATGGCGGCCGCGCGCCGACGCGATGAGATTATGGCTACAATATGATCATGAGTAGCGCCACAATCGGAATTCGGGATCTGCGGGACGGTCTGAGTCGTCATCTTGCATCCGTCCGCGATGGTGCCGAAATCACGGTGACCGATCATGGCACGCCCGTTGCGCGGATCACTCCGATCCGATCGGAGTCTGGTCTCGAGGCTCTGCTCCGCGCGGGCATCGCTGAAGCACCGGCTTCACCCCGGCGCCCACTGCCGCCGCGCATCGCGACCGCGGGAACGGTGAGCGATCTGGTCGCCGAACAGCGCCGGTGACCGCGTACTTCGATACATCTGCGCTCGTCCCGCTCGTCATCGCGGAGCCGAGCAGCGCGATCTGCGAGCGAGCGTGGAACGCCGCGCGCAACATCGCTGCGAGCTCGCTCACGTATGTCGAAGTGCACACCGCGCTCGCCCAGGCCGAACGCCAGGGCCGAATCACCGATGCCCAGCTCGCTCAGGCATCAGCGGCGTTCGAAGACGTGTGGGAGCAAGTCACGGTCGTAGCACCGGCAGACGCGATCATCCGCTGCGCGGCAAGGCTGGGAGCGGAGTTCGCATTGCGAGGCTACGACGCGGTGCACTGCGCAACCGCGATGTCGATGAGTGCGGAGCAGTTCTTCGCCGTGACCGGCGACCGCGCGCTGCTCGACGCGTGGCGCACACTGGGGCTTGCGACGGTTGATACGAATCAGGACATCGGCAACCTACCGGCACCCAGCCCACCCACGGTCTGAGAAAGGTGGGTCCTGCGCATCATTCCTTGCGGAAGGATCCGCGGGTGTCGAGGGCCAGCTCCTCCGCGTCCATCGCGTCGAAGAGGTCGCGCATGACCTCCTCGCTGATGTTGCCGGCGCGGCTCTGCTCGAGCGCAACCTTGCGGCGCACCGCCAGCCAGCCGCGCGACAGCGCGGCGAGGTCGTCGTACGAGACCTGCTTCATGCGCCCCGCCGCCGCATCCTCCTGCACCTTGTCGAGGTCGCGCTCGCCGCTCGTCGCGCCCTGTTCGACCTTGAGCAGCCCGCGCGAGAAGCGATTGAACGCCTCGCGGCCGCTCTCCCCGTGCTCGGCGACCCACTTCTCCTGCTTCACACGCAAGTACTCGATGCCCGCCTCGTTGCTCAGCCGACGCAGGCGCGCGACCTGGCGGTTGTCGTTCGCCGTCTGATCCTTCGACGTCACGCCGAGACCACGGATCAACAGCGGCAGGGTGAGTCCCTGCAGCAGCAGCGTGCCGACCGTCACGATGTACGCGACGGCGATGAGCGTTTCGACGTGTCCGTCGCCGATCGAGTGGTCCGTCAGCTCGGGGAGCGCAACTGCGAGCGCCAGGGTGACGACCCCGCGCATGCCCGACCACGAGATCACGATGCGCTCGCGCACGCTGAGCACCGGCTCGAGCACGCGCTGCCGGATCGCCTGTGTCGTCGGCTGCACCGCCATGCTCTCGCGGCGTGCGCGCGCCGCTGCGACCTGTCGCGCACGCCTGCTCGTCGGATCCTTCTGATGGGCCTCGACGGCGTGCTTCCACTGGCGCAGCCGCAGTCGCTGCCAGAACTGTCCCCACGCGTACGAGGCGAACACGAACGCGGGTCGCATGAGTACGACGATCGCGAAGACGACGGCCGCGACCCCGAGCACACCGGATCCGTTGTGTTCGGTGACCGTGCGCCAGACGTCGGGGAACTGCAGGCCCACATAGGCGAACACGAAGCTCTCGAGGATGAAGTCGACCGACCGCCACAGCGGCCTATCGTGCTGGCGCTGCGTGTACGACGTGCGGGGCGCGTTGTAGCCCACGTAGAACCCCATCGCGACGACGGCCAGCACGCCCGATCCGTGCAGGTGCTCCGCGAGAATGTATGCGCCGAAAGGCATGAGCAGGCCGAGCGTGCTGGAGACGGTCGGATCATCGAGCCACATGCGGATCGCATGCAGCACGACGCCGAACACGAGCCCCGCCGCCACGCCGACGACGACGGCGAGCACGAACTCCCACAGGCCCTGCCAGACGGTCACGGTGGCGCCGGCGGCGACCGCCGCGAACACCCGTACGAGCGTCAGCGACGTCGCATCGTTGATGAGGCTCTCGCCGCTCAGCACGGTCATCACGCGACGGGGCAAGCCGAGCTTGCGGCCGATCGCCGCCGCCGAGACGGCATCGGGCGGGCCCACAATGGCGCCGAGCAGCAGCGCCGCGGCGAACCCGATATCGGGCAGCATCAGCCACGCGATGAGCCCCACGACGATCGTCGTCAGCGCGACGAGCCCGACGCCGAGTCGTCGCACGTGCGGCATGGCCTGTTTGAAGCTCGTGAACGACGCGTCGAGGGCGGCGGAGTAGAGCAGCGGCGGCAGCGTCGCGGTGAGCAGCAGTTCACCGTCGATATCGAGGTTCGGAACGAACGGCAGGAAGGAGACCGCTAGTGCGACCGCGGTGACGACGAGCGGCGCGGGCCATCCCCGCCACCGCGCGAGAGCCGCAACGGCGACCGCTCCGGCAACGACGAAAATGAGATCCACATCCACCCTCTAAAGATTACGACGCGACGCGCTGCACAGGACGCGCAGTATTCACTCTCAGCAATGTCACGAAACGATAACTATGGTTGAAGGGATGACGATCACCGCGAGCCCGGGCGCGTCCGCGCCGACGAAGCCCAGCGCGTGGCGGCCCGATATCCAGGGGCTGCGCGCGCTGGCCGTTCTGCTCGTCGTGATCGCGCACGTCGGCACTCCCAACCTCGAGGGCGGGTTCATCGGTGTCGACGTCTTCTTCGTCATCTCCGGCTTCCTCATCACGCAGCTGCTGCTGCGCGAGGTCGATCGCACCGGAACCGTCAGCATCGCGCAGTTCTACGTGCGACGCGCACGGCGGATCCTGCCCGCGGCGACCGTCGTCACGGTCGTCGTCGTTCTCTGCGCGCTCGTCGCGCTGCCGCTCGGCAGACTCCATCAGACTGCGATCGACGCGAGTTGGACCAGCGTCTTCTTCGCCAACTGGCACTTTGCGCTGTCGGGGACCGACTACTTCTCGACGGCGAGCCCGAGCCTGTTCCAGCACTACTGGTCGCTGGCCGTCGAAGAGCAGTTCTACCTGATCTGGCCGCTGCTCGTGCTCCTGCTCGTTCCGCGCCTCGGGCGCCGATCCTTCGTGATCGTCGCGGGGCTCGTGTTCGTCGCCTCCCTCGCATACTCGATCTGGTCGACGACCGCTGATCCGGAACCGACCTACTTCGACACCGCTGCGCGCGCCTTCGAGCTCGCGGGCGGTGCGCTGCTCGGATGCGTGATGAGCGGACCGCTGACCTCGCGCTGGCGACACCTCGCCGGATCCCTCGGCCTCGCGATCATCGTCGCCGCCGCGATCGGATTCGATGAGACGACGCCGTTCCCCGGATGGCAGGCGCTCGTGCCCGTCATCGGCACGGCACTGCTGCTCGTCGCCGGCCCCCACACGTGGACAGGCCGAGCCGCATCGTGGGCACCCGTTCGCTACATCGGCGATATCTCGTTCTCGCTGTACCTCTGGCACTGGCCCGTGGCGATGGTCGTGGAGTACCTCTTCCCCGCGACGACGCGATTCATCGTCACTGCACCGATCACGATCGCGGTCTCGGTCGTGCTCGCCTCGCTCACGTACCGGTTCGTCGAACAGCCCTTCCAGCAGAAGCGGGTGCCCGTCTTCTCCCGCGATCTGCGCACACTGTGGCTCTGGCCCATCAGCGTCGCCGTCGTGCTCGCCGTCGCCTTCGGCTCTTCCGCGCTCGCCGACGCTCGGTATACGGCCGATCAGCGCGCGGCGCAGGAGTACTTCGACGAGCACGGCTACCAGGAGGTCAAGGGCGAAGACGTCGACGAGGTGCAGGAGGAGCTCGGCGAAGCGGTCGAGGTCGCCGAATCGGGCGCTCCGATCCCGCCCGAGTACGACGGCGAGACCCTGCGCGAAGCGATGTGGACCGACCTCGTCGACGGCGACTGCTACGGGTCGGAAGGCCAACAGGACGCCGACGTCTGTTCGTACGGCGACATCGATGCCGACCAGACGATCGCTCTCATCGGCGACTCGCACGCCGCCATGTGGCTGCCCGCGCTCGACATCATCGGCGAGGACCACGGCTTCCGCGTGACGCTGTTCTCGAAGATGTCGTGCGGCCCCTACACGGTCGTGCAGGATGCACTCGATCACAGCCAGGAGGACTGCGACGCCTTCCGCGACTTCACGAGGGACGAGGTCGAGAAGCTGCAGCCCGACGCCGTGATCTTCGGCGCGCGAGGACAGCTGAACATGGTCGACCGCGAGGGACAGAGCGTCGACGAACAGTGGCGCGACGGCGTGACCGACGCAGTCGAGGTGTTCTCCGAGTTCACGGATCGCGTGATCACGCTCGGCGATGTGCCCGCCCGCCCCGACGCCGAGCCGCAGGACTGCGTCGATGCGCCAGGCAGCGATCAGTCGGACTGCGTCGTGACCGGCGAGAGCATCGAGCTGCACAGCAACGACATCACCCGTGAAGCGGCGGAAGCAGCGGGGGCGGCGTACATCACCACCGCCGAGTTCGTCTGCGCAGAAGACGGCTGCCCGCTCTTTGCGGGCGACACCCCGCTGTACGAAGACGACTCGCATCTGAATCGCCTGTGGGTCGAGCATCTCGCCCCCGCGTTCGGCCGCGAACTGGTCGCCATGCTCGACGACTGACCGTGTCCCGCCTCAGGTCGGACACGGAATAGGGCGATGCGCGCCCGCGTTGGCAGTGGGGTGAGCACCGCATATTCCGTCCTCGATCTGGTTCCCGTGCGGACGGGCCAGACCACCGCCCAGGCCATCGCCTCGTCGATGACGCTCGTTAAGGCGGCCGACGACCTCGGCTTCCGCCGGTACTGGTTCGCCGAGCATCACAACATGCCGGCGGTAGCCTCGACGTCGCCCGCGGTGCTGATCGCGGCGGCCCTGGCTCAGACCACGCGGATCCGCCTCGGATCCGGGGGCGTCATGCTGCCGAACCACGCGCCGCTCATCGTCGGCGAGCAATTCGCCGCGCTCGAGGCCATGGCGCCCGGACGCATCGATCTCGGCCTCGGTCGGGCTCCCGGCAGCGACCCCGTGATCACCCAGCTGCTGCGCCGCTCGGGCACGACGAGCGAGGCCCAACAGTTCCCCGACCACGTGCAGGACATCCTGCAGCTCATGGGGCCCGACGGCGCCACCGTGCGCTTCACCTCCGGCGGCACCTACGAGGTGCGCGCGACGCCCGACGCAATCGGCGTGCCCGAGGTGTGGCTACTCGGATCCAGCGACTTCTCGGCGCAGCTCGCCGCCCAGCTCGGGCTGCCCTACGTCTTCGCGAACCACTTCGCGGGCGATGGCGTCGAGCGCGCGATGGCGCTGTACCGCCAGGATTTCCAGCCGTCCGAGCGCCACCCGGCGCCGGTGTCGTTCCTGACCGCCAACGTCGTCATCTCCACCACCCGCGCCGAGGCAGAGGAGCGCGCGCTGCCGCAGCTGCGTCAGTTCGCCCGACTGCGCTCGAACAAGCCGCTGCGCAAGCTCGAGACGATCGACGAGGTGCAGGCGGACCCCTCGGACGCGCTCGAAGACTCGCTGATGCAGCAGAACCGGCAGCGGTGGTTCGTCGGCGAGCCGCGCGAGGTCGCCGATCAGCTCGCGGCCTTCTCCGAGACGCACGGCGTCGACGAGGTCATGATCTCGCCCTCCGCGGGAGCGTACGCCTCAGAGCCCGCAGACGAGACCCCGGGCCGCCTCGCGACGCTCCAGCTGCTCGCCGACGCGCTCTGACCCTCAGCCGCGCAGCGTGTTCGCGCGGATCCGGCGCGTCGCCTCTGCAGGATCCGCACCGGCCATCGAGGCGCAGAACGGGTCGTCCGGCGTGAGCTCGGCGCGGGAGACGATGCGGCGCTCGAGCGCCGACTTGTACATCGCGGCCACGAGCTCGAGCGTCGCGCGTCCCTCGGTCACCAGCGGATCCGGTCGCTCGCCCCGCTCGAACGCATCGACGACCGCGGCGAACGGCGGCAGGTGCGTGCTGCTCGCGATGTTCTCGTCGGGTTCCCAATCGGATCCGTCGACGCCGGGCGCGGGCGTCCACGTCCAGTTCTCGTTCGCATAGCCGTAAAGGTGCTCGACCTCGACGGTCGCGCGCTCGAAGTCGATGCGCACCTGGCTCGTCTCGCGCGGCGAGAGCATGCTGTTCGTGATCGAGCACATCGCACCGTTCTCGAAGCGCACCGTCGCTATCGCGATGTCTTCCATCTCGGTATCTCGATCGAGCGTCGCCATCGCGGCCTGCACCTCGCTCCAGTCGCCGAGCAGCGACGCCAGCAGGTCCATCTGATGGATGCCGAGCCCCATCGTGGGCCCGCCGCCCTCGGTCTCCCATTTGCCGCGCCACGGCACCGCGAGGTACTCGGGCGGGCGGAACCACAGGGTGTTGCACTGTGCGACGAGCGGCCGGCCGAGCTCTCCTTCGCGGATCAGCTCGCGCAGGCGCACCGCCGCGGATCCGAAGCGGTGCTGGAAGATGTACGACACGTACGGGCCGTTCTCGCCCTCGTGAGCGGCGATCTCGTCGTACTCGGCGAGCGACAGCGTCGGCGGCTTCTCGGAGATGACCCACGCTCCGGCGTCGAGTGCGGCGACGGCCTGCTCGCGGTGGGCGATCGGCGGGGTGGCGAGCACGACGATATCGGGACGTTCGACCTCGAGCAGGGTGGGCAGGTCGGGATGGACCGCGGGGATCCCGAACTCCTCGGCGGCGGATCGCGCCGATTCGGCATTGGTGTCGGTCACCGCGACGACCTCGACGCGGCCTCGCAGTTTCGCGAGCGACGGCAGGTGCTGTCCCCTCGCGATGCCCCCGGTTCCGACGATAGCGACACGGATTGGCATGAGTACCCTTCGATTGGAAAGCGCTTACCTACACCCTACGACATCGTCGTCGTCACGGCACCCCAGATCAGCGGGGTGTATGCGGCGTCGCCCGTGCGCTCCCACATCTCCGCCTGCTCGCGCTGCCACGCGCCAAGCGCGGCAACCGGATCCGCCTGCTCCTGCGCAGCGTTCACAGCCGCGACCATGCCCGCGAACGCCGAGAACGGTGCGGGCGACTCGGTCGCGGATCCGCTGAGCCCTGCGGCGTGCAGCCACTCCAGGCCGACGTCGGTAGGCAGCGTCCACCTCGCGCTCGTCACGTACCGCGCTCCCCGCATCGCGACGGCGGCAACCAATCCCGTCGGGTCGGCGAACGTCTGGTCCCTTCCCGATCCGCAGGCGATCAGCGCGACTCGCGAGGGCATGACCCAGCCGTCGTCGAACGCGATGTCGAAGGCCGTCAGTGGGCGGTGCTGGCCCGCGATCACCGACGCGCGCCCCTGGGCCTCCGGACCATCGGTGAGGTGCAGACGCGTATCAAGCCCGAATGCGCCGCCCGTGACGTGCCCGACATAGACCAGACGCCCCGCGCCATCCAGCGCCTCGCGCAGCTGTGCGCGCGACAGGTGCACGCGTACGGATCCGCGCAATCGGTCACCGAGGGACGCGAGCGCGGCATCGACGATCGGCTCGTCGTCGCGCAGCACCGATCCGAGCCCGGGAATGCGCCCCGGCACCACCGGATTCACGGCGGCGACAACGGGCGCGCCCGGCCGCTCGGGCGCGATCAATCGATGACGCGAGTTGCGCACGCTCGCCGGCAACAGCGCCGACACGTCGCCGTTGTGCACCATGCGCTCTCCCTCATCCACGCGCAGCGCCTCCCAAGGCACGAAGCCGAGCGCGCGCGACGGCTGGATGCGTACATGCGGCCTCAGGCCGCGCTCGAGGAAGTGATTCAGCTCCGCTCCCAGTTGACCGGGAATCAAACTGTTCGCCAGCGCCCACGACAGCTGCTTCTCGCGCTCGAAGTCGCCCCACACCGCCCATGCCCGGCGCAGCGCATCATCGACGCTCTCGCCGGGCTGAGGCATCGGCGTCGCGGGTGCGAACGCGGCCAGGGCGCCAGCGAGCTGCGCCGGCTGAATGCCCCAGATCCGCGGATTGTCGAGCGCATGCTCCCACCGCCACGTCGCCCACACGCCGCCGTCGTTCGTATCGACGTATTTCAACTGCACGGTCGGGCGCGCGTCGCCGAGGTCTGCGATCTCCTCGACGCGCGGCATCGCCATCGTCACCATGCGTCGACCGCCTCCTCCGCACGCACCGAAATGTCGTAGCGTTCCGATGCGGCATCGATCGCCCACCAGATCGCCCCGGGCGCAGCGGGCACGGAGCGCACCCGCGGCGGCGGAGCGAGCCGCACCTCCGGAGCCGCACCGATGGTCTCCTCGAGGCCGTCATCCCCGTCCGTCGCCGGGTCGAGCGACGCTCCAGCCGCGATGTGTTCGAGGAGGTCCACGATCTCGTCTGCGCGTCCGAGCGCCGTTAGCGCCATGAGTGCGGTGTCGGCGACGGGCAGCGCGACCTCGCGGGTCCACCTCTCGCGGACCTCGCTCGGCGGCATGCGAAGTCTCACGGCGTCCGCAGCGAACGCCGCCGGCACCGAGATCGATGCCGACAGCGCGAAGGCCTCATCGCGTCCGATCTCGTCGCCTGCGGCGCCGCGCTCGACGCCGAGGTTGAAGGCGAAGACCGTGCGATGCACGTCGACGCGGATCAAGTCGAGTCGTTCCCCCGACAGCTCGGCCCGCACGTCGTCGAGGGCGCGCAGCGCATCGGCATTTCGACCGGCCGCTGACAGGGCCATCGCGAGCACGGTGTGAGCTTCGAGATACCCAACCGTCTCGCCGTAGGCGCGCGTCTCCTCGATCGCCTCGCGCGCGAGCGCAATCGCTTCCACAAGATCGCCACGTTGGCGCGCGATGTCCGCCCGGCCGACCGACGTTCCCGATGCCGAACGCAGATCCCCTGCCTCGCGGAACGATCCATCGGCTTGCGCGAGGTAGTGCTCGGCCGCGTCAAGATCGCCCTTCTCGAGAGCGACAGATGCCCGATGCCGTGCGAACTCCGCACGATCAGCGGGCCTCGTGTCCTGCGTCTGTTGGATCGCCCCCGCCGCGTCGAGCTGCGCATCACCGTCGGCACCGGTGAGTCGGCGGATCATCGACAGGCGCTGCAACGCAGTGGGCACGAGTCGCGGCTCGTGCTTCGATGCGAGCGCGAGTGCCTCGTTCGCCGCCTGCTCCGACTCATCGAAGCGACCAGCAATCTGAAGTGCCCACTGCCGGGCGAGCAGCAGGTGAGTCTGGGCTTCGAACCAATGCGGGTGATCAGACGAGTTCTCGAGCTGTGACGCGAGATGGAACGTGTCAAGCGCGGCATCCGCATCACCCGCGTGCATCTCAAGCTCGCCGCGCGTGAGCAGCAGCATCAGCCCTTCGTACGAGATCCGCGGGTCCCCGGCGAGCGACGCGTACTTCGCCGCCTTCATGCCCTCCGCGACGTGCGCGAAGGCGGCCTCGATGTCGCCGCCGTCCTGCGCCGCGCGGGCGAGGGTGTAGCGCATGTTCGCGATCACGACGTGGGTGCGCGCTCGGCGCCACCACTTGCTCGCGAATTTGAGGATCCGTTCCGCGTGAGGCACCGCCGCGGTGTACCCGCCCTGTTCGTACACCTCGACATATGCGGCGTACTCCGCGTCGAAATCAAAGGCCACGCGCGATCCTCCGCAACGTGTCGACGTCGACACCGTCGATCGGCGCGAAGCCGGTCGCGCGCAGCCTCGCCGTGCGGTGCTCGGGCGGGAGTGCGATGAGCTCGGCTGGAGCAGGCCCGTTGCCAACCCAGACGTCTCCCGCGCGGTCAAGCGCGATCTCCGTGCCCGCGATCTGTGCCCGCAGCTCGATTCGGTCCGGCGCGACGTCGTCGAAGAGCGGCGCGGCGGGCACGCTCACCTCGATTGTCAGAGTCGTCGTCACGCGCCACTCGATGCGCGCGAACGGATCGACGACGCCCTGCGGCACGGCGCCAGGGTCGACGGGATCGGACCCCGCGAGGAGTGCGGCCCCGACCGCGGGACCCGACGCGGCCAGCGCGTAGTCGCTTCGGGTGCGCGCCACGACGCGCGGGAGGTCGACGCCGTGGTCGTCAGCGATCTCGGTGACCGCCTCGAGCACGAAGCGACAGCGGTCGCCGTCTTGTCTGCCGGAGACGAGCTGAGCCAACCGCGCCGCATCGTCGAGGCCCAAGCCGTGCTCGTCGAGGGATCCGACCGCGCGGGTCTGTTCCGACAGGTGCTGCGCCGCGCGCCGCACCGCGTTGTCGTCATCTATCGCCCCATCGAGGCCCGCGAGGGCGAGCAAGCGCTCGGCCGCGAGAATGCGGGGGTCGAGCGGGGCGATGTGGGCGGAGTTCGACGCGGGCCACCAGGCCGCACGCCAGGCGGCGAGCGCCGCCTGACGCGCGAACCGCTCGAGCGGGCCGGTCCTGTCAGAGACACCCGGTGCGTCGCCCTCCGCGAGTATCGCGGCCGACGCACCGGACCAGACCTCGTCGATCCATCCGGCGGCGCGAGGGGCGTCCCAGATCTCGGCGCCGGCCTTGCCCGTTTCGGCGTGCCACCAGAGCACGGCGCCCGCCCCTTCGAACACCGCCGCCAGCCAGGCGGGCGGACGGGGCGCTCCGATTCGAACGCTCATGCTGCCCTGCCCATCTGCGCCTTCGCTGCATCCCGACGGTCGAGGATCACCGATCGCGTCGCGCCGTCGATCAGGTCCCAGGCCTCGGTCGCGTCGACGTGCATCCGACGCAACTCGCGCCCCTGCAGCCGCGCCCACAGCCGTCGAAGAACCGCCTCGCGCGCGCCTCCGCGTGGATCCGTCGTGCCCGGGGTACGCAGCGCGTATCGCACGAAAGCCTCCCGACGCCACCGATCGTCGAGCCGCGCGGCGGCGGCGCCCTCGCCGCCGACCGCGGCGGCGGCCGACGCCATCACGACACGGCACGGCTCCTCGCCAAGTTGCCAGGGCTGCGCTGAGCGACGCGCCTCGCTACCGACGAGGTCGGCAATCGCCGAGGTTCCGGAGATGCCGAGCGACGAGACCTGCTGAAATAGGCGTTCGAGAAGCGACCGGTCGAACGGCGCCGGCAGCCCTGACTTGGCCGCGGTCTCCCCGACCTCGGGTCGCACCGGAACCTCGCGCTCGCTCATGCCGGCGTCGCGCGCCGCGCCGCGGACGACCAGCGCCCGTCCGCTGGCGGACCCCGCCCACGCGGATACGAGCTCGTCGAACGCCTCGAAGCCGACACCGTCCGCAAGCTCGTCGACGACCGCGGTGGCGAACGGCTCGGGCTCGGGCGTCTCCCCTGTCACCGTGCTCTCCCATGCATCGTCGATCTGCTGGCGTGCGCGCTCTGCGACCGCTGGCATCGTCACGTACTCGCGCAGATCCGCCGCGGTTACGCGCCCCGAGTGGTGCACTTCGTCGAGTGCCGCATCGAGCACGCGCTGCACATTGTGTCCCGCCGTTCCCTCGGTACGCGCGAGCTCGTACGCCTTTTGGAAGTACAGGTCCTGCGGATTTCCCGACGTGATGCCACGCTCGCGGCGCCGCCGCTTCAACAGGATGAACCATCCGGCGGTCGCGCCGAGGTCTCCCGTCGCGCCGATGATCCGCTCGCGCAGTTCGACCGCCTGCTCCGCAGTCAGTAACGCATGGCCGAGGTGGGGGTGCTGCGCCGGCCGCACGATAAGCGGATCCAGCACAAGTTTGACCGTGCGCGCGAGCGGCAACCCTGCGGCGTTGCTGAGCGGTTTTACGCCGTCTCCCAGCTCGCGCCACGCATCGGCGATCACCCTGGTTCTCGGCGTGTTCGTCACGCCGTCAGCTTAGCCAGCCGAGAGACCACCGTAGAGGTAATCGCCATTCGGGCCGTCCACAAGCAGCACGCGGTCGCCGACCCGTGGGATCTGCAGGCGCGACACCAGCGTGCGCAAGCCGACGAGCTGCCCGTCGAGGTCGAGGCGCAGCTCGACGATCGGATTGTCGTTGACCGACTGGCCGCTGTCGGAGATCTGCGTCACTGCCGCGGTCTTCGACGGTACGCCCGACCGACTCCCGAAAGCGGCCGCGGCAGCACCCTGCTGCGCATCGCGCGCCGCCCGCGTGGCGCCGGCTACCTGATCGGTGAATTCCGATCCCATCATCATCTTCGTCACGCGCCCTGTAAAGCCGCGGCCCTGGCCGATCCTCTCGGCGCTCGCGAGCGCCTCTTCCTGGCGCTCCTCCATGCTCTTCCGCCCGATTCCGAATAGTCCCATGCCCTCGTCCTCTCTGAGTGAGTGTTCGTGGCTACAGACTATGGACGGCGACGCCCTCCCGATCACGGATCCTGGCGAGGAGTCAGTCGTCGACGCCGGCGAGCAGACCGCGCAGCCAATCGCGCGCGTCGGCGAAGCTGGCGTCCGTGTAGCGATCACCGTGCGCGACCGCCTCGCGGTCGGCCCGGGGATAGGAGCCGAGGTACATCACCTGCGGGCTGAAGCGCTTGAGTCCCATGAGCGCGTCGGCCATGCGCTCGTCTTCGATGTGTCCGTCGGCGTCGATGACGAAGCGATAGCGGCCGAGCCGGTCGCCGATCGGGCGCGATTGGATCAGGCTGAGGTTGATGCCCCGCGTCGCGAACTGCTCGAGCAGGTCGACGAGGCCGCCGGGCGCCTCGCGCGGAAGCTCGACGATGAGCGACGTCTTGTCGGCTCCCGTGCGCTCGGGCGGCACGACCGTGCGGGTCACGAGCACGAACCGGGTGACGGCGTCGGGGTTGTCGCCGATGTTCTCGGCCAGCACGTCGACGTCGTAGTGCTCGACGACGCCGGGCGCGGCGATGGCCGCGTGCGCGGGCAGGGATCCGTCGAGCAGGCCGATCGCGCTGGCGACGTTGCTGCCGGCGACGACGAGGCCGTGCCCCGGGATGTTCTCGCCCAGCCACTCGAGGCACTGCGCGTAGGCCACGGGGTGCGCGGCGATCTCCGTGACGTTCGCGACCGAGGATCCCTTGGGGCCAACCAGCACGAAACTCACCGGCACCAGGTACTCGCCCACGATGCGCAGTCCGGGGGTGCTCGCGAGGGCGTCCTGCGCGCTCGACACACCGCCCTCGACCGTGTTCTCGATCGCGATCATCGCGCCGTGGCTCGCGCCCGACTGCACGTCGGTGAGCGCCTGTGCGACGTTCGAGACGGGCTTCCAGGTCTGTCCCTGTGCTTCGGGCACCTGCGCGAGCGCCGCCTCGGTAAAGGTTCCCGCAGGGCCGAGATAGCTGTACGTGCGGGTTCCGGCGGGATCGAGACTCATGCTCCCAGATTACGCCGATGCAGGAGTACGGCAGATCAGGGCTCCAGGCCGACATCCGCCCGAGTTTCCGGGCGTCGGCGAGCAATGTGCCGTAGTCGTGCTCGAAGAGTCAGCCCGACGCTGGCAGAATTGAGTCATGACCAGCCGCGCAGGACTTCCCGCAGAGCCCCAGGATCTCGTCGATATCGACGCCCTGATTTCGGCCTACTACGACCGTCACCCCGATCCTGCCGTCGCCACCGAGCGCGTCGCGTTCGGCACGAGCGGACACCGCGGCTCGAGCCTGTCGACGAGCTTCAACGAGGACCACATCCTCGCCACGACGCAGGCGATCGTCGAGTACCGCGCCCAGCAGGGCATCCGCGGGCCGCTCTTCCTGGGGCGTGACACCCACGCCCTGTCGCTTCCCGCCGAGCGCACCGCGATCGAGGTGCTCGTCGCGAACGACGTCGACGTGCGCATCGATTCCCGTGACTCGTGGGTGCCGACTCCGGCGCTCAGCCATGCGATCCTCACCTTCAACGCGGGCAAGGCCGACGGCGACGCCTCGCGCGCCGACGGCATCGTCGTCACGCCGAGCCACAACCCGCCGCGCGATGGCGGCTTCAAGTACAACCCTCCGCACGGCGGACCCGCCGACACCGACGCCACCAGCTGGATCGCCGACCGCGCGAACGATCTCATGGCCGCCGGCCTCGAGGGTGTACGGCGCGTGCGCCACGCCGATCTCGACGACGACACCGTCGCCACGCACGATTTCCGTGCCGCGTACGTCGCCGATCTCGCCGATGTCATCGACCTCGAGGCGATCCGGAGTGCGGGGGTGCGGGTCGGCGCCGATCCGCTCGGCGGAGCGTCCGTCGAGTACTGGCAGCTGATCGCCGAGGCGTACGGCCTCGACCTCACGGTCGTGAACCCCGACGTGGATCCCACTTGGCGGTTCATGACGCTCGACTGGGACGAGAAGATCCGCATGGATCCGTCGTCGCCGTCGGCGATGGCGTCGCTCGTCGCCAAGCGCGACCAGTTCGACGTGCTCACCGGTAACGATGCCGATGCGGACCGTCACGGCATCGTCACGCCCGACGCGGGGCTCATGAACCCGAACCACTTCCTCGCGGTCGCGATCGACTACCTGTTCTCGCATCGCCCGGGCTGGGGCGACGCGGCGGCCGTCGGTAAGACGCTCGTCTCGTCGATGGTGATCGACCGCGTCGTCGAGGCACTCGGTCGCCGGCTGGTCGAGGTGCCGGTGGGCTTCAAGTGGTTCGTGCCCGGCCTGCTCGACGGATCCGTCGCTTTCGGCGGCGAGGAGTCGGCCGGTGCGTCGTTCCTCCGGCGCGACGGCGGCGCGTGGACGACCGACAAGGATGGCATCATCCTGTGTCTGCTCGCTGCCGAGATCATCGCCGTGACGGGCAAGACGCCGTCGCAGCGCTACGCCGAGATCGAGGCCGAGTTCGGCGCGAGCGCGTACGCGCGCGTCGATGCGCCCGCGACGCCCGAGCAGAAGGCGACACTGAAGGCGCTGGCACCGTCCGACGTTGCGGCCGACGCTCTCGCAGGGGATCCGATCACTGCGAAGCTCTCGCACGCGCCCGGTAATGACCAGGCGATCGGCGGCCTCAAGGTGCAGACCGAGTTCGCGTGGTTCGCCGCTCGCCCGAGCGGAACCGAAGACGTCTACAAGCTGTACGCCGAGAGCCTGAAGGGCGAAGAGCACCTCGCCCAGGTACAGGCCGAGGCCCGCGCGATCGTCGCCGCGGTCCTCGGGGCCTAACAACCCCACTCCCGCAACTCTCCATTTCTGGCACTTTTCACCATGCAATTGCATGGTGAAAAGTGCCAGAAATGACGAAAAGCGGGTAGCGGGGCGCCCGAAAGGCTAGGCCCGGACGGGCTTCTTGCGGGCCCAGCGGGCCGGGGTGTTCTCCCCGTCCCACACCTGCACGATTCCCCATGCGACCGCCGTCATCGGCACCGCCAGAATCGCGCCCAGGATCGATGCGACCGCCGTGCCCACGACCAGCGCGACCAGGATGACGAGGCTGTGCAGCTTCAGCGCACGCCCCATCAGCACCGGCTGCAGGAAGTTGCCTTCGAGCTGGTTGACCACGATCACGATCGCGACGACGATGACCGCGGCAAGCAGACCGTTCTCCATCCATCCGCCGTCGACGAGCGCGAGCAGCGCGGCCAGGATGCCGGCGAGCGTCGCACCGACGATCGGGATGAACGCGAGCAGGAACACGAGCAGCGTCAGCGGCAGCGCGAGCGGGATGTCGAGGATGAAGAGGCCGAGTCCGATACCGATGGCATCGACCGCCGCGACCGCGGCCGTGCCGCGCACGTATGCGCCGATCGTGTCGACGCTCTTGTCGCCGATCCGCTCCATGCGGTCGTACCACTCACCGCGGAAGGGGCGCAGCAGGAACGCCCAGATCACCGGCCCGTCCTTGAGGAAGAAGAACAGCACGACCACCATGAGCACGAGTCCGGTCACGAAGCTCGCGACCGCCCCGACGCCCGCGACCGCACCGGACCCGATCGTGGACCCGATGTTGGATCCGCCGAGGAACTCCTGGAACGCGCCCCACCAATCCTGCAACTGCGACTGATCCTGCGCGAAGGGCAGCTGATTGACCCAGTCGATCACCTGATTGACGCCGGCGACAGCGCTCTCGTACAGATCGGCCCACTGTCCGATGACGGCGCGCACCATCGTCCAGGCGACGCCGCCGATCACGACGACGATGCCCAGCAGCACGATCACCGTCGCGAGCACCGAAGGCATGCGCGCCCGCAACCACTTCATGACGGGCTCGAACGCCGAGGCGAACACGATCGCGAGCAGCACGGGTATCACGACGACGGTCAGCGTGCGCAGTCCCCAGATGATGCCGGCCGCGAGCACGACCACGGCGATGATCTGGATGGCTCTCGTGGCGAGAGTGCCGAGCCCATCGCGCCACGGACTCGGCGGCGCGACTGCCGGCGCGCGGAGCGCGACAGGGCGGGCGGGAGCGGAACGACGACCGAACATAGAATTCCCCCTTCGTCGGTGTCTTCCTATCCTGCACGATCACGCGCGCCGCGCCGACGACCACGCGAACGTTGTCGCGGCTTATTTCACCGCGCCGGCCGTCAAACCGCCCACGATGTACTTCTGCAGGAAGAGGAACAGCGCGACGACGGGCAGCGCAGCCATCACGGCGCCGGCGGAGAACGCGCTCCAGTCGGCGTACCGCGGGTTCGACACCAGCTTCGTGAGGCCGACCGCGAGCGTCTGCACATCGGAATCGATCAGCACGACCGATGCGACCACGAACTCGTTCACCGACGCGACGAAGCTCAGCAGCGCGACGACCGCGAGGATCGGCGTGACGAGCGGCAGCACGATGGTGAAGAACACCCGGGCGTGACCCGCACCGTCGATCCGAGCAGCCTCGTCGATCGACTGAGGGATCGTGTTGAAGAACCCGTACATCAGGTATGTGTTCACGCCGAGCGCTCCGCCGAGGTACACGAGGATCAGGCCGATGCGGCTGTTGAGGCCGATCGCCGGAAACCAGTCGCCGAGCGCGCTGAGCAGCAGGAAGATGGCGACGACCGCGAGCAGCTGCGGGAACATCTGCACGATCACGATTGCGATCAGGCCGAAGCGGCGCCCGGTGAAGCGCATGCGCGAGAAGGCGTACGCGGCGAGCGCCCCGAGGAACACCGTGAGGATCGCGGTGATCCCCGAGATGATCAGGGTGTTGCCGAACCACGCGACGAACGGAATCTGCGGATTCGTGAGGATCCGCTCGAAGCTGTCGAAGCCGACCTTCGAGAAGAGCGCGTTGGATCCCGTGAGCGTGCCGTTGGGATTGAGCGCGCTCGAGAGCACGAAGACGATCGGGAGCATCGCGACGATCAGCACGATCACGCCGGTGACGTGGCGCCACCCGGTGTCGAGGAACCACTTCTTGGCGCTCATCCGTTCAGCTCCTCGAGTGACTTGGTGCGCCGGAACGCGAGGGCGGCGATCACCGCGACGATGATGAAGATGATGATCGTGTAGGCGCTCGCGAGTCCGTAGTCGCGCGTCTGGCCGGTGAAGGCGACCTTGTAGACCATCGAGATCAGGATGTCGGTGTGGCCGACGGGGATCGGCGCATCGGAATCGCGCGGCCCGCCGTTCGTGAGCATGTACACGACATTGAAGTTGTTGAAGTTGAATGCGAACGACGAGATCAGCAGCGGCGCGATCGACACGAGCAGCAGCGGCAGCTTGATCAGACGGAACACCTGCCACGGCCGGGCCCCGTCGACGGTCGCGGCCTCCTGCAGCTCGTCCGGGATCGACTGCAGCGCGCCCGTGCAGACGAGGAACATATACGGGAAGCCGAGCCAGATGTTCACGATGAGAACCGAGAGCTTCGCCATCCACGGATCCGTCAGCCAGGGGATCTCGGCCCCGCCGAAGATCACCTGGTTCAGGAATCCGAAGCTCTCGTTCATCATTCCGGCCCACACGAGCGCCGAGAGGAACGAGGGGATCGCGTACGGCAGGATCAGCAGGGATCGGTAGGCCCGGCGCCCGCGCATGCGCTTGTGGTTGAAGGTGACCGCGAGGAACAGCCCGATCGCGAAGGTCGCTGCGACCGTGATGGCCGCGAATGCGAACGTCCACAGCGTCACGTACATCAGCGGACCCGCGAGGCGGGAGTCCGACACCGCGCGCACGAAGTTGTCGAAGCCGACCGCGACCTTCCAGCCCGGCAGCAGCTCCTCCCCGTCGTCGGAGGTGAAAGCGCCTGTGCCGATGTCTTCGTACACCGTGCCCGTGGCGGTGTCGGTGATCGCCTCGCCGTCGTACTCGAGCGTCGATGTGTACCGGTAAGCGCTCGATCCGTCGGGTGTGCTGATGCGACCGTCGTTCGGGTCGTCGCTGAAAGCCACCGACAGCTCGGTGACCTCCTTCTGACGCTCGAGCACGTCGGCGAACTGCAGCGTCGTCCATCCCTCGACCGCGACGGCGCGGTCACCGTCGAAGGTCGCGTCGACAGCGGCGAGCGGATCCTCTTCCGTTCCGATCAGCGCGTTGCCGGCGGGCGACGTGACGAGCAGGCCGAGCTCGCCGCCCGATTCGACGATCGCGACGGGATACGTGGGCGAGTCCGGAACGCGCTCGAGGGCCGACGCCATGAGGGCGTTCACGGCCTGGTCCTTGGATCCGTTATGGCCTGTGCCGTAGTTCGTGAACCCGACGTAGCCCGTGTACAGCAGCACGAAGACCTGAAACACGGCGAGGAAGAAGACGCCGGGGGCGAGATACTTCGCCGGCAGCGCGCGGCGGGAGAAATAGATCCAGTTGATGAGGATCGCGACCGCGACGACGATCGCGAGCACACCCCACTCGCCGAACGTCGCGAGCACCAGCACGGCGTACAGCGCGATCGCGTCGACGATGCCGACGGCGATGAGCTTGACGATCATGCCCCGCAGGCTGCCGCCCGCCCGGTCTGCGATGCCGCGAGCCCGTTCCTGCCGACGGCGCCGCCGCGGATCCGTCGTCATGCGCTCGGTTTCGGTACTCACAGCGCTCCTCTTCCTGAGCTCATGAGGGTCGCCGGAAATCGCTGCCTCGCGTGCCCGCGAGTGCGAGTTCTCCGGCGACCCATCGTGGTGGCAGTCGTGTCAGCCGATAGCGGCTTCGATATCCGACGTCAGCTTCTGCCAGCGTTCGACCGGCTCGGATCCGCCGATGATCTCGGCCTCGGCGATGCCCCAGTACTCGAAGACGGCGCCCATGGCGGGCACGGCCGGCATCGGCACGGCATTCTCGCCGACCGCCGCGAAGCCCGCGATGATCTGATCCGCCGAGGCGGTCTCGGCCGCCGCGCTCAGCGCGGGGAGGATGTTGCCGGCCTCGAACAGGGCGAGCTGGGCGTCCTCGGTACCGAGGTAGTTCACGAGGAAGTCAGTCGCGGCGACCTTGTTCTCCGACTCGGACGAGAGGAAGAACCCCTTGACGCCGGCGAACGGAGCCGCGACCTCGTCAGTGGGGCTCGGGATCGGGTCGATCGCGACGTCGATGCCCGCGTCGACCGCGGCTCCGACGTTCCACGGGCCCGTCAGCCAGAACGCGGCCGTGCCGTCGAGGAACGCCTGCTTCGCAATGTCGCCGTCGACGTCGGTGTTGAACTCGCCCGACCCGCTCTTGCCGTGCTCGCCGAGCCATGTCGCGAACTGCTCGCCGCCCTCATTGCCGATCTGCAGATCGGTGGCGTCGTACCCGCCCTCGTCTGTGCCGAAGACCGCGGCGCCGAAGGCGGTCTGGAACGGATACAGGTGGTACGGATCGCCTTCGGCGCCCTGCTCGACGATGAACGGGTGGTCGAGGCCCGCGTCCTTGCCGGCGGCGATCATCTCGTCGAAGCTCGCGGGCTGCTCGGCGACGAGCTCCTGGTTGCGCAGCACGGCGATGTTCTCCACCGCGTACGGGAGCATGTAGACCGTTCCGTCGTATGTCGCGGCGTTGATGGCGACGTCGAGATAGTTGCCAGAGGTGTCGCCGAGCTCGAGCGGCGCGACGACGCCATTCGTCGTGAGCTCGCCGAGCCAGTCATGGGCGCCCATCGCGATATCGGGGCCCTCGCCCGTGGGCACCTGCTGGATGAAGTCGTCTTTGATGTCGCCCGTGTCCTTGCCGACGATGTCGACGGCAACCCCGGTCTTCTCTTCGTAGGCGTCCGCGGCGCCCTGCAGCGAGTCGACGCGCTCGGAGTCGACCCAGACCGACAGCGTCGCCGATGCTTCCTGCACGGGCTGGTCGCCCGAGGTCTCGTCTGTGGCCGCTTCGTCTGATCCGCTCGAGCACCCGGCGAGCCCGAGCGCTGCCACGAGAGAGAGCGCCGCGAGTGCGCGGGTCGGCTGTGTCACCGTCATCGGTGTGCCCTTTCGTCTGTCCGGCGTCGGTGCCGAAGTTGTAAGCGATTGCATAATCGGAGCGCTATCGACACTGATCACGCAATCGATGCGAGATTGCGATAGCGGATTCCAGCATGCACGACGCATTCGCAGATTGCAAGCGCTTCCAATTGGGAGCGGAATCCCCTACGCTTCTGAGCATGACGAACGAATGGTGGCGCTCCGCCGTGATCTATCAGGTGTATCCGCGGTCCTTCGCGGACGCGTCGGGCGACGGTGTCGGCGACCTCGCGGGAATCACCTCGAGGCTCGACCACGTGAAGACTCTCGGCACCGACGTGGTGTGGCTCTCGCCGTTCATGACGTCGCCGCAGCGAGACGCCGGGTACGACGTGTCCGACTACCGCGACGTGGATCCGCTTTTCGGCACCCTCGCCGACTTCGACGCGCTCGTGGCGCGGGCGCACGCGCTCGGGCTGCGCGTGATCGTCGACCTCGTGCCGAACCACTCCTCCGACCAGCACCCGTGGTTCCAGGAGGCCCTCGCCGCGAAGCCCGGCTCCGCCGCCCGAGACCGGTACATCTTCCGCGAGGGGCGCGGCGACGAGCCGCCCAACAACTGGCAGTCGGTGTTCGGCGGGCCCGCCTGGACGCGCATCGCCGACGGGCAGTGGTACTTGCACCTGTTCGACCCGTCGCAGCCCGACTTCGACTGGTCGAACGACGACGTCAAGCAGGACTTCCGCGACACACTGCGGTTCTGGCTCGACCGCGAGGCCGATGGGTTCCGCGTCGACGTCGCCCACGGGCTCGTGAAGGCCGACGACCTTCCCGATTACACGCCGCCCGAGAACGCCGATTCGATGGGCGGCGCGGAGCCCGTGCCGTACTGGGGCCAGGACGGTGTGCACGACGTGTACCGCGACTGGCATGCCGTGCTCGCCGAGTACGAGGGCGATCGCGTGCTCTGCGCCGAGGCCTGGATGCCGACCGTCGAAGAGATCGCGAAGTGGGTGCGCCCCGACGAGATGCACCAGGCGTTCAACTTCTCATACCTCATGAGCGACTGGGACGCCGACGGACTGCGCGCCATCATCGACGACTCGCTCGCCGCGTTCGGCGCGGTCGGCGCGCCGTCGACCTGGGTGCTGTCGAACCACGACGTCATCCGCCATGCCACGCGCCTCGCGCTCGGCGACGAGTCGCCGCAGGGGCACGGCATCGGACCGAAATCGCAGGGGATCCCCGACACGGCGTTCGCGCTGCGACGCGGTCGCGCCGCGACGGCCCTGATGCTCGCGCTCCCCGGATCGGCGTACATCTATCAGGGCGAGGAGCTCGGCCTGCCCGAAGCGGTGGACATCCCCGACGAGGCGCGTCAGGATCCGACTTGGTTCCGCACGGGCGGCGAGCGATACGGCCGCGACGGCTGCCGCGTTCCGATCCCGTGGGAGGCCGACGCCCCGGCATACGGCTTCAGTGCGACGGGCCGATCGTGGCTGCCGCAGCCCGAGTCGTGGGCGTCGTACGCGCGCGACGCGCAGGCCGGCATCGACGGCTCGACGCTCGAGCTGTACCGCGCCCTGCTGCGCCTGCGGCGCGAGCGCGCGCTCGGCACGGGGTCGCTGGAATGGCTCGGCTCCCCCGCGGGCACGCTGGCGTTCCGGAACGGAGACGTGACGGTGATGACCAACCTGTCGGCGGATCCGGTGGACCTGCCGGAGGGCGAGATCCTGGCCGCGTCGGGCGACGTGTCAGGGCGTCGGCTGCCCGCCGACACCGCCGTGTGGCTGGCCGCTGGCGAATAACGACGGCAGCGCGACCTGACCTCGTCGTGCCCGGGCCTGGTGAGAGGATGGGCACGTGAACATCGCCGAGGTCGCAGACGCCGCGGGCGTGTCGAGCGCGACCGTGTCGCGTGCCCTGTCCGGGCGAGGGTCCGTGTCGCCGCGCACGCGAGCGCGCGTGCTCGCTGCGGCACAGGAGCTCGGCTATGTCGTCTCGCAGGCGGCCTCCACGCTCGCGACCGGGCGCAATCGCAACGTCGGCATCGTGCTGCCGTTCCTCGACCGATGGTTCTTCACGCAGGTGCTCGCCGGCGCGCAGCAGCGGCTGATGGGATCCGGGTATGACGTCACCCTTTACAACCTCGAGGGCGACGGCACCGAGCGTCGCGACGTGTTCGAGACCTTCCTGCTGCGTCAGCGCGTCGATGCGGTGATCGCCGTCTCACTCGAGCTCGCCGAACCCGAAGTCTCTCGCCTGCACGCGCTCGGCAAGCCGATCGTGGGCGTGGGCGGCCCGATTGCGGGAATCCGCACGCTGCAGATCGACGACGACGCAGCCGCACGCCTCGCGACCGAGCACCTCCTCGCGCTCGGCCACACGGCCCTCGCGCACATCGGCGGCAACGAGGCGAGCGACGCCGATTTCCACATGCCCGTCAAGCGGCGGCGCGGATTCGTCTCGGCGACCGAGGCGGCGGGCATCGAGGACGCGCGGTTCATCGGTGCCGATTTCACGATGGAGGGCGGGTATCGGGCGGCGAAGCAACTGCTCGGAGCGCCCGACCGGCCCACTGCCATCTTCGCGGCGAGCGACGAGATGGCGTTCGGCGCGATCCTCGCCGCACGCGATCTCGGGCTCGAGGTGCCGCACGACGTGTCGGTCGTGGGGCTCGACGGCCACGACATTGCGGAGTTCTTCGGCCTCACCACGGTCGCGCAGCATCCGCGGAGTCAGGGTGCGCTCGCCGTCGATCTGCTGATGGCCGAGCTCGAGGACGCACCGCTGCCCGGCAGCACGAACCTTCCGTTCGAGCTCATCGTCCGAGCCTCGACGGCGCGACCTCGGCCCTAGGCGTGCAGCCCGGCCGCATTACTCGAACGTAAGCGTCGTCGCGGCGGTCACGACCGCCGCGCGGATCTCGAGCACGGGAGCGTCAGCCGCGGGCCGAACGCGCGAGTCGACGTACACCTCGGTATCGGGCGACCAGGCGAACGCCCGGAGCGTCAGCGGGGCGCCGGCGAGCGCGTCGCGGTGGGGTGCGAGGTCGATCTCGAGGCTGCGACCGTACCAGAACTGATCAGCGATCAGCTCGTCGCCGATGTACACGCGAACCACGTCTCCCCGCCAGTCCAGCGAGAGGATCGTCGACTCCGCGCCGAACGCATGCGGCGGAACGGCGATCTCGACCACAGCCGCGGTCGCGAAGTCTGCGTCGGTCGGCGCCGAGAGCCGATCTGCGGATCCGCCACGCCTGGGCGAGAGCGTCGGGGCGGATTCGACCAGCGGTACGTCGAGCGAAACGGCGTCGGATCCAGCGGGGACGACGTACCTCGAGAACACGCTTCCGGGACCGTCGACGACTGAGCCGTCGCACAACGGCGGATAGACATCGATGGACGACTCGTGTTCGCCGAGCACGGCGCGGAAGCCGTTCTCGAACCAACCGCTCCCCCTCCAGATCACGACGGAGTCGCGCCCCTCGATGTCGCCGCGCCACACGGATTCCGCCGTGGCCTGATCCAGGATCACGAACGTGGTGCCCGCGATCTCGACCTCGCAGCCGAGGCCCGGCTCCGCATCGGGCCGCAGGACGAGTGTCCCTGCCCGCTCGTAAACGCTCGCTCCCGCGATGTCCGCGACATCGACGCCCTCCACCTGGATCTCGACAGCGATGCCCGGCGCCGCGGCGAGCAGCACCACTGGGCCCCGCTCGCCATCGAACTGCGTGACGAGCTGGGCGGTGGCTGTCACCGCGGTCAGCGTGCCGAGCGCCTGGCGGAGGGGCCAGGCGAAATACGCGCCGGACGGAAGCGGGACGGGCTCCGAGGGAACCGTCACCCGCGCTCCGTCGAGTTCGACGGTGAACTGCACGTCGTCGAGGGCGGGAAGCGCCGCGATGGCCGGCTGATGATTGTTGGCGAAGAGGAAGCCCCGCTCGCCGTCCGAGCGCACAGCCCACCGCGGGCCGCTCTCGCGCTGCTCCGGGATCGTCGCCGCTGTCTGCGCCAGCGCGGCACCGAACGCGTCGAGCATCAGGTGCTGCTGGCGCAGCTTGTGGAAGTGCGGCCGCTCACTGCCGACGGCGCCGAGCGGGGCGAAGAAGTCGTAGTCGCGCACGGGCACATCGTTCGGATATCCGGTCTCCTGGGATTCCTGCAGCGACGACAGCCGACCCTGGGCCTGCGTGCCCCCGTGGTACATGTAGTAGCCCTGCCACGCTGACCCGCTGCCGATCTTCGTCAATGCGAGCGCGGCCACGTCATCGGGGTCGACGAGCGGGCGACGATGGTAGGCCACCGCCATGCCGCCGCCGAGCTCGCAGGTGGCGAAGGGCCACGGGTCATCGGCCCCGAGCGTCGTGCCTGCGTCGACGACCGCCTTCTCATCGCGCAGATCCGCACCAACGGTCAAGTCGTCGCGCGCAGTGTTGTAGGTGAAGTGCATCACACCGAAGTCGGGCCATCCCGTGGTCGCCTCCTCCCAGAATCCGTCGGAGTACCCGGCGTATACCGGCAGCACCCGCCCGTAGGGCAGTTCCGCACCGCCCCATCCGGTCGCCGTCCAGAGACTCGCACGCATACCGACGGACTCGGCGAGGTCGCGCAGCGTTGCGAGGTGCGGCCGGTTGTCGTACAGCTCGTTGTCGACCTGGATGCCGATGATCGGACCCGCCGGGTTCTCCGGCGTGTGAAACAGGCCGCGCGTCTGCTCTTCGATCGCTCGGTACCAGCGCTCGGCGTGGGCGAGGTACGCAGGATCGTCAGAGCGATGTTCGATGGGAAGCGCCTGCAGCCAGTCAGGAAATCCACCATTGCGAGCCTCGCCGTGCGCCCACGGCCCGATCCGGAGCATGACCTTCAGCCCGACCTCGTTCGCGAGTTCGACGAAGCGCCGGACGTCGCGGTGCCCGTCCCATCGCACGTCGCCTTCGACGTCTTCATGGATGTTCCAGATCATGTACGTCGCGAGCACGGTAATCCCGCCGGCCCGCATCTTGCGCAGCTCGCGCTCCCACCGTTCGGGCCTGTCTCGGCTGAAGTGGTACTCGCCCATCACGGGGATCCACGGGCGCCCGTCGACCGTCACGAAGCGGTTCGTGAGCTGGATGCGCTGCGCGGCATCGTCCGGATCGCCCATCTCGAGCGGCGCATCAGCGACGGGCTCGGGCGCACTCGCCCGCACGGCGTGGGCGGAAGGTGCGGTCTTCTGCGGCTGCGCGCCGCCGTACGAAAGGCTCACGAACCCGAACCTATCGGGTGTGCGAACATCACGATTCGGCAACCGTGCGCTCACCCTCTCTTGTGAAACGTTTTAACAGGCCTCTATCATCATCGGAAAGCGTTCTCCCACTGGCCTCGATCATCCCGAGCGCGGCCGAACAATGTTGTTCTGAGAGGAATCCTCATGCGGAAGTCCACATACATCGCAGCAGCCGTCGTCGCCGCGACATCGGTCGTACTCACGGGGTGCGCGGGCGGTGCGGGCGGCGATGACGACTACGAGCCGGGTGACGAGGTCGAGCTGACCTTCACCTGGTGGGGAAACGACGACCGCGCACAGCGGTACGGCGAACTCATCGACGCGTTCAATGAGGAGTACCCGAACATCACCATCAAGGGCTCGTTCACCGACTTCCCCGCGTACTGGGAGAAGCGGCAGACCGAGGCCGCCGGCGGCGGCCTGCCCGACGTGTGGCAGTTCTCCGACTCGTACCTGCGCCAGTACGCCGAAAATGGGCTGCTCGCAGATCTCGATGAGTACGGCGACTACATCTCGACCGATGCGATTGATGATGGGCTGGTCGGCACCGGCCAGCTCGACGGCGTGCAGTACTCCCTGCCGATCGGCTACAGCACCTGGGCGGTGTTCCTCAACGATGACCTCCTAGACGAGTACGGCATCGAGCCGTACGAGGGCGGCACGAGCTACGCCGATTACTCCGAGTGGATGGCCGAGGTGACTGAGGCGACGGGCGGCGAGGTGTACGGCGGAACCGACCTCACGCAGCGCATCCAGAACTTCGAGAACGTTCTGCGCGCGGAGGGCGGAAATCTCTATACCGACGACGGCGAGCTCGGATTCACGAAGGAGCAGCTCGCCGAGTTCTGGGAGTCAGGAGCCGCCGACCGCGCGGGGAACGCCGTTCCGCAGCAGAGCCTCGAGGAGATCAACCCTGTGTCGGGCCTCGGCGGAGACCTCACGGTCAGCGAGGCGAGCTGGAGCAACTTCATCGCGTCGTACCTCGGTGACTCCGGTGCGTCGAGCCTCTCTATCGCCGCGCCGCCCCTCGACGTCGAGGGCGGCCAGGATCTGTACCGTCAGGCCGGCCTGCAGATGGCCGTATCGTCGTCGAGCGAGCACCCCGAGGCCGCGGCGATCTTCCTCGACTACGTCGTGAACAGCCCCGAGGCGGGCGAGATCTTCGGCACGTCGCTCGGGTTCCCCGCATCCGACACCAGGCTCGAAGGCGCGACTCTCGAGGGGCCGGACCAGCAGGTCGCCGACTACATCGAATCGGTTCAGGACCGCATCGGCGACGCGCCTCCCGTGCCCGTGGCGGGCTACGGATCCCTTGAGCAGAAGTTCTGGGACATCGGCAAGGAGCTCGGTCTCGGCACCGTCACCGTCGACGATGCCGTAGACCAGTTCTTCGGCGAGGCCGAGGTCGTCCTCGGCACCTGACCCGTCCTTCCATCGCGCGCGGCGTCCCGCCTCACCGGATCCGATACTGTATCGATACACAGATTCGATGGAAGGGCGACGATGCCGGGAACGTTCACGGGCGCCGTCCGCGTCATCACGATCGCCGACGATCCGCGGCCGCTCCGGTCCGTCGCCCGTCTGCTGCGACGGCGCCCGGGCCGGCTCACGATCGCCATGCTCGCCTTCGCGTGCAAGGAGATCCCCCTCTGGTTCCTTCCCGTGGTCACGGCACGGATCATCGACATCGTCGCCACGGGCGGCGAGGTCACGGACGTGCTCATCTGGTTCGCGATCGCCGGAGCGATGCTTCTGCAGAACTACCCCATGCACATGGTCTACGTGCGCAACTTCATGCGGGTCGTGCGCGACACCGGCGCTGACCTCCGAAACGCCCTGGCCGCGCGCCTCCAGACCCTGTCCATCGGCTACCACACCCGCGTGAGCGCGTCGATCGTGCAGACCAAGGTCGTGCGCGACGTCGAGAACGTCGAGATCATGCTGCAGCAGGTGACGCATCCGCTGCTGTCGGCGACGATGGTGCTCATCGGCGCCGTCACCATGACGGCGATCGCCGTGCCGCAGTTCCTCCCCGTCTACGCGCTCGCGGTCCCGATCGCGCTCATTCTCCGGGGCGTCCTGAGCAGCCGGTCGCGCACGCGAAACGAGGTCTTCCGGCGCGAGGTCGAGGGGTTCGCCGCACGCGTCGGCGAGATGGCGACGCTCGTGCCGGTCACGCGCGCGCACGGGCTCGAGCGCACCGCCGTCTCCCGCGTGCAGGAGGGCGCGGACGAGGTGCGGCACGCAGGCTTCGCGCTCGACAAGCTCAACGGCCACGTCGCCTCGCTCTCGTGGGGCGCGATGCAACTGCTCGGGGTGACCTGCCTCGTCGCCGCCGCGATCTTCGCGCTGACCGGCATCCTGCCCATCACCCCGGGCGAGGTCGTGCTGCTGTCGAGCTACTTCACCCTGCTCACGCAGGGTCTCACCTCTCTGCTCATGCTGATTCCGGTAGGCGCGCGCGGACTCGAGTCGATGCGGTCGGTCTCCGAGGTGCTGCGCGAGCCCGACCTCGAGCAGAACGAGGGCAAGCGCAAGGTGCAGCAGGTGTCGGGACGCCTCACGCTCGACCGCGTCTCGCACCGCTATGCCGAGGCCGACCGCGATGCGGTGCACGGCGTCTCGCTCGACATCGTCGAGGGCGAGACGGTCGCGTTCGTCGGTTCGTCCGGATCAGGCAAGTCGACGATGTTGAACCTCGTGCTGGGCTTCGTGCGGCCGACGTCGGGGCGGATCCTGCTCGACGGCGCCGACATGCAGACGCTCGACCTTCGCAGCGTGCGGCGCCACGTGTCGGTCGTGCCGCAGGAATCGGCACTGTTCGAAGGATCCATCCGCGACAACATCGCGTACGGGCTCGACGACGTTCCGCCCGAAAGGACCCGCCAGGCGCTCGTCGACGCGAACGCGGCCGAGTTCATCGACGCCCTGCCCGACGGGTGGGACACGCTCGTCGGTGAGCGCGGCGCCCGGCTGTCCGGCGGCCAGCGCCAGCGGCTCGCGATCGCGCGCGCCCTCATCAGAGACCCGCGGATCCTGCTGCTCGACGAGGCGACGTCGGCGCTCGATCCGCAATCGGAGGCGCTCGTGAAGGGCGCGCTCGACCGCCTCATGGCCGGCCGCACGACGCTGATCGTCGCGCACCGACTGTCGACGATCCGCCGGGCCGACCGCATCATCGTGCTGGAGCGCGGCGAGATCGTCGAGCAGGGCGGCCATGCCGATCTGCTGTGCGCAGGCGGGCGGTACGCCCACCTGCATCGCACGCAGAACGACCTCAGCTAACGACGCCCACCGACACCGTCACATACGAGTGCGCCGGGAGGTCGACCTCCAGGCCGCGCGGGTGATCGCGGACGCCGTCGTGCGCGATGGGCGCGACGCGATCCGGATCAGCCGGCGTGTTGTGCGCAGCGGTGTCGTCCGCCGTGAGGATGCGAGCCGTCACGGCGCCGAGCTCGGCCCCGCGCAGGTCGAGCACGACCGTGCGCGGCTCTGCCGCCTCGAGGTTCGACAGCGAGATGAGCGCAGTGCCGTCCTTCGTCGATGCCGAAGCCGACAGCATCGGCAGCTCGCGGCCGTCGACACGGCGGCTCTCGGCACCGACGACGTGGGCCGTCAGCGCGTCCGCGTCGTGGTGCCCCGTGTTCATCTCGAAGACGTGGAAGGTGGGCGTCTTCACGAGCGCGCCGCTGTCCGGATCCGTCAGCAGCATCGCCTGCAGCACGTTGACCGTCTGCGCGATGTTCGCCATCACGAGGCGATCGGCGTGCCGGTGGAAGGAGTCGAAGTGCACGCTCGCGACGAGCGCGTCGCGCAGGGTGTTCTGCTGGTAGAGGAATCCGGGGTTCGTGCCCTCCTCGACGTCCCACCACGTGCCCCACTCGTCGAGCACGAGGCCCACGCGCTTATCGGGGTCGTACCCGTCCATGACGGTGCTGTGGCGCGTGAGCAGCTCCTCGATGCGGAACGCCCGCGACAGCGCCACGTACCACTCATCCTCCGTGAACTCGGTCGCGGATCCCTTGCTCTGCCACGACCCGGTCATCGTGTAGTAATGCAGCGAGAGCGCCTGATAGGGCGTCGAACTCTCGCCGGGACAGCCTCCGAGGCAGCCGAGGCCCTTCATGAGCGAGGCCGTCCAGCGATAGTCGTCTTCATTGGCGCCCGCCGCGACGCGGTAGACCGTGTTGTCGCCGTGATCGCGCACGTAGGTGGCGTACTGACGGGCGAGATCCGTGTACGCCTCGGCGCGCATGTTCCCGCCACAGCCCCAGGCCTCGTTGCCGATGCCGAAGAACGGCACCTTCCACGGCTCGTCACGTCCGTTCTGCCGGCGCAGCGAAGCCATCGGCGAATCGTCGGCGCGCGTCAAGTACTCGATCCACTCGCTCATCTCGCGCACCGTGCCGGATCCGACGTTGCCGTTGACGTACGCATCGGCGCCGAGCATCTCACACAGCTGCATGAACTCGTGGGTGCCGAAGGAATTGTCCTCGACGACATCGCCCCAGTGCGAATTGACCATGCGGGGGCGCTGGTCGACCGGACCGATGCCGTCGCGCCAGTGATAGTCGTCGGCGAAGCAACCACCCGGCCAGCGCAGGTTCGGGATCTTCAGCTCGCGCAGCGCCTCGACGACGTCCAAGCGGATACCGCCCTCGTTCGGGATCTCCGATCCTTCGCCGACGTAGAAGCCGCCGTAGATGCAGCGCCCGAGGTGCTCGGCGAAGTGACCGTACAGGTGCCGGCTGATGCGCGAGACCGGCAGGTCGAGATCGATGACGACGCGGATGGGCTCGTGGGGCATGCTTCCTCGCAGATGACGACAGTGATTGTATCGATACACAGATTGCGGCACTCACCGCACGATGTCAAGCTCTGCGCGGCCCGATCGTGCCAGACTGTGGCGAGGAGAGTACAACATGGTGACGATGCAGGACGTGGCTCAGGCGGCCGGGGTCTCCCCCATGACGGTGTCCAACGTCGTCAATGACCGCCCCCACATCAAGCCCGCGACGAGGAAGCGCGTGCTCGCGGCGATAGACCAGCTCGGTTACCGCGTCAACGCGGCCGGCCGAAACCTGCGCACCGGCCGCACAGGCACGATCGGGCTCGCGGTGCCCGAGGTCGACAACCCGTACTTCTCGCACCTCATCGCGCGGGTGGTCGAGGAGTCCGCTCGGCACCGGCTTCGCGTCGCGATCGAACAGACCGGCGCCGCGCGCGAGGCCGAGCTCGAGGTCGTCTCGATGTCGCGCAACCGTCTCTACGACGGCCTATTGCTGTCGACGGCGGGCCTCACCGCGCGTGACAACGACATTCTTCAGGTCGACTATCCGATCGTGCTGCTCGGCGAGAGCATGTTCGACGCGCCGCTCGATCACATCGTCATGCCCAACCGCGAGGGCTCGCGCCACGCGACCGAGCATCTCCTGGCGCGCGGATCCCGTCGTGTCGCGTACCTCGTGCGCCACGACACCGATGAGGACCCGCGCCGGAGCGGATACGCCGAGGCAATGTCGGCGGCCGGACGCGACGCGCTGTTCATCGACATCGACGGATTCGGCCCCGTCGCCGCCGCGCGCGCCGTGCGCGCAGCCATGGCCAGCGACGAGGCGCCCGACGGCATCGTCTGCTCGACGGACGGCCTCGCCTTCGGTGCGATGCGCGGCGTCGTCGACGCCGGACTGCGCGTTCCTCAGGACGTGCGGATCACGGGGTACGACGACGTGCCGATGTCGTCGGTCGTCGTGCCGTCGCTCACCACGATCGCACCCGATCACGAGGCCACCGCGCGCACCGCTCTCGACTATCTCGTCGAGCGCATGGACGGATCCGCCGAACCGCCGCGCACCTTCACGATCCCCCACGAGCTGCGGGTCCGCGAGTCCACGAGCTGATCGGCCCGACGCGAGTGTTCGACGGGTCTCCGACCCGCCGAACACCGCAGACCCGTCGTTCAGAACCCCTCGAGCACCGCGCGCGTCGCGGGGTCCTCCTCGACCGCGATCGCCTCGGCGAGAGCCGCGCGGCGCACTTCCGCGATGTCGATGCGCGCGCCGGTCTCGGCCGAGCGCACCGCTGCCTCGACCATCGCGAGGCTTCCGGTGTTCTCCAAAGCCACACCTCCCGGCTCTTCGCCGCTCCGCAGGCATGCGACGAACTCGCGCAGCGACCCCGCGATCTGCTCCGGAACCCCCGTCGGCGGATCGATCCGCTCGGTCTCGTCGTGCGCTCCGCCGCGGATCACGGTGACGCGGTCCGCGCCGTCCCAGCGGATCGTGCCGCCCGCGCCGTTGATCCGCCAGTCGCCGTTCCACGCGGTCTGTTCGCCGACCGAGACCCAGCTGCCCGTGAAGACGAATCGCGCACCGCCCGCGAACTCGAAAACCGCGTGGGCGTCGGCGGCGCCGTCGAACCAGCTCCAGCTCGGGTTGTGCTCTTCGCAGACCACCGACAGGGGCTCCGCTCCGATCACGTCGCGCGCGACGTCGAACTGATGGATCGCCATATCGATCAGGAGCGGATGCGCCATCTCCTCGCGGAAGCCCGGGAAGTGCGCCTCCCGGAAGAACTGCGTCACCACGCTGCTGATCTCGCCGATGCTTGGCAGCTCGGAGCGCACGGCATCGAGCGCCGCGAAGTATCGCCGCGACTGGCTGATCATGAGCAGCTGCCCGCTCGCGGCCGACGCGGCGGCCTGGCGCAGCGCGTCGCGCACCGACGGCGCCGCCGGCTTCTCGCACAGGACGGGGAGCCCCGCGGCGAGCGCCTCGCGGTTGACCGGCAGATGGGCTTCGGGGATCGTCACGTTCACGACCGCGTCGGCACGAGCTTCGGCGGCCGCCGCGGCGACGCTCGTGCCGAGCGCGATGTCGCCGCGGATCCCCTCTTCGACGAGCGCCGTGCGCGCGGTGTCGAGGTTCAGGTCGACAAGACCGACGAGCTCGACGTTCGGATCCTCGGAGATGGTGCGCAGCCAAGCGCGCCCCATCCCGCCGGCTCCGACCTGCACGACTCGGATGGGGCCGCCGTGACCGACGGTGCGGAACGCGCTCAATTCTCCATCGCCCCCGCGTAGCCGTGGCCGTTGTAGAAGTCCTCGCGGTCGTAGCGCAGCAGCACCGGGTCCGTGCGCTCCGGGCGCAGCGTCTTCGCCCACTCGACGCCGTTCGCGAGCACCCGCCGCACCTCCTTCTGGTGGTACACCGGGTAGTCCTGATCGCCGGGACTGAAGAAGAAGATCTTGCCGAAGCCGCGCCGATAGGTCATGCCGCTGCGGAACACCTCGCCGCCCGTGAACGACGAGAGGAACACGAGCTCGTCGGGCGCGGGAACGTCGAAGAACTCGCCGTACATCTCCTGCGCGGGGATGATGAACGGGTGCGGGATCCCCTGCGCGATCGGGTGGGTCGGGTCGACCGTCCACACGACCTCGCGGTCGTTCTTAGAGCGCCACCTGAGCGTGCAGCTCGTGCCCATGAGCTTTCCGAAGATCTTCGACCAGTGACCCGAGTGCAGCACCAGCAGCCCCATCCCCGCGAGAACGTGGCGATGGATCCGATCGACGACCTCGTCGCGCACGTCGGAGTGCGCCGCGTGCCCCCACCAGACGAGCACATCGGTGTTCGCAAGCACCTCCTCCGTGAGGCCGTGCTCCGGATCCTGCAGGGTCGCCGTGGTGATCGAGACGGCCTCGCCGAGGTTCTCCTCGATCCCCTCCTTGATGGTGGTGTGCATGCCGTCCGGGTAGATGTCGCGCACCTCCTGCTGCTCCTGCTCGTGGACGTTCTCGCCCCACACGACGACGCGGATGGGTGTGACGGCACCGGACATGGGTGCTCCTTTCGTTACGGATTCTCGGGAATTCACTTGACGGATCCGCCCATCGCCCCGGCGGCGATGTAGCGCTGGGCGATCAGCAGCAGGATGATCGCGGGCAGCGACGACAGCACGGCGGTGGCCATGACGGCGCTCCAATTCGACACCTGCGTGCCGAGGTACTGATAGATGCCGAGCGTGACGGGTCGGATCTCGCTGGTCGTGGTGAGGGTCAGCGCGAAGAGGAAGTCGCTCCACGCGAACAGGAACGCGAACAGGCCCGCCGTGATGAGCGCGTTCTTCGAAACGGGCAGCGCGATCGACCAGAAGGTGCGGAACTGGCGTGCGCCGTCGACCCGGGCGGCTTCGAGGATCGACGGATGGATGTTCTGCATGAACGCCCGCATGACGATGATCGCGAACGGAACCGAGTGGGAGGCATCGGCGAGGATGAGCCCCGCGTACGTGTTCAGCAGTCCGAGGTCGTTGTACGCGGCGTAGAGCGCGTTCGCGATCACGATGCCCGGAATCATCTGGGCGATGAGGATCACGAGCAGCGCGCCCGTGATCCAGCGGTACCGGAACTGCGCGAGCGCGTACGCCGCCGGGGCTGCGATGCCGAGGCTGACCACGACGGCGCCGGCCGAGACGATCAGGCTCGTGACCAGGTTCATCCCCTGATCGCTGATGGCCTTCTCGTACCCGGCCCAGCTGGGATCCGTTGGGAACAGCCCCGCAGAGAGCGTATTGCCGGACGGCTGCAGCGAGGCATTGATCATCCAGTACACGGGGAAGAGCATCACGACGAGTAGCACGACGCCGATCACGGCGTACGCCAGCTGCTTGCCGCTGGCGCCGCGGATCCCGCGGGAGCGCCCGCTGCCGACGGTGATGAGAGCGGTGGTGGTCATGTCACGGACTCCTTACTCGTCCACGGGCTTGCGAGTGCTGCGCAGGTAGACGATCGCGAACACCAGCGAGATGAGGATCAGGATGTTGCTGAACGCGGCACCGACGCCGAACTCGAAGTCGATGAACGAGGTCTGATATGACCGGATCGCGATCGTCTGCGTCGCGTTCGCCGGACCGCCGCCGGTGAGACCGAGGATCACGTCGAGCACCTTCAGCGTGTAGACGACGCCGAGCACGAGGGTCACGCCGATCACTGCGCGCAGGTTCGGCAGCGTGATGTGCCAGAACGCCTTCCAGCCCGTTGCGCCGTCGAGCGACGCGGCTTCGTAGAGCTCTCCCGGAATGTCCTGCAGCCCGCCGTAGAGCAGCGTGACGTTGAACGGGATGCCCACCCAGATGTTGACGATGATCACGGCGATCAGCGCGTGGTCGGGGCTCGACAGCCATGGCACCGGGTCGACGCCGAACACGCCGAGGAAGCGGTTCAGGATGCCGCTGTCCTGATCGAGGATCGACCGCCAGGTCGCACTCGCGACGATGAGCGGCAGCAACCACGGCAGCAGCAGCAGCGCTCGCATGATGGTCGACAGCGGGAACTTCTTCTGGAAGAACAGCGCCAGCCCGAGACCGATCGCGAACTGTCCCACGAGGGATCCGACCGTGAAGAGAGCGGTGTTGAGCAGCGCGGGACCGAACAGGTTGCTCGTGATCGCGGTGACGTAGTTCGTGATGCCGACCCACGGGGCCTCGCCGGTGAAGAACGTCTTCGTCGTGTAGTCCTGGAAGCTCATCGTCAGGTTCTTGACGATGGGGTACCCGAAGAACAGGAGGATGTAGATCGCTGCCGGCACGACGAAGAGGAACTTCGCGACGTCGTCGCGATGAATCCTCCTGCGCGCGGGACGCCGAATCGTCTCTGAGGTCATGGTGCTCCCTTGCACCGCGGCCCGGCGCCGTTGCCGGGCCGCGGATCGCATCAGCCCTGGACGGCCTTCGCGAACGCCTCGTCGGCGGTCGCCTCGCCGGTGATCGCGAGCTGCACGGCGTTGTAGATCACGGTCGCGGCCTCCGGCCACTCCTCGCCGAGCTCTGCCGTGCGGGCGCGCGCCGTCTTGATCTGCTCGCCGAAGGCCGCCATCTCCGGCACGTCCGAGACGTAGTCGTCGATCAGGTCTGTGCGCGTGGGCACCAGGTAGCGGCTCTCGGCGATGGACAGCGAGATCTCCTCACTCGACATGCACTCGACGAACTCGGCCGCTTTCGCCTGCACGTCGGGCTTGCCGGTCTCGGGAACGGTCCACAGCTCACCGCCGAGCGGGGCGACGGGATCCGTCCCCTCCTCGTTCACCGGGAGGAGCACCGAATCCCATTCGAAATCGGTGTCGGCCATCGCAGGGATCTGCCACGGGCCGTTGACCATCATGGCGGCCTTGCCGGCCACGAACTGGTCCTTCACGTCGCCCTGGCTCCAGTTGACGGTGCCGGCGGAAGCGGATCCCGACTCGACGAGGTCGACCCACAGCTGCAGCGCCTCCGCGTTCTCGGGCGAATCGAGTTCGGTCTCGACGCCGCCGTTCGTCCACATGAACGGCAGGAACTGCCACGCCCCCTCGTAGTCGGCGATCGCCGAGAACGCGACGCCGTAGCGGTCGCCCTCCGTCAGCGCGGCCGCCGATTCCTTCAGCTCCTCCCATGTGGTCGGCGGCTCGATGCCCGCCTCCTCCAGCGCGTCGACGTTGTAGAACAGACCGAGCGTGTTCACCGCAGGGCCGAGGCCGTACACCTCGCCCTCGTAGGTCGCGGCGTCGAGGATCGACTGCGTGAACGGCGACGTGTCGATGTCAAACGTCGAAAGCGGGGTCAGCCCGCCGGTCGCCGCGATCTCCTGCACGTCGGGGTTGTCGAGCATCAGTACATCCGGCATCGTCTTCGACTGCGCGCGCTGCAGCACGGTCTGGATGAGATCCGGGCCCGGTACCGTCTCGCGCTCGATCGTGACGCCGACGGTCTCGGCACACGCGTCGAGCGCCTCCTGCACGAGCGTCGAATCGGGCTCGTTGTCGTAGTAGTCGAGGATCGAGAGACTGCTCGCGTCGCCGCCGCCTTCGCCTCCTCCCCCGCCTCCGCCGCAGCTCGTGAGTGCGAGGGCCGCCGCGGCGGCTGCCGCGCCCGTTACGAGGATCCTGTTCTTCCGCATGATGTACTCCCTTGTCTTCATGCCGAGTGCCAACCAGCAATGGTTAAGCGCTTAAACTCACGGCCACGATGACACATAATGAGAAAGCGTGTCAACGCCTTGGGCGACAACGTGATGCGGAATATGGGAGGGGGCGCACATGGCGACCATGCAGGATGTGGCGACGCGGGCGCAGGTGTCGATCGCGACGGTGTCTTTCGTCGTCAACGGCACGAAGCACGTCACCGATTCGACGAGGCAGCGCGTCGAGCAGGCGATGCGCGACCTCGGATTCCGTCGGAATTCGGTCGGTGCGGCGCTCGCGCGCGGCCGCACGCGCATCATGGCTCTGCTGTTCCCGGTGCTCGAGCGATCGCTGTCGCACACGTCGGTCGCGTTCTTCTCGAGCGCCTCGCGGCGCGCCCGCGAGCGCGGCTACGACCTCGTGCTGTGGCCGATCGGTACCGACATCGAGCACATCGACGTGCTCGCGCGCGGCGGGCTCGTCGACGGCGTGATCCTCATGGAGGTGCAGCTCGAGGATCCGCGTGTCAAAGCGCTCGCCGACAACAGCGTGCCCTTCGCGATGATCGGCCGCACCGAAGACCCGTCCGAGCTTCCCTACGTCGACATCGACATGGTCACCTCGACGCGCGAGGCGGTCGAGCGGCTCGTCGCGCTCGGCCACCGAGACGTCGCGTTCGTCTACAGCACGAACCCCGAATACAACCATGGCGCCGTCTCACGAGCGAGGAGCACCTATCTGGCCGCGACGGAAGAGTACGGCATCACCCCGACGCTGCTCGCCTGCGACGAACAGCCGGGGGACGGTCGGGCTCTCGGCGAGAGGTTTGCACGCGACCACCCGTCGACGACCGCCGTGATCATCATGAACGAGCACGCGGCGCCCGGGTTCGTGCGAGGGCTCGCCCGCACGGGAACACGCGTGCCCGAGCAGATCAGCGTGCTCTCGCTCGGGTCGTCGGCATACATGGCCGAGATGACGGATCCGACGCTCAGCTACATGCGCACGCCCGCGTCCGAGCTCGGCGAGCTCGGCGTCGATGCACTCGAACGGCGTCTCGCGGATCCGGCTGCGCCGCCCCTGCAGACGCTGCTGCCCTGCACGTTCGTGCCGAACGCGACGCTCGCGCGCGCGGGAGACTGAGTCAGCCGCGCGGCGGACGGTACACGACGATGTCGGTCTGGCGGCGCACGCGCGTCGTGCCGGTGAGCGTGATCGCGCCGCCGTCGACGCCGGTCGCGAAGACGCGGGCGCCCGGGCGGTTCTGGCGCTCGCGGCGCAGGTCGGCGGCGAGCACCCTCACCTCGTCGCGCAGGTCGCGCACCTCGTTCTCGAGGTCGAGCATGCGCTGGATCACCGCGAGCGGAACCCCCTCGGCCGACAGACGAGCGACCTCCTGCAGCTGCACGATGTTGCGCGCGGAGTAGCGACGGGACCCGCCGCGGGTGCGGCCCGGCACGACGAGCCCCGTGCGGTCGTACTGGCGCAGGGTCTGCGGATGCAGGCCGGAGAGCTCGCTCGCGGCCGCGATCGGGAAGATCGGATCCCGATCGCTCACTCCATCGGGCAACTGCATCTCACACCTCCGTGCGTGGTTACCGGTCGATCATCACAGGAACAGCGCCGAGCGCGGGTTCTCGTTCGGCTCGACCGCTCGATACGCCTCGAGGGCCGCCTTCTGCTCGTCGGTCAGGTGATCGGGAACCGCCACCTCGATCTCGGCGAGCAGGTCTCCCGTGCCCTTCGAGGTCTCGATTCCCCGACCCTTGACCCGCAGCACGCGGCCCGACGGCGTGCCGGGCGCCACGCGCAGCCTGACGGTCGCGCCCTCGAGCGTCGGCACCTCGATCGTCGTGCCGAGCACGGCCTCGGTGAATGTCACCGGCACCGTCAGGCGCAGGTTCTTGCCGTCGCGCGAGAACACGCGGTGCGGCCTGACCGTCACCTCGACCACGATGTCTCCGGGCGCACCGCCGTTGGGCGAGGGTCGCCCGCGGCCGCGCAGCCTAATCTTCTGGCCGTCGGCAACGCCCGCCGGGATCTTCACCTTGAACGGCTTGCCGTCTTCGCCCTTGAGCGAGATGGTCTCGCCCTTCGCCGCGTCGAGGAAGTCGATCGTCGTGCGCGCACGCACGTCGGCGCCCTTCTGCGGTCCGCCGAAGCCGCCGAACCCGCCGCGGCGGGAGCCCCCGCCCTGACTGTTGAACATCGAGAAGATGTCGTCGAAGTCGGGGGATCCTCCGCCGCCGCGAGAGAACCTGCTGAAGACGTCCTCGAAGCCTTCGGATCCGGATCCGCCCGCCGTGAAGCGCGCGCCCGAGCCCATCGCGCGGAGCTCGTCGTACTCCTTGCGCTGCTCAGGGTCCGACAGAACCGAGTACGCCTCGCTGATCTCTTTGAACTTCGCCTCGGCCGCCGCGTCGCCCGGATTGGAGTCGGGGTGATACGTGCGGGCGAGCTTGCGGTAGACCTTCTTCAGCTCGGACTGTTCGGCGTCCTTCGAGACGCCGAGCACGCGGTAGAAGTCCTTATCGAACCAGTCCTGACTGGCCATCGATCGCCTTCTTTCCGTTACTCGGCAGGAACGGCCACGACCACCTTGGCCGGGCGCAGCTCGACATCGCCGAGGCGGTATCCGACCTCGACGACCTCGAGGATCGTCGTCTCGGTGGCGCCGGGAGTCGGCGCCTGGAAGACGGCTTCGTGCTGCTGCGGGTCGAACACTTCTCCCGCCTCGCCGTAGGAGACGAGGCCGGTCTCGGTCGCGACGCCGCGCATCTTGTCGGCGACGAGAGCGAACGCGGACCCCTCTTCGAGGTCACCGTGCTTGGCCGCGCGATCGAGGTCGTCGAGCACGGGCAGCAAGCGCTTGGCGACAGCGCCCTTGGCGCGGTCGATCTCGAGCTGGCGCTGCTCGTCGGTGCGACGACGGTAGTTCGCGTACTCGGCCTGAATGCGCTTGAGGTCGTGCAGCAGCTGCGTCTCGTAGTCGCTCTTGTCGTGCTCGACGGCCTCGTCGGTCTGCTCTGCGTCGAGGATCTCCTCGATCGTCAGATCTGCCGATTCGGTCTCAGCCGATTCGCCGGAGGCGGGGGCGTTCTCGGCCCCCGCCTCGGCGTCCGGCTGGACCTGGTCTTCGCCGTCGTTCGGCGAGGTCGGGTCCTGGTCGGTCATTACTTCTTCTCGTCCTCTTCGTCGACGACCTCGGCGTCTACCACGTCTTCGTCATCCGACGCGGGCTCTTCGGCCGGGGCCTCCTGAGCTTCCTGCTGCGACTGCGCGTAGATCGCCTCGCCCAGCTTGGTCTGCGACTCGTTTAGCTTGTCGAGAGCCGACTTGACGGCGTCGTCGTCATCTCCGGCGAGCGCTGCCTTGAGGGCATCGACATCGGCCTTGACGGTCTCCTTGACGTCGACGGGAAGCTTCTCGTCGTTGTCGGTGAGCAGCTTGTCGACCGAGTAGGCAAGCGTCTCGGCCTGGTTGCGCGTGTCGGCGGCCTCGCGGCGCTTCTTGTCGGCCTCGGCGTTCTCCTCGGCCTCGCGCACCATGCGGTCGATGTCGTCCTTGTCGAGTGACGAGCCGCCGGTGATGGTCATCGACTGCTCCTTGCCGGTGCCCTTGTCCTTCGCCGACACGTGGACGATGCCGTTCGCGTCGATGTCGAACGTGACCTCGACCTGCGGCATGCCGCGAGGCGCGGGAGCGATTCCGGTGAGCTCGAACGTGCCGAGCGGCTTGTTGTCGCTCGTGAACTCGCGCTCGCCCTGGAATACCTGGATCGCGACGGAGGGCTGGTTGTCCTCGGCCGTGGTGAAGGTCTCGCTGCGCTTCGTCGGGATGGCCGTGTTGCGCTCGATGAGCTTCGTCATGACGCCGCCCTTGGTCTCGATGCCGAGCGACAGCGGGGTCACGTCGATGAGCAGAACGTCCTTGCGCTCGCCCTTCAGCACGCCGGCCTGCAGCGCGGCGCCGACGGCCACGACCTCATCAGGGTTGACGCCCTTGTTCGCGTCTTTGCCGGTCTCGGCCTTCACGAGCTCGGCGATCGCCGGCATGCGCGTGGATCCGCCGACGAGCACGACGTGCGCGATCTCGCTGAGCTTCACGCCGGCTTCCTTGATGACGTCCTGGAACGGCTTCTTCGTGCGCTCGACGAGGTCCTTCGTGAGGTCCTCGAACTTCGCGCGCGTCAGCGTCTCTTGAAGCGAGGCCGGGCCCTCGGCCGTGAGCGACAGGTACGGCAGGCTGACCGTGGTCGACGCCGAGCTCGAGAGCTCCTTCTTCGCCTGCTCCGCGGCCTCCTTGAGACGCTGCAGCGCGATCTTGTCGCCCGAGACGTCGACGCCCGTCGTGTCCTTGAACTGCTTCTGCAGGTACTCGACGACGCGCTGGTCCCAGTCGTCGCCGCCGAGGCGGTTGTCGCCCGAGGTGGCGCGCACCTGGATCGTCGAGAAGTCGTCGTCCTTGCCCACCTCGAGCAGCGAGACGTCGAAGGTTCCGCCGCCGAGGTCGAAGACGAGGATCAGCTCGTCCTCCTGCCCCTTGTCGAGGCCGTACGCCAGCGCGGCCGCGGTGGGCTCGTTGACGATGCGCAGCACGTTGAGGCCCGCGATCTCGCCGGCCTCCTTCGTGGCCTGGCGCTCGGCGTCGTTGAAGTACGCGGGAACCGTGATGACGGCGTCGGTCACGGTGTCGCCCAGGTACTGCTCTGCGTCGTGCTTCAGCTTCTGCAGGATGCGCGCCGAGATCTCCTGGGGCGTGTACTTCTTGCCCTCGGTCTCGAACGTCCAGTCGGTGCCCATGTGGCGCTTGACCGACGCGATCGTGTTGTCGACGTTGGTGACGGCCTGACGCT
>Ga0308157_10000994_pt1 | contig 69111 bp, 60 predicted proteins | sample PhyBR1_FD_201035 | JGI IMG/M metagenome (GOLD analysis project Ga0308157, IMG submission 201035) | Phyllosphere microbial communities from UC Gill Tract Community Farm, Albany, California, United States - DLSLB.R1 | ecosystem: Host-associated > Plants > Phyllosphere > Unclassified | place: USA... | reverse complement strand
ATGTAAAAGACCTTCTAGAGGCTGGTGTACACTTCGGTCACATGACTAGAAAGTGGAATCCAAATATGGCTCCATACATTTTTATGGAGAAAAATGGTATTCACATTGTAGACTTACATAAAACAGCAGTTAAATTGGATGAAGCATGTAGCGCTTTAGAAAAATTAACTTCTGCAGGTAAAAAAGTTCTTTTCGTAGCAACTAAAAAGCAGGCGAAAGAAGTGGTTGCAAAACACGCCTCTGAACTTAATATGCCTTATATTACAGAAAGATGGCCAGGAGGAATGTTAACGAATTTCGTTACCATCAGAAAGGCTGTAAAGAAGATGAACTCTATCGACAAAATGAAAAAAGACGGTACGTTCGAAACTTTATCTAAAAAAGAAAGATTACAGGTTGACAGACAAAGAGCTAACTTGGAGAAAAACTTAGGTTCTATCTCTGACATGGTTCGTCTTCCTTCTGCAATCTTCGTTGTAGATATCATGAGAGAGCACATTGCTGTAACAGAAGCTAAGAAATTAGGTATTCCTGTTTTCGGTATTGTGGATACAAACTCTGACCCAAGAAAAGTAGATTTCGTAATCCCAGGAAACGATGATGCTTCTAAATCTATCGATATGATCTTAAACATTGTTTCTGATTCTATCAAAGAAGGTCAGTCTCAAAGAAAAGCTGATAAAGAAAAATCTAAAGAAGAAGGAGAAAAAGTATCTGCTGAAAAAGATGCTGATTTCGATGCTGAATAATTAAAGATTTTCTTTAATATATGAAAAACCACTAAGATCAACTTAGTGGTTTTTTTATTGATCTATTTTACTTATTTATTTGATAATGTGATCGAATAAGAATCACTCACCCATGCTTTTTTGCTGTAGGCGGAGCCACAAACCATTCCGGAAATTGTGTAATTCTGATTCCTCTGTACCATAGCATACCCTATTTTTCCGGCGGCAACAGGTATTTTCTTATAGTAACCGCTTCCGCTGATGGTCAACACCATATTGCACGCAGACTTATTGTGAACTGATATGGATGTTCTGAGTCTGTCTGATGAGCCATTTAGAAGATCGTTTAATACTTCTGTGGTCTCAGGTTTATAATTTTTAATAAGGTCGCTGTATTCCTTATCTATATTGACGGACGGACGATTGATACTTTTCGGGGAAGGAGAGGTTCTCTTCACAGGATATTTGCTGTAATTAACACTGCAGGACACAATGATACTTAATGTTGCTGAAAAAAGTAATTTTCTCATATCTTGATCTTACGGTTTACTTTTCTTTTTTGAAGTACTTGTAGCAGACCTACCGGCAGAAATCGAATTATTCAATTCAGATCCTTTGCCGACAGCAGTTTCAGGTCCCTTATTCTTGTATGAAGGGTTGCCCAGTACTACAAATATACTTTTTTTTATATCTTTTTGAGAATCATATTTTACATCACACACATTGGCACTGAAATGATAAACGTCTTTTCTGATGACAATAGAATTTTCTCCCCATGCAGGAACAGCGAGATTATAAAAATTTTTCCCCTGAATTCTCAGAACAATATTACAGTCTGAATTATTCTTAAATAATAGGATGGCTTCCTTGCTTGTTATATCCTCATCAAACATGGCAGTCAGTATTTTTGCTGTTTTTTCTTTATGCTCTTTATCACTGAGTACAATCAGCTTCTTAAATTCTTCAGCTTCTTCTGAATTGGGGTTCCTGAGAAGTCTGTTTGGGATTTCGGTGATAATGGGCCTGGCCTCCATTGGCTTTGCATTCTTTTTACCTTTCGTCCACTCCTCGTTTTTCAGGGCAATAATCTTTGATTTTAATACGATCCTTTTAGGATCGTCCGGATGTGCTTTTTTCAGATATTCTTCAATTTCTCCGATGTTGCTGCTTTTTAAAATATTTTTGTTGTTTTTTTGAGCGTAGGAATGGGAAATTAATAGAATAAAAAACAGTGTGATAACATTATTTTTTTTCATCGTGTTAGAATTAAACCAATTAATAAAGGTTAAATTTTTCTGGGTTGTGTTTTCTGAATGGGAAATGCAGACTGTAAAAAATTACAGTCCTGATATTGAAAAGGCAGGTTGTACCTTTGTGTCGAGAAAAACGAACGTTATCCGGAGACTTTTAAGAGTGGAGTGGGAAGTTATATTTTTTCATCATTGACATTTGTTTTCTAATTAATTTTAAATTTTATATAGGTAATGGTTTTCCCTTTGGCAGAGAAAAGCTCCTCATAGTACGTTCTGATATCCCGTAAATGTGGAGTATTGGGATCATATTCCGGAGCTCCGTAAATATCATGGTGCGCAGAAATAATTTCATAACCTGCTCCCTGAAGGTATCCCAGGGTATAACCGTGAAGGAATTCGGAATCTGTTTTCAGGTGAATAATGCCTCCGGGTTTTAAGAATTTTTTATACCTCTCTAAAAAATCAGGATGGGTAAGCCTGTGCTTGGTGCGTCTGTATTTGATTTGTGGATCCGGGAATGTAATCCATATTTCATCTACTTCACCTTCTGCAAAGAAATGGTCGATCAGCTCTATCTGAGATCTCAGGAAAGCAACATTAGACATATTGTTCTGTACCGCTTCCTTGGCGCCAAACCAGAATCTGGCTCCTTTAATATCTACACCGATAAAGTTTTTTTCGGGAAATGTTTTGGCGAGTCCTACCGAATATTCTCCTTTACCGCACCCCAGCTCAAGAACAATAGGATTATCGTTTTTAAAAAATTCCGTTCTCCATTTTCCCTTAAGACTGAAACCCGTTAAAGCTTCTTCTCTTGTAGGTTGAATTACATTAGGTAATATTTTATTTTCAGTGAATCTTGCTATTTTGTTCTTTCCCATGAGATAATTAAAATCCTGCAAAAATACTAAAAATAGATGTATAATTTACGCTTTACAGATAAAATACAAATTCTGGAATTACAGGAACCGGAGTTCTTATTTTGATTTTGAGGTTCCCAAGGCAACGATAATGGCTTTCTGTATCGTTTTCTGAGAGGCATACTGAGCCCCACAAACAATACTGGTGAAAAGGTAGTCTCCCTTTTGAACCACAATAGAATTATCACCATGCGCAGGAACGGGAAGTCTGTATTTAGTAGTTCCTATGCCTTCCATCCTCATGATGATATTACAGTCGGATTTATTTTCAATCATCACAATACACTCTTTCGCATTAGGATCATTATCAAACAGTGAATTTAATATTTTCACGGTTTTATTTTTGTGCTCTGTAGGATTTTCGCCCATCAGCATATTGAACTCTGAAGCCTCCGTATCGGGAATGGCGGCTACTGTTTTAGCGACAGGTGCAGTTGCGGCGTAAACATTTTGGGGTGCACTGGGATTATAAACAATCGCAGCCTGCCCTACCTGCAGCTCTTTTTGGTATTTGGCAATCTGCTTTTGCCTGATGATCGCATTCATCTCATCAAAAGATATTTTTGTAGAAGGCCTTCTTTTAAGCATGGCAAGCCAGTCCTGCATCTGTTTTACCCTCATATCCCCGGGAGCTGCATTCTTGATGTATTCCTTCATCATGTCCATTACTCTTGGTTTTAGAATGGTTCTGCGGGGGTCATCAGGGTGAGCATCCCTTAAAAAAGCATTTATTTCATAAATGTTTTTGCTTTTCAGGATATTGCTGTAATCTTTGCCTTTGCTTTGCGCAGACATGCTGGCGAATAAGATCACACTACAGAGTAAAAGTATCTTTTTCATTAACTAATATTAAGTTAAACTTATCAGTTATTTTCCTGGTGTGCCGGAATTGGTGTAAAATGAGAACGGAACAATCCTGTTTTTATTTTAAAATACCATGGCTACGATAAAATTAAACATATTTTTGAACATTCATGGAATATATATTATTTTACCTACTATATGTCTTTATTTTTTTATACAAATGATGATTATTTTATAACATCCTGAAGGTGAGAGTTCCTGAGTCTCCTCTGGTAAATAGGAAGGTATTTTTCAATTGGGATCTTTACCGCTTCGAAATTTCCGGAAGAAATATAAGGCTGAATATTTTCAGAGGTGTATACAAACTGCAGGAAATTATCAATTAAATTTTCAGGGATCTTAAATCTCAGAAAATAGTCTTTTCCTAAGTAATTTCGGATCTGTGTCACAGAAGAATTCATTTGTTCGTAAGCCACATACCGTTGTTTTTTCTTTCGTTCCCCGGATAAAATGTCATAAATGCTTTCTAAACTAAACGTAAGCCCGCCATCACGCAAACCTGCTACAGGAAGTTCCGGAGGGGTACCATCTCCTTTTGGTTCAGGAAGTCCGATCACTTTTTTAAGAGCGTAGGCTTTGTCATCTTTTTTAAGAGCATTCACATCATACCTCAAATTTCCTGTTGGCTTAAATTTATTGATAACGATTTCCTGAATCTCTTTATAAGCAATTTTCAGTTCCACTAAACTCTTTATCCCGAACATCTGCGGAGTAAGTTTTACATCTTTTCTTTCCGTTACTATTGATGTAAAACGGATTATATCACCCGGATTGGCCTGGATATTAAAGTCGCCGTTATAATCGGTAAGGACGGTCTTCTGACTGTTTAGATTGGTAACATAGACCTGATTAAGATATAAAATAGAGTTATCTTTTAAAAAGATTTCGCCGGAATATATCTGAGCATTGATTTTTGCGATAAAAATCAATAGTAAAAGAGTAATAAGTTTCTTCATATAATGAGGCAAAATTACGCAGAAATACATCAATTTATACCTAACTAAATAGTGGAAACAGGTTAAAATTATATTAAACTTTAATGCATAATTGTTAATGAATGTTATAAATTTTTCAGGTATAGTTAATTATCTGTTTTTTACCAGTAACCAGCTGGTATATTTTACTGTAGTGGTACCTCCGAATTCTGTCCAGGAAAGAAAATACCAATACGTAGCGGTATTTACCGGTCTTCCGCCCAATTTTCCGTCCCAGGTAAAACGGTTGGTAGGAGTCCCTCGGAATACCTCAGCACCATACCGGTCAAATATTCTGAACTCCAGATGATCACTTCCCATCAGAGCAGAATAATCGATATCATCATTATGTCCGTCATAATTCGGCGTGATGGTATTGATCAGATTGATAATGACAAAAGTTCTGGTTACTTCCTCACATTTCTGAGAATCTCTTACATGGATCACATGATTTCCCCGCGGAACATTCTGAAAAACATTGGAGCTTTGCCATGTAACTCCATCCAGAGAATATTCATAAGGCGGCGTCCCTCCGCTGGCACCTACAGTTACTGTGGTATCGTTGATCTCAATAGAAATAATCGCAGGAACCGGATATTCCGTTACATTTACATTCTGTCTGTAGGTACATCCGTTGGACGTAAGATCTACCCAATAGCTTCCGGGGATAACATTGGAAATAGAGGGTGTTGTTGCTCCCGTGCTCCACAGATAACTGTCAAAGCCAGGACCTGCATCCAAAGTAGTCATGGTTTTGGGACAGATCACTTTATCAGCAAGAATATCTGATTTTTTAGGAGTTTTAATGGTAATTGTTATAGATGCTACCTGCGGACATTCTCCGGTCTTTTCAAACCGGATGTAAACGGTCTGTGTGCCTGCAAAATTAACGGGATTACTGATCGCAGCAAAGTCATTTTGTGCATCTGTAAGACTTCCGTGAAAACTTACCGTGACATTAGGATCTGCCGTAAACTGATTGATAAACTGCATGAGATCAACAGATTTTATACCATCAAGGTTGTCATCACAATAATCCATTATTAAAGAAGTTTTTATAAGCTGTATTTTGGCTCCGATACTGAAATTTAGGGGCTGAACTACTGCCGCACAGCCGTCGGGAGACTCTACTCTTATATAGATGGTGGTATTACCGGTGTAGCTCCAGTTATTAGGAAGTACATTATTATTTCCTGCGTTTGCATCAGTAATGCTGGCATAGTATCTTACACTTGTGAAATAGGCAGGATTATTCAGAACAATCGGGGTAATATTGGACAAAACCACCGTTACGGTTCCGTCGAGATTATCGTCACAGAAGTTCCCGTTATAACTGGGCAGTACAATAGCAAGGTTGAAAAGATTGAGCGTAATTTTCGCAATATTTTTACATCCGATATTATTTTTAACCACTGCATAAACGACCGTTCCGTTAGCAGCCTGATAGGCCGTTGGTGAACTGATAAGGGTCAGAGGGTTTTCCGTTTGGGCATCTGCTAATGACGGGTAATAGGTAACCGTCACAGCAGCATTGTTGGTAACATTGGCGGTGGTTAAATTAAATGTTCCCTGACCGTTAATATTGCATGCTGTTAAAGTAGTGTCAGTAGTCGTCAGGGTCTGGATGTTTACGGTTACTGTTATCGTTTCACAATCCGGAAATTCAGGATCATTTCCGCAGAATGTATAGGTGAACGTATCGGTTCCGGTTGTTCCCGGATTGGTTACGGTATAGGTAATAGTTCCTGTAACCGGATTAATAGCCGCCGTTCCCAGTGTAGGAGGTGCCGTAATCGCTATGGTAGATACTACAGGAGTTTGTGTTGAAACGGTAAATGCCGGGATAACGGATTTTGTGGTACAGACATCATAAATAGCCGTACTCAGCTTCATACAATTCAGTACCTTATAGGGCTCGGTAACCAGCGGTGCACAGCTCCCCATGGTAACAGAACAGGTATAGTTGCCGGATTGAGTAGGTGTGTAGGAAGGATTTGTAGCTCCGGTAATCTGGGCTCCGTTCCGGTACCATTGGTAGGTATCATATATAATCGGATCAACGGTAAGCACGATCCCGGGAACACAATCTCCTCCTGATTTTAAAATGACCGGTTGGGTAGGGAATCCGGCAAAGAATCCACCATATCCTACCGCATCACTTCCGGCACTGATTCCGGCCATGATGGCTTTATTGGAAACTATGGTGATGGTTCCTGTGGTATTGGGTATTCCGTACGTGACCCAGTTGGTGGTTCCTGTCATATTGAAGGGACCTGTGGATGCAGGCGGGGTCGCCCCATTTACAGTAAGAACAGCACCCTTTTCCGTAATGATATTCAGTTTTGTAGGAATATTAAGGATTCCGGATGGATTGTTATTGGAGTGTACAAAGTTTTCATCAATGAATCCCAACTCATTAATTTGTTTAGGCAAATAACAGTTAAGGGCAGGAATGAAATTGAAACCACCGGTCGCTGTTTCGTTACCTGTTGCAGAGTCTCCTGCTAAAATCTGATACACATATGCATTTTTAGACGTCCTTAGATATAAGTTGTAATGATTGCCTCCCTGCAGCTTATATTTTGTATCAGAAACCACATAATACTGCCCTGTGTTTAGCGTCGCGACAGGCGGGATTTCATCATTCACATAAATCTGGGTATTGTCCTGGGTTGCAATTACGATGGCTCCTTCCATATTAGCCCCTACATTTCCGTTTCCTTTTACCAGGGCGAATTCAGTTCCGAGTCTTTCTACCGGAACAGACTGATCCATTAAGATATCCGAACTGGAAGGAAAGTTGCCGGCGTATTGCCCGTTAAAGTTACCATTGGTGACATTCACTGCTTTATCAGCCGTAATTTTCGCTCCGATAATGCCATCGAGATTGGCAGTGTCGATTCCGTTACCGTCAATAATATAGGATTGTCCTTTATTTAATATAAAGGTTATGGTAGGATTGGTAGCTCCGGTTGTTCCATTGGAAAACTGAACCGTAGGTTTATATCCGGAAATGGTAACCGTGGTATTATCTTCTGTAGCCAGAACACTGGTCATAAAATTCAAAATGGAATTGCTTACCGTAATGGGGGCACTGGCCACAAAGAAGTTCTTTCCCGTAGACGGAATTCCCTTGGAAGTAATGATTTCAGCGTGATTGAAAACCGAAAATCTTAAGTTAGCATAAAATGGGAAATCCGCTTTTACATATAATCCCTTTGTCGTAGGCGTAAAAAGATCGGCCTGCTGAGTTGTAATAATATAGTCCCGCAGCACATCAAATTTCTGAGGGTTGTTTTTGCTGATATTTACGGTACCGATTAATGTATTATTGTTATAAATACTTACGGGAAACGGCGTCGTTCTGTTGGTCGATAAATATAATTTCTGATAAGGATTAGGATTTCCTGTTCTGTCTACCATAGGGGCAAACCAATGCTCTCTGTCCAACTGGGCATAGGTAAACATGAAAATACAAAATATAAATAAAAAAGATAGAATTTTCTTCATTCAGTATCAGCTTTTATCACAAATTTAATAATAAAAACCAGTACAATGCCGAAAAAATAATAAAAAAGCCATGATTATAAAACCATGGCTTTTAAGAATTTATTTTCCTAAGATTATTCTCTGTTTTTTACTAAGATCCATCCGGTGTATCTTATTGGAGTACTCTTGTTATTAGGCTCATTCCAGCTGATGTCGTACCAGTAGCTTCCGGTAGATACCTTTTTGCTTCCGTTTGTCGTACCGTTCCATTGGTAACCGTTGGTTTTATCAGCCTGATAAATCTTCGCACCATACCGGTCAAAAATTCCAATGACCAGATTCGGCTTGTGAGCTAGTGCTGAATAATCAATGTGGTCATTTACCCCATCGTTATTCGGAGTAATTACGTTGATCAGGTTCGGGATTGTTATTTCAATATCGATCGGTTCGCAATCATAAGCATCTTTTACATATACCATTCCGTTTCCTCTCGGTACATCATTAAAGATATTAGAATCCTGCCAGTTGATATTATCCATTGAATATTGATAAGGCGCTGTTCCTCCCACTGCATATACCGTTACGGTATTGTTGGTAATATCAATACTTGAAATTACCGGTTGCTCAGAAGCATATACTTTTACGGTTTGCAGTGTGGTGCATTCTCCGGTTTTCAATTTTACCCAATATGTTCCTACACCAGCATTATTGATTGCCTGTGTTGTCGCTCCCGTGCTCCATTCATAAGAAGCAAAGCCGGGACCTGCATCTAATGTGGTCTTATCTTCTATACAGATGATTTTATCCTGTAAAACATCAGAGTAAACGGGAGGAAGAACCACAAGAGTTACTTTTGCCACTCTGTAGCATCCGTTTGCATTGATCACTTTTACATAGGCCACTCCGTTGGGAGCAATATAAGCTGTAGGCGTTGTAATTTGATTAGTTCCGTTTACAGCATCTGTCGGAGAAGGGTAGTATTCTTTCGTTATTCCTGGTGCGGTCGTTACTCCGGCAGCAGTAAGATTGAATAGTGCCGTAGCCGGATTTGTTTCAATAAAGCATGATCTTAAAGTAGCATCATTTACCACCGGGCTTGCAGACACGGTCAAACTCAAAGTTACCTGTTCGCAATCTATAAATTCAGGTGCATTTCCGCAGAATTTATACACCATTGTATCCGGACCTACGTATCCTACCGTTGGAATATAGGTGATGACACCCGTTACAGGATCTACGTTGGCCGTCCCGTTGGCAGGTGGAGTAATGATGGTCACCGTTCCCGGTACGTAGGTTTGTGTGGAGTTGGTGAAGCTTGGAACAATAGATTGGTATCCTTCACACACCGTAAGGTTCTGAGCCGTCTCATTCAGACAGGTAAATACCTTATAAACCGGTGTTATGGCAGGAAGACAAGTTCCTACCGTGATTCTTACGGTATAGTTTCCTGCTACCGTCGGAGTGTAGGAATTATTGGTGGCTCCCGGAATAGCTACTCCGTTGTTGTACCACTGATAAGTATCAAAACTATCATCTACTTCCAGTACGATACCAGGGATGCAGGTACCGGTTTGTTTGGCAATAACGGGAATGGAAGAGAATCCTGCAAAATAACCGCCATAGCCTGCAGAGCTGTATCCTCCGTTTACCCCTGCCGTAACGGCTTTTGTAGAAGTAATTGTTACATTACCCGTGATTCCTGTAATCGCATATGTTACCCACTGTGCGTTTCCTGTAAGCGGAAACGGGCCCTGTGCCGGAGTAGGCGTTATCCCGTTCACGGTTACTGCAGCCCCTGCTTCTGTTAAGATATTAAGCTTTAAAGTAAGGGTACCAGTATAAGTAGGCATCTGCTGGATATTACCGATCTCATCAATTTTTCTTGGAAGGAAACAGTTTAAAGGCGGGATATAGTTGTAACCTCCTGTGTTGGTAGAAGTAGAGCCGATCAGCTGATATAGATAGACATTTTTAGTCGTTCGTACATAAACATTGTAATGCCCGCCACCCTGGTTGATATAGGCGCTGTTCAGAATTCTGTAATAATCTCCTTCGTTAAGGGTCGCAACAGGAATAGTCGCATCATTAAGAAAGATCTGAGTATTATTTTCCGTAGCGATAATAATCCCTCCCTCCATATCATAATGATTGGTCAGCGGAGATAAACTTCGAACCATGGCAAATTCATTTCCCAAACGGTCTAAAGGAACAGACTGATCTAAAATAAGATCTGATCCGGAAGTGGTATTTCCCGTGGCGTACATTCCATTTGAATTTCCGTTGGTCACCGAAATAGGCTTCGTAGCGACAATTTTTGCACCGATAAATCCGGCCTGATTGGCTACAGTATTACCTATTCCCGCAAGAATATAAGATTGTCCTTTATTTAAAGTAAAGGTCATCGAAAGTGGAGGAGTGGTATTATTAATGAACTGGATGTTCGGATCATAGCCGGAAACCGTTACCGAAGTATTGTCTTCTGTAGCCATAATGCCCGTTGTAAAATTCATTCCGCTACCGCCACTCAGGGTAGTGGTGACCGGAGTGGCCGCCGCATAAAACGAAGTGCCGATTCCTGCTTTTCCTTTAGAGGTAACAATTTCTCCGTGGACACTGTTGTAAATTCTTAAGGATGCAAAATAAGGTTTGTCACCCTTAGTGTAAACTCCCATATTGGTAGGAGTGGAGGCACTTGAAGAAGCAGCTGTTCTTATAAAGTTAGCAGGTAGTGTAAATACCTGAGGGGCCCCTTTACTTATATTAACAGTGCCGATGACGACATTGTTGCTGTAAATTTTGACCTCAAAAGGGGTTAAAGAATCGGTCGAGAAATAAAGACCATGGGCATAGGTTGTCCCTGACGTATCAAAATAGGGAGCAAACCAATGATCAGTATCTCTCTGGGCATAAAGTGTATTAATGGCCAATAGCATTAATACAAAACCTAGTAGAAATTTTCTCATAAGCGTGGAATTAGGATTTTGCAAAAATAAAAGAATAATCCGTATATACTGAAAATATTTTAAAAAAATAAAGGGTATACTCACAAAAAAACCACGATTTTGCAATCGTGGTTGTGTATTTCTATAATTAAAAATTAATTAATGTTTTTTACAAGGATCCAGCCGGTATATTTGATTGCTGTTTTATCCTTGTTAGGCTCATTCCAGTTGATGTGGAACCAATAAGTACCGGTTACTAGTTTTTTATCGAAATGTTTACCGTCCCATCTGTAGTTATTGAACTTATCCCCTTTGAACACTTTATTTCCATATCGGTCATAAACGGTGAAACTGAGGTTTTCTTTGTAGGATAATTCGCTGTAATCGATATAATCATTTTTATTATCTCCGTTTGGCGTAATCGCATTGATTAAATTTGGTACAGTAATCTCTACAGAAACCGGCGGGTTACAGTCGTAAGCATCTTTTACATAGAAGGTGTGCTGACCTCTTGAAAGTCCGGTAAATACATTGGAATCCTGCCAGTTTGCAGTTCCGTCAACAGCATATTTGTAAGGTGCCTTTCCTGAAGCCATAATTACGGTCGCCGTATTGTTGGAAATCTCGATTTCTTTAATTACCGGCTCAGGTGCTTTTCTTACTGTTACCAGCTGTTTTACGGTACATCCGTTGTCCTCAAGGACTACCCAGTATTCCCCTACCATCGCTGAAATGGTCTGCGTCGTCTCTCCGGTGCTCCACAGGTAAGATGCATATCCCGGACCTGCATCTAATGTTGTTCTTGCATCGATACAGATCATCTTATCAGCTAATACGGTAGATCTTTTTGGAGGAATAACCGTCAAGGTAATCTTAGCAATGGCATAACATCCCAGATCATTATAAACTCTTACGTATACTGTATTGTTGGATGAAATGAAATTTGTAGAATTTACAGTAATTTCATTGGTTCCGTTACTTGCGTCTGCAAAAGTCGGGTAGAATCTTTTCGTTACAGGCGTTGCGGTTGTTACGTTAGCCTGTGTTAAATCAAACTCAGCTTTTGTTTCATTATTTTCAATATAGCACTCACTTAAAGTTGCTTCATATACTACCGGTGCAGGTAAAAACGCCAGGGTAATTTTTGCTACCCCCGTACAACCTTCATTGGTTGTAACCCTTACATATACATCTCCTGCTGCGGAGTTGTAGTTGGTAGGGTTCATAATTTGGTTGGTATCTGCATTCAGATCTGCCAAAGTAGGGTAGAATTTCTTGACTACCGGATCAAGCAGTGTCACGGCTGCCGTCGTTAAATCAAAGAATCCTTTCCCGTTATACTGACATGCTTTAATTGTAACGTCTGTAAGGACAAATGGAACAACAGTTAAGGTTAGCGTTACTTTCTCACAATCGATAAATTCCGTACCGTTACCGCAGAACTGGTATACAATAACGTCCGTACCGGTATACCCAGGAGTCGGAACATAAGTGAATACCCCGGTAGTCGGGTTAATCGCTCCGATGGTTCCGTGAGCAGGAGGCGTTATAATTGTTAAAGTGCTTCCTACCGGTGTCTGCGTTGAGCTTGTAAAAGTAGGTGTAATTACTTTTGATGCACAGGCATTAATAGCCGCGTTGGTTTCTTTTAAACAAGAATATACTTTATAGATAGGTGTAGTTACCGGCGGGCAGGTTCCCATCGTTACCTTCACGGTATAATTTCCTGCCTGGGTAGGAGAAAAGGTATTGGCAGTCGCGCCTGCAATGGCTACGCCGTTTAAGAACCATTGATAGGTTTCATATCCGTCATCCAGTTCCAGAACAATCCCCGGAGCACATTCTCCTGTCTTTTTGGAAATCACAGGAATTGAAGAGAATCCGGCGAAGTATCCGCCATATCCTGCAGAGCTGAATCCTCCGTTGATACCAGCTGTTACCGCTTTTGTAGAGGTAATGGTAACATTCCCTGTAATACTCTCGATAGCATATGTTACCCAGTTGGTATTACCGGTAAGAGGATAGGGTCCCTGGGCAGGAGTAGTAGGCGTACCGTTCACTAGAACAGTTGCTCCTGTTTCTGTTAATATATTTAATTTTACGATCAGATCACTCGGCGTCGGATTAGGCGAAAGCGGCATCTGATTTATATTACCGATCTCATCAATCTTTCTTGGCAGGAAACAGTTTAACGGCGGAATATAGTTAAATCCGCACGTTGCATTACTTGATCCTACGGCTACCAGCTGATAGAGGTATACATTCTTTGAGGTAGAAATAAACATATTGGCGTGTGTGCCGGCTCCCGGTTGGGTAATATAGTTGCTTTCATTGATTCTGTACCACTGTCCAGTATTGATAGTGGCAGCAGCGGTGGTGGAACCGTTTAGGAATATTTCTGTATTATCCTGGGTGGCAATTACAATAGCACCTTCCATATTCTGATCAGGATCGGTAGATCTGGATTTTACAATAGCAAAAGTATTTCCAAGTCGTTCAACCGGTACAGACTGGTCCAAAACGGGATCAGAACCGCCGAGACCGATCAATCCGAAGTTCCCGTTACAGCTACCGTTAGTAAGTGTTATAGGTTTGTCCGATACTATTTTAGCGCCGATAAATCCAGCTAAATTAGCGGCATTCGAACCGGTACCTGCAAAGATAAAAGATTGTCCTTTATTTAATGTGAAGGTATAGGTATTTCCCGGTGTAGCAACACCTCCGAAAAAGGTAACTGACGCATTACTCCATGTTGCAGTAACGGTGGTGTTATTTTCAGTGGCCATAACCCCAGCCGTGAAATTATGAATGGAGCTGGTCGCCGTATTGGGAGCCGAAGCTACATAAAATTCTTTCCCTATACCCGCTTTGCCTTTACTGGTGATAATTTCGCCATGTACGCTGGTTGCAAGTCTTAAGCTGCAGTAAAACGGTTTGTCTGCTTTTAAGTACAGCCCTTTGTTAATGATCTTAAAACCTTCTGTAGTCGCGGTGGCCAATATCTGAGTATTGGGAACATCATAAATAGCCGGTGCCCCTTTGCTGATTGTTGCAGTACCAACAGGAAGATTGTTATTATAAACGGTTACCGTAAAAGGGGTTACCGAATCTGTCGACAGATAAATTTTGTTAGTATATCCGCCGGCAGAATCATAATACGGAGCAATCCAATGCTCTGTATCCCTCTGTGCAAAGAGAGTATTAATGGACAGAAAAACTAATACTAAACTAAGTAGAAATCTTTTCATAGGGTGGGAATTAGGATTTCTACAAAATTAAAATAATATTTGAAATATTGTTAATAAATTGTCAAGAAAGTTGAAAAATTATTCTCTATTTTTAATTAATAGCCATCCTGAATATGAAACTGGTAATTTTGTATCCGGTTCTGTCCATCTCAGTATATACCAGTAGGTTCCGGTTGCAAGAGGTCTTCCTCCGGACTTACCGTTCCATTGATAAGAATGGTCTGACGATTTATAAACCGGAGCACCGTATCGGTCCACCACCTCTATCGAAACATCTTGTTTTATTCTTAGATCCGAATAGTTTAGAACATCATTTTTTCCGTCTCCGTTAGGCGTTATGGCATTGATAAGATTCAGAACTAAAAATTCTTTCGTTACCGGCTGACAGCCATCGGCTCCAAGTACAAAAACCCTGTGGATTCCTCTTGATAAATCTTTGAATACATTAGAAGCCTGAAAGTCGATTCCGTTTAATGAATACTGATAGGGAGAAGTTCCGCCTGTTACATTTACCGTTGCTGTGGTTCCTGTAATATTAATGCTTGTAATGGCAGGAGCCTGTGCAGTCGTTATGTTGACATATTGCCGGTAAACACAGCCATTAAAACCAAGATCAACATAATAATTTCCTGCCCCTGCAAGAATGGTTTGCGTAGTTGCTCCCGTGCTCCACTGGTAAGATGTAAAGCCTGTTCCTGCATCTAAGATTACGTTGTCAGTCGAACAGACAATCTTGTCTGTAAGAGTGCCTGATCGCTTAGGTGTTTTTAACGCTAAATTAATAGTTCCTGTATTAGGACATTCTGTTCCGCTTATCAATCTTACATAAAAAGTCTTCGGAGCGGTCAGTGTCTGGTTCGGGGAAATGGTGTTTGTCCCGTTCTGAGCATCTGCTAAAGTAGCATGAAATGTTACCGTAATCGCGGGGTTGGTTGTGAATAGGTTTTTATAATCACTAAGAATAATGTTTTCAGAACCGTTAAGATCATTATCACAAACTTCTGCATGTACAGTATTTGTGATCAAAGCGATTTTGTTTCCTATTGTAAAATTAATCTGACCTGACACAGCCGGACAGCTTCCAGATAAAACATCTGCTCTCACATACACAGTCGTGTTTGCTGTATAAGTCCAGTTGGCAGGTAATGTATTGTTGTTTCCGGCATTCGCATCCGTTTGACTCAAATAATATCTGACGGTAAAATTGGCTGAATTCGTAACTATCTGAGGGGTAATGCCCGAGAAGTTCACGTTAATAATTCCATCCAGATTCTCATCACATAGATTAGCATTGTAATTACTGGTATTAATATTGGGAGATAGTGTCGTTGTTAATGTAATCAGTGCAATTTTAGAACAGCCTGATGCAGAAATAACATTAGCATAAATAATCCCCGCAGGTCCGGAGTAGGCAGCAGGCGTTGTAATCTGTCCTGTTAAATTAGCGTTCGTAAAATAAGTAACCGTGGTCCCCGGGTCCGAAGAAACATTTACGGACGTAAGATTATACGTTCCGATTCCACCTGCTCCTGCACAAGAGGATAATGAGCCATTGATTACATTGGGTGAAGGATTTACGGTTAACGCAATCTGTGCTGTTTCTGAACATCCCGATGCCGATGTGACATGAGCGTAAATAATCCCTGCAGGACCGGAATAAGCCGAAGGATTGGTAATCTGTCCTGTTAAATTAGCATTGGTAAAATAGGTAATCGTAATTCCGGGATCTGTAGAAAGACTTACCGAAGTCAGATTATAAGTTCCGTTTCCGTTTGTCCCTGCGCAGGATGATAACGAGCCATTGGTAACATTCGGTGATGGATTTACAGTCAAAGAAATCTGTGCCGTTCTTGAACATCCTGATGCTGAAGTTACGTTAACATAAATGATTCCGGAAGGTCCGGAGTAGGTCGCAGGATTGGTAATCTGCCCTGTTAAGTTTGGATTGGTGAAATAGGTAATTGTTACTCCGGGATCAGTTGAAATATTTACTGATGTAAGATCAAAAGTTGCGCTACCACCTGTTCCCGTACAAGATGTCAGGGAACTGTTGTTAACATTCGGTAATGGATTTACGGTCAATGCAATCTGGGCTGTTTTGGAGCATCCGTACTGAGAGGTCACACGCGCATAAACAGTTCCTGAAGCCCCGGAATAGGTTGCAGGATTTACAATTTGCCCTGTTAAATTGGCATTGGTGAAATATTGAACGGTTGTTCCGGAATCAGGAGAAAGACTTACGGAAGTGAGATCAAAAGTTCCGTTTCCGCTTGTTCCTGCACAGGATGTTAAAGAGGCATTATTTACCTGTAAAACATTAGTATTAATGATCACTTTAAAATATTCGAAAGCGAAAGGGCTTCCATTCCCCTGGATATAATAAACAAAAGTATCGGTGGTATTCGCAGCAGTACCGGCATTCGGGGTGTAGGTGATTAGTCCGGTAGCCGGGTTTACAGTAGCCGTTCCTGAAATGGGTGGTGAAATAATACTTGTAAGTGACAGAACAATCGTTTGTGCCGAACTTGTGAAAACCGGAGAAATTACTTTTGTATTACAGGATCCGATGGTATATGTTGTCGTTGAGATAGGCGGGCACAATGTATAAAGGTATTCTGCTGTAAGTCTTGTCTCGCAATTGTTTTTAGTGATTGAACAGGTATAGCTTCCCGCTCCGTAGAGTTCCGGATTTATCGTATTGGATGTAGCGCCCGGAACGGCAATTCCATTAACATACCATTGGTAAGCATCATACCCGGCATCTACCTGAAGTAAAATCCCGGTATAGCAGTCTCCGGTTTTTGTGATGGCAGGTACTGAAGAGAATCCGGCGAAATATCCCCCGTATCCCACAGCACCACTCCCGGCAGCAATTCCTGCGGTTAAAGATTTGGTAGAGTTCACCGTAATATTCCCGATAACATTCTGAATGGAATAGCTTACCCAATTCGGGTTTCCTGTGACAGGGTAAGGTCCGTTGGCTGTAGCAATAGGATTTCCGTTTAGAGTGACTGCTGCTCCGCTTTGGGTAATAATGTTTAATCTGGTCGCAAACGTCTGACCCCCGATCCTGTTAATGAAACCGATCTCATCAATTTTATTGGGCATGAAACAACTCAAAGGAGGGATGAAATTCATTCCGCCCGAAGCATATTCATTTCCGTTAGTGGCTCCTGATAATAACTGGTACACATAAATATTTTTAGAAGCAGAAATATTCATATTATAATGACCATTTCCCTGGTTAAGATACCGGTTGGAAGGAACTAAATAGTACTGACCTGCGTTCAGGTTAGTCGTAGCTCCGGTTCCGTTAAAGGTAATCTGTGTATTGTTTTCCGTAGCAATAATAAGGGCCGTTTCCATTTGGGAAGTAACGGTTCCGTTACCTTTCACCACAACGAAGTCTTTTCCTAACCTGTCTACCGGTACGGCCTGATCCATCAGGATATCATTGTTGGTGAGATTTACACTCGTATAAGCACCATTGAAGTTTCCATTGGTAACGGTAACAGGTTTTGTTGCTGTGATTTTGGCACCTACCAGGCCCGTTCTGTTGATGTTTGACCATGAACTGATTACATCTAAAAGATAAGATTTCCCCTTATTTAACGTAAAAGTTCTGGTAGGGGCTGAAATTCCGTCCGAGAAAGTAATATTGGGATTATATCCGGAAATAACCACAGTGGTATTGTCTTCAGTAGCCGTTACCCCTATGGTAGAGCTCAGGTGATTCTCAGAGCCTGAAATAGGTGCTACCCCTGCAAAAAATGTTGTCCCTAATCCTGCCTTACCTTTGGAGGTAAGAATTTCAGCATGATTCGGAACAGAAAATCTGTAGTTGGCAAAGAATTTTTTCGGTCCTTTTACATTCAGTCCCATATTATTTTGGGTGAACAGCTGAGATTGGGTAGCGGTGACCATAAACTGGTTCGGAATGATAACCTGAGCAGGACTTCCTTTGCTTACGTTCACCGTTGTATAAAGGGTGTTATTATTAAAGATCTGTACAGAGAAAGGAGCGGTTTCATCGGTTGACAGGTATAAATACCCTTCAAACCCGTTAATTCCGGCTTTGGCAGCCATAGGTGCAAACCAGTGTTCCGTATCCAGTTGTGCTTTAAAAAACAGACCAATAAATAAACAAATCGTCAGTAGAATTTTTTTCATGAATTTTAATAAGGGGCGCAAATGTAATCATTAATAATCATATTATTATACAAAAAAATCATTGAAAACATTTTTAGAGTTATTTTATTGTAAAGTTAAAATTCATTTCATACACCGTTAATATTACAGGTGATATTCTGCCATTATAGACGGAAAATATTCGGGGAGTCTGTTTAAATTTACAAGCTAAATATTCTCATTTTGAAACTGCTGGAGGTTTTTGCATCAGACAAGAATAGGAAATGAAAATCTGACTTGATGAGAATAAAAAATCAATACGGTACAGATAAAAAAATCCCGGTGATAAAATTCACCGGGATTAAATATTTTAACCTGGAAAGATTAAGCTAAGCTTACTCTTATGAATCCAGTTACTTTAAGGTCTGCATTTACAGATTTTACATAGTCAGCAACAGACATGCTGTTATCTTTAATGAAATCCTGGTGTACCAAAGTATTGTCTTTATAGAATCTCTGCATTTTACCTTTAAGGATATTGTCGATGATGTTGGCAGGCTTACCTTCTTCAGTAAGTTTATGTCTTTCAATCTCCAATTCTTTATCGATCGTTTCCTGAGAAACAGCCGTCTCATCAAGAGCAATAGGGTTCATAGCAGCAGCCTGCATAGAAACAGCTTTGGCAGCTTCATCAGATCCTTCTACTTTAGCAGAAAGAGCAGTGATCGCAGCGATCTTGTTTCCGGCGTGGATGTAAGCTCCCAGGTAAGGTCCTGTAATTCTTTCGAATACTCCGATCTCGATTTTTTCACCGATAACACCTGTTTGCTCGATTAATTTTTCAGCAACAGTAAGTCCGTGGAAATCTGTAGCCAAAAGCTCTTCTTTAGTGGCAGCGAAAATTGCCATTTCAGCCAATTCGTAAGCAAGCTCGATAAAAGCTTCGTTTTTAGCAACAAAGTCAGTTTCACAGTTTAAAGAAATAATAACCCCTAAAGTGTTATCTTCATTTACTCTTGCGATTACCGCACCTTCACTTGATTCTCTGTCAGCTCTGTTAGCAGCAACTTTCTGTCCTTTTTTTCTAAGGATGTCTACCGCTTTCTCGAAATCTCCTTCAGCTTCAACTAAAGCTTTTTTGCAGTCCATCATACCTGCACCTGTTTGGTTTCTTAATTTTGCTACGTCTGCAGCAGCTGGTGTATAAGACATAATATCTATTATTTTTTTATTGTAAGTATTCGTATTAATTTTTAGCTTAATTTTAAAGCTGTGCAAAGATAATGATTTTAATGATAAACTAAAAAATGACTTTTTGCGTTATGTATATATTTAATAAAATTTAAATGTTTAACGAATGAAAAAAATATTTCTCCTCATATTCCTATGTATTTTTACGCTGGGCTTTTCTCAGAAAAAGAAAAAGGCTAAAGTAAAAGCGGTTGTAGAGAAAGAAACGGTGATCATCTATACTGAAGAAGAAGCAGAAAATTCTAAGGAACTGCGGGTAATCGCCGGGTTTCTGAAGCAAAATCCCGGGCATGCCAAAACTGAATATTTTAAGAAAAAACTCATGCTGGTAATGCTGGCAGATACGTCTTCAGACGTAAAACTGGCCACTACAGCATCGATGGGTACTATTAAAACAGAAAATACCGTAAAAGGAAGCAGCCTGAAGATTAATAATAAGAATCTTGCTTCGAATGCTGCTCTGGCTTCGTTAAAGGCCGAGAGAGCGGTACACTATGCATCTGTCACAAGCGCTGCTAAAACTGCGGGAGTGAGTAAAAAAGCTGAACCTTCTGATGAATCTAAAAGAACGGCTGCCATGCTTACCCACATTTTTAATAATGATATTAATAAAAATGAAGCTTACATCAATATCCGGAATAAATCCAAGTGTCCGCTTAACGTAAAAATAAATGGCAGAAAATCTTACACTCTGCTTATCCCGGCGAAAAGTCAGAATTTTATTCTGATCGATAAAGGAGATTATACCTTAAGTACAATGGTTTGTGACGCGGCCTATTCTTCACTGAAGAAGATCGATAAAGATATTGAGATCGCACTGAATGTAGCGGAATAGGAGGTAGATGTAGATATCACCGAAAATAAAAAGCGGCTGAGAAGAAATTCTCAGCCGCTTTTCTGTTTTTATCCTTTAAATTGCCCCATGGCAATAAATTTATCCTGTCTTTGGGTTTCAAGTTCTTTCCCTGTAAATTTAGAGAAAGCTTTAATATTCTGTAGGATGGAAGCTTTCAGATTCAGGTAGGTCGTTTCCGGATCATAATGTGCTCCTCCAAGCGGTTCTTCGATAATTCCATCGATGAATTTTTCTCTTAAAGCATCTTTTGGAGTAAGGTTCAGTGCATTGGCGGCATCCTCTTTGTGATCCCAGTTTCTCCATAGAATAGATGAGCAGCTTTCAGGGGCAATTACCGTATACCAAGTATTTTCCAACATATATACTTTATTGCCAACCCCGATTCCCAATGCGCCGCCACTTGCTCCTTCACCGATAATATATGTGAAGATAGGCGTTTTAAGCATCGTCATTTCGAAAATGTTTCTTGCAATGGCCTCACCTTGTCCTCTCTCTTCAGCTTCAAGACCAGGATAGGCTCCCGGTGTGTCTACTAAAGTAATTACCGGAATTCTGAATTTTTCAGCAAGCTTCATCAGTCTTAAAGCTTTTCTGTATCCTTCAGGGTTCGGCATTCCGAATCTTCTGTGCTGTCTCTCCTTAGTTGTTCTGCCTTTCTGAGTTCCTATAATCATTACTTTCTGACCATCCAATGTCGCTAAACCGCCGATCATGGCAGGGTCGTCTGCGAAATTTCTGTCTCCGTGAAGTTCCAGGAAACTTCCCTTGTCTACCATCCCGTTAATATAATCTAATGTATAAGGACGGTCCGGGTGACGGGATAGTTGTACTCTCTGCCAGGGAGTAAGGTTGCCATAGATCTCTTTTTTCTTTTCGATGATCTTGTCCTCAATCTGGCTGCATGCTAATTTTACATCAACACCACTTTCTTCTCCTACTAAAGAACATGTTTGGTATTGATCCATCAATTCTTGTATAGGAAGTTCGAAACTTAAATATTCCATTTTCTTGAAGTAAATTAAATCTTTCAAATGTATGAAAAATTATGAAAAACTACTTAAAATTATTAATAGCATTGTTTATTCTGGCGATACTTTCTTCTTTTCCAATGAGTTCCAGTATATCCGGGACATCCGGGCCCTTCAGTTCTCCTACTAAAGCCAGACGCAATGGCATCATTACTTTTCCCATCCCCAGGCCTTTTTCCTCGGCCAATGCGTGCATGGTCTGTTTTAAAGCTTCAGCTTTAAAATCTGCAGTTTCCAATTTTAAGGCAAGATCTGCTAAAACAGCAGAAGTTTCATCATTCCAGGCCTTTTTTGAGGCTTTTTCCTCATAAGAAACTGGTGCTTCAAAGAAAAATTTTCCGTTTTCATAGATGTCTTTTGGAAAAGTGGCCCGCTCTTTCATCAGGTGAATAATTTTCAGCAATTTTTCGTCCTCGATGGTTAAATTTAACCCTGAAGTTTTTAGAATCTCAAGCAGTTCTTCATCAGATTTCAGCTGAATATACTGGTGATTGAACCATTCTGCCTTTTCTTTACTGAATCTTGCTCCTGCCTTATGAACTTTATAAAGATCAAATTCCTTAATCATTTCTTCCAACGGCAAAATTTCTTTATCATCCGCAGGAGACCATCCCAATAACGCCACCATATTAATGAATGCTTCAGGCAGGTAGCCACTTTCTCTGTATCCTATGGAAGTATGTCCGGTCGCAGAATCTGTAAAATTCAGCGGGAATACCGGAAACCCGAACTTATCACCGTCTCTTTTGCTTAATTTTCCTTTCCCTTCAGGTTTTAGAATCAGGGAAAGATGGGCAAACTGAGGAGCTTCCCAACCCATGGCTTCATATAATAAAGTGTGTAAACCTAAAGAAGGCAGCCACTCTTCGCCACGAATTACGTGAGTGATTTCCATTTCGTGGTCATCGATGATATTGGCAAAGTGGTATGTCGGCATGCCGTCATTCTTTACCAAAACCTTATCATCTAAAGTGTTGGTGTTTACAGAAGAATTTCCGCGAATGATATCTTCAAGATTAAGGGTTCTGTCAACAGGCATTTTAAACCTTACCACATAAGGCGTCTTTTTATCCAGTAACTGCTGAACTTCTTCTTCAGAAAGCGATATGCTGTTTCTGAGTATGTTTCTTGTTTTGTTGTCATAAGAGAAAACATCTCCTTTTGCTTCGTATTCAGCACGGATAGCATCCAGTTCTTCAGCGGTATCAAAAGCGATATAAGCATAATCGGTCTTTAAGATCTCTGCGGTATATCTATCGTAAATATCTCTTCTTTCAGATTGTCTGTAGGGAGCGAATTTTCCTCCTTTTTTAGGGCTTTCATCAGCAATGATTCCGCACCATTCCAGGGCTTCTTCGATGTAGTCTTCAGCGCCTTCCACATACCTTGCCGTGTCTGTATCCTCAATTCTCAACACAAATTCACCACCCTGGTTTTTAGCAAAAAGATAATCATATAATGCTGTTCTTACGCCTCCCAAATGCAAAGGTCCGGTAGGACTTGGAGCAAAACGTACTCTTACTTTCCCCATATCAATTTAAAATTTTGATGCAAATTTAGGTAAAGGAAATGAATTGTTGTATAATAAAAAGGCTATTCTACTCATAGAACAGCCATATGATTACAAATATCGAAATATCGATCTCATAATAAATATTAGTTATTTCACTTACTGTAATCTCATGCCTTTCGTATTGTTCCCTTCAAGAATGAAAGTAGCATAATACTTGTGTGTTGATGAATTCAGTGAATTTGTCTTTTTTAATCGGAGAATGGCATTACGGAAAATGTTTATACTTGAATTTAAAAACAATTCCTATTCACAGATATTTTAACGGAACAGATCACTACTATACCAACCCAGGGATATAAAGTCCGGCTATGTAGATGAAGGAATCAAATTCAACGCTTTTGCTATGCAACAGCCTAACACCGTATCTATTTACAGATATTGAAACAGGAAAAATCACTAGTACACAAATCAAGTCTCAAACCCAGACGATATATATGAATGAATTGAGTTTTATGGTTATTAAATATATATGTATATGATTAATGAAAAATGATGAAATCGCATGATTCCACAATTTTTTTTTATTGTATAGTTATTTTTTATGAATACTTAATATTATATTTTTTGGTTTTCTGATTCTAATATTTACATTTGCAGAATTAATGATCAATCATAGTAAGTTAAAAACAGGAGAATGATTCTGGGAAAATATGACGTATTGGTAGATGAATTCAAGACCCATAAAAAGATTTGAATCAACAAGGATTCATATCGGAATTCATTGTAAGGAAGATAATAGGGCAGGAATGAAGATCATTGTGAAAAGCAGTAAAAAATAATATATATAACTAAGGATGCCTCTTTACATTAATAAGCCGAAATTTTTATTAATTCTGCTTATGACTTTTACGATAATTTCCTGTTCTCAGCAGGAAGAAAGCTTATATGCTGAAAATGTTCCGACTACACCGGATAATAAAACAGAATATGGTGAAACCACAGATTATCTTACTGATATCGGAACCCTCAATATAAACATGATTGCCAATGGAAATCATCCGGGTAAAAATGACCCGGGCTTTATAAAAAATATCAGTACTCCTGATTTTGCTTACTGCCATCCGGACGTCCAGTACTTTCCCAATGGTTTTAACGGGTATAAATACTGGATGGTTTTTACGCCTTACTTTGGTACAGTAGGAAATATTCAGATCTCCAAAAGATATGAAAACCCTACCGTGGTCGTGTCCAATGACGGGATCCACTGGAGTGGTCCTAACGGCGTGGCCAGTCCTCTGCAGAGAACGCCTTCCGTAAATGAAAGCTTCTCCGAAAAAAAAGAAGAACCTAAGCAGGGCTTTTGGTCAGATGTCGACTGGACGTACGAAAACGGAAAATTCTCCCTTTATTATAGAGCAAGTTTTATAAAGGCTGTCGCTCTGAAAAGCAGGGGAGCCAAAAGCCAGAATAATATGAAGAAGCTGGCAAAAAATGCTCAGAGAACAATTGTACGGCAAACTTCTGCAGACGGAATCAACTGGACTCCTCTGGAAGCTGTTTATACAAGTGATGCTCCGTATTCTCCAAAGAATAATCATATCATTTCGCCGAGTATTGTCTATAATGGCCTGGGATATATAAGCTATGAGGTAGAAAATAATATCAGCCCGAATTTCCCCGGAAATGATCCTTCTTATATCATTCGGAGAACATCCGGTAACGGCTTGGATTTTTCGAAATTTAAAGAAAGCAAGGTTGTTAATTTTATCAACAAACCCTGGACAAAGGTGAGTTCCGAGTACGCACCATGGCATATTCAGGCTACCTACGTAGACGGCTATTACTTCTTGTGTATTGCTGCGGGGGAAGTCAAAAAATCTACGGCTGAAAGTCTTTATATTGCTTTTTCAAAAGACGGACTTAACTTTAAAGTGCTTCCCAAGCCTCTGGTAGAAAAAAATACCTACCGATCCTGTATTTTCCCAATGAGTACAAATAGTGAAAATATTAATTTCGGAGCTGTTATTGCATATAAAACAGGTATCTTTAAGTATCGGGAATTTCAGCTGAATAAAGCAAAGCTGGATGGGTGCCTGTCTAAATAATATCTATGAATATTGAGAAAAAAGATATTTCTGTATCTGTTATCATCCCTGTTTATAATGCGGGAAAGTTCTTAGCAGAAACTATTGAGAGTGTTTTAAATCAGAGCTTTAAAAATTTTGAACTCATTTTAATAAATGATGGCAGTACCGATGATTCTGCTGCCATCTGTACAGAATATTTAAGAAAAGATGCCAGGATAAAATATGTTGATCAAGTCAATTCGGGGGTTTCCGTAGCCAGGAATCTGGGGCTTTCTTACGCAACTGGCGAATATGTCTTCTTTCTGGATTCTGATGATACCATAGATCGCGGGTTTTTAGCAACATCTTATGATGCTGCTAAAGAACAGAATAGCGATATTACCATTATAGGAGAAGAGTTTTGCAAAAGATTACCCCGCGTTCCTGCATTGCCTACCTGTGCCCAGTTTTTGCGTCTGGAATTTCTGAATACATATCGGGATATAAAATTCCCCCAAAATATCCAGCCTTGTGAAGACGGTTTATTCTCACACCAGTTGATTGCACTGACTAAAAATATCGGGACAAATCCTGAAGGTATTTATCATTACAGGCATCATGAGAACCAAAATCACCTAAAAATTAATGAAAATTCAGATCAGGTTCTTCAGCAGATTCCGATTTGGTTAGAAATATTAGATAATTTTTATGAAAGGTATGATCTTTTTAAAACAAAAGCTCTTCATTTAGCCTTATTTATGGAACACGAACCATTTGAGCTCAGATACCTTGGAATGCCCTTAACTAACAAGCAGAAAACTTCATTACATCACCTGATAAAAAATTATATGCTGAGAATTTTGCCTTATCTTTCAGCGGAAGAAAAAGAATTGCTCAGTGAGCCTTTCCTTTATTTTATCAATTCTGATGGTGCTTCTGATTTCGACAGGTTTTATATCAGGTATACCAAAAAACGGTCAGACAGGAAGAAATTGTATTTATTTTTTATAAAATTCATTCCGTTGAGAAAAATAAGAAAAGGCCTGAGGAAGAAAGTCAGTGAAAGATTTTAAGAAATGAAGATTTTATTAATACAGCATTCCGGGTTTATCAACGGTTCAGGAGGGACTGAAAAAATAGCATGTCTTTTAGCTAATCATTTTGCTGCCCTGGGACATGATGTAGAAATTGCCACGAATCAAAATATTTCCGGAGGAGCAGTGTTTCCACTGACAGAAGGAATTAAACTGACCAATATTTTTAGTTCTGATATTGTTCAGGAAAATTTAAAGGTACTTCACAACTATACTGGTAAAAATCCTTTCCAATGGGTCGGTTTCAAGATCAAAAAGAAGCGGGCAAAATTTTCTAATAAAAATCTTCTTAAGAAAATGAACGGACTTGACGGTCTGTACGAATTCAACCTTAAAAAAAGAGCTGAGGCCTGGAAAAAATATATTGATACCGTAAATCCTGATCTTATCATTACCATGTCTATCGGCTCTCTGCTGGAGATCACTTATCAGAATCAATATACGATCCCCATTATTAATTCTGTAAACGGCAGACCGGACTATGATTATTCGGATATTCTCTGGTACAGAAGCGAAATAGAGATGTCTCTTCTGAAAGAATCTTATAAGCATCTTTCTGCTGTTCAGATCCTGTTTGACAGCTATAACGATTTCTTACCGAAAACTTTTACCGGAAAATCGGTTACCATTTCGAATCCTGTTCCTCAATTTGAAAATGATGAAATCGTTGATCTTACAATTATAAAAGACAAGTACAAGATTTTGCATATCGGTACTTTGGCTACAGATTGTAAACAGCAGCATGTTGCTATTGATACATTTGCTGAGGTTGTTAACGAATTTCCAAACTGGGAACTGTATTTTTGGGGTGTTGGAAATGATTTTGATCTTTTGAATAAAAAAATTAAGAATTACCAATTAGAAGATAAAATTTTCCTCAATGGTTTTACAGATCATCCTGTTTCAAAATTAAAAGAAGCGGATCTTTTTATTTTTCCAAGCAAATATGAAGGCTTCGGATTGGCTCTGGCTGAAGCGATGTCTGTAGGGCTTCCGGGCTTGGGGTTTGCGACATGCTCCGGAGTTAATGAACTAATAAAACATAATATAACCGGTTTTCTTGCTCAGGATACCGAGGAATTGGTGCTTTTTCTGAAAAGACTGATGTCTGACCCTGATCTGCGTGCGGAATTCGGTAAAAATGCTCATCTTGAGATGAAAAAGTTTACTCCCGAAGAAATGCTTGAGAAATGGAGCTTACTAATAGAAGAGTTTATTTCTTAGTGTATGTCTAATTAATAAAAAAGGGGATATTTTTAAAAATGCCCCCTTTTCTTAGATTTATATTTATACTTAATTTTCAAACGCATTGAAAACTATATTCTCTCTAATCCATGTATTATCTATTTGAGTAATATTAGGATTGAGTTCAAAAATATGATCTTTCATTTGGCTATTATAATATTTATATACAGGTTGTGCTCCAGCTACAGACTGATTAGGAACATAGAAAATGATTCCTTCATTTCTTACATTGGCATCAGAGAATTGTAAATAAGGATCTGTATAATATACATGATCATTTAAACTCGGTATAAAATATTTATATACAGCTACAGTATTTGGAGCAGGATAGTTATAGCCATAAAAAGCCACTTTTTCTTTAACCCAGCTATTATCATACGAAGTGACATTTATTTGAGGATCATAGATATGATCGTTCATGCCAGCACTGAAATATCTGTAAATCGGAACTTTATCAAGAGAAATTTGCGTAGAATTATTTTGTAAATATTGAGTTATGTAATTTTGTACTTGTGCTCTTTTATTAACATCACTAATAAATTCATACAAAGGAATCAATCCTGTATCTCCAAAATCAATTAGTGTTGCGTTTTGAAGTGTACAAGTGCTTTGCCATTGATTAATGTTAAGTTTAACGGGTGTCGTATTATCAAGAACAATTTCTCCAATTAAAGCTTGGGTTCCATCTCCTCCAAGAGATCTGTAGTTTACTTTTTGATTATAGTTATATTTTGCTTCACTGGAATTGTAAGAATAATCAATATTTGCAGACCATAATTTGGATAATGCATTTGCTGCAAATCCTGCTGCCAAAGCTTCCGTTTTCTTATCACTACGGGTTTGTGTTTGATATGAAATCGAAAATTTAGCACCCAATACGGCACTAGTTACTACATGTGTTCCATAATAATTTACTAATACTTCAGGAGATAATGTATTCACATCATCAATGAAATTTTGAGATAGATAATTATTTCGTAGATTTTCGTTACTAGTGACAAGTTTAAGTCTTTTTTGGATAATGTATTTAGTTGCATTTGCAAGAGACATGCTTCCTTTATAAGCTTCAGTACTACCAAAAGAACTCTTGACTTCAGCAGTGAATAATTTAAATAAGTTTGCCGAAAATCCGGCCTTAAGAGTTAATTCATTTGAATACTCAACAGAATTGGTACCAAATGTATACTCAAAGTTTTCTTCAGTACCTACCTTAATATCCATGTGTCCAGGATCTAAGCTATTAAATTTATCAGTATCAATAACTTGTAGTCTGGTAGACTCGATATTTGCATACCTTCCTGTAGCATCATATCCAAACCCTAAAGCATTGAAGTTATTAGACAATACAGCTTTAGCTACTGATCTGTTTATATCTTCTTTAACTGGAAATATTTCATCTCCGCCTAAAGAAGATACTTCACTTGAGCAACTTACAAGAGTGATACTCAGAAAAAGTGAGCAAATAATTTTTTTTCCCATACAATATAAATTTAATAATTTTTAGTCGTGCAAAATTATGAAATTATTTTATTTTAATTCTTTAAATAGAGAAGTATATGTTAACAGAATATTAAAAATATAAGTATTGATGGTTGTTTTGATTAGATTAAATAAAAGATTTTTCCCATTTTTGGGAAACATTAATTCATTATGTAAAATATTATTTCAACAATTCAAAAATTTCTTCCTTTTGTGCCTCTATAGAAAAAGGATAGATGGCTTTTTCAGAATTATGATGTAAAGTATTCCAGGTAGATTCTTTTGTGCAGATTTCAATGATATGATCAGCAAATTTCTGATAATCTTCGTTTCCTGAAATCAATGCAGTGATTCCATTTTCCAGAAACATGCCTTCGGCACCGATCTCGGTAGTTAATACAGGCAGCGTGTATTCCAAAGCCTGACCGATTTTACCTTTTACTCCGGCCCCAAATCTTAAGGGGGAAACAGAGGCGAAACATTTTTCGTAATAAGGGATGATATTCTCTACAAAACCTGCAATTTCAAACTTGTCAGAATTCATTTTTTTGATGGTTTCCGGAGCTTCCGAACCAATGATAGTGATTTTTAATTCCGGTAAAACCTTCCACACCAAAGGCATAATATGATGATACAGGATTTCAACAGCATCTACGTTCGGATCATGGAGAAAAGTTCCGATAAAGAAAATCCCGTTCCTCTTTTCGAACGGTGGCATGTCTTCCGGTTTTACTTTTAAGTTATGAACATTGCTCACGGTAAAAAGTTTCGAACGGTCGACAAAAGCAGTCATAAACTCTTTTTCTTTATCGCTGATTACAGCTATTTTATCTGCCTGCTTACAAAGTTCGGTTTCGATGTGCTTATAATGAACAAGTTCCTGTGCTCTGTTTTTATCATATTTTATTTCGAGTCCTCTTTCCATCCTTAGATAATGGATGTCTACCATATCATAAACAATCTTTGCCTGGGGAGCTTTTTCTCTGAAAAATCCCAGGTAATACTCGAAAAGTTCGGGTCTGTGGCACCATACAAAATCAAGTTTAGGAAGAAGGTTGTTGATGAACTGTTTTTTTCCTTTCATAATGCCGTACTCACCTATAAAAGGTGTATACACCATCACATTATGATCGTTCAGGTTTTGGATGTATTTTTTGGATTCAAGCTTGGGGATGGCCTTTCTCCAGTCCATCAGATATACATTATAGTGTTTTGCCAGAAATTTTGCTATTTCTGTAATTCTGTTAGATGCCGAATCCTTATCAAAAGTCGGAATCTGGCTGTCCACGATTAGTATATTTTTTTTATCAGGATCGGGAGTAACGGTTTTTACAGATAAGGGATAATGCCTTTTTAAGTATATATAATTTTTTATTTTTCTTTTAATACCCATGTCTTATAATTTGAATATTTTCTTTGTAAAATGGCTAACGTGGTATTGATCCAGAATCTCCTGGGAAATTTCGATATAATCAAGTTCCAGAAATTTTTTAATTTCGTCCGGATTTAAATGATAACTGTCGATGATCAATATGTTATTCGGATGATAAAATTCATAGTCTTTCACTGATGCGTTGGTCGTGATCAGTTTTTTTCGGTATCCCAAACTTTCAAAAGTCCTGAAAGACAACCCTTGCTGATCTTCCCTCTGAATATCAATCATCGCTCTGGACTGGGATATCAGTTTTTTTGTTTCTTCAAGTGAGAGATATCGGGTGGTTGAAATCAAATGAGGATACTCTAATTTTTCAAACCAAAATAATACAAAATGAATTTTTAACCCCGCTTCAGTCAGGATTTTTGAAACAGCATCTATTTCATTAATTCTGGAATCATAAGATGAGACGTTAAAAATATCATACTGTATCTCTTCCGGTTCCAGCACTTCATCATAAATGAAATTGGAAGTTTCCTTAAAATTGTATTTTTTAATATCCTCTTTTTCGTAAGAATAGATTTCATCAAAAACGGGTGCAATTTCAAGTTGTCTGGGAAATTTTTGACAGCTGTCATATAAATACGCAGTAAAAATCTCTGTATTTGCTTTTAATTTTTTCAGTAATGAATCTTCAAGCAGATCAGGTCTGATGACAAAAATTATATCCTGCTTTTCTTTGATCTGATGAAGAATCTGCTGAGTGAAATATTTTTTTTTAATATTACTTCCAAATACCTTAGTGATACCGTTCCAGACTTTTACAAAAATATTCGGATAGGTATATTTTATTGTATCGGTTTTAATGTCAGTAACTACAATATTAGGTCGAGATTCCAATTCCCGGACGACATAATCAAGATAACCGTACGCAAAAGGATAAATCAGAGTAATTTTCTTTAACATCATTTCTTAAATATTTCTTTCAGTTTTCTTTCAAATGCGATCTCTTCATTCATCACCATTTCTTTATAGATGGTAAATTGAGAAATGTGATCCGCATAATTATTTAAAACATCTTTTATTTTAGCAATAATTTCAGGAATTTGTTCTTCACTGAAGTTAAATTTATACTCCTCAGGAATCATCAGGTCTTCATAATAGGCTGATGATCCGTTTCTGCCTGAAATGATGCAGCAATCCTGAGATACAGATTCTCTCAACATCTTATCGCGTCCCGGATTTTCCCCGAAGTCAACATAGAGTAACGATTTGGCCATTATCTCCTGAATTTGTCCGGCATTCATATTTTGAATAGGAACCCAAGTGAGCTCCGGAGAGCTTTTGATAATTTTAGAGATTTCTTTTATCCCTTTCCGGGGATTGTAGAGAATTATTTTATTGCTAAGGTCTTTTTCTATTCTCCCTGTATTTTTTACGAAGCTTGGATTAATGTAATCGCATACGAAATCGATCTGTGTTTCAGGAATTCCGTGCTCTTTTATATATATGGATGATCGATAGGACTGTGCCCACTGAAAGACATTCGGGAGAGGTTCAAAATAATATTCCCTGTCTTTTTGCTGATAGAATAATTTAGTGAAAAAGTTCTGTCTGCGGATTCTGTGATCCATTAAAATCTGATAAAAATTGACGCTGAGCCACCAGATCACTTTTTGACTTTCGGGATATTTTTTGATCAGAAAAGTCATCGATTCCGGAACAATTAAAATATTTTCAGCTTTATCTTCTACTGTTTCTATTTCTGTCGTGACATAAACATTATAATTTTCAGGTTTTGCATTTCTTCGCTGAGGAATATAATGCATGAATACATTCCCGATGCCGAGATGATACAGTTTGTCAGCCAGCTGATGCAATGCCTCGGGCCCTCCGGTAACACTCTTTGGTGGACAGAATATGATAATTTTAGATTGATTCGTATAGTTAAGCATGGGTACCTGTTCAAAAAATGGATTTATGATAACTGAAACACCTTATTCACCCAGTTATCAAGAGTGTATTTATAGTAAATCTTTTCAGGAATTTTTTCGTACGGCAATTCAAAAAAAGATTTATCCAGATTGCTGCATTTTTCGTTCAAAACCAAAATATTATTAGGATTATAAAAATCATATGATTTAATAAACTCATTATCTGTAATGATCTTTTTTTCTAATGCCATGGCTTCAAAAACTCTGAAACTGAGTCCATATTGATTTTCACGGGTAAGGTCCAGCAAAGCTTTTGAATTCCTGTAATATTCTGGTAATTTCGAATGATCAACTTTTTTGATACCGAAAACAATATGAAGATTTTCAGGAACTGTAAAGAAGATATTTTTCAGCTGATGTTTCCAGCCTTTTTTTCCAATAACAATAATCTGAAATTTTAATGACAGCTCCGATAGCTTTTTGGTAAGCAGCTTAATAAATGTCACCCGTTTATTATCATAAGATGTGATATAGAAGAGGTCGATTTTGGTCTCCTGTTCTCCATTTTCCACATGAGGAAGATAAATATAGTTGGTTAATTTTTCAAAACAGTACTTTTGAGTATCTGCAATATCGAATGAGAAAATCTTGTCAAAAAGATTCAACTTTTCTTTCTCCACGGGAAAGCGGTCAAGGCTGTCGTAAAGATAGGTTACGAGTCGATCAGATTTTTTCCTGATTTTTTCCAGTGTTGACAAATCAAAAGTATCAGGATTCAAAACTAAAATCTGATCCTGATGGCCCAGCTTTTCAAGAGATTCCAATACAAATTTTTGTCTTTTTTCGGTCTTCAGATTTTTATTAAGAAAAATTTTACTTACGGCATTCGTCGCCCTTTCACTAAAATTTGAATGGGTCACATCACCTATTTTAATGTGGTGGGCATCGATATTTTTTGTACACAGTGTTTCTACAATATGCTCATCATAACCCCAAAAATCGAAACTAATAACACAAATCTTCATCCAATCAATTTTGCTCCTTTTTTAATGATTCATAAGTTTCAAAAACACTTAACGCTTGCAGATAAGAGAGTTGATATCCTTCCTTTCCGTCGAATATACCTAAACGCAAAATGTATGCCTTAAAGAATTTAAACGTGGTTTTGGAATATTGAGTGAGTACACTGAATTTTTTCCCCTTGGCAGCCAGTTCCTGTCCTTTCAAAACTCCGTAATGAATCATTTTCTTTTTATAGGACTCATAATCATTAACGGAAAAATGGAGAAGTTTATTTTTAAGCTCTCCGACTGTTCCGTTCACGTGCAAAGTTTCATGAACTTTTTTCTCAGAAACATACCTGGCTTTTGATTTTCTGAATAATCTGAAATTTTTATCCGTCTGTGTCCCTGAATAATGAATAGGCTTGCCTGCAAAAAAGAATTTTCTGTAAAAATAGTAAGCATCTTTTTTGTCTGCCTTGTTCAGCTCCTCTATAATTTCCTGTCTCAGTTCAGGAGTGATTCTTTCGTCACCGTCAAGAAATAAAACCCAGTCGTGTCCGGCGTTATCCAATGCCAGATTCCTCTGTATGGTAAAATCTTCAAATGTATTCTGAATAATTTTTACATTGGGAAAAGTACAGGCTATTTCCAAAGTTTTATCGGTACTGAAAGAATCGACAATGACAATTTCATCACAAAAATCAAAACATCCGAGTACTTCCCGAATGTTTTTTTCTTCGTTGAATGTTATGATTAAGCCACTAACTTTCTCAGTGAGTTCAGGCATATTTATTTTTTGAAATCTAAAATAGTTTTTTCAATAATCTTAACACAGTCTAGCAGTTGTTCTTCCGTAATAACCAACGGTGGAGCCAATCTGATGATATTGCCATGAGTTGGTTTTGCCAGCAATCCGTTTTCTTTCAGTTGCAGACATAGGTTCCACGCAGTAGAACTGTCGGGAGTATCATTGATCAGGATCGCATTCAATAAACCTTTACCTCTTACTTTGGTAATCAGATCGGTCTTTTCAATCAGTTTTTCGATCTCAGACCTGAATAATTGTCCGAGCTTTTCAGCTCTTTCAGATAATTTCTCATCTTCCACCACATCTAATGCCGCTACCGCAACGGCACAGGCAATCGGGTTTCCACCGAAAGTAGAGCCGTGCTGTCCTGGCTTAATAACATTCATGATCTCATTATCCGCCAAAACAGCAGAAACAGGATACATTCCGCCTGAAAGAGCTTTTCCTAAAATTAAAATATCAGGCTGGACGTCTTCATGATGGCAGGCTATTAATCTGCCGGTTCTTGCAATACCGGTCTGTACCTCATCGGCAATGAAAAGGACATTGTATTTTTTACAAATTTCGGATGCTTTCTTCAGGAAATTTTCATCAGGAACATATACTCCTGCTTCTCCCTGAATAGGCTCAACCAAAAATGCTGCAATATTCTGGGCTTCCTTAGATAAGACTTCTTCTAATGCTGTTATATCGTTATAAGGAATTTTAATAAAACCGGGAGTAAAAGGACCGTAATTCTGATTGGCGTCCGGATCATTAGAGAAAGAAACAATAGTCGTTGTTCTTCCATGGAAGTTGTTTTCACAAACAATGATCTTCGCGGCATTTTCTGAAATTCCCTTTACTTCATAGCTCCATTTTCTGGCTATTTTTACGGCGGTTTCCACAGCCTCGGCTCCGGAGTTCATCGGTAACACTTTATCGAAACCAAAAAGTGTTGTAATTTTCTTTTCGTATTCTCCCAATTTTGAATTATAGAAAGCTCTTGAAGTCAAGGCCAGTTTTGTTGCCTGCTCTACTAAAGCATCAACAATTTTAGGGTGAGAATGCCCTTGGTTTACAGCAGAATATGCCGAAAGAAAATCATAATATTTCTTACCTTCGACATCCCATACAAAAACACCTTTTCCTTTGTCTAAAACTACGGGTAAAGGATGATAGTTATGCGCTCCGTACTGGTCTTCAAGGTCAATGAAATACTGTGAGTTTTTTACTGTTTCTACTGTAGACATATATATTTGGTTTTTTACAAAGTTAATAATTTAATACGAAAAGCCCTAAAATAAAAAACTGCCTCAAAGTGAGGCAGTTTCGTTATTCTATTGGAAATAATCTTAATGATTATCATATTTTCTGTCCATTACAAAATCCTCCATGAATTTTGTGGTGTAGTTTCCTGCCAGATAATCTTCATTATCCATCAGTTGTCTGTGGAAAGGAATAGTTGTTTTTACGCCTTCTATATAAAATTCTTCCAGAGCACGTCTCATTTTGGCAATAGCTTCCTCACGGGTCTGAGCCGTTGTGATTAGCTTGGCAATCATTGAGTCATAGTTAGATGGAATGGTATAGCCCGAATATACATGCGTATCTACTCTTACTCCGTGACCGCCGGGAATGTTTAATCCTGTGATTTTCCCCGGAGAAGGTCTGAAGTCGGCATAAGGATCTTCCGCGTTGATTCTGCACTCGATTGAATGTAATTTCGGATAATAGTTGATTCCTGAAATAGGTGTACCGGCAGCCAAAAGAATTTGTTCTCTGATCAGATCATAATCAATAACCTGCTCGGTAATCGGGTGCTCTACCTGGATTCTCGTATTCATTTCCATGAAATAGAAATTTCTGTGTTTATCCACCAAAAATTCAATAGTTCCAACACCTTCATATCCAATAAATTCTGCTGCTTTTACAGCGGCTTCACCCATTTTCTCACGAAGTTCATCCGTCATGAAAGGAGAAGGAGTTTCTTCTGTTAATTTCTGATTTCTTCTCTGAACCGAACAGTCTCTTTCAGAAAGATGGCATGCTTTACCGAATTGGTCACCCGCAACCTGAATTTCGATGTGTCTGGGCTCTTCAATCAGCTTTTCCATGTACATTCCCCCGTTTCCGAAGGCGGCTACAGCTTCCTGAATCGCTGACTCCCAGTGATCTTTAAGGTCTTCAGCTTTCCATACAGCTCTCATTCCTTTTCCACCACCTCCTGCAGTAGCCTTGATCATTACAGGATAGCCTGTTTCTTCAGCAGTTTTTACAGCATGCTCATAAGATTCGATCAATCCGTCGGAACCAGGTACGCAAGGTACGCCTGCTGCTTTCATGGTAGCTTTAGCATTGGCTTTGTCTCCCATTTTCTCAATCTGCTCCGGAGAAGCACCAATGAATTTGATACCGTTTTTCTGACAGATTCTTGAGAAGTTGGCATTTTCAGACAGGAAGCCATAACCCGGGTGGATAGCATCGGCGTTTGTGATTTCCGCAGCAGCAATAATGTTAGGAATTTTAAGATAGGAGTCTTTACTCATGGCAGGGCCAATACAAACAGCCTCGTCTGCAAATCTTACATGAAGACTGTCTTTGTCGGCAGTAGAGTATACGGCAACCGTTTTGATTCCCATTTCTTTACAAGTACGTAAAATACGCATTGCAATTTCGCCACGATTGGCAATTAATATTTTTTTGAACATCTCTTCGAAATTTTAAATTATAAATTTTGAATTTTAAATTATTTTAAATGAATGTTTTCATCTAAAATTTATAATCTTTCATCTAAAATTCCCTAAGATGGATCTACTAAGAATAAAGGCTGATCATATTCTACCGGAGTAGCATCATCCACTAAAATTTTAACGATTTTTCCGCTTACTTCAGATTCAATCTGGTTGAATAATTTCATTGCCTCAATAACACATACCGTTTTACCGACAGCAACTTCGTCACCAACATTCACAAACACCTCTTTATCCGGAGACGGCTTTCTGTAGAAAGTTCCGATCATTGGAGATTTAATGGTTACATATTTGCTGTCATCAGACGCAGCCTCAGTTTTTTCAGCAACCGGAGTTGCAGCAGCAGGGGCTTGTGCCGGAGCAGCTGCCTGTTGGGGTGCAGTATGGTAAACTGCAGGCTGAGCATAGGTAACTTCGCTTCCTGCTAATGGAGTTTTAATAGTGATTTCGAAATCTTTAGTTTTGTACTTCACTTCAGAAACCTCTGCTTTAGATACAAACTTAATAAGATTTTGTATGTCTTTAATGTCCATAAAATTGATATTTGATTTTCGCCAAAGATACCAAAAAAACATAAAAAACAACAAAAAACCGCCAAATTTTATTAAAATTGGGCGGTTTTTGTATAAAAACGAGTGTTTTTCGAGGAAAACGACTCTTAATTTTCTTCAGTAGCAGCTACTTCTTTTTCTAATACTACTTTACCTCTGTAGTAAAGTTTTCCTTCATGCCAGTGAGCTCTGTGGTAAAGGTGCATTTCTCCTGTTGTTGCATCTTTAGCTAATTGAGGAACTACGGCTTTGTAGTGAGTTCTTCTCTTATCTCTTCTTGTAGACGACTGTCTTCTCTTTGGATGTGCCATTTTGTAATAACTTTTTTAATTTGATGAGCGATGAGATTCATCATCTCATCATCTTTAAATTATTTTTAATTTTTATTCTTTAAATTTTTAAGTGCATCCCATCGTGGGTCACTTTTAGGTTCTTCTGCTTCGGTTTCTTTGGGACCGAATTTTTCAAGAATTTCCAGATCTTCATCGGTTACGTCAGGTGATATCTTTTTCATGGGTATTGAAAGAACCACATTTTCGTAAATCAGTTGTGCAATATTGAAGGCATGATCATTAGAAGGAATCGTAATAACATCTTCCTCGCTGTCGTCATATTCCTCACCAAATTTTACCAATACGCCGATCTCATTTTCAATAGGATGATCGAAATTGACGTTTGTAATATCACAAACCAATTCTACCGTTCCATCTACTTTGATCTCAAACTCTAAAAACGTAGAATGCTTATCCAATAAGACTTCTACTGTAATTTTAGGATTTGTAAATTCCTGTTCAGTGTCAAATAATTGAAAGAACTCTTTATCTATCTCATACCTGAACTCGTGCTTGCCGGTTTTAAGTCCGGAAAAGCTTACGTCATAGTTTCTTAACTTGTCCATAAAATGAGTGTGCAAAAATATGCAATTTTTTTAAAATAACAAATAAAATTTATAACAAATTACTTTAAAATTTCTTTTAAAAAATTAGCCTTCAGTTTCATCCGGCAGATCTTCGTCTATTCCATTATCTACAACCATTTTTCTTGGCTGCATTCTGTTACTCATCAGATCATTATATTCGGTTCTGTGCCTGAATATGTTAATAGCAGTGAAGATAGCCTCTGTAAAACTTTGCGGATCTGCGACATTTTTTCCTGCAATATCGTAAGCAACGCCATGATCCGGAGAAGTTCTTATGACAGGAAGTCCTGCGGTGTAATTTACACCCTCCTCGTAGGCTAAAGTTTTAAAAGGCGCTAATCCCTGGTCGTGATACATGGCTAAAACAGCATCAAAATTTTTATACTTATTCGGCTGAAAAAAACTATCGGCAGGGAACGGGCCAAAAGCCAGAATTCCATTGTCCGAAAGCTCTTTGATGGCTGGTCCTATGATCTCAATCTCCTCAGTTCCGATGATGCCGCCATCTCCCGAATGAGGGTTTAAACCTAAAACAGCAATCTTGGGTCTCGAAATATTGAAATCTTCGATCAATGTCTGGTTTAGTACTCTGATTTGCTTTTTTATTTTCTCTTTAGAAATATTTTCAGCTACCTGTGCAATAGGAATGTGATGGGTAGAAACCGCTACTTTAAGTTCTTCTGTCACCAAAAACATTAATCCTTTTTTATTGAACTTTTCTTCAAAATAGCCGGTGTGTCCGGGGTGCTTAAAGCCCATCTTCACCATTTCATCTTTATTGATCGGGGCCGTTACGATCACATCGATCTCCCCTTTCAACAAAGCTTCTGTTGCAGCTTCCAGAGAGTCGATAGCCATTCTGGTAGATTCTTCAGTAGGTACTCCCAATTCTACAGTCACATTGTCTTTGACAAGATTTACCATATTCAGTTTTCCTGCATGTGCCTGTGAAGCGTCGTTAATGTAATTGAAATTAAGATTTAGCTTAAAAATATTTTTCTGATAAGTAAATAATTTACCCGAACCAAAAATTACCGGGGTGAAAAAATCCGTAATGGTTTTGTCTGCCAGGGATTTCATAATGATTTCGGGACCGATGCCGTTGAAATCTCCGATTGAAATTCCTACTCGTACTTTATGGTTTTTTGGGCTCATTTTGATTATCTTTGAAGATTATAATTTACAAATTTAGCAAAAAATAATATGTTCACAGGAATTATTGAAGCAGTCGGAGTTATTGAGAGGATTGAAGAAAATGGAAGTAACATCGATTTTACGCTTACCTGCCCGTTTACGGATGAATTAAAAATAGATCAGAGTCTTGCCCATAACGGATGTTGCCTGACGGTTGTGAAGATTGAAGAGGATCAGTATGTAGTAACAGCAATCAACGAAACCTTAGAAAAAACGAATCTCGGAAAATGGGAAGTGGGGAGCATTGTTAATCTTGAACGCTGCATGAAAATGGATGGAAGACTGGACGGACATATTGTTCAGGGACATGTGGACACTACAGGAGAAGTGGTAAGCATTGAAAACAAAGACGGGAGCTATTTTATTACCATACAATATAACGCTAACGGTGGTTTTGTAACCGTTCCGCAGGGTTCTATTACCGTAAACGGAATAAGCTTAACGGTTGCTAAAAGTGAGGATTCCCGGTTTTCCGTAGCCATCATCCCGTATACCTGGGAGTTTACGAATATGAAACATTTAAAATCCGGCGATAAAGTTAATTTAGAATTTGATATAATTGGTAAGTATATTGCTAAGTTAATTAAAAGGCAGGATGGCAATTAATAAATACAAAGGGTATAGCTTAAGAAACAGGGTGTTTTTCGGTTTCTTACTGGTATGTCTTTTAAGTGTTATTGCGGTTTCTTTGGTCCCTTATTTCGTATTAAGGAATAATTCTCTGCAGCAAAGCAAGATCGACATGCAGGATAAGACCATGGCAGTAATGCGCTATTTGGATTATGCTGTGAGCAGATCTACGATTGATACAGAAGATCTTCCAAAAGTTTTGGAAAACAAAATCTTTGAAATTGCAGACATCAACCAGCATGATATCGTTATCTATGATTTAAAAGGAAATTATCTCCTCTCTAACAAAGACGAAAGTCTGATAGAGCAGAAGACAATCCCTGTCACGATTGTTAATAAGATCCTGGCAACAGATGCGAGAGTGGATATAAGAGGGTATGACCAGGCTAAAGATGCTGTTTTTACTTCCTCTTATCTGGTTCTGAAAAATAATGAGCTGGAACCGATTGCTATCATTTATATTCCGCTCTACCATAATGAATCTGCCTATTATGATGTTTTGCATCAGTATGTAAAATATATTTTACTGGTCGATTTTTTCCTTATTCTTTTCAGCGTATGGATCAGCTGGGTTACTTCGAGCAGTCTTGCAAAAACCATCACCAAGTTTTCCGATATGATTACCCGGATTACTTTATTTGAGAATGATATGCATCCTATCAGATATTATAAAAATGATGAGCTTAATGCACTGGCAAGAGCATATAACAGGATGATCCTCCAGATTCAGGATCAGAAAGAAAGATTGCGTTTTAAGGCTTCGGAGGAGGCATGGCGTGAAATGGCAAAACAGGTGGCCCATGAGGTGAAGAATCCTTTGACGCCTATGAAACTTACCATTCAGAATTTTGAACGGAAATTTGATCCTCAAGATCCGAATATCAAAGAAAAAGTTAGGCAGCTGAGCAAAACCATGGTAGATCAGATTGATCTGATTGCCACAGTAGCTTCTGCATTTTCAGAATTTGCGAAACTTCCTGAAAAGAATAATGAGGTGATCAATTTAAATGCTGAAGTTGAAGATACTCTCCGGGTTTTCAATGACGACAGTATTTTCATGCATTCCAATAAAAGTAATATAATGATTAATATGGATAGAATTTATCTGTCCAGAATTATTACCAATCTTGTTACAAATGCCAAGCAGGCAGAAAGCGACGAGCGGAAACTGATTATTAATGTAGATGTAGAACAACATCAGCGAAGAGTAATGATTTCTGTTCAGGATAACGGGATCGGGATTGCTGCTAATATGTATGAAAGAATTTTTGAACCTAATTTTACCTCTAAAAACAGTGGAATGGGCCTCGGTTTATCGATGGTAAGGAAAATGGTCGAAGATTATAAAGGTGAAATTTCTGTAAAGTCTGAAGAGGGAAAGGGTTCAACATTTACCATTACACTGCCTACTAATTTATAGTGAAGTCTTTTACATTTAAACAATTTGAAATTCAACAGTCGAAAGACGTTTTCCGGGTGGGGACAGACGGTGTTCTGCTTGGAGCCATGGCAAATGTCGGTCATGCCCGGAAAGTTTTGGAAATAGGAACAGGAACAGGTTTGATCTCATTAATGCTGGCGCAGAGAAACACGCAGGCAGAATTCTTAGGAATTGATATCAATCAGGAAGCTGCCTGCCTTACTGGAATAAATTTTGCAAATTCGCCATTTGCATCCAGACTGAAAAATAAACTGCAGGATTTTAAGCGTTTTGATGCTACAGATCGTTTTGATCTCATCGTTTCCAATCCTCCTTACTTTGAAGAATCCGGTTCTGATAAAGATAAGATTGCGAGGCAAACGGTAGAATTAAACTTTCATCAATTAATTTCAAAATCGTCTGCCCTTCTTTCTGAAAAAGGGATTTTTTCTGTGATTATTCCGGTTGAAGCCGGAAATGGATTTATTGAAATTGCCGAAAAAAATAAATTATTTTTAATGCGCAGAATCCATATTAAGGGCATTCAGAATTCAAAAGCAAAAAGACTGATCCTGGAATTCTCTCTCATCGAAAGCCGGTGTGAAGAATCTGAATTGGTAATAGAAAAAAGTCCGAGACAATACTCGGACCTATATCTTGAACTCACAAAAGAGTTTCATGTTTTTAAAAAATAACTTAGAACTTAGATTTTAGAAGTTGATTATATTATAATCTCTAAATCCGTCATGTTTTATTCAAACAGCTCGGCGGTATCCAGTACGGAAACTTTTCCGTCCTCACATCGGATCGCTTCTCCCGGAAAGTTCTGGATCATGTGATAATCATGGGTTGCCATTACTACAGCGGCTCCGTTTTCAAGGGCGACCTGTTTCAGCAATGTCATGATTTCGTTTGACGTTTCAGGGTCGAGATTTCCCGTTGGCTCATCCGCTAAAATAAGATCAGGGTGGTTCAGCAAAGCCCTGGCAATAGCGATACGCTGTTGCTCTCCTCCTGAAAGTTCATGAGGCATTTTGTGCTTTTTGCTTTTCATATTCACACTCGATAATACCTCGTTGATGCGGTCTTCCATTTTTATTTTGTCATTCCAGCCGGTGGCTTCCAGAACGAATCTCAGGTTCTTTTCAACCGTTCTGTCAGACAGCAACTGGAAATCCTGAAATACGATTCCCAATTTTCTTCTCAGGTTCGGCACATCGGAAGTTCTCATCTTTTCCAGATCAAACCCCACTACCGCTCCATGTCCTGCAGCCAGGGGGATGTGTCCGTAAAGTGTCTTTAGAAGAGAGCTTTTCCCGGAGCCTGTTTTTCCGATAAGATAGCAGAATCTGCCCTTTTTAATATTTAAATTAACATCAGAAAGAACAGTGAAGTTTTTTTGCGCAATCTTGGCATGTTGCAGACTTATAATATTATCTCCGGCAATATGGGTATGTGGCATAATTCAATTTTAAAGTACTATTTCTAAAAATATTTTCAGCCTTTAAAAATAGTAAAAAGAACACTAAGGAATATAAATTTTAGTAAATTTTAACAACAAAAAATGCCTGAAAAACTTCTTTTCAAGCATGATTTGTATATGATAATAAAAGATTATCTCTTGGCGCGTGCAGCACTTACAGTTAAACTCTTTCTGCCTTTAGCTCTTCTCGCAGCCAAAACTCTTCTTCCATTTGGCGTAGACATTCTTTCTCTGAAACCGTGTTTGTTTCTTCTTTTTCTTTCTGATGGCTGGAATGTTCTTTTACTCATTACTATATGTTTAAATCGTAATTATCTATTAATTTTCAGGTTGCAAAGATATAGATTATTTTAGAAAATGCAAACTTTAATACTTTTTTTTTGAATGTTTTTTATTAATTTTTTTATCAGTCATTTTAGAAGAACGTTTTCCGCTGTATTCAAAAATAATATTAATGATTTGTTTAAAAGCTCTATCTTTGGAGACTCAAAATTAATCAAAAAATAAACATAATGATGTTTACACCTTCGGAACTTTTAGAAATCAATACGCTGCTTACTCCTGAAAATAAAATAGTTATTCTTACCCATTACAATCCGGATGGTGATGCTGTTGGTTCAAGTCTGGGGCTCAGGCATTATTTAAAAGCAAAGGGGATTGATGCAGAAATTGTTGTTCCTAATGATTTTCCGAAGTTCCTGAAGTGGATGCCGGAATCCAGAAAGGCAATCATTGGTGAATATAAAAGAAAAGTAGCATTTGACATTATTAATGAAGCTGATGTCATTTTTTGTTTAGATTTTAATTCTCCTTCCAGAATCGGAATTTTAGGAGACTGGCTCATTCATGCTAAAGCGAAAAAGATTTTGATTGATCATCACCAACAGCCTGAAAAATTTGATTTTGTATATTCTGATACGGTCATTCCTGCAACCTGCCAGATGATTTATCATTTTATCGAAGCGATGGGTGATGAAAAATTAGTTAATAAAGATATTGCGGAATGTCTTTATACCGGGATAATGACGGACACAGGAGGATTTCGTTTCAGATCTACAAGTGCAGCCACTCACAGGATCATTGCCAACCTGATTGAAAAAGGTGCTGATCCTTCGTTTATCACATCCAATACGTGGGATACCAATACAGTGTCCCGTCTACATTTACTGGCTTTGGTACTGGCCCGAATAGAGGTCGTAAAAGACGGAAAGGTGGCTATCTTATCCCTGACAAGAAATGAACTTAAAGAATATGGTTTCCAGAAAGGAGATACAGAAGGTTTCGTAAATTATGGACTCAGCATCATGGGGGTGAAAATGTCTGCATTTTTTATGGAAGATCTGTATGAGGATTTTGTGAAAATCTCTTTTAGAAGCAAAGATGATATGGATGTAAACCAGTTTTCAAGAAAGTATTTTAATGGAGGCGGACATATTAATGCGGCAGGAGGAAAGTCTGATGAATCTTTACAGGACACAATAGAAACTTTTAAAAACAGAGTAGAAGGGGAAGCTTTATAGTGTGTTAATGATCATTCTCTCTTTTATAACCTTTTGTTTCAAGTTCTTTACAGGTATATTCATATACTTCCTGAAACATGATGTCAAGAGATTTCTTGTTGAACAGACTGAACTTCGTCATTTTCGGAGGATCCAGAAATATATCGCACATTTTCGCTTTGGAATAGACTGATTTTGCAATAGCTAAATGTAATATTCTGTCAAATTCTTTCATTAAACTCATGTTCTCCAGGCTATCGTAGCTGATGGAATTCACGTGCGATGCGATCAGAAAATCACACTGATCGACAATAGGTTCAATGGGGAGATTGTCTAAAACGCCGCCGTCAACATATATTTTCTCGCCCATTTTTACAGGAGGAAGCACAAATGGGACGCTAGATGATGCGAGCAGGGGACCGAAAAGTTCTCCTTCAGAAAAAAAATCTACGATTCCATGGGTCATTTCAGTAGCGGCAACATAAACGGGGATCTTTAAAACATTAAAATTGTCCTCAGGAAAATGATCCCTGAATAATTTTAAAATAAAATTTGAACTGAAAATTCCGTTTTTGGATAATCTCAGATAGGACCTTGAGAAAAAAGTAGTCTGCCTTACAATATCCATCATTTCGTCCGGAGTTTTTCCTAAAGAATAGAACGCGCCGACGATAGATCCTGCACTGGTTCCTGAAATAATATCCGGTTTCAGATGGTATTCCTCCAGTGCTTTTAAAACGGCAATATGGGCAATTCCGCGCATTCCTCCGCCTGAAAGCGTCAGGCCGATAACGGGTTTCTTTTTTTTAAAAGAGAATAAATTCATTGAGCATATTAATCCCGGCTAAGATACATGATTTTAATAGAGTACAGCCTAAGGTTCGTCACATTCGGCATCGATTTTTAAGAAGAGCGCATCAAATTCCTTATTCATTTTTTCATCGCGTTGAGGTCTCCTGATTTCATCATTGGCGCAATTGCCCCATCCGAAAACAATAAGGTCGAGAACCGCATAATCTTTTTTATAAGAAGAGTTAAGATGACTTTCAAATTCGTCCATAATTCTCTGTGGGTCTCCGTTTTTTTTGCTCATCTGCTCACGGAGTTTTCGCCATTCTTCAATGATTTCATTATCTCCGGAGTTTAAAACACGTGCGAAGTGATTACAGCCTTTAAATGTACTGCTTAGTAAAACCGATGGGTCCGAATAAGCCAGGATTTGTATTTTATTCAGTTCGTACTCCTGAAGCAGAGCCTGGTAAGTCTGTGCTTTAATATTTTGCCAGTAAGGAGTATTCACTACTCTTAAGTTTTCAAATACCTTTTTCTTTTCTGCAAATTCTTGATCCAGCTTAGCAAGAACCTGATTTTTATCTCTTCTTACCTGCTGGAGATCTTCCAGCTTGAAAATATGGGGTGCGTTTAACAGAAGGCCGCCCAATTGAAACCAGAGTTGATACGTACCTTCAATCTCCTGTTTTGTGTATTGATTGGCATCAAAGTGTCCCTTATTGTTACATAATTCGGTTTCAAAAGAAAAAACTTCCTCTCTTTTGGTTTTGCTTTTTAAACTGTCTTTAGGTGTTTTTTCTGTTGTGGAAACAGAATCATTAAGATGGTCTTTTTTTGTAACTAAACTTTCCTTTTTACAGCCCGCGAAGGATAAAAGAACTATTAAAATAATGCAGATTCTCATGTAATTTAAAATACTAAGTGTTTTGGCATGTTATGAAGAAGTTCGGTATTGATGATTTCAGCGCAGATGCCGGGTTTTTCCCAGTGTCCGTTATGTCCGCAATCCAGAATGTAAGATTTGATATTGGTTCTGTCAGGAAGATTTTTAATCATGATATCTGTTTTTACAGCGTTGTCATGTTTTCCTGCAAGGATAAGGATTTTGGCCTCAAGATTTTCCAGAACATGTTTTTTGTCGGCTCTTTCAACCATTCCTTTTACCGATGCCAAGGCACCTAAATTATTTGTGGAAAGAGCTGCTTCAAGCGCTGTTTCGATTTTTCCTTCAAGAATATCCCTTTCATTGGGATTAAACAGATTGGGAACTCCGGCTCTGGCATAATGAGGAAAGGCATCTTTGATAATTCGATAACTCTTTATGCGCTGTTCTTTTTTCTCTTCGTCATCCGCAAGATAAGTGGAAAAGAATAAGGTCAGGCTTTTGAGTTTTTCCGGGTATTTTTCAGCCAAGGCTAATGAAGCGTAACCTCCCATGGAATGTCCCAGTAGGTGAACTTTTTCCAGATTCTGATGGTCTAAAACAGCATTCACTTCTTCAGCCATGAGTTCCATGGTATGTACATCAGCTAAAATATCCGACTGTCCGTGTCCCGGAAGATCAATTTTTAAAAGCGAAAAATGATTGGAAAGGTGAGGAGCCATATCGTTCCAGATAGAAAGATTTTCCATGAAACCGTGAAGAAGCACCAGGATTTCAGTTCCGTTTCCTTTTCTTTCGAAATTGAGCATAGTTTTAAATTATATACTCAAAAGTAAATAAAAAAGAGCATTTAATAATGCTCTTTTGTTTTATTTTGTTACCTGATCATACACTTTTTGTTCCCAGGGTTTGATATCTGTAATGCCGTACCGTTCTTTTTTAGAGATTGCCAGGTTGTCCAGGATATCTACAAAATTTTTATAGTTGGCCTCATCCGTAGGTTTAATAATTACCGTGAAATTTTCCTGTTTTGGCGCGTGATTATAAGCTTCAGATATAATTTTTGAAATATGTAATCCGCTAAAATCAGTTTCTTTTAAATTGTTTGCATTCAGATCCTCTGAAGATTGCTGGTGGTAAAACACGCGGTTGTTCTTTCCAAGGATAAAAGTGATCTGGTTTTTGGTATCGATCACCATGTTGGTTATTGGTTTAGGATTTGGGTCTTTTGCGGGGAGTCCTAGATCCATTACATTCGGTTTGGTAAAATTAGTGGTAAACATGAAAAAGGTAATTAATAAGAATCCCAGGTCTACCATAGGAGTCATGTCCACGCGGATCAGTTTTTTCTTTTGTTTTCCTCCTGATTTCTCTTGTACAGTTACTTCAGCCATAGTGTTATTTTTTTAGGTTAAACGTTTTTCAATAAAGACTGAATTTTGTTCTTTATTTGAAGAATCAATACAAATTTCATACCTGATTTACGATAATATCAAATAAAATTAAATTTAGTTTAAAACTTAATATATTATGATAAATAGTGCTTTTAATTTGCTAAGTTTTTGTGATATTTTAAGTGTTTGTGTGTGATTTGTTTAATAAAAACTCTCACCTGTGGAGATGAGAGTTTTGTATGATATTTTAAAAAAATTATTTGTTCTTTTTATAGTAATTTACACCACATTCAAGGAATTTTTTGAAATTTTCTTTCGGCATATATCCTGAAACCGGGCTGTTGATGACCTTTCCGTCGGGAGTAATTAAAACATAATGAGGTTGGGAGTTATTGTTAAAGTTTACCTGCTGGAATAAGCTCCACCGGTCTCCGATGGTTTTTACTTTTTTCACCTGTCCGTCTCCTAAGTCGATTTTAGTTTTCTGATCTTCGGGCAGCTCTTCCTTATCATCTACATAAAGGGAGGCAAGAACGATATCGTTTTGAAGAATAGGTAAAATATCCGGCTCGCTCCAAACGAATTCTTCCATTTTTCTGCAGTTTTCACAACCATAGCCTGTGAAATCGATCAGGATGGGTTTGTCTTCTTTTTTAGCCAGTTCTACAGCTTTGAAAAAGTCATGTTCAGGATGCATCCCTAAAATTCCGTCTTTTTCATCATGGAAATAGCTCACGTTCAGAGGAGGCAGGATGCCACTTAATAACTGCAGTTTCGGACGTTCGGAAGGAATAAGTCCCTGAACTAAATACACCACAAATCCAATTCCTAAAATACCCAGGATTTTTCTTGTTAATGAGATTTTTGGTTTCTTATCATCATGTGGAAATCTGATGAGTCCGAATAAGTATAAGGCCAACCCGATGGCAACAATAATCCATAGGGCAATGAAAAGTTCTCTTTTTAACAGGAATGTTTTTGATACCAGATCTGCTTTTGATAAGAATTTTAATGCCAATGCCAGTTCTACAAACCCTAAAACCACTTTCACCGTATTCATCCAGCCTCCTGATTTCGGAAGGCTTTGCAGTGCCTGCGGAAACAAAGCCAGTAATCCGAAAATGATGGCCCATGCCAGTCCGAAACCTGCCAGCGCAAACGTTAATAACATCGGGACATTAGCAGAACCGGTTACGGCACTTCCCAATAAACTTCCTAAAATAGGACCGGTACAGGAGAAGGAAACGATAACCAGGGTTAAAGCCATAAAGAAAATTCCGATAATTCCTCCGGCTTCTTCCGCTTTTGAAGATTTATTGGCGATGGAACTCGGTAAAGTGATGTCATAGTAACCGAAAAAACTTCCTGCGAAGAAAATGAATATAATAAAGAAAGCGATGTTCAGCCATACGCTTGTAGAAATTTCGTTGAAAATATTTCCTGCAATGCCGTCAATAATATGGAAAGGAATGCTTAATAAAACAAAGATCAGGAAAATGAAAAATCCATAGATCAATGCGTCTCTCCTTCCTTTAGCCTTGTTTTTGTTTCCTTTTGTAAAGAATGAAACCGTTAGCGGGATCATTGGGAAAACGCAGGGAGTCAGCAGGGCAATAAGTCCCCCGATAAATCCCAGGAACAGGTAGGTCCAATAGTTTTCTTCTACCTTTGTAGAACCCGTTCCGCAGTCAGTAAGAGGTTTTTGGAAATCGATGGTAGCTATTTTCAGCTGTTTGGGATCTAAGGATGAAGTCTCAGTAGCGGTCATTTCTTCCTTTACCGGTGTCTGCAAAACCGGTTCTGCGGTCTTCACTGAATCTTTCAAAGGTGCTGCTGTTTCAGTTACTGCCTCTTCCGGAGTGCCTTTAGGAGTTACCTTTTGAGTAAACTCTAAAGTATTGGGTGCTAAACAAACCCTGTCATCACAGGTTTGGTAAGTAATTTCTGCAACTACATCTCCGGGTTTTGTTCCGTCTTTCAGTTTGAACTTCTGCTTAAAACCGGCAGAGTTAGAGTAAAATATAATCTTACCTCCGAACGCTTCAGAGAATTCTTCGTGCTTTTTACCCGTTTCAGTAAACTTCCCGATAAGCTCGATGTTTTTCCCCGAAACTTTATATTCTGTAGGAATACCGGTGTCCTCAGGAATATCCTTGGAATAAATATGCCAGCCGCTTTCCATCGTTGCATTCAAAACGGCTTCGTATTGATTGTTTCCTAATTCGTTGACTGTTAATTTAAATTTTACAGGATTTTTGATTTGTGCATTAATTCCTGTTGTTAAAAACAGCAGAACTAATAAAAACCAGTTTCTAAATTTCATTTTACTTTAATTAAAAATTTTGAGAATATTTTTTGTCTTCTCATCCCTAATATATCGTTTATCTTGTCTGAAAGGAATAATTCCTAATACAGAATTTTCATGATCAGATAAGATCCAGATTTTTTGCCTCGCTAAAATAGAGATTTTTTCGTCCCTAAAAAATTTGGATACTTTCTTTTTCCCGTTAAATCCCGATGGGTAAAACTCGTCACCGTCCCGATGTCTCCTTAACCGCAGTGGAAAATGAAGTTTTCCGGCATCGAAACCCCATTCGAAAGTTTTATTGATTTCTTCAATGTCGCCGATACTATTTTCGAGATTAATGCTGATTTGGTTTTCTGAAAAGTCAAAGTTTTCAATCAGAATTTTATCCTCGATGGCGAAATCAGACTCCCGATTCCTATGTTCTTTTTTTTCTGTTATGACCAATTCATCATAGTTGACGATCAGATGGTATTCTTTTGAAAAAAAAGATTTACCGTTTTCAGCTTTAAAAATCTTAGCAATTTCCCCCTCCCGGTTGAAGCCGTATTTTTTTAAAATTTCAAACTTTACGAAATCGCTTTCCAGCTCAAGTTTTCCTTTTGATAGGATTTTGTGCGACGGGTTAAATATAGTAAGACGATTTTCTATCTCCTGAATTTGTGTCTGAACAAAATCTTTAGTCTGGTTTAGATAAAATGAGCTTCTTTTAAAGTTGTCCAGAAAATGATCGTTGGTCTCCAATAATTTTGGAACAATTTCATTCCGGATTTTGTTTCTTAGATAATCGCTTTTCTTATTGGACAGGTCTTCACGATACTCGATGTTGTTTTCTTTGGCAAAAGTGTAAATTTCTTCTTTTGTGAAATTTAAAAGAGGCCGCAGGATATTATGATCACTGGACGGAATCCCACTCAGACCATTGATACCTGAAGCTTTTGATAAGTTGATGATAAATGTCTCCAGCTGATCATTCAGATGATGGGCGGTAACCAAAAATTCTAAATTTTCCTTTTGCTGAATCTGTTTAAAAAAGTGGTACCGCAACTCTCTTGCCCATAGCTGGATCGAGTTTTGAGGTCTTTGATCTTTGTCCGAAACTTCATATAAATGAAATTTAATATGATTTTTCTCGCAAAAATCCTGCACGACCTTCTGGTCCGACTGAGAATCATCACCCCGAAGCTTATAATTCACATGAGCTATCTGAAACATAAAGCCTGAATCATAGAACTGATGGGCCAGCACCATAGAATCGGCACCTCCGCTCACGGCTAAAAGATAGGTGTGATCTACCGGCTGCTGAATAAGATTTTCTAATTGCTGTTTAACGCTTAATTTTTTCAACATCTATGTTGAGAATTTCTTTTGCACAAAGATAATCCATATAATTCAATTCAATTTTGTTACCTTTGGAACGTCTAAAAATGATTATTTATGAAGATTTTTAAAATTTTAGCAGTTTCTGCAATGGTGTTGGGATTGACATCTTGTATCAGTAAAAAGCAGTACGATGCTTTAAGTACGAATTACAAACAATGTATTGAGAATATTGGGGAAAGACAGAGAGAAATCCAGGATCTGAAGTCTCAGAACTCGGCATTGGCGGGTGAGAATAATTTATTAAAAAGTCAACATGATGCTTTAAAATCATCATTGGATGCCTGTTTATCAAACACAGGAAAAAGTTCTGCCAATATTGATAAATTAGTAAGTGAAATTAACTCTTCTAACTCTTATATCAAACAGCTGATTTCCAATAATGCCAAAAACGACAGTTTAAATTTAGCACTGTCAAACAAACTGAAAAGATCGCTGGATAATGTAGCGGATGATGATGTTCAGGTGAAAGTTTTAAAAGGAGTGGTGATGATTTCCCTTTCAGACAAAATGTTATATAAAACGGGAGACTATAATATCTTACCTGCAGCTCAGGAAGTTCTAGGGAAGGTTGCCAAGGTTATCAACGATTACGACAAGTATTCTGTGCTGATTGAAGGAAATACAGACAATGCCCCTTTAAATTCTCCTAACTTACCAAGAGACAACTGGGATCTTTCCGCTTTGAGAGGTACATCGGTGGCTAAAATATTACAGTCTCAGTTTGGAGTAGATCCTGCAAGAATTACAGCAGGCGGACGTTCTGAATACAACCCTAAGGCAACTAATATGAGTGTTTCCGGAAGAGCTGAAAACAGAAGAACGGAAATTATTATTATGCCTAAACTTGATGAGTTTATGAAGCTGATGGATATTGCGCCTAAAAAATAATTTTACAAACATATATGTACAACAAATCCCGGGGAGATCCGGGATTTTGTCTTTTTCATCAAATTAATTCTTCTTTTTTCAATAAGGAAATAATTCGCTGAAAAAATGAATTGGATATTTCGTTTTTTGATTTCAGACGAGAACCGGTTTTGCTCTTTAAAAAAGCAATTTTCCGATTCTCCGGTCTAATTTGGTTTTCCCCTACATTCATGTTGGTTTCTTAGTGTTTTACCCTTCTGTGCAAAAATAAAATTATTCAGCATAGAAAACATCCGTATTTTTACGGTATTTGGGATGGGGTTTTCCCTGTCTTTTGGAAATTCATTCTTATTTCTTATATTTCGATAAATTTGAATAATAAAAAATTGAAGAATGAGCTTTTTTGAAGAAAAGAATCCTGAAATGGACCGGTATCTTGAAACCCATGCTTCCGCAGAACCTGAAATTCTGAAAAAATTAAGACGGGAAACCTACCAGAAAACAACACAACCTCATATGATTTCCGGATATCAGCAGGGAAGGCTTTTAACCATGATCTCCCAGATGCTGCAGCCGAAAAATATCCTGGAAATAGGAACTTTTACAGGGTATGCCACGCTTTGTTTAACGGCTGGCCTGGCAAAAGAAGGGAAAATAACAACCCTGGACGTTAATGAAGACCTGGCCTATCTGCCGAAAAAATATTTTGAAGAAAGTGAATATTCGGATCAAATCGACTTTAAACTTCAGGATGCCAAAATGTTTTTACAGGAAACGGATGAGATTTTTGATCTTGTGTTTATAGATGCAGATAAGGAAAACTATGCCGAATATTTCAGATTGATTAAACCTCACACAAAATCCGGATCGGTTATATTATTTGATAATGTACTCTGGTACGGAAAAGTACTGGAAGAAAATCCTAAGCAGAAAGCTACCCAGGTGATCCGGGAATTAAATGATTTGATTGCAAAAGATGACGATTTTGAAAATCTTATTTTACCTTTGCGTGACGGAGTGAATTTTCTAAGAAGAAAATAATATTAAATAATTAAAGATTATGCAGTCTATAATTTTTAATTTTTAAATCATTCAATCTTTTAATTAAAATTAATGAATAAAGGAATTTGTATTGTTACCGTGGCACCGGTACGCGCAGAAAGTTCTGATAAAGCAGAAATTGTTACGGAAATATTGTTTGGTGAAAGTGCAGATGTTCTCGAAGTCAATAAAAACTGGACCAGAATAAAAATGCACTATGATGGCTATGAAGGATGGATGGATACCAAACAGCTCAGAACTGTAAGCGATGAGGAATTGGCCAACAGAAAAGTAACGGTAGTCACTGAAGATTTTTCATCTGTTTTAATGAAAGATGGAAAAACGCTTCTTTCAATAGGTTCGGAGGTCGAATTTCCAGCGGTAGCATCGCAAAGAAGCCATGATATCCGTGAGAGTATTGCTTTAACAGCGCGAGAATTTTTAAACGTTCCTTATCTGTGGGGTGGAAAAAGTTTTTTCGCCGTAGACTGTTCAGGTTTTACCCAGTTGGTTTATAAGGTTCATCAGATAAAACTTCCCCGAGATACTTCCCAGCAGGTAGAAGTGGGTGAATCTTTATCATTTGTAGAAGAAAGCCAGCCCGGTGATTTAGCTTTTTTTGAAAATGCTGAAGGGAAGATTATTCATGTGGGAATCATGCTGGAAAACCAGAAAATCATTCATGCTTCCGGTAAAGTAAGAATCGATACTCTGGATTCTACAGGGATTTTTAACAAAGAAATGAACAAGCATACTCATAAATTAAGAGTCATTAAAAAAATTATTTAGATATGAAAATCTCTACATTTTTATTGACAATAAATATCGCTTTACTTATTTTTATCTGGGTTTTTACAGTTGTGAAATATGCTGAGTTGCCGGAAATTGTTCCGTCACACTTTTCGGTTAACGGAAGGGTAGACGGGGAAAGCGCTAAAAATACCATCTGGTTTCTGCCGGCAATTGCTACCTTTATATTCCTTCTGATGGTCGGAGTTCCCCGGAACCCGGATTCACCGATGCTGAATGTCCCGCAAAGCTTCAGAAATAAGGAAACTTTAAAACTTTATATGTACAGTATGTTACTCCCGGTACTTCTTCTGTTAGGGGATACAGTGGTGGAAAGCATATTAATGGCTCAGGGTCGCTTAGCTGAAATGACCAATGCTGTTTTTGTTTTACTGGCTCTGTTGTTTGGGGTGATGGGATTCTGTATCTTCAAAATGCTTAAAGAAAGCCGTGCAGAACTATTAAATTCCAAACCTTGAAATTTCTATACAATATTTTTATCAGTCTTCTCATATTCGGGATGAAGGTTTTTTCGCTGCTTAATGATAAAACTAAAAAGGGCGTTGAAGGAAGAAGAATGTCCGTGTCAAAAGTAAAAGCTGCCTTTTCGAAGCGTGACCGGGTAATCTGGATGCATGCCGCGAGCCTTGGTGAATACGAACAGGGGCTGCCCGTACTGGAAAACCTGAAGGAGGAATTTCCCACTTATAAAATCCTCGTTACCTTTTTTTCTCCTTCTGGATATGAAAATGTCATTAAGAAAAAAAATATAGCGGATGTCATCTGTTATCTGCCTTTTGACAGGAAGAAAGATGTAAGAGAATTTATTTCTCAGTTTACGCCTGAACTATTTTTTACGGTGAAGTATGATTATTGGTATAACTTGTTGGAAGAACTAAGGACGCAAGGTGCTAAGACGTATGTTATTTCTGCCCTGTTCTATGAAAGACAGGCATTTTTTACATCGTATGGGAAATGGTTTGTCAAACAGTTAAAGAAAAATATCGATTGGTTTTTTCATCAGACGGAAATGTCCTTTGCCCTTGCTAAAAGCGTCGGCTTAACACAGTCTTCCGTAACGGGTGATACGAGATATGACAGGGTGAGGCAGCTGAGAAAAAGAGATAATCAGGTAGATTATATTAATGATTTTATTGAAGAAAAAAAAGCTGTTGTTTTCGGGAGTTCATGGCAGGCAGAAGAAAGAATTGCTGAAATGATCTCAAAGAAAACGATTGATACGAAAATAATTATTGCTCCCCATGACCTAAAAAGAGTTTCCCATTTACAGTCAGTTTTTCCCGAAGCTGTATTGTATTCTCAAATTACAGATTCATCCTTTACAGATTCGGATGTTTTAATAATAGACAGCATCGGATTGCTTTCAAAATTATATTCATATGCAGATGTTGCAGTGGTGGGCGGAGGTTTTCATGATGCAGGTCTTCATAACATTTTAGAAGCTGCGACATTTGGAATTCCTGTTGTTTTTGGGAATCATTACCGCAAAAACCCTGAAGCCGATGATCTTATTTCTGCAGAGGGCGGAAAAGCTTTTGGAAATGAAGGCGAAGCTGCAGAATTTGTCCTTTTTCTGTTGGAGGATCAGGAAACACTTGCCGCAATGTCTCAGAACGCCGGTGAATGTATAAGTAGCAAACCTGACTCTACATCGCTTATCATCAGAGACATGTTATCGTAGAAATCCCTGTTTCTTTATATCCCTGATGATCTGGTCAAAGTTTTCAGGAATTCTGTCAGAGATCAACCAGTTAAAATCGATCCCGTTGTTGATGAATAATTTTTCCAGATAAGAGTTTTGATGAACTTTATCTTCAATGCTTTCAAGCTGTTCGTCAATTTCCATCCAGTAATCTTCGTCTAATTTTTTTATCAGAATTAAAGCTTTAACGATCTTATTGATCAGATACAGGTACAGCTTGTAGACATTGTCAAACCTCTGTCTGGTAAGGTCTTTATTATGCTCTAAAATTGTATTGACCAACAGGAGATTAAGCGAAACTTCGCCGAATTTATCAGTCGTAATTTTCACGTGTTCCGTAATTTCGGCACTGAGCTTCCGGATAATGCTTAAATAATATTTTTGATTTCCGATATACGCTGAAGCAAGAACGATTTTCTCCTGGACAAGTTCTTCCATCGCATCCCGCTTATTGTCCGTGGTCTCCTGGTCGATAAGCTCAAAATACAGTTTTTTGGACAGTAATTTATCCTTTTTCAACAGCCTGAAAATAAGACGGTCTTTTTCTACATTCGAAAAAGCGCTGAGAGCTGCTTTAAATTCTTTTGAATACTCCATCAGTTAAAAATTTTAGAATATTTTAAAAATCCGTTCACTGCCCAATTGGCAGTATAATATAAAGACTTGAAGGTAGAAAACTGCATGAAATCCTTGTAGACAAGATACTGATCTTTAATGATGTTTTTCTTCTTTCTTGAAACGCTGTTCTCCCTCATCCTGTATTTTGCCAGGGTTTGGTTTAAAGGGTACCCTTTTGGAATTACTTTCAGTAAGTTAAGCCACATCACATGATCTTCCCGCTTACTTTTTACCGGGAAGAAAAACTTTCCTACCCTTTTTGTGTCGTAAATAGTCGAAACCGGGGCCAGTCTGCAGGTTTTCAGTAAATTCGAAAAAGTAACAATTTTATCCGCCATAAAATCTTTTAATACAGGTTCCATCGTATGCTCGTCACATCTGGAATAATTACAATATACCAGTTCCGCTTTATTTTCCTGTAGATAACCGGTCATTTTTTCCAAATATTCAGGGTACCAGAAATCATCAGAATCAAGAAACGCGATATATCTTCCCTGGGCTCTTTCGAGGCTTTTATTTCGGGCATTTCCGGCACCTCCGTTCTGCTCCAGGACCTGAAGTTTTATTCTCGGATCATTATATTTTTTTATAATCTCAACGGTATTATCTTTAGACAGGTCATCAGTGATCAGCCACTCCCAGTTCTGATAGGTTTGGTTTAAAACAGACAGTATCGTCTCTTCGATAAATTCTGCAGAATTATATGACGGTGTAATGATTGAAACAAGCGCTTTCATCGGTGTTACAGTTAATTATAAAAATTTTTTCTCATAAAAATGCCATGAACTGATTCCTACGCCAATGACTACGAGCATGCATACCAGTGCCATAATGTAAGGATTGTAGTCTTTAAATAATCCCAGCGTCGTAAAAGTTCTGATAATCGGGAAGTGGAAAATATAGATTCCATACGTGAAATCACCGTATTTTCCGAAATTATTCAGAAACTTAAATGAGTAAGCAATATAAAGCGTAATAATACCGATCATCATAGGAGAAAATAAGATAATCCCGGTAATTAAATCAATCCAGACTGTGAGTATGGCAATGATGAATAAGAGGTTTTTATGCTTAATAAACTTGTCAAAGTTAAAATAAATCAGCATTCCCGGAATGAAAAATGATAAAGTTCCCGGCAGTTGTTTGGCGAGGGAGATTTTCCCCAATGATTCAAAATAATTCAGATAGACCAGCGATAAGAAATAAATGATCATTAAACTGATATTTCTGTACCTGTTATTTTTACCAAAAAGCAAGAACAGCAAAGGAACACAGAAATAATAGCACATCTCTATCTTTAAGGTCCACAGTGCACCATTCACGGCCTGATTTCCGAAAACTCCGGGAAGCCATGGGGCTTTAAAATTCAGAAACAAAGAATTCCAGAAAAGATATTTATAAACCTGGGTATTGCTGAAATAGTCTGTAAAAGAATACGTACTTACGAGGCTTAATAATATCGCACATAAAAAGACAACCAGCAGATAGGCAGGAACAATTCTCTTGATTCTCTTTTTAAGATAGCTTTTTAAACTGGAAGACCGGTCGTAACTTCTCGCAATAAGAAAACCACTGACCACAAAAAATCCGAAAACGGCTATTTCTACGGGGCTGTGCTCAAAAATTTTAAGCTCGTCGGAAGCAGCTAAGGCTCCCAGATGTCCCACGAAAACGATAAAGGCGAGGAGAACACGTAAAAAGTCAAAATTATTTTTCGTTATGTCTTGCATCTGCATTTGCATTGTTTTATGCAAAAATAGTTTTTTTAATAAAACAGAGGTTCATAGCGAACGGCAATATTTGTTAAATAAAGGCAATATTGCCGATAATTGTTCATATATTTTTGAAAATAAATAAGTTTGAAATAATTTTTCACAAAATATTATTAAATAAATCAAAAAAATTATAATTTTAGCCCTTGAAAAATTTGATACATGAAGAAATTAGTATTACTATTTGCAGGTTTATCATTATTGGCTTTTACAGGATGTAAAGATGACGAGACTGAAAGAACATTTGGGATTGTCGGGTACTGGCAGCCTTTAAAAGAAGTGAGAACAATGGTTCCGTTAGGAGGCACCGGTGTTTCAGACGAGATTATGTATTCAGACTGTAAGAAAGAATCCAGATGGGCATTTCCTGATAAGTACACCGGAAAAAGAACCGAAAAAGGCGATAGTGCTACTCCCGGACAGTGTGATACCGTTTACGAACGTAATTTCACCTACAACTATAATGAAGATACAAAGGAAATAGAAATCAAGTATCAGGGCATTGTGGAGCCGGCAAGAGGAAAAGTAACTTCACTAACTGAAAACACGATGAATATCACCTTCGAAGATAAAACAGATCCTACGGAATATCAGTCTACAACATTTACTTTCAAAAGAAATAATAACTAAACAGTTTGTGATTCAAAATATAAAGATCTCGTCTTCGGATGAGATTTTTTTGTTAGTATCTTGATGATAATTAATTATAAATTAAATTTTACTTTCTTTTAAAATCATTAAATTTGTGAAAATTAGAATCGGAATTAATGATAAAATTAAATCTGATATCTAAAGTCTAACATCTAACATCTATTATATAAAGTGTTTTACGATCATCAGCAGATAGAAAAAAAGTGGCAGAAATACTGGGAGGACAATCAAACATACAGGACTTCCGATAATACAGACAAACCCAAATTTTATGTTCTTGACATGTTTCCGTACCCGTCAGGTGCGGGGCTGCACGTAGGCCATCCGCTGGGATATATTGCGTCGGACATCTATGCGAGATACAAAAGACATCAGGGCTTCAATGTGCTCCATCCGGTAGGTTACGACAGCTTCGGACTTCCTGCAGAGCAGTATGCAATTCAGACGGGACAGCATCCTGCGGTGACCACGGAACAGAATATCAACAGATATGAAGAGCAGTTAAGAAAAATCGGTTTCTCATTCGACTGGAGCAGGGAAGTAAGGACTTCTGATGCTTCTTACTATAAGTGGACACAATGGATTTTCATTGAACTCTACCATTCATGGTATAATAAAAATACAGGTAAGGCAGAGTCTGTATCAACTTTAATAAAACATTTTGAAGAAAAGGGGACAGCAGATTTAAATGCCAATCAAAACGACGAATTAAATTTCACGGCAGACGAATGGAAGAATGCTTCTGAGATCGATAAAGAAGATATCTTATTAAATTACCGACTGGCGTACAGGGCCGAAACAACGGTGAACTGGTGTCCTGCCCTGGGAACTGTTCTTGCAAACGATGAAATAAAAGACGGAAAATCTGAAAGAGGAGGTTTCCCTGTTTTCCAAAAGAAAATGATGCAGTGGAGCATGAGAATTTCTGCTTATTCTGAAAGATTACTGCAGGGATTAAAATCACTGGACTGGCCTCAGCCACTGAAGGATGCTCAGGAATACTGGATCGGAAAATCTCAGGGAGCTCAGGTTAAATTTAATATCGACGGTCAGAATGAATTCGTTGAAGTATTCACAACAAGACCTGATACTATTTTCGGCGCTACCTTTATGGTACTGGCTCCGGAAAATCCATTAGTGGAAACAATTACTTCCCCGGAACAGAAAGCCGAGGTAGATGCTTATATTGAAGAGACTTCCAAAAAAACAGAAAGAGACCGGATGTCTGACGTGAAAAACGTTTCAGGTGCTTTCACGGGAAGTTATGCCATTAATCCTTTCAGCAATGAAAAGATGCCGGTCTATATCTCGGATTATGTATTGATGGGGTATGGGACAGGAGCGGTAATGGCTGTTCCTGCACATGATGAGCGTGATCACCGGTTTGCAAAGAAATTCAATTTAGAAATTAAAAAAGTTGTAGAAACTGAAGAAGATGTTCAGGAAGCTTCTTTTGATTCTAAAGCCAGTGTCTGTGTAAATTCTGATTTCTTAAACGGATTAAGCTATGACGAAGCTAAGGTATTAATTATTAATGCTATTGAGAAAAAAGGAATCGGTCATGGAACAACAAATTACAGACAGCGTGATGCGATTTTCTCCAGACAACGTTATTGGGGAGAACCGGTTCCTATTTATTATAAAGATGGGATGCCTTACACATTGCCGGTTTCTGCATTGCCTCTGGAACTTCCTGAGGTTGAAAAATATTTACCCACGGAAGACGGAGATCCGCCATTGGGAAATTCAAAAACTTTTGCCTGGGACGAAGCGAACCAAAAAGTGGTAGCTACCGGATTAGTTGATGATAAAACAGTATTTCCTTTAGAATTATCGACCATGCCGGGTTGGGCAGGAAGCTCATGGTATTTTCTGAGGTATATGGATCCGCAGAATGATGAGGTTTTTACAAATAAAGAAAAGTCAGATTACTGGGGACAGGTAGATCTGTATATCGGAGGTAGCGAGCACGCAACAGGTCATTTATTGTATTCCCGTTTCTGGAATATGTTTTTAAAAGACAGAGGCTATATCAATCATGATGAGCCATTCCAAAAGCTGATCAACCAGGGGATGATTTTGGGAATGAGTGCTTTTGTGTATAGAATTAACGGTACAAATCAATACGTATCTAAAAATCTGGCAAAAGATTACCAGACTCAGGAAATTCATGTGGATGTATCATTATTAAAGGGAACTTCAGATGAATTGGATACTGAAGCGTTTAAGGCCTGGAGACCGGATTATAGAGATGCTGAATTTATTTTAGAAGATGGAAGGTATATCACAGGACGTGAAGTAGAAAAGATGTCAAAATCCAAATATAATGTCGTTAATCCTGATGATATCTGTGAAGAATACGGTGCAGACGGATTAAGATTATATGAGATGTTCCTGGGACCGCTGGAGCAATCCAAGCCATGGAATACCCAAGGTCTAAGCGGGGTTTATGGTTTCCTTAAAAAATTCTGGAATCTGTATTTTAATGGCGAGGTTTTTGAAGTGTCAGATGAAGAACCGACTAAGGCCGAATATAAAGTATTGCATACCTTAATAAAGAAAGTGGTTTATGACATCGAAAACTTTTCTTTTAATACCTCAGTGTCGTCATTTATGATTGCCGTAAATGAACTGCAGAAAATAAAATGCAACAAACGCAATATTTTAGAACCTTTAGCCGTTATCATTTCTCCGTATGCACCACACATCTGTGAAGAGCTGTGGAGTATGCTGGGACACGGTGAGTCAATAGAATTTGAAAAATTTCCTGTTTTAAATGAGGATTACCTGGTAGAAGACGAGATTTTATACCCGGTAAGCGTCAATGGAAAAATGAAATTTAAAATATCCCTATCTGCACAGCTTTCTGCGAAAGAAGTTGAGGATTTGGTGATTGCAGACGAAAAAATGCAGCAGATTTTAGAAGGAAAAGCACCGAAAAAAATCATTGTTGTGCATCACCGAATTGTGAATATAGTAATTTAAAAGAAAATTAACATTGGCAAATTTAAAATAATGAAGGCGTAATTTTTTTAAATTTTTAACGTAATTGTTAAAATTGAGAAATATTACCAAAAAAAGAGAAAATAATTATAATATCGAAATTGTATTAAAATTTCTTTATCAAAAAAAAGCAAAATGTTTATTTAAGACTCTTGCATTTTAATTAATTTTGCCTTTAATTTACACCCTGTAAAATTTTAAAACAATATAATTTAGTTAAATATGGAAATGAATGTTTCAAAAAATGATGAGCAAGTAGTTGCTAGAAAGGCAGGAGGTTTAAATCCAGCTGTAATTATTCCTATTCTATTCTTAATAGGAGTTGCTATTTATCTATTCGTTCTTGGTAATCCAGGAAATTTTAAAGATGCAGACAAACTAGGTGGGGGTTCTGTAGCTTTCTCAAGTGTTGAAGGAAAAGACATTCACCCAGAATCGTTCTTAGGTATTATCTACAAAGGAGGGGTTATCGTACCGATCTTGATTACTTTCATGATCACTGTAATCGTTTTCTCTTTTGAAAGATATTTCGTTCTTGGTAAAGCTGCCGGAAAAGGAAACTTAGACAACTTTGTTGTACAGGTGAGAAGCTTACTGAACCAAAACAAAGTTGATGAAGCTTTAGAAGAATGTGACAGACAACAGGGTTCTGTTGGAAACGTAGTAAAAGAAGGTCTTACTACTTACAAAGCTTTATCTCATGATACAACTTTAAACAAAGAGCAGAAAATGGTAGCGCTTAACAAAGCGATCGAAGAAGCTACAACTCTTGAGATGCCAATGCTTGAGAAAAACATGATGATCCTTTCTACCTTAGGTACTGTTGCAACATTAGTAGCACTTTTAGGTACGGTAATCGGGATGATCAAGGCATTCTTTGCATTAGGTTCAGGAGGTGGTACTCCGGATGCGGCTGCACTTTCTACAGGTATCTCTGAAGCCTTGATCAACACGGCATTAGGTATTGGTACTTCAGCAATCGCTATCATCCTTTATAACTTCTTTACCTCTAAAATTGACGGATTAACTTACAAGATCGATGAGATCGCAATGAGTATCCAGCAGTCTTTCGCTGAGTTCAACTAAGAATCAGCTGGGAATTGCATTAAGAAAAACGAAGTTTAATTAAAAATAATTCAAAATAATGGCGAGAGTCAAACCAAAAAGACATGGAGTAGTGACGGATATGACGGCAATGTGTGACGTTGCATTCCTGCTACTTACGTTCTTTATCTTGACCACTCAGTTTAAAAAACCTGACGTGGAGCAGATCAAACCGCCATCTTCAATATCAGAAAAGTTACTTCCTGATGCTAGTTTAATGACTATTAATGCTACTCCGGACGGAAAGTTTTATTTCCAACCAGTAGAAAATGCATCAGAGAGATTACAGCTTCTAGAAAAAATGGGACAAAAGTATAACATGACTTTTGATAACAATGAAAAAGCTGCATTCCAGAAAGTACAAGCAATTGGGGTTCCTATGAGCCAACTGAAAAGCTATCTTGATTTGTCAGATGATGAGCAGAAGAGTTTCAAGAGTCCTACAGGGATTCCTATGGACAGTACAAATAAGCAGTTAATTGACTGGGTACAACAGAGTTTGAGCGTGAATCCTGATTACAAATTAGCAATCAAAGGTGACGTTACCACTCAGTATCCTAAAGTTAAAAGCCTGTTTGAGGGTTTAAGAGATATTGATTTTCTTAAATTTTGGTTGATCACATCACAAGAAGGTAAACCTTAATATCATTTAGAAATGGCAGAAGTACAAGTACAGGAAAAAGGCGGGAAAGGCGGAAAGGTTAGATCCAAGAAGCAGAATACCCGTGTAGATATGACTCCGATGGTGGACTTAGGGTTTCTTTTGATTACCTTCTTTATGTTTACGACCACATTTAGTAAACCGAATGTTATGGATTTGGGGCTTCCGGCAAAACCGAAAGAAAATACACCGAAACCACCTCCAACGGAAATTAAACTTTCTAACTCTATTTCTTTATTATTAGGTAAGGATAACAAGATTTTCTGGCATCAGCAGGATAACACCTCTTTAACAGACCAGAATCTGAATGAAACTACTTTTGATAGAGAAGGGATCAGAAAAATAATTGAGCAGGCAAAAGCAAATGCGGCAGATAAAAGTAAATTTACTGTTATTATCAAGCCGACTGACGATGCTGTATATAAAAACTTTGTAGACATTCTTGACGAGATGGCTATTACCAAAAGCGAGCAGTACGGTGTTACCGATGTGAAGCCATGGGAACAGGCTATTTATGAAAAGAAAGTCGGAGGATCTGCACCTGCAGCGCCAGCTACAAAGTAATTTAACCATAAAATTTGTTAATCTATGGCAGATGAAAATGTATACAATCAGAATCTAACATTGGATGAGATTGTATTTGAAAATAGAAACAAGCAGTATGGTGCATACGATCTGAGAAATCAGTATCCGAAGCTTCTGACTAAATCATTTATTGTCGGAACTGCATTATTCCTGGTTGCGGCTTTGTCTCCTTTTATTTATCTTACCATTAAAAGACTTAATGAGCCTGAAAAGCAGGAAGTTAAAGCTGATTTAGTGGAAATTCTTCAGGAAGATAAAATTTTGGAGCAGCCTAAAGAAGAAGAACCACCTCCACCACCTCCACCACCAAAAGAAGAGGAAAAGATCGAGGTTATTCAGAACGTGGTTCCGGAGCCCGTAAGAGCACCGAAAATTGAAACGCCACCACCACCGATTTCTAAGCAGTTAGAAACGACGACCGGTCTTAATAATCAGGAAGGGGTAAAAGCTCCGGCTTATACACCTCCGCCGCCACCTCCTAATACAGGTACCAAAACTTCTACAGCAGAAGTTAAAGCACCGGTAAATACCAATGAGGTGTATGACGTGGTAGACCAGTCAGCAGAATATCCTGGTGGAATGGATGCTTTAAGAAGATACCTTGGAGATAACTTCGATACAGGAAGTGTTGAAGGAGAAGGTAAGTTAACAGCAAAATTGAAATTCGTAGTAGAAAGAGACGGTACTGTATCTGGTGTTCAGGTAACATCTAAATCAGGAAACGGAGATTTTGACAGCGAAGCAAAAAGAGTTGTTACCAAACTTAAAAAATGGAAGCCGGCTAAGAAAAACGGTGAAAGTGTAAGATCTTATTACTCTGTTCCATTTACAATTAATTTCGAATAAAATTAATTTATAATTAAATAATTACAAAAAAGAGAAGCATTTGCTTCTCTTTTTATTTTTTTTGGTATTTTTGTTATTATGATGTTCAATTGGTTATCCTTAGTCACAGGATTATTTTATATTATCTTAGGAATTGTAGTTATTGTTTATAAATTCTTTTTTACAATTCTGGAACCAACGATCGCATATGCGATGGGTGGTCTTCTTATTCTTTATGGAATATTCAGAATTTATAGAGCAATTTCAAAAATCAAAGATTCCGGAGATGAAAAGTAGTATAAAAGTTCTTTCCCTGTTAATCGTTTTCAGCGTTTTTTTTACAGGCTGTAAAAAAGAAGATAAATCACCGTCTTATCATAAAGGTGAGCTTACCATTCTTACTGACGAATCTTTTAAGAGCGTTACTGAAGCTTTGGCAGATGGATACATGATTAATTATCCTGAAACCAAAATTAAAGTGGTTACTCAAAAGGAAGATCTGGGTTTTCTAGATCTTCTTAATGATAAAGCACGGATCGCAGTGATGTCGAAAACATTGTCAGCAGAAGAAATTAAAGCCTACGAAGAACAGGTGGATCTGAAATTTCTGCCGGCTAAATTTGCTGCAGATGCTGTTGTGTTTATTGTTCCCAAAGATTCTCCGAAAGAAAGTATTTCCATGGACGAAATTAAAAACGGACTGCAGTCTGATACTAAAAATTTCATCTTTGACGGTGCCAATTCGAGTAATATCAATTTTGTTGCCCAGAAATTAAATAAAGCCCCCGGAGCCCTGAAATTTTCTGTTATCGCGGGGAGTGAAAATATTATTGAACAGTTAGCAAAATATCCTGATAAAATCGGGGTCATCGGACTTAATACGTTCAGCCGTCCATATGATAAGATTTCTGAAGACCTTAGAAACAAGGTGAAAATTCTTCCGGTTTCAGATAACGGAGAAATATATACTTCAGATGCCGAAGGACTCAGAGAAATGAAATATCCTTTTACCAGAGTACTTTATTTTTTAACCAATGAAGGAAACTTTAATATTGCTAATGGCTTTATCAGGTATTCCTGTACTCAGTTGGGACAGATGATCGTTCAGAAGGAAGGTCTTCAACCTTATAATATTTACAAAAGGGAGGTTCAGATGCGTTAAAAAGTATTAAAGTAACGTTATAACCCAAATAAATACAGTATTTTGGTCTAAAAATTGTGTACAATATAAAATTCGAGTTAGAAATATAAAATGAAAGATATAATGATTATGAATGTAAAGAAGATTGCTTTTGGAGCAGCGGTGGTATTTTTTACCAACTTTGCCTTTGCGCAAACAGTGCAAGATGGGATTAACAGTATTGACAGCGATAAGTTTGCCCAAGCAAAAACAAATTTCACAAATATGATTGCTACGGCGCCTACAGCAGAAAATTATTTCTATTTAGGAAATACATATCTTAAGCAAGTAGAGCCGGATTATGCCAAAGCTACGGAAAGCTTTAATAAAGGAATTGCTGCAGATGGCAAAAGTTATCTTAACAAAATAGGTCTAGCTGCTGTAAAGTTAGGAAAAGGAGATAAGGCAGCGGTAGCTGAGATCCAGAAGATCGTCACCGATTCAAGAGAAAAGGATGCTGAAGTACTTTTCAGAGCGGCGGAAGCTTTGACACTATTTGAAAAAAATAATGCTCCTGATCTGGCGATTCAGTATTTAAATAAAGCAATTGAAAAAGCACAGAAAAAAGGAGTTCCAGCGAACTATTATTATACGTTAGGGGATGCTTACAGAATCAAAAAAATTCCTGGGGATGCAATGAGTGCTTACGAAAATGCGCTTCCTTTAGCTAAAAATAAAGCTTCTGTTTACACCAGAATGGGGACTTTATGGATGGCTGCTCAACAATGGCAGCAGGCTAAGAAAAGCATCGATCAGGCAATTGCAACGGATCCTACTTATGCACCGGCCTATAAAGCACTAGCTGCTTATGATATCAAATATCAGCAAAATGCAAAAGCAACTCAGGATTTGATCAACTATACAAAATACGCTGATGAAGATCCGTATACAATGCTTGAAATTGCCAAGCTTTATTTTACCAATGAAGATTATACCAACTCCAAAGCAGTTTTGGATAAGATCTTTGATAAGGTAGAAGATCCTATTAAATTTAAATTAAGAGCATACCAGTTATATGCTGACGGAAAATATGCCGAAGCTAAACAAAGCATGGATACCTTTGTTTCTCAGGCAGAGAAAACCAGAGTTCAGCCTGCCGACCAGGGATTACAGGGTCTTATTGCTGCAGGTCTTGCAAAGGATGAAAAAGATGCAGCTAAAAAATCTGCTCTTATGACAGAGGCTCAGCAAAAGGTAGCGATCGCAAAAGCAGCAAAAGATGAAACAATGAAATGGGATATGGAATTGGCAAACATCGCTGGAGGCGGAGGAGCTTCTCAGTCTGCTGCTGATTCAGGGCCTACCAACCCTACCATTGAAGGCCTGAAAAAGCAGGTAGCTGCAAATGCTCAGGATTCTGATGCTCTTTATAAACTGGCAACAGCTTATCAGGATGCTAAAAACTGGAACGGAGCGATCCTTACATGGCAGAAGATGATCAATGTTCTTCCTGACTGGGCACCGGCATATTACAGCCAGGGTTATGCTTATCAACAGGCTGGAAACAACGATGCGGCTAAAGTGGCTTACGAAAAATATATTACCACTGTAAAACCGGCAGAAGTGGAAGCTAATAAGCAGACGCTTTCTTACGCTTATTTTGCCGTAGCCTATCTTTCAAAAGAGTCGGATATGACGAAAGCAAAAGACTACGTTGCTAAATCATTACAACTGGATCCTACTTATCAGGATGCTGTAAAATTAAATGCAGAAATCAATAAATAATTTATAACTTAAATTATAGATATTAAAACTTCCCATTCATCGTGTTTGGGGAGTTTTTGTTTTATTATTATATTTGGAAGTATGAAAACAGATATACTAGCGTTCGGTGCTCATCCGGATGATGTAGAGTTGGGATGTGGGGGAACCATTGCCAAATTGGTCTCAGAAGGAAAAATTTGTGTTATCGTAGATCTCACGAAAGGTGAACTTGGAACCAGGGGCACCGATGAGACGAGAAGACTGGAAGCAGCGGACTCTGCCAAAATTTTAGGGGTAGCGGCGCGGGAAAACCTGGGTATGAAAGATGGTTTTCTTGAGAATTCTGAAGAATACCAGATGAGGATTGTAAAAATGGTACGCAAATACAGGCCGGAAATCGTCTTAGCCAATGCAATCGATGACAGACATCCGGACCACGCAAAAGGAGCCAAATTAGTATCGGATGCGTGCTTTTTATCCGGACTCAGAAAAATTGAAACGGTTCTGGAAGGAGAAAATCAGGAAGTATGGAGACCGAAGCATATTTTTCACTATATCCAGTGGAAAGATATCAAGCCGGAATTTGTTATTGATATTTCCGGTTATCTGGATAAAAAAATTGCAGCGTGTATGGCTTTCAAAACCCAGTTTTATGACCCTGCTTCAAAGGAACCCGAAACTCCGATAACATCGAAAGACTTTTTTGAAAGTCTTACGTACCGGGCTCAGGATTTGGGCAGGCTTTCGGGAGTTACTTATGCTGAGGGATTTACGTCTGAGAAGCTAATTTCTTTGAAAAATTTCGATGGAATTGTTTGGTAATTAAAAAATCTTCTCTATATTTGCACTCACAAAACGGTGATTGTAGCTCAGTTGGTTAGAGCGTCGGATTGTGGTTCCGAAGGTCGGGGGTTCGAGACCCCTCATTCACCCAATAAAAGTACACTTTTTATAAAGTGTACTTTTTTATTTTGTACCGGTCAGAAATTATATTGGCCATCTACAATTCTGAATTTTTTTAAGATTTAAGAACAATTTCAGTTCACAGCATCAACTTTGGGGATTACAGCAGATCATGGATCATGAACAAAAGTTGGGGACTATGCAAAAAGTTGAGCGAGTCTGAACAGGAAAAATGCTTTGTCTTTTACCCCTCGAAGCTGCAACCTGAAGTTTTTAATTTTAGCATTAAAAGATTCTGCTG
>Ga0308157_10000993_pt1 | contig 69150 bp, 50 predicted proteins | sample PhyBR1_FD_201035 | JGI IMG/M metagenome (GOLD analysis project Ga0308157, IMG submission 201035) | Phyllosphere microbial communities from UC Gill Tract Community Farm, Albany, California, United States - DLSLB.R1 | ecosystem: Host-associated > Plants > Phyllosphere > Unclassified | place: USA... | reverse complement strand
AGGAAGGTACTATCGACATGCGTTCTGATTAGAACGACATGTAGTAAGTAAAATGAGGGTTACTTGTTTGATTATCAACAGCCATCAAAAAAGTAACCCTTTATACCACTTATTGGTAAATATTAAGCAGTAAGTTCCAGTCCCATAAGTTCTCTACGAACGATTTCTGCACCTGCACTTAAAGCATTTAACTTGCCACGTGCCACTTCACGAGAAAGAGGTGCCATACCACAGTTTGTGCAAGGATAAAGTTTGTCAGCATCTACAAACTGAAGTGCTTTACGCAGTGTATTCGCCACTTCTTCTGGTGTTTCAATCTGGTTAGATGCGACATCAATTGCACCGACCATCACTTTTTTACCGCGAATAAGTTCGAGTAAATCAATAGGCACATGTGAGTTATGACATTCTAATGAAATGATATCAATGTTAGAAGCCTGAAGTTTCGGAAACGCTTCTTCGTATTGACGCCATTCTGAACCAAGTGTTTTTTTCCAGTCTGTATTAGCTTTAATGCCGTAACCATAGCAAATATGAACCGCAGTTTCACATTTTAGGCCTTCAATGGCACGTTCCAAAGTCGCGACACCCCAGTCATTGACTTCGTCAAAGAATACATTAAATGCAGGTTCATCAAACTGAATAATGTCTACCCCAGCAGCTTCTAATTCTCTTGCTTCTTGGTTCAAGATTTTAGCAAATTCCCAAGCCAGTTTTTCACGGCTCTTGTAATGACCATCGTAAAGCGTATCAATCATGGTCATTGGCCCAGGTAACGCCCACTTGATAGGTTGATTGGTTTGCTGACGTAAAAACTTGGCATCTTCAACAAAAACCGGCTTTTGACGTGATACCGCACCCACTACAGACGGTACACTTGCATCATAGCGATCACGAATTCGAACTGTTTCACGCTTCTCAAAATCTACACCATTTAAGTGTTCAATAAACGTCGTCACAAAATGTTGGCGGGTTTGTTCACCATCACTGACAATATCGATGCCAGCAAGTTGTTGTTCATGCAGCGCCAAACGTAACGCGTCTTTTTTACCTTCAGCTAAACCTTCATTTTCAAGTTTCCAAGGTGACCAAAGCTTTTCAGGTTCTGCAAGCCAAGACGGTTTAGGTAAGCTGCCAGCAGTTGAAGTCGGTAATAATTTTTTCATGATCAATGACCTGTATGTATATTAATTAAGAGCGTAATTTGCAGACCACTGCTCAAGAATCGCTTGGTATGGTTTGATAAATTGCTCTTCAACAAACTTCCCCTGCTCAATAGCCAGACGGCTACGTTCTTCTCGGTCATACACAATGCGAGTGAGTGAATAATCTTGATTCTTCAAACTTGGCTGATAATATTTACCGGCAACTGAATTTGCATTATAAATTTCAGGTCGGTAAATTTTTTGGAAGGTTTCCATTGTGCTGATGGTACTGATCAACTCAAGGTTGCTGTAATCACTCAACAAATCACCTGAAAAATAGAATGCTAAAGGCGCGGCGCTATTTGCCGGCATAAAATAGCGGACCTTTAAGCCCATTTTTTGGAAATATTCGTCAGTTAATGAATAGTCTTCTTGCTTGTATTCGACACCCAAAACAGGATGTACATTTTCAGTACGGTGATAGACCTTACTTGTTGAAACGCTTAGGCAAATGACAGGCGCTTTTTTAAAGTTGGCTTTATAAGTCTCAGAGTTAATGAAACTTTTAAACAGGTTGCCATGTAATTCACCAAAATTTTCTGGTGTACTAAAGCTAGGCTGATCTTTATTATGATCGAGCAACAGCACACTAAAATCATAATCACGGACATAAGAAGAAAAATTGTTGCCCACAATACCTTCAATATATTTACCGGTTTTTTTATCGATAATATTGGTTTTCAATATTTCAATCAAAGGAAGCCCACTGCTATGGTTTTGCACATCAATATTCATTTCAACTGAAATGATTTCAAGCTCAACAGCATAGCGGTCGCCTTTAGGGTTGTCCCAATGAGCCAAGGCATTGAAACGATTATCAATCATGCGTAATGTGTTGCGCAAATTTTCCTGACGGCTCATCCCTCTTGCCAAGTTAGCAAAGTTGGTGGTAAGGCGCGTATTGTCTGCTGGACGATAGTTTTCATCGAAACAAATACTTTTAATCGTAAATGTAAATTCTTTATTCATTGTGATCAGTACCCTAATTTCTGAGATAAACCTAAAAAATCTTTTTGCTCTTTTTAAACTTTCCAGCCTTATCAGTTTTGCGCCTTTTGGTCTTATCAAAAGTGAATTACTGGAGCGCTTCAGAACATGAATAGATTTATACCGCAATCACAACATGAATAAAAATGATTTAGTCTCATTAGAAAGTGAGTAAAATTCATGTTTAAAAACTAACGCTATTAGAATTAAAGAATATTGGTAAAAAAATGAGATTTTTAAATTCTTTTCCTACTTATAATTTTTTAATTTTCTGCATGTTATAGTGTAGAAACTTATATTTATTCTGATTTAATCATCGTACTTATGATTTAAATCATACATGTATATGGTTATATCTAAGCAGATAGAGGGCTGGTGCATGATTTAACTGGTTGTAGCGTTATAATTTGAACTGGTAATTCTAGTAACATATAACAGAGCTTAATCATCATTAGAAAAATTTTCAAAAATAACACTTTGATTTAAGAATTTTGAATATTACTGAATTTTTTATATAAGCCTTTAACTATATTTCTATACATCATAGCTAGCATGATTTTATTCAAGTTTTATCGCATAAAGATTATATAATTTAATATTCTTCTTAGTGCTCATTTTTTGAATATAATCTATTTTTAAAGTCATATGTTGAATACCAATTGTTAAAGCTGCTTCATAATCAATTAGGGATTTTAATTGCCCCTTTTATTTTTATTGCCTCTTTAACAGGGCTACTCTATGGCTTAACGCCCCAGCTTGAGAGCTTTATTTATAAAGAGCAGCTATCCGCACTACATAGCCCAAACCATAAAATTCAACCTCTTAGCCAACAGGTTGCAGCTGCCTTAACTGTTTTACCTCATGATGCAAAGATATTTGCAGTTCGAACACCGCAGACTTCTGAACATACGACACGCATTCTTTATCAGGTGCCCGACAACCCTGATACAGTTAAGGCAATATTTATAAATCCTTATACATTAAAGGTCCAAGGTCAGCTTCCTGTTTACGGTACCAGTGGGGTTTTACCTTTAAGAACTTTTTTAGACCAGTTACACCGCAGCTTATTACTAGGTGAATATGGTCGTATATATAGCGAATTTGCAGCAAGCTGGTTAGGACTATTCGCTTTAACTGGCCTGATTCAATGGTGGAGCTATCGTAAAAAAAATAAATCCATTCATTCACGCCATTCACGTATCAAATGGCATTATATTTTCGGTTTAACTGTATTACCGATGCTATTTTTCTTTTCTCTTACCGGTTTAACATGGTCAAAATGGAGCGGAGCAAACATTGCACAACTTCGCCATTTACTCAATAGTGATACACCAACTTTGTATCTGGCATTAAATCCAAAAACGATGAATGTGACAAATCCACATGCTGAACATTACATGCAGATGGATATGCCAGGCCAACACCTTTCAACTAAATTAAACTTCGAAGATTTTGATCGTATTGTCGAGCTTGCTCATCAAAATGGTTTAAATGCACAAGCATTACAAATTAAACCCAGTTATCAAAAAGATCGGGCCTGGTCGATAGAAGAAATGAATCATCGTTGGCCAATTCAAATTGATGCTTTAGCGGTAGATATGTCAACTCAACATATTATTGACCATTTAAGATTTAGTGATTTTCCATTATCTGCAAAATTAACACGCTGGGGAGTAGATTTACATATTGGGGTTCTGTTCGGCTGGCTAAATCAAGTTTTACTAGTTCTGTCTGCAGCCATAATCTTATTAGTACTAATATTTTCTTATCGGGCATGGTGGACTTACCAACGACCTTTGGATACGTTACGAAAGTTTAACCAAGGCCTATGGCAACAGTGGAAAAATTGTAATCAATTCCAAAGAATTACTTATATCAGTATTTTATTTGGCTTATATTTTTTACTACCTGTATGGACGATAAGTGTAGTGCTATTACAATTAACTACAATAGTGTTTCACTATTTAAATCTCAAAAAATCCCATAAAAATTAAATGTATAAGTGAGAAATATTTAATTTATTCGTGTCCTGTAAATAGATTTATACAGCTAATTTGCTTCATAGGTTTTTCGATTAAAAATAATTGAGTAATAAGAAACCCCGGCATCCTGCCGAGGTTTCTCATATTGGGTTGTTAGATATAACTCCTGTCTTATCTCACAGTCCTGGTGCTGAAACTTATTATTGTTGTTTTATGTTCTGGAACATCCTGTTCCTTCATGACTTCATCATAAAAATATTCTCATCGACTGCATAGCAGTTATAAGCGCCTATTGATGTCAGTGAAAACTTACAAAATTTTAGGCTCATCTATTTTATAAGTTAGATAGCCTGTTCCAACATATAACTGCTATGAAAAGCTACTTTCTTTTTTATCGTAGATACGTTATTAACGTTCACTCCTACCCTCTACTATACGTAGGGGGGTCTGTTCAAATGTTCCTATTTTCACATCAGCAGGAATATAGATTTCAGTTGCTAGAGGAACTTTTAATGCTGAATACCGTGTATCTACGCTCAGAGTAATTGCTTTTAATTTTTTGTTTTCATTATAGACAGGACTTGATACCCAACGTAATTGCATTACAGCATATTGCCCGTTATTAATTACTAAATTTTGAGCCAGCTGTTCAGGTCTGGTACTATTTTCCAAAGGCAAAATCTTATCTTCTGAGCCATAAATTTTAACTCGTGGACGTGCCGGGAATTGGCATTCTGGTCCTTTATTATAAATTTTAATTTCTGTACCAGAATGTGACATACCACTAAAATCACCTGCTTTATTATCGACCTGAATAGTTAACTGCTCTGCTCGGCACTCTTGTACTGCAGATGAGTCCATGACCAACTGTTGCGGAGTTGGAATGAGTAAAATGGCCAATAATGGATTGGTGAATAGCATAGAAAGCTCCTAAAAGAGATAAAATACATTGCCAGACAGTCACAGAATTTCAGGTACTCCTTTGGTATCGAATTTAAAAAGTTCTATTTTTGATTCATGGGGATGATTAATAAGCTAACAACAACTGCAAAGTTATATTTTTATTTATTAAGTATTGATTAGGTTAAAATTTAATTTAAACCTTTTTAAGCCGCCTCTAGAATCCTTTAAAATAGTTTCTACTTGATATAACAAACTAAAATTGAAATACAATTCTGAGATATACCTGATTTAGGGGACTAAAGATAAAAAGACATGGATAGATCAAGTGATCAAGAAAATAATATCTTTAAATATGTTAGCACTGGTAGCGACTTATAGTTCTTTATTCTACCAAACTAATATTGATGTTGAACGTCTAGCCGTCGATAGAATCGAGAAGGATCAGGTAATAGCTGGAGGAGCACCTTTCCAATTTCTTATCGATGGAGAAATTTCGCCTGTAGGTAGCATCGGTATTGATCCTTTATCCTTAGTTATAGGTTTAGACGAGTTCCACTACCTATACTTTATTCTAGACTATATATTCTGGTTATTGATTCTTCTAAGTCTTTATTTTATTTATTTAAAATATGGTCACTTAAAGTACACTTAAAACTATTTGGTGTTTAGTTGAATTACTTTATCCAGATGGTGTTCCCAGCCGCGGTTCGGTTATTTCTTCTGCTGCTTTTAATATCATAATTTAATGAAGAGTGCTTGGCTCGGTAACTTCCTATCTATTTAATACTTATATTACTTCTCTTTTTTAGCAGAAATGAACAATCTATTTTTGCTCTTTTATATTAAATTCAAGTTAAGCAGAGGCTTATATCTAATAAAGTACTATAACGATAGATTATATTTACTTTTTAAAAATGTAAAATATAATCATTATCATAAAAATCTTGTGAAACTATATCCTGTGTTAAAACGTCACCTACTCCTCGGTTTGTTACCACTTAGCTGTCCTATTTTCGTATTTTCAAATGACCAAATTAGCTCATTACCTACTATCAGTTTACAGGCAACCAGCAAAACTAATAATACTCATCTAGCCTATAAGGTCAGTACGGCAAGCTCTGCCACACGTACTCATACCTTATTGAAAGATACTCCTCAGGCAGTCACGGTTGTCTCTGAAGCAGTCCTAAACGATATTCAAGCTACCCGCTTATCGGAAGCTCTTGATGTAGCAGGTATAGGGCGGGCAAATAACTTTGGTGGTCAGGGTTTAACCACATTTACCTCACGCGGGTTTACCAGTAGCGAATACTACCGGAATGGTTTTCCAATTAATCGTGGTTATCCTAATGCACCTGACAGTAATACCATTGAACGTATAGAAGTATTAAAAGGTGCATCCTCTAGTTTATATGGCCGTGGCGATCCGGGAGGTACATTCAATGTTATTAGTAAAGTACCCCATGCTGAACAAAAAACAACTTTAGGTTTGAGTGTTGATCATGAGGGCCTGTTGCGGGGCACTTTAGATACAACCGGCGCTTTAACTGAAGATGAGAGTCTTATGTACCGCTTAAATGTCATGGGAGAAAACGGAAATACTTACCGCGACCATGTTGATTCAAAGCGCTGGAATATCGCACCTGTTATTCAATGGAGTCCTTCAGACACCACTAAAGTGACCTTAGAAGCTGATCTGTTACGCAACCAGCATGCTTTAGACCGGGGTTTTACCCGCTACGAAGGACAAAAAAGATATACTTTTGACCCGGCAGAGTACTGGTGGGAAACTGGCAAGAACCGGAATCGCTTATATAATGATAATGACATGCTACAGTTACGCATTGAACATACCTTTAACGATGACTGGACACTTAATATTGGTACTCAATATTTAAATGGAAATCTGCATGGTTATGCAGTTGAGGCAAATGGCATCAAAGCTAACACAGATGGTGAGTTACTTACCCGTAATTATAACTGGCGTAATTTAGATTGGATTGATAGAAACTTTCAGGCCAATATAGTCGGAAATTTTAATTTATTTAATTTAGAGCATACTTTAATTCCAGGCATAGAACTTGAAGATTATGATTATAAATCTTTTATTATTCGTTCGAAGGATGATTTTGATTTAGATATTAATCATCCATATAAACCACAACCATTGCCAGAATTAAATAATATAACCACTCACGACCGTGAACAATTAAAAAGCCAAGCTTTATTTATTCAGGATCAGATTCATCTGACTGATCGTTTAAACACCTTGCTTGCTTTACGCTTGGAAAGCTATCAGCATGATTATCACAACTTTATTTCTAATACCTCTTGGTCTACAGATAACCATGCTCTTATTCCGCGCATTGGTATGACTTATGATCTGACCGACCAACTGACAGCATATGCCAATATTAGCAAATCATTTAAGCCTAACTCCGGAGCGGATCGTAATAATCAGGGCTTTAACCCTGAAGAAGGTATTTCTTATGAAATAGGTACAAAATACACATTACTAGATGAACAGCTTTCTTTTGACACTGCCATTTATTATGTAAAAAAAGAGAATGTTTTAACTCTTGACCCAACAGACTCGACTAAAAGTATTGCTGCTGGAGAGGTATCGAGTAAAGGTTTTGACTTAAGTCTGATAGGCAATATTATACCGGCGTGGAAAATTATAGGAAACTATTCATATGTCGATGCTAGTGTAAATAAAGACAATACCTTAGAAAAAGGAACACATCTAGCCAATATTCCTCAAAATTCATTTAATTTACTCAGCATTTATGAATTTAAATCAGGATTATTTGATGGTTTAGGCATAGGCATTAATCAGCGTTATATTGGTAACCGAAAAGGTCAGACTGCAAATAATACTTATACGATGGGCAGTTATGCAACAACTGATTTAATTTCGTACTATGACATAAATCCTGATTTAAGATTCAGCTTTGATATTAAGAATATTTTTAATAAAGAATATGATGATAGTGCTTTTAACCGCTATGTATATCCTGGACAACCACGCACTGCAAAGTTAGGTATTACATACAGTTTTTAGTTAAAGAGCGCAGATATTCACTCTTAATTCCACTTTAAATAATAGGTAGCATAATAAGCCTTATTTCTGATTTTTTAAGTAAGAACAATAAGGCTTCAATTAACTGAAAAATACTGATTTATGAGAAAACATTTCTAATATACTTATAAAATATCTATGAGTAAAAGATTTTCTTTGGATTAGATATCTAAAATAGAAGCTAGAGAATAGGATGAGTATTTATCAGACTTTATCTAGCCTATTTACTTGGTGCAGAAGATTTTATTAGTCACATTCTGTTTATTGTATAATTTAATCTTAATATCAAATTATATAAACTTAAAAGGTCTAGCATGATGAATGCTAGACCTATTTAAAAAATATAATATATAGATGATTTTAATATTACTTCATCATTGAAACCATTTGTTCAGCCATTTGTAAGTGTGTAGCAACCGCACTACGTGTTTGAACAAGCATGTTCTTTAAGTCAGAGTTTTTAGCATTTGGAATCAATTTTTTATCGATTACCATGAGAACTTTACGATGTACTTCCACTTGGCTCTTCATATAATCTTTATCAGTATCAGAAGATGATCTGTTAAGTTTATCAACGATCTTGTCACTGTCACGCTGTAATAACTTGCTAATCTCACTGGTCTGTGGTGTTAGCATCAGACGAGTTGCCAGTGCTTGGCCTTTTTGCTCATTCGCTGAGTGTTCACGAATCATCATCTGAGCATATTGACGGACTTGAGCCATTTTTAACTTTGGCAAGGCCGCGTTTGCCTGCATAATCTCGCCATTGTTGGCAGTACTCAATATTTTAATAATCTGGTTATCGGATAAGTCTTCATGCTTATCATGCCACATTTTAGAATGATGTTTTCGATCATCCATAGAGTGATGGTCTTTGGTTGTACTTTGGCATGCAGTCAGGCCTAATATACTACTAAAAGCAATACAGCTGACTATCTTTTTCACTGTTATAGTTTCCACTTTGGCATCCTTTTAGAGTTTTATTATTGAAGTAACTTTTTTAAGATAGTCTAATTAAATCGGAAATAATGTACTTTTTCAGTTGCTTTGTTAGATAAATGTATAAACATATTATAGCTTTAAGTAAATAATTAATTTAAATAGTTTCTTAATTATAAAAAATTAATTTAATAAAAAGAAACCAACCATTATTCCTCTTATTTATAAGAGTAATTATATATTTCAAAAAAATAAAAATTTATTATAAAAATAGCTTTAAAATTATAGTTAAATATCTAGTATAAAATTATTTTCAGTAAAACTTTTAAAATAAAAAAACTTCTATTATTTTTAAGTAATATTAATATAGCAAGACATTTTATTATATATTTCAATTATTCCAATAAACTGGATATACATAATTTATTTAAATAATAGATACTGATATATATATTTAAAAACAATATCAAAAAATTATTTAGTTTATAACTTTACCTCGTCCATCAGCCATGTTTTAAAGGCTACGAATTTCGGCTTATTCTGACATTCCTGTCGATAGACCATATAATAGGCCAAGGCCGATGAATACTTCATATCTGGATATAAACGTATCAACTGCCCTGTTTTTAAATCATCTGCCACCATAACACTTCTTGCCAATGCGACCCCATGCCCATCAATTGCTGCCTGTAGTACAGCAGCTGAATTATTAATTTTTAATCCTCGCTGGGCCAGGCCATTGCTCACCTGATTGTACTTCAACCATGTATCCCAAGTAGTAAAACCCGAATGAACATCCAGTGTTAAGTCATGAATTAAAGGTAGGTTTAATAAGTTCTCTACATATTTTAACAGGTGTCGATATTTCTGATAAAACCCTGGTGAACAAACAGGAAAAACCTCTTCATCCATGAGTTTCTCCGCAACTAGTCCTGACCAGTTTCCCTGTCCATATCGCACGGCAATATCAATACCATGTTGAGCCAAATCTACAGGTTCCAAGTTAGTATCCAATCGAATATCAATTTCAGGATAAGCTTGCTGAAAAGTATCAATTCTTGGCAGCAACCATTTCGATGCAAAAGCCGGGCTGATCGCAACAGTTAAAACACCTGCTGAAGTTTGTGCCTGTAGTTTTTCCAAACCAAGTATAAGCCTATCAAAACCGGCACGAATATCGGGCAATGCCATTAATGCAGCTTCAGTTACCACCAAGCGGGCTTTTCCCCCTGTACTCCGCTGAAACAATGTAATGCCCAGATAATCTTCCAGACTTTTAACAAGCTGACCCACCGCTGCAGGAGTTACATTCAACTCAATAGCTGCCGCGGAAAAACTTTGATGTCTGGCACTGGCTTCAAAAGCTCTTAATGCGTTGAGATATACGGGAGTTTTCATTCTAAAGGTTTTCTATCAATTACTATAAGATTAACTGGTTTGTTTATATAGAACCATCTTTATAGAATCAATTTTTCACTTTATGGGTCAAAGCCCTTTAAATACAAAACTGGATAAGGAAGCTCTATTGGTCACAATTATATTAAGTGTTCTAGCAGGCCTAACCCTATTCAGCGCGTCTGTTAAAAGACGTGAATAGTAACAATCAGTATTAACATTTTTAAGTTTTTCTTCCTATTAATCTTTATCAGATCAACAGGATATTTGACTTTTTGAATAGATGAGACAAAGCATGTGGATTAACGCTGATTTTTCCCAAGTAGCTATAGTTAGGCCTAACGATTATCAATGGGTCAAATCTCCTGGTGGTGAAGTTGAACGAGTTATGCTCGATAGAATGGGTGGTGAAACAGCCCGTGCCACCAGTCTGGTTCGTTATGCACCGCAGAGTATTTTTCCAGAGCATCAACATCCATTAGGTGAAGAAATTTTAGTGCTCTCTGGAACATTTACTGAAAATGGCAACCAGCATTATCCAGCAGGCTGGTATTTACGGAATCCGGATGGATCAAAACATACTCCATCCAGTGAAGAAGGCGCACTGATTTTTGTCAAACTCATGCAAATGACCAGAGAAGATGTATTGTCGATGCGTATCAATACCTATAAGCCTGAAAACTGGCAAACACTTAATCAGCGTAAGATTTGCCCTTTATATGACTCTCAGAACGAACAAACCTATCTGGAAAAACTAATACCCCATCAGAGTTTTGCTGAGCACAGTGCAAACGGAATTGAACTTCTGGTGATACAAGGTGAATTGCTTGCAAATGGAGAAACTTATCCTGCAGGGTCATGGATCCGTTTACCGATTCAAAGCAGCCATAACTTTCATGCGTGTTCAGCAGGAGCAATCCTTTACGTAAAGACCGGACATCTTTTATCTGCTCAAAAACTTATGGAACAGAAGCCATGATTGCCACTATTAGTGCAGGTTTAAGCGATCTATTTACCAGAACAGGCTCAATAGACTTATGTACGAATCAAATCAACTCAAGCCTGGTTCTAGGTGGTAATAATGCCACCTCGAAACACTCATTAATCACTTACTTATAGAAATTCAGGTTCTACTTTTATGCTGCAAAATACCATGCACCGCCAGGTTTTAATTCTGGCAAGTTCACAGTCTTTATTCCAGACCGTTTCAGTCATGGTGATGACGATTGGCGGACTGGCAGGTGCAAATATTGCCAATACGCCTAACCTTGCCACCCTGCCAATTGCCTCGATGTTTTTAGGTACAGCCATGATGATGTTCCCTGCTTCCATGTGGATGGCAAAAGTAGGTAGACGCAATGGCTTTTTATGTGGCGCTTTTTTAGGTATTTCAGGTGGAATTATTGCAGCGGTTGGTATTATCTATAGTTCACTTTACCTATTGGCATTAGGCACATTCTGTGTGGGAGCATATCAATCCTTTGCTCAGTTCTACCGTTTTGCTGCCAGTGAAGTAGCAGATGATACCTTTCGTTCCCGTGCAATTTCGTTTGTTATGGCGGGTGGCGTAGTTGCAGCATTGATTGGACCGGTTTTGGCTCGCTTTGGTGGACCACTATTTAATCATCTGGAATATGTGGGCTCTTTCCTGATCATTACTATCGTTTCCCTGATTGCGATGGGAATCTTATCAAGACTGCATATTCCAGATCAGGTAGAGATTAAGACCAGTTTTAGTGCAGGACGACCTTGGCCAAAAATTGTATTTCAGCCCATGTATTTAGTGGCTTTACTGGGCGCAATTACTGGTTATGGCATCATGATTTTAGGTATGTATGACTGCCACACCAATTGCCATGCGTCATGCTCATCATGAATTAGGTACAATTACCACTGTAATTCAATTACATGTACTGGGGATGTTCCTGCCATCATTTTTTACGGGTAACCTGATTGTCCGTTTTGGTGTATTGAAAGTCATGTTTGCAGGTCTTTTACTGTTTGCCTGTTATATCGCTTTTGCCCTTTCTGGTCTGCAATTCCATTCATTTGCCATTTCTCTGGTTTTATTAGGTGTAGGCTGGAATTTCCTGTTTATTGGTAGTACTTCTTTATTAACCAGAACTTATACTCACGAAGAAAAAGCCAAGGCACAGGCCATTAATGACATGACAGTTTTCGTGGTGGGATTGATCTGCTCATTTAGTGCTGGAGCATTACTGGATATAATTGGCTGGAAAGTCATGAATATGGCCCTTATTCCATGGCTGGTTATTACAGCACTTTCTTTAATATGGTTATCTAAGAAGACGCAGAATGATTAAGTTTCCACAATCAATAATGATAGATAGTGTATTGCAGTAATAACATATTCATCAATTCACTTATTGCTATGGTAAACAGATACAGCGCATCAGTAAAAAAGCCACAGCCTTTATGCAAGCCTATGCTTGGCCGGGCAATATCCGAAAGCTGGAAAATCAGCTGGAATGTGCCGCCTGTGAACCTAAAATCATCTGTTAATTAAACTAAATGTTTTGTTTCCGCAATGATAGCTATACTGAATACACTGGAATAGATTTAGCTACTATTTTGACAGAAGGCTTCGATCTGGAACAGCAATTAATTCGGACTACTATGTAAAAAGCCAGACCCATATTTTTGAAGCAGCCCGGTTGCTCGGTATTAGCCGGGCAAAACTGGATTATGGAATTAAAAACTATAGTTTTTCTTAGCCAGATATTAGACAGTATCGAATTATCTATTAAATAGCTATAGGAGGACAGTTTCATCTAGAATGAAACTGTCCTGAACTTGATAGATATTATATTTAGCACTTAGCAAAGAAGAAAACTTTAGGCTTGTGAATATTTTAAAATTTAAACTAAGCAGCTACATTATATCGCATTTAAAGTATTCTAAAATTTACAGGTTTAAGCTTTCATTTCCACATCAAAAATTTTCAATCCTATTAATAGAAATTATTTTTACTGCTTAGCTTTTATTAAAAAAATAAGTTGATTTTCTAAGTTATTATTTTACAGTTTACTGCAATAACTCTCTCAATTTAAATTTCTGGATTTTCCCTGAGGGTGTCATGGGAATTTCTTCCCAGATTTCTAAACGTTCAGGAATATATTGTATGGCCAGATTATGGGTTTTAAGAAAATCAACCAGTTCATTTAAACTCAAAAGCTGTGCTGGATCTTTTAGTTTGATAATCGCACAGGCACGCTCACCAAGCCTTTCATCTGCATAAGCCACCAATGCCACTACAGCGATATTTGGATGCTTATATAATAGTGACTCAATTTCCGCAACCGGAATATTTTCCCCACCGCGTATAATTACATCCTTTTTGCGTCCACAAATCCGGATATAGCCCTGCTCATCCTGATATGCGATATCTCCGGTATCAAACCAGCCCTCAACATTTGTATCATTTAAATGTGGGCGTTTTAAATAACCTCCAAAACTGGAACATGAACGAATCATTAAACGGCCGGCTTCATTAACAGTTTTAATCTGCCCTTTTTTATCCACGATCTTGATTTCAACACCTGGCAATGCAATTCCATCAGTATTGAAAGAGCGTTCATCCTTATCTTCAGGTCTGGTTAGTGTTACAGCGCCACATTCAGTCATACCCCAAGCTGATATGACTTTAACACCCAGAGTTTCCCGGGCTTTTTGCACCAATGGACCTGGAATGGGTGCACCGGCACACAGGAAAATCTTTAGTGAATCGACTTTATCATGCTGTTCTGCCACGGTACTGGACAAATCATTCAAAAATGGTGTCGAGGCCATGGTGAAATTCACCTGATGCTGATGAATCAGGTCCACTGCTTTGGCTACATCCCAAACATCCTGCAACACCACTTTGGTATTCAGCTGAATCGGCATCATCAGGCCATACATAAAACCGGTCTGGTGTGCCATTGGCGAAGCCATTAATACCACATCATTTTCGGTTAAATGCAGACGCTCGGCATAAGGCACAATATTGGAAAATAAGGTGTTGGCAGTATGCATGACACCTTTGGGTTCACCGGTCGTGCCTGAGGTAAAAATCAGCTGGGTAATGTCATCCGGCCCAGATTCCATGTTATCTAGTTCAGCAACTGCTGAAGCATCTTGTTCCAGACTATGATTGAGTAACAGATGATCAAAATTATTCTCACCTTCACCATTGACCACCACTACATGCTTCAAGCTATCCAGCTTGTTTTGCAGCTGATTGGCCAGCTGTTCATGATTAAAATTGCGGAACGTTTTAGGTACAACAAAAACTTTGGATTCACCATGTTTGAGCATGAATTCCAGTTCACGTTCACGGAAGATCGGCATAAGCGGATTGAGTACTGAACCGATACGGCTGCAAGCCAAGTAAAGTAAGGTAAATTCCCACCAGTTCGGCAACTGGCAAGACACTACATCATTTTTTTCAACGCCTAGCTGTTTCAGACCCAGTGCAATTTTATTGGTCATGTTCCAAAGCTGCTGATAGCTGAAAGTCTGTTCAGTCCGCTGTTCGAGCTTAAAGCTGACTAATGCTGTTTTATCCGGATTCTTTTCTACGGCACTGCGTAAAAAATCGAGTATTGTCTGGTTTAACCAGTATCCCTGTTTGAGCATGGCCTCTTTTCTGGCCGGGATCAGAACCGCATCGAAATCCATTCGTTTATTCCTCATTCTTTATAATTATCGTATTCAGGTTTAGACTTATTTTCCTTAAGCCGGAACAGCCTTACGCCCTGCTTTATGTCGCGCAATAATCGTTTTCATGATCTGGGCCGTTCCATCACCAATCTGGAAACCAAGTACATCACGCATCCGCTGTTCCATCACACCGCGATCGTAACCGGCATGGCCAAAGGTCAACAGACATTGATGAATTACATCATAGGCCAGTTTTGGCCCCCACCATTTACACATGCCCGCTTCAGAGGTATGTGGCAGATGATTGTCCTTGAGCCATAAGGTTTGCAGGCAAAGTAAGCGTGCCGCTTCAACCTGAGTTTCGTATTCTGCCAGTGGATGCGAAACTCCCTGAAAAGCAGTCAATGGCTGACCAAAAGCTTCACGTTGGGCTGCATATTCCCAGGCTTCATCCAGACTCACCCGGGCAACGGCCAAAACCTGTAAACCGATCAGCGCACGAGAAAAATCAAAGCCCTGCATCACCTGCACAAAACCTTTGTTTTCATCCCCTAGACGGTGATTTACGGGTACGCGAACATTGTCAAAAAAGATTGAACCGCGACCAATGGCGCGCTGACCATGACAGTCAAAACGTGTGGTACTGATGCCCGGTAAATTCATTGGAACTAAAAGCGCTGTCACGCCATGTGCGCCATCTTCATTGGCACCAGTACGACCAAACACTACAGAAGCATCTGCCTGATCGGCCGCAGAAATTGAAGTCTTTTCGCCGTTAATGACATATTCATCGCCATCACGTTCAATCTTCAAACGCAAGTTCGCTACATCAGAACCGCCTCGCGGCTCGGTCAAAGCTATTGAAAAGATAGCTTCGCCTGCAGTGAGTTTTTTCAGCCAAGGCTCAACTACTTCTGGCTGACCATGTTCGGCCAGAATCTGCCCATTTAGGGAAGCAAGCAGGTTGATATAGGAGAAACTTAAATCTGCTTTGGCAATCGCTTCATGGATAATTCCAGCCGCCAGTCTGCCCATGCTCTGACCGCCGTATTGTTCCGGCAGCTCAGGTGCAATAAAGCCCATTTCACCCATCTTTTTGACCAGATTACGGTCAAAGATTCGGCTTTGGTCTCGTTCCAAAAAGCCTGGGGCGATATATTTCTGGGCAAATTTTTCTGCTGTTTCTGCCAAAAACTCGAGCTCTTCAGTGATATAAGGATTCTTTTTCATGGATCAGTCTCCTTATTTGGCATACTTACGGAATTCAGGCTGACGTTTTTCTTTCAGTGCATTGACTCCTTCACGAGACTCTTCAGTATCGTAATAAAGTTTCAGCGCATACATGCCCATGCCAGCAATACCTGCCTGATGTGCGGTATCCATATTGAAACTGCGTTTGGCAATTGCAATGGCAGTCGGACTACGCTGACAAATTTCCTCTGCCCAAGCCTGCACTTCAGCGTCCAGTTGATCGGCCGGTACGCATTTATTCGCCAAGCCCATTTCAACAGCTTCCTGACCAGAATAACGGCGGCACATATACCAGATTTCACGGGCTTTCTTTTCACCTACCACACGTGCTAAAAATGCTGTGCCATAGCCCGGATCAACCGATCCCATTTTCGGACCAACCTGACCAAAAATGGCTTTATCTGAACAGATGGTCAGGTCACAAATGGTTGCCAGCACATTGCCACCGCCAATGGCATAGCCTTGTACGCGTGCTATTACCGGTTTAGGTACATCACGGATGGCGGTATGTAATTCTTCCATCGGCAAGCCAATTGTTCCACGGCCATCATAATTTCCATCATGCGCGGACTGGTCACCACCGGTACAGAAGGCTTTTTCGCCTGCACCCGCCAGCACAATTGCACCCACGTTACGGTCATAACCTGCTTTATTCAATGCCTTGATCAGTTCGTCACAGGTGGTACCACGGAAGGCATTCATTTTTTCTGGACGGTTAATCGTGATCCAGGCAACACCGTTTTTAACTTCATATAAGATATCTTCAAAATTCATTTTCTTTACACCCTGTACTGTTTTTATCTATCTGGTTGGACTGTGATGGTTATGAGATTCAATGATGATGTCCGTTTAACCGTTCATGGTTAAACCGCCAGAAACACTGAGCACCTGCCCGGTAATAAAGCTGGCATCATCACTCAAGAAAAAGGCAATGGCAGAAGCCAAATCATCCGGTTGACCCAAGCGACCCAGTGGAATGGCGCGAATAAAGGCTTCACGTAATTTTTCCGGATTTGATGCGCCTTCAGTGACGTCTGCAAGTAAAGCCGTATCGGTCGGTCCTGGACAAATCACGTTTATTTTGATGTTGTGGCGTGAATGCTCACGTGCCAGCGTTTTAGAGAAAGATAACAAGCCGCCTTTACAGGCTGCATAGACTGCTTCGCCTGAAGAACCAACACGGGCTGCATCCGAGGCAATATTGACAATGCTACCGGAATTGCGTTCTACCATGCCTTTTAGCACAGTAAAGTGCATATTCAGCATACCGACCAGATTGATCTGGATCAGTTTTTCCCATTCCTGCGGATTGGTTTTAACAAAAGGTTTAAAAATATCCCAGCCGGCATTGTTGACGAGTCCATCAATTGGACCGAGTTCGGTTTCGGTTTTTTGAACCGCCTGCTCGACCACATCACTTTGGGTAATATCACACTGAATTGCCAGTGCCTGACCGTATTGATTGATTTCATTCACCAGCTTTTCAGCCGCTTCCAGATTCATATCAAAAATGGCAACTTTGGCGCCTTCCTCCGCCAGACGTCGGCAGGTGGCTGAACCAATTCCGCCTGCACCACCTGTCACAATCACAACCTTGTCTTTTAATCCTTTCATTGCTGATCCCTAAGCTATTTTGTTGTCGAATTTAATCGGCTGTTGTTCTAATACGGTGTGTTTTATCTAAAATAGAAAGAGATTGAATTTATGTCAATATATTTACATAAAGTAATATTTATAAATTATTATTTATATATTTATCATTAAATTATTATTTCTATTTATTCAATGTGTTGACCTATATTGGTTTTTGGCTTTAGATTAGGGATATTGAGGTTTCAACACATAACATGCATATATTCTCTTCTAATAAAAGGATGTAAGTTTATTTTGATGACTAGTAAATGCGAGTCTGTTTAGCCAGATAAGAGTTTGACAGTAATAAAAATAGGAGAGATATTTCTTGCTGATTAAAGTGGTTAGATCAGGATTTAACAGGCAGAATCCTGCTACAACGCTATACTTTAAAAAAACTATAAAAGAAACTGATTAAAGCGAAAAAGCGATAGGATATACTTTGCAGCATTCGGCTCTTTGGTTTGAGAATGTCCCATAGTGAGTAATACTTTGTTAAAAAAATATGATCAATCTTTATATTCTGCGCATAATCGGCTTTTTTTTCGGCTGTTTCAGGTGGGCAATAGCCTGGACCGCAAATGCCTTAATGAGTTAAAAATATCTCCTGTCCATTGGGCAGTAATGGGTGCGCTATCGCGTCCTGAAGCCAGAACCGGGATGTCCTTTTCTGATCTGACTGAATATTTGGGCGTGAGCCGGCAAAATCTGGACGCAGTATTAAAACGGCTAGAACGTGACGGTCTGGTGGAGCGGGTCATTAGTGAACAGGACCGCCGTGCTAAAATTGTCGCCCTAACCATTGAAGGTTTAGAGATGTGGGATAGCTTGCAAGCTGATTTTTTTGAGTTTTATGGTCAGGCCCTAAATAAGCTTACCTTTGATGATGTAATTACCCTGATTCATTTGCTAAATAAGGTGAATGATGGACTTAAAGGCATTAAAATTCAAAATGATACTTAAAATATTTTAAGTAATTATAAAGCACTTGCTTAACAATGTTTTTTTAAAAGAGTACTCTCCTTAATTAATAAGTTACTATTAAACTCTCAGTGAGATTTAAAATATAATATTATTAAATATATGAATTAATAGATAATAAGCTGCCAGAAGAAATAAAAAGATCCAGATTAAAAAAAACCATTTTTTAAAATGATAGAAAAATAAAATCTGTAAAAAAAATACTGAAGTTATAATCAAGAAAAACCAGCTGATAATTCCTAAAGAAACACCATTATCCAGACAGTTCAGGTATAAAGAAATACCCATAAAAATAAACGATAATATTTTTAAAGAAGAACGAGCATAATTAAAGACCAGGAAGTTATTATTAAGTTTTTTCATTCCAATTTGACTGGTCATACAAAGTTGCATTATTGCAACAACTGCCCACAATATTGCAGCCAGACTCATTTATTCACCTTACTCATTTGTATTTTTCTAAAATAATAACAAGCAGAAATATATCCTACAGCAATAAATATAAATACAAGGTCAACGCCTGCCACAGGCCATTTCTGATGTAACCATGTATTGAGGATAAAAGCTTGTGGAGAAAGAAATACAGGACTTAATACTGTTATCAATAAAATAAAAGCAGTGAATATAAAGGCTAAAATAATAGCTTTTTGCATTTTGATCAGCATCGGAATGATTAGAATTCCAATCCAGCTTATAAAAAATGTCAATAACTCGTACTGAACTCGATGTTCAAGATTGGTTGGTAAAACACGGTTGGCCAAAAAATACATGGCTGTTGCAAATGGCAAGCCCAAGAAAGTGAAATAGTTAAGGTAACTCACTATCTTATAACTTAATGTATGTTGCTGTTTAATCCGTTTCTTTTGCCATAATAAAGCTCCGACGACCAGCATGATGCAACCAGCAAAACCTAAACTCGCCAACACCCATCTCATTGATTGACTGGCGTAATAACCCAAATGAGTCCCATAGGTTGCCGAGCTGATTTGAGCGACAGGATGAAGATTCCTTTCATTATTTAGCCGCCTTCCAGTATTTGCTGAAAAAATAAATTGTGGATTATTGAAAGTAATTATTTTTTTATATCCATAATCAAAGGTGATTAAGGCTTCCGTAGTATTTGGATTTTTAACTTCAAATTTCTCCAGAGTAGTACCATTACTGCCCTTTTGAGATAATTGACTGGAGAAGGTAGAGAATTCTTTTAATTGAATACCTGAATCTGCTGCCAATTTTGGCGGATTGATATATTGTATTTCGTTATAAAATTTTTTTATTCCATTTTCGCCATATTGTTGATTGATTCCCCAAGGCATGAGCAGGTAAAAGAAAATCATGATGCCAGTAAAGGCCATGATTAAATAAAAAGGAAGTGTTACTACACCAGTAATATGATGTAAATCTAACAAGGTTCGCTGTCCTTTAAAACTTCGAAAGACAAAGAAATCTTTAAATATTTTTTTATGGGTCAATATCCCGGTGATTAAGACAATGAGAAATAGGACCCCTATAATGACTACAAGCGTTCTACCTACTACATCTGGTAAGGGATAAAGACTGTAATGTAATTTAAAAAAGAAGTCGCCTCCCAAACTTTCTCGGGTCTCTTTTAAGATTAATCCTGTATTCGGATCTTGTATTTTATGGTACTTATTTGTTTTATCTTGCCACTCTAAAGTGTTAAAGGGCATTCGGGAATTGGCAAGATTCACCCGCCATCTTTTTGCTTCCAGGGCATGCATATTTAAATAATCATAAGCGACTTGGGCCGATTCAAAAGAAGGAGGAGGCTTTTTTAAATATAAAAAGATTTCAGGTTTAGACCAGAGGTTAATTTCAGTTCTAAAGTAGGCAATGGAGCCGGTAAAAAAGATTAAGAAACCTGACCATAGTACAACTATACCCAACCAGCTGTGCAAAGTTGCCTGTACCTGGCGAAACTGCATTTAATGTTCTCCTATTTTTTTATTATCCAATAGCCTAGCAACAAGACATAACTCAGATAATTTATTCTCTTTTGCCATCGCTTAGAGCGCAGACCAGGAACTAATACAATATAAAAAATGAGAAAAATAAAACCCAGGAGGGCAGAAAAATAGATATTTTCAGCTTTTGCGAAAGGTAAATAATCAGGTAAAACCCAAGATATCCATACGCTATAGGCATAAGCTGCCAAGCAGATATAAAAAATCTCTCTAATAGATAACCATTCTGATTTCTTTTTATCCATTGACGTTATCTTTCATGACATCTCAAGAAATGAAGAACTATCTGTTCTGCTATAGACTGCTACAGATAGTTCCTGGATAAGTATTAATAATTAATGGTATAGCTTAAGCCGAAAGTACGACCTTCAGCAGGAATCGCCAGTATAGGGTTATCATTAGTAACTGCTGCTTGTTGAGCAAATACGGTTTTGTATTGACGGTCCCACAGATTATAAAGACCAAAATCTACACGACCTTTAGCCATAGGAAAATGAGCCAAAACATCCATCGTGGTATAGCCTTTAATTTCGGCCGCACTATTGCTATCTGTTAGACCCGCCGCTTTTAATGCCTGGTCATCTTTATATGCTTTATCTGTACCTTTAATAGCTTGTATTTGTGCGCGCACACCATAGCCTTGCTCATTGCTCCACTCAGCAAATAGAGTACCTTTCGTCGGGGAAACTGCAAAAGCATTAAGTTCATGCCAGTTATTTGCAACATCTTTATATTGTCCCCGCGTATAACCCAAAGTACCACCGACCTTATAATTTTCTATAAATGGATAATTCACAGTTGCTTCTGCTCCATAAATGCGCTGATCGGTATCGACTACATTTACTGAACGGTCAGAATTGAACTGTACTACTTTATCAGAAGTGTTATAAAACCCCGTTAGAGCCAAGTTTATGCCATTATCCTGATTTAAGCGCCAACCCAGTTCATAGCTGTTAACTGTAATCGGTGCAATACCTGACGTCGTTAAGGTATAGGCAGCTACATCACGCAGTACCCGTTGTACATCAGGATAACTATAACCTTGTGAAAAGTTGGCATACACTTGCTGTATGTCCGTTAACTCATAAACTGCACCTAAATTGAACAGGAGCTTGTCAGAATCGGTAGAGTCAGCTGCCATTAATGTAATAGGTTTACGTGCAGTAAAATAACTGTCAGTATCCGCCTGAACATATTGATAACGTACACCTGCCTGAATATTTAAACGATCCGTAATGGCATAATCACCTTGTACAAATGTTCCAATATTCTGGATTCTTGTATCAGGTCCCGCACTTTCTTTTTTACCTGTAGGGGTATAAACCAAGCCATTATTACTAGGTTTATAGTAATCGGCCCACTGGTGGTCTTTTTCCCTGTCATAGTCCAGGCCATAGGTCAGCCTTAAAGCCCGGTCGGCTACCTGCAGATCAGATTGAACGGTAGAGCGAATTCCTGCATAGTCCACATTGGATTGACTTTGCTTTACGTCAACACCATCTTTTGAATAACCATATGGTACAAAACGTGCTTTTTCATTACGGTAATACGCTTCAATATTCAAAGTTTGTCCCAGGAAATCCTGATTTTGATATTGGGTATTAAAGGCATAGCGTTCTGTGAAAGGTTGTTTATCTAAACTCCATCCTTTAATGGCTTTATATGAAGGCTGTGTACCTTTTTGCAGATAGGAATAGTCAGGGCCATATTCGGTATCCTGTTCATCATTATAATATTGTGCACCAAAACTTAAGCTTTGCTGATCGGTTAAATTAAAGTTTAAACGGCCATTCACATCAAGCGTGTTAGTATCCATCGTGCTGCCCTGCCAAGGGCTTAACGGGATACGGTTGCCTTTACCATCAAACTGCGAACCTCGGCTGGTATAATCTACACCTAAAAAACCGTCCATCTTGTCATTATTAAATGAAGCGGTTTGCCCCACCTGATAAGCCAGGCTATCGCGACGGAAATTGTCAGCCGATGTCAGGCCCAACTTGGTCTGAAAACTGAAAGGTTTCGATTTATCTGCACGTTTGGTAATAATATTAATGATCCCACCCGTTGCACCTGAACCATAAATACTGGTCGCACCTGAAACTACCTCAATATGATCAATCATATTTGGACTGATGCTGTTGAGCTGTCGCGCCACGTCACGCGAACCTGTTTGTGAAACTCCATCGATCATGACCAATACATTACGACCACGCATGGTTTGTCCATAATTACTGGTTGTTCCACTACTTGGTGCCAGTGAAGGTACGAGTTGCGCTAAAACATCTGCGACTTTCCGGCTCGCTCCCGCCTGTTGAGCAATATCTTCACCCTGAATAGTCTGTACTGTACCCGCAATCTCAGCAATTGTTTTAGGTGTACGGGTAGCTGTGACCACAATAGGAGAAAGTTTCATTGTTTTATCTGAATTTTTCAGCTCTTTTAATTCAGAACCAGAATCTTCCGCATATAAAAGTGAAGAAATTGCTACAGTAAGAAAACACAGACTAAATTGAGATAGTCGCATTCTTAATCCCTTTATAAGAATATTAATATTGATGCAAATAATAATAATTATTATTATCAATGTAAATTTTTTGTTGCAATATTTACTATTTTTTCACTCAACTTTTTCAAGTTACTTTATCAACTAACCTGAATCGCTAAATTTTAGAATCCGGATTTTAAAAATGGTGAAAAAATAAATTGATAAGCCCAGTTAACAATTATTTATTTAAAAAAGATTTATATTCCCCACATCTTTCATAAAATTCTTCTCTGAAACAATGATATAGAATGGCATTTTTTTCTGGCATCCTGATTTTTTTCTGCGCTTTAAAAGCAATATCTTGTGCAATGTATTCATAAGATCTGACACGCTCATCAGGTTCGCCAACAATTTTTTCTGCAGGCGAATTTTCAAAAATGAAATAAATTATCAGGCGCATGACGGCTCTAAAATGCCCTTTTCCGACCACATTTTTTTCACCTAATAGAATATGCCAGCCTAAATCGTGATCTAATGCAGAGTAATACAATGATAATCTGTCTCGCTTGGCTTCATAAATCTCCAGATAGCCAACGTCCTCTCCTTCGATCTGAATAATGTAGAGCCGCTGATGGTCATCTACCTGCATTTTTTCAAAATATGCTGCCAGTTCAGATTCTGACTTATTTAGTTGCCATTGTGGAATAACATGTGGTTCATGCATCCATTTATACAGGAGTGGAAAATCATCCGGTAAGCTTAAGGCCCGCAGTGCATAGCTGATACCTTTTTCCTGATAATTAAAGTGGTTTGGTAAGCAGGAGGATAAGGTCTTCATTAGATTATGTCTCTTTCTGAATTATTTCCGTGGTTTAGCTGGTGATAATAATCTTCAGGAGGATGTTGTTTAAAAAATTGATCACGTTTTTGCTGTTCGAGTAACTCCATATTTTGAAATTGGGCCACATATCTTTCTGCCATGTCAGGTTTTAAAATAAACACGCCATCAGCATCTCCAACCATAAGGTCACCAGTGGAGATAACAGCATCAAAATAATAAATGGCCTGATCAAAATCGACCAGGCTTTCCCCTTCGGCTCTGGTAGTTAAACAACTGACCGCCTGGGCAAAAACCGGAACTTTCATGGTACGTAAGGCGCTGATATCGGTAACTGCACCCAACACCACAATTGCAGCCAGTTGATGGTAAATGGCAGCTCGATGACGCTGTTCGCCCCAACAGGCGCGATTACCGATGTTGCGCGCATCGATCACCAAGACATCACCCGCTTTACTGGCTAAGAGAGCCTCACGAATCTGCATAGCGTTAACAGAGTTTAAGGTGACTGTTCTGACCCTACCTGCTATCTGCTGAATTGAATTTACAGCATGAATACCAGGTAAATAGCCGGTATCTAAAATATGGCCGATCGTTGAACTGGAAATAGCGGAATAAGATTTTAATAAATTATCGGATAGTTCTAACATGAAGGTTGATCACTTTATGGGTGTTTATTTGCTAATGGGCAACTGCCGCAGTATTCATTTTCAGCTTCAGGAAGTTGAAAATAAAAGCAGCATTTTTTACGCTGATAATTTTCGAGACTGGATTGACTGCTGTGTTGCAAGAGTAAAAACGGATTGTGTTTTAAACCAAAACGTTCAGCCTCCAGATCGAGCAGAAACTGACGTTGCATGTGGCTCTTGTAAATGTCATCGGGATTTTTGCGCTGCATCAGGTCATAGAACTGTAAAATACGCAGAGCGGTATTTTCCCAAAGCAGAAACCGTTGTACTTTTGCTACCTGACCGATCACCTGAAAAATCTGATTAAGGTCATGAAAAACCTTCAACATAAATGCTTCATAACCAGAATTTTGAGTGCTTAGAGCCGTTAGAGATAAACTTGAAGCCTTAAAATTCAAATACTGGTCCCAAGACCACGTCGGTGCCATTTGTACTGAAAGTGCTGACAGTTGCCAAGGTAAATCTAGCTGTTCAGTGAGTAGGGCATATAAATAAGGAAATAGCAGCGGAACAGCCCAATATTTTATGAACATTGAACCTGAACAGGTCAGGTTTAGGGCCTGAATACGGGACTGAAATTCACCCAATACCATTGCACAATGCCGGGGCTCTAATAAATCTGCAAAGCTCAATGCATTGTGCTCATGTAAATTTATCTGGATATTAAGTTTTTCAGCCAATATCTTTCTGGCCTGTGCTAAACCTGGCTGTTCAAATTCCAGTGCAAAATCAATATTCATGACAGAGATATGGGAACGCACGTTTTAGAGACCCGTTTTATTCACTGTGATGAAAAGTGCGAAACTTTTTTTAAAATATTACAGGTTGCGCCGATGCTGCTGGGCATGCTCCCTACTCGATTCTGCTGCTCCAGCAATGGACGAATGAGCTGTTTATACGGCCACTGTGCTTTTTCGAATAGAAGGTTCTGTAATTCAGCCCTCGCCTCTGCACACAATGGGGTATGATTCAAAGCCTGCTGTAATTGTTGAGCTAATACGCGCCACAATTTAAGTTCATCAATATGATAATATTCAGCAACTGCTTCTAAAATACTGGCCAGATTGACCTGTATGCCCAAGGTCTGTAAATACAGGATCAAGTCTTCAACAGCATCATGATAAAGCGTAATTCTAAAATCATGCGGGCTTAAATAGCATGGGTCTTCCAGGCCGTGTTCTAGCAACCAAGGTAAATAGATCCGCACCGAATCATGGTCACGCAGCATAAAGCCGGAGAACTGCCCTTGATTAAGAACTATGCAGATATTTTGGCCATGAATTTCTCCCATAAGACCTAAGCGGAATAAGCGTAAATTCACCTCAAAAAAATCTTTGCACAAGGTTTTAAATACATCAATGACATTAGTCTGGTTCGACTCAAGCTGTTGAGCCTTGAGAATCAGCTCAAACGGATAGATTTCTCCTTCAATGCAATGCCCTAAACTGGCCATTGGAATAAGCTGGTAGGGCTGCTGCAATAACTCGGAAGGAATACGGCGCCGCTGAGTTGCCAGATGCATCGGCCGCTCTTCAAATAAAGCAAGATTATCTGGTGTTAGATTTTCAGGTTGATGAGGTAAATACGCCCACCACTGGTTCTCATCACACAACCACAAGCGTTTTTTCAGTACATCATCTTTTTGTTTGGCAACCTGCAAAAGTTTCTGGTTTTTTTGTCCATTAATCATTTTGACAATCGGTAAAAACCGTAGCGAGCCTAAAGATTTTACTGCTAATGGAAGCTTCAAACTGTCCTGTGGTTTGGTCTCAGACAGCAAACTTCTTAGCGAAGAACTGGCATACAGGTCAGCAGACTGAAATTGCAAGGGCACAATCACCTGCTCGTCAAGTTCTGGCTTAAACTGATCTGCCAGTACATGCTCAAACTGCCAGGCATGCATAGGTAAAACCAGATAATCATTACTCACCCCCTTCTGATTTAGCTCCTGCTGTAACTGTAAATTTTCTTCACTGCTCAAGAAAATTTTGGAGGGTTGATGAATTTTAAGCTGGGTCACGTCCTGTCCAAAGACCAGCTTTTCTTTTTTAATTGCTACCCAGTTCAAACGGATGGGCTGTGAAAATTCTGGGCTAAATTGCCGGTACTCATCATTGGAAAAACCCTCTTTGAGCTTGGACAGTGGATGATAAGGACGGTCTCGAAGTGCGGCATACTGTTCCAGCTGAATAAATAATTCAGCAGGTTGATCTGATAACCATGTTTCAGAACATATCTGATGATGGTTACTGAGCTGAGTTTGTAGCAAGGTTAATTCCAGTTCGGCGCTTAAATTTGCTAGCTTTGATTCCTCACAGCCTGAAAAATATTCCAAACGCTGTATAGCATTAAATAAGTCCAAAGCATTGCATAGACAAGTTTGAAAGCCTTGATCTGTCAGAATCTCTACCCGAAAACAGCACGCCAAGGGCTGAATTTGCCAGTCCTGTTTAATGGCTTTACGTACGGGCAACAGAATAAATTCGGATACATGTGAGTTGAACAGAACAGCAAAATAACTCTGATCTGTATACCCTTCAAATAATGAATCAAAACACTGGCCAAAACGGGCTTTTAATCGGGTTTTAGCCTGCTGCCGAGTGAAAATAGCCTGCTCGGAAATATAGCCTTCTACCAAAAAACTGTTTACCAGATCGACCAGCGCCATTTGTGTGCTAACAGTAGGTGAAAACAACATCGTATTCATCTGATACACTCTTAAACTGATAGTTGACGAAATGCATATAGTGGATTATTCACCAGACGTAGCTGTACTTTGCTATCACCAAACAGCCGTCTTTTGGTTAAAGATTCAATGCAGAACTGCGCTGCAAATACATTAAATTTTTCATATCTACTTTGATGCTGCGGGTATTTTTTCTGGAAGTGATGAATAATATCGGCCGCCTTTTGCCAGAATTGCTGCTCAGCTAACCCAATTTGCTGTTGCAGGGTGATCGCAATATCACTTAAAGCGACAAAAAACAGGCAGGCACAACTAAAATCCCGAACTGCATTTAAATCATCAGTCAAAATAAAGGACATGCGATTGGCTTTGGCATGCTCTGCCGGCAACGCATGTAATTTAGGACACTCATCTGGATGGGTTAGATGGTGCGGATGAAAACGAACACCGTCATGAAAATCTTTTAAAATAATGCGGGTTGGCCAGCCATTCTGATGTAGCAGAATGATGTTTTGTCCATGTGATTCAGAGCCGATTCCTTCAGCATGTAATAAAAACAGAATGGGCTGGATCACCACGGAGAGGAATTGGGTCAGCCAGGCTTCAGTTCCATGTGCATCTAACCAAGGCTGAATCAGAAGTTGGCCATCGTTCTGGACATGGCTGATGCCGTTCAGCGGAATGGCATCTTCCCCCGGCTTCAAATAGTGGTGAATGCTTTCACGCCATAGACTTCCAATCGTGCCATAAGCCTGTCTGGCATGAGACACGGGAAGCTTGGTAAAATCAACAGTAGTCGAATGCACTTCTCTTAAAATTGCAAAATCTAAAGAACGGGCAATCTCGCTCTTTTCGATCAGGCCTTGCAACCAGTCGGTAATTAACGGGCCATTCATGGCGGCATGCGAAGCCAGAATTCGTGAGCTTGAAGTATTGGTTAAACTCATCGAAAGTTTGATATAAGGCTTTTCTGGATGCTGCAAGTTGGTTAAGGTTCTTAATGATTGCTGCGCAATATAGGCATCAGTACCACGGCCTAAATACACCATTTTTTGTGCGGTTATTTCTTCAAAAAATGTATGGACCAGGGTATTTTCCCACTGCCAGGGATGTACAGGCAGCCAGGTATATTCAGTAGCATCCAAGCCCTGCCTTACCAAAACCTGATTGAATATTTCTGTCTCCCCTTTAGTCAGCTGTTCATGTAAAAACTGATCTGCATCAATTGAGTGAGAGGCATTCTCTGAACATAAAGAAGAATGTACAGCCAGCCAGACCAGCTGGACCGGTTGTGCATACTCTACGCCATATTTCAAGTTATCTTGCAGGCTGAAGCCAACCCGGGACTTATAACACGGGTGATAGGGATGCCCCGCCATCAAATAGGTTTCAAGAACATCATAGCTGTGCTGGACAGCAGGAAGCGAAAATGCATTTTGATACTGCTGCGATTGCACATCATGAATAAAAGTCCGTTTTAATTCATGAATAAAATCTTCTAGTTTTGCCGCATTTGGAATAGCCCGAACAATTTCATCAATCACCTGATTTAATTGTGCAACCGTTCTTTGCCCGGTATGATCCTGGCGCATGACATCATGATCATCCATGCGCACTAAACCAAAACTCAAATAGTGTTTACCCGAGGCAATATACTCTACCGCCTGCTGGTTCCGATCCTGAGCACTAATGATAAAACATTCATTTTCTATTGTGGCTGCAATTACCTCTTCATAAATCAGTGCCTGAAATAACTGTTTAATAACTCGTTGCTCTACCTTTTTAATGGCAGCCTGATCGGGTTGTTGCCAAGCCAAGGTAGGTGTAAAAGTGGAATGGTTATTTTGTGCGAATGCTGTAGCTAAGTGACCCATAATTTTTCCTTGATTATTAATTTTAAACATGAAGTGTGGACTGTTTTGAATGTGGAAATTTCCATGCATAGGGCAAGCCTAATAGCATCATGCCGGCACAGAAGAAAAACAGTTCGCGAATTGCATACAGTTGTGCAATAGGCAGTTCATGGTTCAATAACAAATGCTGTGTACGAATTTGTAAATAAAGTGCAGCCATCACCACGACGACAGCCGAACAGAGGCGCCGAAGCAGATTATTGACAGCAGCCCCTTGCGTGACCAGCTCTGGATTATGTAGATGATTAAGCCCTGCGGTGGTCGCAGGCATATACGACAAGCCAAAACCCAGACCATGAATGATCATGCAAAAGATGAGCAAACTAACAGATAGACCGGCGGCCAGGCCCAGCCCCACAAAGGCGATTGCAGTTAGCAACAGGCCAAAACTGATCAGCCATTTTGCACCGTGCTTATCTAGATATTTACCTGAGTGTTTGCTGCATAGACTGGTGGCTAAGGCACTACTCATCAGCAATAGGCCTGTCCAGATTGGACTTAGCTGAAGTGTATTCTGGACCAGTAATGGAATCAGTAGCAGGCTGATAAACAAGCCAATAGTATGTACAATCGAAATGATCAGACTGTAATTAAACTCACGGCTTTGAAATAGGGGCCAAGCAATAATCGTGCTGGTTCTTTTTCGGCTGAACCAAATAAAACCAAACCCGCTTAATCCACTTAAACCGAACAGCCACCAGAATAAAGACTGGGAAAAATCTGCCCATTGCTTAATTGTGCTTAGCCCCAACAGTAACGAAATGATTGAAACCGCCAGCAAGCTAAAACCAAGCCAGTCAAATTTTAAATTGTGCGTAAGTGACTGCTTGGGCAAATATAACCATCCGATGGCCAACGCTGCTAGAGCCAAGGGAACATTTAGCAGAAAAAGTACTTCCCAACTGAACCAGACTAGAAGCAGTGCACCCAATATCGGGCCACAGGCCAGAGTCAGCATGATCATTGCGCCCCATAGTCCCGTTGCACTACCACGTTGCTGCTTCGGTGTCACTGAAAAAATAATGCCCAGCGACAATGGAATCATCAGTCCACTTGCAAAACCTTGTAAGGCCCGTACAGCCAATACTGTTTCAAAGCCAGAGGCAAATACACCGCCGACTGAACTCAACATAAAAATACTTAATGCAGATAAGTAGACTTGGCGCTGACCAAAGCGCTGGCTTAAAAAACCAGTTAACAGCAGGCTGAGACTCATGGTTAAAAGAAAAACTACCACCACCCAGCTTACTGCTGCTTCTGCAATCTGAAAATCCTGCATCAGCTGGGGAATTGCCGGGTTAAAGCTACTATTATTGAGGCTCACCGTTCCTGTTCCCAACATAACAGACAGCATGACCCAGCGTTGGGAGAGGTCAGGATCCGAAACAGAACGGGAATCTGAATTTGTTATTTCAGCCATGATAATTCCCCATTTATTTCATTGAATATTGAGGAAATAAATCTGCTACTTTTTTTGAAATCGGTGATGAAATCACATCTGTCCGAAAATTACTTTTGGCTATAGCAGGCATAGCAAACGAAGCTTCAGTTTCCTTAATCTGAAAATCCTGAAAACTTTGTCGGCCTTCAATTTCAAAATAAGTTTCACCTAAAATTTGATTAGCTATTTTTGCAGAACGAAAAGCTCCTAAACCCAAGTCAGGCGTCCCGACACCATGATGCTGCAAGTCCGTGTTCTGGACATAAATTTCCCCATCACCCTGATAATTGAGTTGATGGTTTTCATTAATTTCCCACTGATGCTGTGGATTTAAACCAATCTTAGAGCCAAGCTTATTTAAAAAGTCTAAAGATGGGTATTGATAGCCCGTTGCAGCAATAACCGTACTGGCTTGTATATTTAAATTCTGCTGTTTCTGTATCTGTAAAAATTTAAGCTGAATATTTTTTCCATGAACCAGCTGGGCATTTTCAAGATAATAATGACCTGCCAGAGTGACATGTGTATCTACTGCTCCAATACTTCGCTGATAAAGCCGTTCATAAATATCACGAATGGTTTTGGCACTAATACCCTTGTACAGGTTGGCCTGAGTTGCAGGTAATGTCGTTTTTAAGTCTTGGGATAAATGATAAAAATAAGACATATAATCTGGACTAAAACTTTCCAGACCGAGCGGCGTATTTTCCATGGGGAAAAAGCCTGCTGAACGGGTGAGCCAATATAAATGAAATTTTGCTTGCCCGGTTTCAGGGTTAATCTGCCTGTCAAATAAATCAATAAAGATTTCAGCAGCTGATTGACCCGAACCAATGAGCACCACATTGCCCGATAACTGCTGATCATCCTGATACAGATAATTCGAGGAGTGCAGACACTGTGGATATTGCTCGGCTATCCGCTGTAATGGCTGGGGTAACTTGGGTGTTGTTCCTGTTCCTAACACCAGTTTTCGAGTTTGATGCACAGATAGCCGGCCTTTTTGTTCGGTAATAACCTGAAAACCACCTAAAATTGGCGCGATGTCGGTTACTCGGCTACCAAACTGTAAATGCTCTAATTGTTGAACGACCCACTGACAATAATGATTGTATTCTTGGCGTGGAATATATAAATTTTCCCGAAAATAGAACTTATATAGACGTTGATGGGCTTTTAAATAATTTAAAAAGCTATACGGGCTGGTCGGCTCGACCAGACTAACCAGATCAGCCATAAAAGGTACTTGCATCATGGCATTAGGTAGCTGTATGCCAGCATGCCAGTCAAAATCCTGACGTTTCTCGAAAAACTGGTATTTGAGTGAGCTCTGCTGATGAAGCAAGGCTGCCAGACTTAAATTGAAGGGTCCTAAACCGATCCCGATAAAATCAAGCATATTCAGCCTCCACTACAGTCTGTGCAACATACAGCGGGTTTTTAAGGTTGATGTAAATGGATTGCTGAGAAATATGGGCCTGTAATTCATCTAACTCATACAAACGCGTCATCAAATTACCTTTATAGGGGAAGGTTTCTTGATATAAAACAGTTTTTAATAAATTACTTTCCGGATATTTCTGGTAGGCCTGCATCAGACAGGATTGCAGTATTTCAATCAGTTTTTGCTCTTCAACTACTCCTGTTATACCAATGGCATTGATCAGACCGAATAAAGTATTACCAATAAAATAATAACGGAAACGTTCATCCACTAAAGCTATTGGACAGACTGCTTGACCATCTGTTGCCAGTGTCGGGAAACGTTCTAAAATTTCGTTGGCCAGCTCCTTAATATAATAGAATCCCTGATTGTCTCTAAACCAGACATTTTTAGGCATACCCTCTTCAAGCTCAATTAAAGTATTTTGCTGATGGGCTTCAAATGCCATACCAAATTCATGATACAACTCCATTAGTGGCAAAATCGTGATTTCCAGAAAACGCTCAAACCACTGCAAAGCAATATTGGCTTGGCTTTGACCAGTTTTTCGGGAAAGATTCGCAAAGATTTCGCTAAAACGGTTTCTAGCTTCAAAAGGATGGTCTTGGCAGAGTGAAGCAATACAGGTCACATTAGCATTTTCCTGGAATGGGTTTTCGCGCAAAATACAAATGGTTTCATCTAAAACCTGGCCGTTAACTTTTAAAGCCATCCAGGCCGGATCACTGATAGTTTTTAAATGTGGATGACGCTGCCTGAAACCGGAAAGACACTCATCATTCCACAATTTGTAGCTCAGCAAACCACGATGACATTCTTTATAAAGATTGATACGAATAGAGTTGGTTACGGCGACTGTCAGAGATGTTTTAAACATCCAGGGCGCCTGTTCGCTATATAAAGTACGTACCGAGGTGGTCGCTTTCATCTCCCAACCCAAGGCACCAAAATCAACCAGTCTGCCTTGATGTAAAAGCTGTTGATACCAGTCTTTATCTTTTAAGTAGCGGGCTTGCCATGGATGTAATGGTAATAACACATAATCAGGATACTCATCCATTTTGGCTTGATGATAGGCATTAAAAAATGGTGCAAGGTCCTGTTTTAATTGGTTAGAAATATCAGTTTTATGTGCATTGTCATGTACTACCTGATCTGGATGGATATACAGGAAATGCATCTTAAAAGTACTTTGGGTTTCTGGAGAATAAAGCTGCCAGTCATTTTGAACAAAACCCTGACGGCTCTTTGGTGAGGGATGCATACTATGTCCGAGAACCAGAGCTTGCTCACTTTGAATAAAGTTTTGCTGGGCCTTAATTACGGCATCGATCTGCTCTTCACGGTAACTCAGAAATTGTTGCAGAGCCCCACGGCTTTGAATCCAGCATTCAAGCAAGGATGAGGAATCTAATGCTTCATCATTTTTTTGAAAAATTAAATTTTCCAACAAGTTTGCTGCCAAATTGACCGGGCTCAGCTTCAGTATTTTCCCGCCTTGTTCTACCCACGGTAAAGCAGCGAAACGATGTCTGCCTACTTTGCTCACATAGGCAAGTGGCGCATATAAAAACCCGGAAACCGTTTGCAAAGGAATACACAACACGGTATTTCCCTGACTCTGGTTTTGTAACTGTTGCGATTGTTCTGCGCTAGGAATAAAACGACCATTACCTGTTTCTTGTAGATATGCATTGACTAAATGTTGTAAAGCGATCTTATCCGTGAACGATCTCATCTTCATCACTCTATTAAGTAAAAATAGTGTGATGAGTAAAATATACTTATATAAATTAATTGTAAATGATAATTACTATTATTTACATTTTCATTTATTGATGTACTAGTAATCGATATTGCATACACAGCTTTTAAAAAAATTCCATTAAATTAAATATTTAAATATAAATTTCTCTATAGATACAAGAACGGATAAAATTATTAAGAAGTTATAGCGAAGTAATTTAGGTTGGGATGACTAACTGCTTTAGTATCCGAATATATTGATTTAGATGTTGAGTATGTAGCTGAAATCAACGTGAAAACAGCGGCAGCCTTAAGTCATAGTCAGCTCAATACAGAAGATTTGTCCCTATCAGTTACAAAATTTTTATATTTTTTAGATGATAGTTTTTCTAGAAAATTACCTTATACCGCAAATAAATAAATATAAATTTATATATTAATTAAACAAAATCAAAAAATTATCAGAACATCTGTCTCTCTTATTGTATATAGCTTTAGGTATACTTTCCTGTAGCATAAATGACCATCCTCGCTATTTTATTTTCCTTTTTCAATATGATTTAAAATTGCACAATCTGCACTATTATCGCCAGTACAATAATTTGCTGATGTCTGTAAAAGATTAACCATTTCCTGAAATCTGGCGATTCTTTGTTTTAATTCATCGATATGTTTTAAAGCCAGTTGCTTAACCTCAGCACTTTGACGATCTGTATTTTTCCATAAGGAAACCAGTTCTTTCATTTGCTCTGAGGAAAAGCCTAAATCTCTGGCATGCTTTATAAAAACCAAGGTTTTTAGATCACGTTCCGAATAAATCCGATAGCCAGAATCCGATCTTTTAGCAGGCTCAAGCAGACCAATCTGTTCATAATAACGGATCATTTTGGTTGAAATGCCTGATTGTTTCGAAGCTTGACCAATATTCATTTATTACCTCTGGCCTAAACAGGGTTTCAACCTTAATTTGATTTCCACCCTTATCAATATAGTTTATGTACTCACTTACGGCGCATTGAAATATTTTAGGCGTAAAGCATTACCCAATACAAAAACAGAAGATAATGCCATGGCACCCGCTGCAAAGATGGGTGACAGTAAAATACCAAATGCAGGATACAATACCCCCGCCGCAATAGGGATTAAGGCAATATTATAAACAAACGCCCAAAACAGGTTTTGTCGAATGTTACTAATGGTTGCCTTACTTAATGCGATTGCATTGGGTACACCCTGTAAATTACCTGACATCAATATAACTTCTGCTGCCTCAATCGCCACATCGGTACCTGTGCCTATTGCCAGGCCAACATCAGCTTGGGCCAAGGCTGGCGCATCATTAATACCGTCTCCAACAAATGCTACCCGACCATATTGCTGTTGCAACTGACGTACTACCTCAACTTTTCCATCAGGCAGAACTTCAGCCACGACCTGATCTATATGTAAACGCGCAGCAATCGCCTGAGCAGTATGGTGATTATCACCTGTAATCATGGCTACCTTCAAACCCAACTGGTGTAAGGCATTAATGGCAGCATATGTGGTTTCCTTGATGGGGTCAGCAACAGCTATAATAGCTGCTAATTTATGGTTAATTGCCACATAGATTGGGGTTTTACCCTCTTGTCCCAAACGTGCGGCTTCCTGCTCAAAAGATGTAACGTTAAGGCCCAACTGCTGCATGTAACGGTCAGCACCAATCTGGACACTCTGTCCTTCAACCTCTGCCTTAATGCCTGATCCTGTAACTGAATCAAAAGCTTTTACAGGCAACAGATTAATTTCTTGCTGCTCTGCAGCCTGAACAATTGCCAGTGCAATCGGATGTTCAGATTTTGCTTCAACCGACGCCACGATCTGTAAAACTTTCTTATGTTCAAAACCTTGCTGAACATGAAAATCGGTCAATAGTGGCTTGCCTTCAGTCAGTGTACCTGTTTTATCTACTGCAATAACCTTAACTTCCTGTAAAAGCTGAAGAGCCTCTCCTTTACGGAATAACACACCCATTTCTGCACCGCGTCCTGTACCTACCATAATTGAGGTCGGGGTCGCTAGTCCCATTGCACAAGGGCAGGCAATAATCAATACTGCCACTGCATTCACCAAACTAAAAGTTAAGGCAGGTTCTGGGCCGAAAATAAACCAGACAATAAAAGTCAGCGTAGCTAACAACATTACCATTGGAACAAACCACATCGTGACTTTATCAACCAACATCTGAATAGGGAGTTTGGAGCCTTGAGCCTGCTCAACCATACGAATGATTTGTGCCAATACAGATGACTCGCCAATCGCAGTTGCCCGAATATTTAATGTTCCGTTCTGGTTGATTGTCCCACCTACCACCTGGTCTCCCGAATATTTTTCTACAGGAACAGGCTCACCTGTAATCATGGACTCATCAATATAGCTTCGGCCTTCCACTACTTCCCCATCAACAGGCACACGTTCGCCAGGACGAATCTCAACAATCGTATCAGTAGTCACCTCTGCAACTGGTACTTCTATCACTTGCCCATCACGGTAAATACGCGCTGTTTTAGCCTGCATTCCTACTAAATGTTGAATAGCCTGTGAAGTACGTCCTTTAGCCTTTGCCTCTAAATAGCGTCCTAATAAAATCAAGCTCACAATCACGGCTGCTGCTTCATAATAGACATGCACCGTGCCTTGAGGCAGTATTTCTGGAATAAAGGTTGCAACCAGTGAGAAGCTATATGCGGCCAGCGTTCCCACAGCAACTAGAGAATTCATGTCTGGTGCCAAACGGAACAGGGCCGGAATTCCTTTCTGGTAAAAACGTCGGCCTGGAAATATGAGTACCAGTGTGGTTAGAACAAATTGAATCAGCCAGTTCGGTTGATGACCAATATATTCCATTACCCACATGTGAAAGGCTGGAATCATATGCGAACCCATTTCCAAAAAGAAAACAGGCAGAGCTAAAATCAGGGAAAGAATTAAATCACGTTTAAGCTGTTGCTGTTCTGAGGTCTTTTTACCCTGTTGTTCATTTTGATCTTGCTCAACCAGCTTGGCAGTGTAGCCAGCCTTTTGTACAGCCTGAATCAAGTCATTAATCTGTAATTGAGTATTGCCTTGTACCCAAGCCCGTTCAGTTGCAAGATTGACATTGGCCTGTTGTACACCTATCACTTTTTTTAAGGCTTTTTCTACTCTTGCTACACAAGAGGCACAAGTCATCCCATCAATTTCAAGTTCTATGGGCTGCGTAGCACTAACTTCATAGCCAGCTCGCTCTACGGCTTTAGTCAATACCATAAGGTCTAAAGGCTCAGAAGAAGAAACCACGGCCTTTTCAGTGACCAGATTAACCTGGGCACTTTCAACGCCCTCCACTTTCTTCAATGCCTTTTCCACACGCCCAACACAGGAAGCACAGGTCATACCGGTGATGGATAATGTTTCACGATAGGGAGAAGGTTTTATATTTTTTGAATCCATAACAACCTCTGTCATGACAATCTTTAAGGTGCAGCATACAGATTGACATCATGGTAAGGTCAAGCAAATTTTTTAAAAGAATACACTTGACCTTACCATCATGGAAAGGTTTAAAATTTGCTTGAAGTGATGTTCTATTTGGAGAAAATCCATGAAATTATTGATTGAAAATATGACTTGTGGGGGCTGCGCCCGTGGTGTGACTGCAACCATTCATGAAATAGACCCTAGTGCCAAAGTTGATATTGATTTAGCGACCAAGGTCGTCAGTGTAGAATCAACCGAAAGTATCGACAAGATTACAAATGCTTTAGCAGAAGATGGTTTCCCAGCAAAATCTCAATAAAATACTTGCTCACTTAACGCCTTATTTTTAGAAAAATAGGGCGATAAGACCTAATAAAAAATAAGTTTGGTAACCTTGAGCAACAGCTTGGAATACCTGTGTACGGCTACCTGCTTGACTCTTTGTAGCTTTATCCGCTGCATTCACTAAATCAATAAGAGGTAAACTCACACGGCTAAACTTTCCGATTTTTAAGTCTTTGCTATTTTCAGATGAACTACCTGTGTCATGACCTTAACATCAGCGACTTATGGGTATATTGACGGCCTGCCTGAATATTGACATTGCCTTCTAAAGTGCTCACTTAACTGTGCTGCTGTTCAACGCTATTATTACTTTGGCTCTGATCATTCATATAATCATAGAACTGCTCAGTATCTGAAATCTCCGTGCTGCCAGTACCTTTATTTGAACTCTGCTTTTTAGCTTTGGCTGTTCTAGTTTGACTTAATATTGATATCACGAGCAGGATGGAAATTTACATCATATTTTCAAGCAACTTAACTATCATTAATATTAATATCGTCTTGCCTAGTTTCTAAGGTTATTATTCCACCCTCCAAAAGCTGTGTTCCTCTAGGTTGTATGTTACGCCTCTCACATAGTTTTTTGTTTTTAAATGTTCCTGCAGATGCAGCTCAATCACGTTTATTGATAATAAAACCACTTTGTTTACGATCAGCCATCTGCTCTGGAGAGCTTTCAGCAATACCCAGATTAATATCTGCCTTGTTATGTAACAATGCATCAACTTTGGCAAAAAGCTGCGCACCTTGGCTATTAACACTTCCTTCTGTTGCAATAATATTTAAATTGACTTTAGCTGTAGCTTGAGTGCTAGATGTATTACTGACCTGATTTGTTTTATTGCTACCTACTTAAATGGTAACTAGTATAATTGTGGCCACATAGATGCTTTTCGAACAGCTTTACCTTGTGCTATCACTTAAACAACGGCGCTATCAAAGAATTGACTATTGTTCATACTATTTTCGTAAGCAGCTGCGACAGCCATAGCTGGAGAATAGATCAGGCTAACCGAAATACCAAACCATTTCTGAAAGTACTGGCAATATTACACTTTGCTAAAAATAAAATCGTGCAAGGCTGCTTAAGCTCTAATTTTAGTTTCGGTTGTTTGTGGAATTATACTCTTTTAATTTATCTATATTTCGGTCAAGTATCATTCATTTTCACAATTGAATTATATAATTTAGATTATCCAGAACATGAATATAGTAACCCTATAAAACCAATCAAGGCTATTACTGCAATTATTATATCCTAATATCAGATTTACTTTTTCTTTTAATCTGAGCCAAAGCTAAAATAGCTGTAATAACTAACACAATAATGCTAACTAGCCCAATTAAAGCTAGCGTTATTTCATGTTCAATATTTGCTGAACTTAACATAGTTGTTTAAGCCTTAAACTAGGGGGAATTAACTCTTCACTTATCTATACTTCGGTTGAATATTATTTTCCTTAATAATTTTGACTATAGAATAAAGTACCGAACGCCTAACTTGAATATTGTTATAACTACCTTGATGATCAAAACCTTTCATTTTAAATACTTGTTTAACTCCAGGCTGCTTTAGTGGAGCAGAACCAGACTGGTGCGGTACGGTACCATCTCCAGCTGCGTTTTGATTGGAGATTGAAAAGACACCCAGATTACCACTTACTAACGAAATATAGCGGATACCATTATTCTCAAGCGCTAAGTCACGATTGTTAGCATCGGTACCTTTGCCTTCTTTAATTTTTACCATTTGTTCTTGAACAATTTTTTGGCGATATGTACCTATTTGCTTTACTGTTGCTCTTGGTAGCCTTTTCATTTGCTCGGCTGTTAAACCCCTCAATGGCCGATCTAATGTCCATGTGAGTGTTCCAAAACTTAAATGTTTAGAGTCATGTCCATAGTTAACATAAGTGCATGAATGATATTTATTGGTAATTTTTGAATGAAACTCTTTTACTTTTTCAATTTTTTTGAAATATACATCTTTGGCTCTCTGACTAGGATTATCTTTCTTGATCATCCGAGCAGGATCAATTAATTCATTCTTGACCATTTCCCACCACACCCCGTCAGCTTTATATATTTCTTCGTAAGGGTCACTTTTAGGGAGAGGAGCGATATTGGTTTGTAAGTCTTTCCCATTCATAAGCCCGGCACCGTTCAGGAATAGCCATGGCCGTCCATTATTGTAAGCTTTACTTGGTAAAAGCTCTAAACCACCTGGAGCATTTGCAAGCACCGCAGTAACATGTTCAGTATTCTTACCAAGTACATAAGCAGGTAAAGCTCCGACATCTCCAGAACCTGCTACAATACGACGATAAGCTGCTGCTGCTCCTTCAGCTGGCATCACCCCATGCACCACACCTGCAATATCGGCACTACGTAATTGAACTAATCTACGCGTTAAAAGACCACCCATAGAGTGAGTTACGATAATAAACTTATGGAACCGTGCACCATATTCTTGCTTTATTTTATCTAGTTTTTGGGCAACAATCGCTGCACCATTTTCACTCGACTGTAACCAGTTATAACCCATCGCATAGACAGGAAAATGGAATTTCTTAAGATGCTCTATTTCCTGTTGATTAATAGGCACAAATGATTCTTGAGGGGACCAATTTGAGGGCTCAGCCTGATTTAATAAACTTTTCCACTCATAAACTGACTCTTGCTGTTTCATTTGTTGAACGGCAGCATATCCTCCTCCCAAGCCTGTTGCATAAATCGGTTTTTCATTTAAATCAACGTTATTCAATACCATTTGTAAATAAGTTAGAATTCCACCATAACTATCCCAATGTACAGTTCCCCAATAACGTTCCCGCAATGTTTTTTCGGTAAGCTTTAGTCGTCGGTCCACTACAATATCACCGCTTGTATCCACTCTTGTGTTTAAAGGGTCTAACTCTGTCTGTAGCTCAGCAGGAGTTTTTCCCATCTGTTTGGTTAAGGTTTTAACTTGACCAGAAACGCCATTACCAATCATCCATACTGGCTTACCCAAAACGGTATTAAAAATATTTGAACCCATGATGCCGGGCACAAAAATAATTGGGATTGTGTCCTGTAATGGCACCTCTACATAAGTTCCCGACTTATCGGTAGTTGGACTTGTTGCCGACCCTGTTTGTGCAATAGTTTTGTTCGCCATGTTATTTCTCTTTTTTATTATTTGGTGTAATTTGGATACTGTTTAAAATAAAATCATTCAGTCGAAGAGCTTCTTTCTGGCTGATTGTTGAATTGAGTGGGTCGTCAGGTCTTACCATGTCTGCACTATCAAAACTAAACTGAATATAAGGATCATTATGGTTATCTAGTGTGCCTAGATACTGCCATTCTCCTACTTCATAGCCTCTTTCAAAATGTCCACGTCGAGACATATGATTCAGCACTTCTTCACCTGCCAAACCATTTATTATCTTTTTATGTTCTCTGAGATTCTCAATGCTCATCAAGGTTTTCGCAATAGCAGGTAACTCTTGCTGGTTCTTTTTCATCAGTTCAATTAAGTGCAAATCTGAGTCATAGGTTACACGGTATGCGACATCTGCCCGAACTTGCGGATAACTAGGGAATTTAAAGTGTAAATATCCACCGCCAAATGGAATATTTTTACTCATGTCATCTAAAATAAAAAACTCTTTCCAGCATAAACCAGCGTGTGTTTCTTTAGCGGATCGGATTTTTATACTTTTTAATGTGTGTTTCATGTCCTCAATAGCATTATCCAATAAATCATTACTGGCTCCACTTTTTAGAACAACTAACCTTCCTGGACTTAAATAAAGATAGCCATAAACTTCATAAATTGACGTGACATATTGCCCATCTCTAAAAACAATAATATGGCTAACTGAACGTCCAGCTTGGTTTACAGGACCTTGCATTTCTCGTTTTAATAAAACACCCTCTGTTTCATGAGGTTCATGCTTTAAATACTGAATTTTGTCATTAATCAGTTTTTGATATGCTTCGTATGTTTTTACACTTTCATCAACTTCTATGTTACTGCCGTTGTAGTTAAAGTTACTGTATTCAACTTGGGTCTCTTTCGGGACTGTTAATTCAATTCGGCCAAAACATACTTTTTTAGGATTACTATAATCAATCACTTTAATTCCTTCTTGTTCTTTCTCAACATTTGAACATGCACTAAAAGAAACTGTTGTTAATAAGCAAAGGGTTAAGCGCTTTAATAAATTCATTATTAACTTTCCTTAGTCCTTTATTCAGGAGAAAAAACTTCTATATTTAATGCTGTCATCGCATCTTTGGTAAAAACTGTAGTTTTCCCATCTTCGCCAGATACCCCTTCAAAAACCTGACCATCTTCAGCCGTAATTCGGTACTTCAGATTCTTGGCAGGTTCACCATCTGGATAATGCAAAATAAAATGCTCGTCATATTGTGATTTTAGTTCTGGCATTGCTGGTAATTGGCTCGAAAGGGAAGCACCGCTTTTTGTCTGGATTTGACCAGCTTTAAGTTCCATTAAACCAGGGCATGCAATTTCTATATTTCCATCCTGAATTTTGATATATCCGCCACCGGCAGTAATCAAAATTCCTTTTCCACTTTCGATTCGGACAAAATCATTAAGTGAGTAAACATGCATTTGCTGTTTGGAAGCTAAGGTCATTTTTCCTTTCTGTGCAGCTACTTCTACATCACCTTCACCAGATTTAATTTTGATTCCTGCATGTTTGGCAAAAATACTAATTTTATCGAGAGCTTTTGCAATCCAGCTTTTACCAGTAAAAAATTGTAGATTTTTCGGTGTACTAACATCGATATTTTGTTTAGCAGCAAGTTGGAGGCTTTCTTTGCTATCTAAAATCATCGCAGATTCACTATGCAAAGCCACTAAAGCATCTGAATTTTCATTCCATTTATCAAATTTCTCTTTAAGTGTATCTTGTGCCCCCAAATCAGGCTCATCCACCTCATGAGCCGAAGCAAGTTCTTTAAAGTATTTATTACTTTCGGTATGAAAATTAATATTCTCTTTTATATTAGTCCGTGTGAGTTGTTCGCCTTGCGCTTGTTCTGACGATTCAGATGTTAAAAGTATTCCTTTAGCAGCGCGAATAGCTCCCCATTCATCTGTTCTTAATTCAAAGCCTTGTCCACGTCCTTCGCTTTCCGCTTTATCTTTCGGATGGCTTAAATTTCCCAAATTAAGCTGAGAAGAACCGTGACTGCTATGTAACTGAGCGCTAATTTGCCCTGTCGTATCATCAAAACGTAGCTGGTTATATCCACTACCGCCAACCTCTTTGGATCGAATACCACTCAGTTTTTTTGTGTTAGGAAGTTGCCCTTTAATATCAAACTTCGTTGGAGAACGTTGCGCCTCATGGATGCGGCCCGTTACAAAAGGGCGGTCAATGTTGCCATCAAAGAAATCAATTACTACGATTTCATCTTTACGAGGTAAAAAACGTGCTCCGTAACCTTCACCAGCCCAAGGAGTGAGGACGTCTACCCAAGCCGAGTCTGTATCAGTATTATTAGCTCCTGCACCCCCATCATGGGCATGGTCATCGGTACGTGTGAATAAGAATCTGACTTTAATTCGCCCCCATTCATCCACATGAATTTCTTCGCCATCACTAACCACTTTGGCACGTTGTACATGGGCAACAGGGCGATGCTTCAATGGATCATATTCAGGAACAACATTAATATTTCTACGAACAACTACAAATTCATTGGCCTGACGCTCTTGTTCACTGTCTTTACTGGTTTGCCAGTGACTTAAGGTCAACAGTTTTTCAACTTGGCCTTGTATATCTTTGGGTAAGTTATTTTGGTTATAAAAATGCTTATTAAGGATTAAAAACTCCTTATCTTGCTGACTATGATTTTTCTCTAACTCTGGATAATCATGTAATTGGAACCAATAACCGACTTGTGTGTCACGTACGCTGCTATGCGCAGTAAAATACTTGGCTTGCAAGGCGTGGTATTGGTTAAGATGCTTATTCAGTCGATCTAACTGATTATTGCTTGAAGCTGTGGCTTGATCCTCTCCTTTAAGATCACTTATCCACGCAGGAGATATATTCCATGCCTGTTCTAAACTTAAGCTTTCATTATCTCGTAGAGCGCTGTGTTGATGTGAGCTGACCACTAAACCACTGGCATCTTCCTGACTAAGACTATCCGCTTGCCAACGTTGTATATGTATCGCTGTTGGTTGTAATTGTCTTTGTGCAATAAAGCTAGTGATACTGTCATATTGTTCAGTTGCGTTAGAACGATGATAACGAATAGTTCTACGTTCAAGCGATTGAAACTGAGCATTATCATCAATTAAACGTAATTTTTGTGCTTCAATACTTTGGCTATTACTTGCTACAAGATAACTCACCTCATCCACAAGCCAATTAATCGATTCTTCACGCATTATCCTCGTTAAATATGCATAATCACTTTCATTTGACTGCATGGAAAACGGGTGTACATCATATATTTTGGTTAAACCACTCGTATCTAACTGTAAACTCGACGCAAATAAAGGGCTCTTACTTTGCCATTCCTTAAAAATAACCTCAATAATATCTACAACACTCTTATTCATAAACACACGGCTATTGCGTCGTTTATGCCATAAGCTTGTTGCATCCTGCATAGTCAAACGGTATAGACTGAAAGTACCATCACTTTGCCCTTGACTAGCGCCAGTGACTATACCCGTATTTCTAAAAAGCTGACCTGAATCTGTAACTTGGTCAACTGCAACCTGACATCCAATAAACTGTTTTAATTCAATATATGGGTTTGTAGATAAGCAAATAAGCTCTGCCGAGAGTCCATTATTAATGCCATGATAACCATCAATACGTTGCAACATAATCTGTGAATTAAGTTCTTCATTTGAAAATTGAACATTAATTGCACGTTTTTGAGCACTAAATCCTATTTTTTCTAAAATACCAAAGATATTATTCAACATTATGATGAAAAATTTATTATTAGTTAAAATAATTTTAACAAAACGGTCTGTTCAGTTCAATTTTATAAAAAAATACAGATCTATCTATTTTTTACATTAGTCCCATCTCTGGCTCTGTTGACTAGCTTACAAACCCATCTTTGCTTTTCTTGATATTTTTGGGCTATTGGTTTTCCTGTGCGGAACGAGGGAAAAAATAGAGACTATTTAAACTTGGCAGAGATTTTAAGTGCTTTAAACATTGCTTTGACAACTGTACAAAACGATCACTACCATTTTTAGTGGCTTTTAAATGCCAAGTTGCCTTCTCCAAATCAATATCCTTCCACTCGGCTGACAGATTTCACCTGTTCTAGCTCCTGTCCAGAGCGCAATCATCAAGATACTTTTATGATGTGTTGAAAAACCTGATTTGGGTAACCAAGAAAGCACATGTCTTAATTCTGAATCAGAAAGTACTCGAGTGCGCTTATTTGAAGTGAGTTTTATCCGTGCTTGCTTTAAACTCGATTTTACCAGTAAAGCAGGATTTGCAAAACTTTCCGAAAAGTGGTCTAGATCAATAGCATAATCATAAGCAGCGATCAATTCTGCTAAAACTCGCCCAGCTTGCACTTGTGCACCGCCATCTATAATTCTTTTAATTAACTTAACAATATCTTTTTTTATAATACTATCAGCTCGTTTCTGTCCAAGTTCTTTAACACATCCACCTATAACATTCTTCTTGTCTTTTGCCGCCCTTTTAAATTTCTTGTTCCATTTATTATCCTTTTTACTCCTGTTCTCTGGTCCACAATAACTCGATTTTCAATCACTTCTGTTAAGTAAAGATCTATCACATCTTTTAAGGTCAATATTTTAAAATTAGCTATTGATTCTACTTTTTTCTGTTTAAATGTTAACTTTTCTTCTTTACGTTCAGAGACAGGACAGATTCCTTGAAAGCGCAATAACTTAAACGCTGTAACTTAATGCGCGCCTCAGCCAAAGACATATGTGGATAGTTCCCCAAAGTAATTTTTTCAAAGAATTATCTAGCGGTCTTCTATATCGGTAAATAAAGCTTTTAAGACCTGTCTTTCCACAAATAACTCTTCACCCATATTCACTAAGACTTTTTATTAGTATCACTCAATTTCATATTATTTATGATACAAACTGACAGAGCAGACTTTTTGTTGTTAATTTACTCACTCATATGAGCAATCCTTTTTGTGAATCTATATGGATTTGTTAATATGACACCCGTAGAGTGCCTTCGTACTCTCACATACTATTGACTCAATTTTAATATAGAAGAAGATATACTTTTCTCTTCGTTCAGGTCAGGTACGCATCGAATTGGTTAGACAGCCAAAATTCCTAGAAAACTAAATTTATTCTATAAGTTTAAGGATTTACATACATGAATAGCACAGAAATAATGGCTGACCTCTCCCCCCATACTCCTATGATGCATTAATACTTCACTATTGTTTTTATTGAAATTTTTATAACCATTCAAGATTTAGCATACTAAAATGTATACATAATAAAAAAGCATGCTTCTAAGAGCATGCTTTTCCATTTAAATCTTCTATTAATAACTCTATCATATAAACGGTGATATCTCTCTATACCCCACCAGTCCATTCACATATTATACTCTTAACCAATTCCATCCTAAGTTCAAATTTCAAACTGATTAGTGCTTTGATATTCTTTCTTAAGCGCTACACAATAAATCTGCTTAATTATGAGCTGACCATCCAACTATCTTGGTCCGACTGCGGTCAGATATTATACTATTTCATTAAATAGCTCTTTAGTTAAATCTATATTAGGTTTTAGCATATCGTCAGCAAGTTCTCTCTTACTTGATAAAAGCTTATCTAATTTTACTTCGAACGTTTTGAATTCACTTGTTACAACTGTTGGATAGTAAACGAAAACTTCTTTATCTTGCCCGATACGATATGCACGGTCGGTCGCTTGATCTTCCTTAGCGGGATTCCAACTACGTGTATAATGAATGACATGATTAGCACGTTGAATGTTAACACCAAACCCTACCGCGGTAGTAGATAAGATAATGATATTAAACCCTGATTTTTCTTGAAATTTGTCAATTAAGTTTTGCCGTGTTAAGCCTTTTTTACTGCTGGTATTTGAATCACCATTAACTGTTGTAATGTTTAAGCCGAATTTCTCCAGAAGAATTCGCTTAAGAAATACTTGTATGTCTCTAAATTCTGTAAAAATAATGACTTTTTCATTTTTTTGCTTGATAGATTCTAAAGTTTCGATTAACCACCTTACCTTTGGAGAATCATTTAAAGTTGCATATGGCTGAAACTGTAAAGGATGAGCACAAATCATTCTCATACTATGCAAAGAAGTTAACATCGCGCCCTGATTACCTTCAGCGGACAATTTTTTAAAGCGGTTAACAACATCGATATATAATTGTCTTTGCAATAATGAAATTTCAATATTTTTACAGTGATCTACCTCAGTTTTAGCCGGTAAATCTGCGACATCATGTTTCATTCTTCGTAAAACTTGAGGAGCTATTAACTCACGAAGCTTTAATAGTGCTGCTTCATCATTATTTTCAGTATTTTCTATAGGTTTACGATAGTTTTTACCAAATTCATTTAAAGGACCTAATAAGTTTTCCTGAATGAAATCGAATAAGCACCAAAGATCGGTTAAAGAGTTCTCTACTGGAGTGCCAGTACATGCAATTTTAAAGTCCGCTTTTTGGGCTTTTGCAGCCTTTGTCACCATTGCTGTAGGGACTTTAATTTTTTGTGCTTCATCGCAAATCATTATACTCCAGTCTTCTCGAGCTAGAGAAAATTCAAGATCACGCATCGTCTCATAGGTTGTTAAAACAATATCAGCATCACCACGCCACTCATCTTCTAATAGATTGGTAATACCATGATTCTCTCTTAACTGTGCTGAAACCAAATGCTTAGGAATTTTCCTGTCTTTTAAGTTATCACCATATAAACTTAATATTTTGGGAAATTTACTACTAAAAAATCGATTTGCTTCTGCTTCCCAATTTTCTAATAGAGAAACAGGGGCCACAACTAATACTGGTTTCTTATCCTTAGCATTGTCAAGATACTCACCAATGAAGCATAAGAGCTGAAGTGTTTTACCTAAGCCCATATCATCAGCTAAAAGACAGCCACTAACCTGCTCAGGCGCATATTGATGTAAATTCTGCAACCATGCAATTCCATATTCTTGATGCGGTTTTAAACTAAATTCTTGGCTTCTAAAACTAGTAGGTAATCTTGCTACAGAAGGATTATTCTCATCAAAAAGTAAGCGATTGACTCGCTGTTTCGTAAATTCAGCTTCATCAATATTATTAGCAATTAATAATGTATCTTTTTTCTTTTTCTGTGAATCAGCTTTAGATTCTTCTAATATCTCTTTTGGCTCTTCTTTCTTAGAAGCATATAAACGGTCTAGTAATTTTTTAGCATCATCTAATGACACTTCTTTATCTGTATATGGAATTTCTACTTCATCTTGACTGTTTTGCTCTGCTTGCTTAATCCGATGTTCAAGTAATTCAATGGTTTCATCAAAATTTTCATCTTGTAGTTGCAGCTCTAAGTCCATTAAATTCTGTGGCAACCATTCGGACTCACCACTGTCTCTTTTTATAAATTCAGAGTTCAGCTTTTCTGCTTCACCAATACCAATAACACGACCGCTATAATTCGATAAATCCAATACTTTTTGAGCCTGTAATTCATCTTGATATTTCTGAATTGCGTTTAGATCATTTTTTAATTCTTGAATTTGATGATCTAAATAGCTACTTCGTTCAATTTCATATCCTGCCCATATAAAAATAGGGGATTTTTTCTCATACGCTTGAATAAAATAAGAAGTCTGATCCACATTATATAGTTCTAAGAAAATTGGATTTTGTTCTCTTTCAGAATTCTCGTGTAGCTCTAATTTTGCAGAAACATAATGATTTAACTCATCATAATTTTTTTCTATTTCTAAAGTATAAGTATAAATTTCTGCTTGGTGTTTTGACTCCTCAAAACTTTCAGGTGAAATAACTTCAATCGCATCATCACCTAGTTGAGCAAATGGATTGTGTAAAAATGCTTGCGCACGCTCACCAGAAATACGTCTGTTCGGCATTTTTTTAATTTCATTAAGAACTTGCTTCACTTGAGGCTCAATCACTACATGTGCAATTCCGCCATTAGGTAAGCTAACACTGTATTGATCTTGAACATTATTATATTGATCAAACGTCTTTAGCCAATTTGATGGAGCTTCATCAAATTCAGGCTGAACTTCTACAACAGATTCCTGACTGATCAAATTTTTTCGAAGATTTAACTGTAATTTATCAGGTGCTAGAACTAATGTCTTTCGTAAAAAGTCATCTAAATTTGCATTAGATTTATTGGCTAGTTTTCTGATGTTCGCCCAATATTTTTGATTCTGTTTCGTATCTTTGTTTTCTATACGTGAAAACTCTTTTAATTTTTCAACAAGTTGAAAACTTGGTTCATTCAATAAATGGTCTGTACCATCAATCGTTAAGATCGCTCCAACTCGCTGAATAAGACTTTTAACCTTAATGTTATTTTCGTTCAGCCACCCATCTAAAATAATTTTGAAATCTGGGTCACTTAATCCCCTTTCACTTCTAATTATTGGACGAAGAGAAGCCTGTTTTGGAAGATTTAATAAATGAATTACATTTTCATGTTCTGAATCTTGCTGAATTTGAAATAGCTCTTCCCATGGCAATACAAAATGGTCATCTATAAGGTACGCAATTTCTTCCTCTTCTAAGCTTTCCCAATAGAAATCAGCATCTGTTTGAGCATTTTGTGAAAATAAAAAAGTGATACCTATTTCGTCATAAGTAAATGGCTTTGAACTTGATTTAAGCGTTTCATCCTGGGCTACCTCAGTACTTTTTTTTCTTTTCCAAAATGCTAATTTCATTATTATCCTCTAGTACTTTCGCCCATATATTGAGTTGTGATTACTTGCTCGATGTTGACTCGAAGATATACCGATTTTATTTAGGTGCTTATCGAATCTGATTTCCCAATCTCCACTATGGCTCAGAGCAATTTTCTTCCCATCTTTAACAAATAAAACAGTATTTTTATTCTTTAATTCACCAATAAAAATACGCCTATCTTTATCTTTATAAGGTAAGTAATTATAGGCATAACATGCATTCCCTGTATCAGAAAAATCTACTATGTACACATTTTCAATTTTTAATAAAAATGCGTTATTTGATGCTGTAGATCCCATTAATTCTTTTAAACGCCCCCTATTTAATTCACGAAATTTTTTATGTTGTATCTGCTGAGATTGCAACGCAGAGGGACCAAGAAAAATTTGAGAAAAAGAAATTTTATCGATAAATTTAATCCAATAATTAAAACGATTTACATCTGCAGATGCACTGAACAACTTAAAGAATGCTTCTAGATCAGCTCTTACGAACCATTGAATGACCATTCTTTTTGTATCAGGATTGACATTATTCCATCCCGCAGAAGAATCATATTGTGGATTTCCCCATTGATTTAAGGCTAGATATTTGAGAATCTCATGAACTTTTGCTCGCTCAGTAGTACGAGCATAGCGCTCTAACAATGCAATAAGAATATCTGTAGTGTGCAAAACGTTTTGTTCAGCCAAGTCTATAAATCGAGGGATAATTTGCAAATATTCCTGCTCATTCATATCATGAATCGATTGAATAGCAGATTTAATTAAATCATCCCAAAACCAACTATTAGGTGCCATCTTTAAGCTTTCTAATTCATTTGAAAGACTACTTGCATCTTGCTCTTGTAGAAATCTGTTAACAAACGATTTTGTTGGTGAATTCGATAAAATTGCAGAATAATCAACGAGAGTATTCATCCATTTTTTAGGACGTTTTAAGTCTTTATAAACACCAGACCTATTAGTATTCAATATATCTCTCAATTGAATCCATACTACTGGCTTACTTTTCACATCTTTATTTTCTAAAGCAAAATAGCTGTACAACAATGGGAAATAAACGAGTCCAATAATATTCATCTCTGATTGTTGAAAATGCTGAACAATCCTTTTACCAATATCACTAAAGATAAATTTATCTTTTTCGCCTGGTAGAATTTTACTCAATGACCAAGCCAAATTTTTCCAATCTCGTCTTGTAAGATTCTCAAAACCTGAGCTTTCTAATTTGGAAATTGATCTAAAAATTTTTTCATCTAAAGGAATGCTATTTTCTAAATCATCAAATTTCTGTTCAATCACAGAAAGCGTTTTAAGTAGCCGTTGAGGCTTCAAAAATTTCGTATATGTAACATCTACAACTGAATGAACACTTACTTTTTCCTCCAAACGATGTTTTAAATTCTCTATGCTCATAAATATCACCGAGTCAATTGGCATGTTTCAATCGGTGCTGAAACAAAATTTGGTTGAGGTTCTGCACTGTCTTTTTCTTTTAAACCATAAAACTGCATTCTCAATTCAACACGGCGAGATGCTTCTTTACTATCTTTAGCAGAGTTAAAAGATACTCCCCCAGCCAAAAATAATTGCTTAATCTGGTTTTTTTGCTGTTCAGTTAAGGAAAGACCTGAACTAAATTTAGGATCTAGTAAACTACACATGACCCACTCCGATCTGCGCAAACTTAAATTTAAGTTATACAAATATGAGCCATCTGTATCTGTAAAACCCTCAATCACTATTTGCTTAAACCATTTTTCACCTTGCTGATTATTTGCCTCTTCAAGAATAATCGGGACAATGGTATTTAGTCGGTTTCGACCTACCGCATTCAATCGATAATCATTGTGTGAAAATCGCCCAGCCTCACCAAAGTTTATACGATTTTTTTTACAATCAACTTCAATACCTGCATCTTTCAACTTCGCACTATGCTTGATGCTTTGACAAATATTTAAAATTTCTGCACTTCTTTGATCTTCAGCTTGAGTCGCCTCATTAATCTTTTTTGTTACGATCATAAGTGATACTGCCATAACGACAAGAAATAAAGTCATTAAAGCTGTCATTAAATCAGCAAAAGAAATCCAGAAAGGCTTTTCACCTTCCTCTTTAGGACGTGGCTTTTTAGAGTACCGATTACCTAACATTAGTCATGTACTCCAGACCTAGTTTTTCTTTTGTCTAACAATATCTTCAAGATCTTCAACAAAGCTGCCTAAGCCTTCGACACCACTTGAGAGACGTTTAACCGCTTGGTCAAGCGTATTATCATAGATACCCAATGAATGATTCAGGCTTGTTTCAACTGAAGCCCCAAAGCTCTCAAAACTGTTTACCAATACATCACTAACTTGCTCAAGATAGTCCTGCATTTCTTTCTTAACTTGATTTAGTGCAGTTGTCATTTGATTCATATCTTTAAGCATTTCAGTACTCATACCGGCTTCGGATTGTGCTTGTTTAATTAAACTATCCAAGGTATTAATTGCTTGTTTAACAGCATCTTGAGAGTTTTTATAATCATTCAATAGAGAGATTAAATTGCTGCTTGCACTGGTTAAATGTGTTGAGGTAGTACTTACTTCAGAAATTAGTTTTGATGTCTTGTCAGTCACAGTGATCAATGAGCTGCCCGCAATATTAAATTCCTCAGAAGCTAAGCGCATTTTTTCAGCACCGTTATTCATACCCGTAATACTATCAGTCGTCACTTGGCTGAGCTTTTGAATATTGTCTTTATAAGATTCAACTGCATTTTGACTATGAACAATTAATTCTTTGATCTCTACCCCGAGATTATCAATTAGGCTTGAAGATTGTTCATGTAATTTATGCTGATTATCTGCAATTTTGCGATCTTGTTCTATACGCTGTTTAGCAATATCCGCCATAACACCCGACATACTCTCGCCCATTTGCCCAATCAGCTCAGATACCTTCCCATTTAATTGTTCAATTGCATATTGTCCTTGCTCTCCAATTTTTTCTGCACCATTAGATAAGTGCTCGACCATTGAACTCATTTGATCAGACATCATATTTTGCTTTTGTTGGATATCCTCAATCATTTTAGACATTTGGTTTTCCAAACTTTTTGTTGCGCTTTCACTATTAACTTTCATATCAGTAATTAATTGAGTGAATCCTAATTGCATCTCTCTCATTGCAGATACTGATTGAGTCATCATCTCACTCATACCATTCATTTGACTACCAAATGTTGATTCTAATTTGGTCATAAATGCGGTTAGCACATCAGTCATTAGCTCTTGGACAGCAGAACTTTGATCACCGCTGACCTGCTGTACACTTGATGCAATTTTCTCTAGTGGTGCTTGTAAATTATCAGAAATAGACTGGCCTATTTGATCAGCCATATCTTTACTTGTTTTAGCATAGCTATCTGTTAATTGTGATGCAAAAGCCATTTGATTCTTTTTGTTTTCATCAATTAAGTTAGTCATCATGACTTTTAGTTCATTAACTAGACTATCTTTCAACTGACGAGCGTTAGTTTCATTTGCTTGGGAGGACTTAAGTAATTGAGATAAATATTCCTCGCCAGTCTCATCCGGATCAAATTTTGTATCAATGGCTGTAGTTAAACCTTCCAATCCTGCATAACACCTCCTTAACCACGATTTCTCTCTCCATGTAATAATCATTGCAGCAGTAATAGCTAAACCTGATGCCAAAAAAGCCTCACCGACCCCTTTTAATAATAATGTCAAGCTATCTTGGACTTTACTAGGATCTCCTGCTGGATCAAATGCTAACAATCCAAACAATAGACCTGAGAATGTTGCAATAATACCAAAGCCTGTAATCATTCCAGGTAAATGCTTATAAAACTCCACTCTAAGTGGGGTATCAATTATTACTGACTGAGAAAAAAACACTTCACTCGACACTGTAGATCTAGATGCAACAACTACTGACTCCCCATCTACTTCTTGATTTAAATCATGTAGAGAGCTTTTATAATTCAACCATGCATGACTTAGTGTCTCATTAGCCTCAAATACTTCATTTAAAAAGTTTTTATCAACCCTTTGATTAGACTTAATCTTACTTAGATTAGAAATTGCAGTATTTATTTGATCACAAAGCAAACGAGCTGGTTTAATGTAATTGATGAAAAATCTTATGCTCACGACTATCACAAAGATTGCCATCAATAACGGAATTACATAAAACTCTTGTAAAAATTGTGCAATAGCTAAGGTATTCATTTATCCCCCGAATCGTTGAAAATATGCTATTAATTTTTTAAAAACCCCTGAACTTATACCAACTCTACTATTACAAGTTACACTTTAGAACCATTATAAGATATTGATTTTTAATAAATATTTATATGTGACTTTCAAGTATATTTTCATGGTAAATATATTCTTAATAAATCAAAATAAAATCATATGCCTACATAAAACTTTTCAATCAACTTGCGTGTCTTGACCAGCAAATTGCTAAAAACGCTCTCACGCTCAAACAGCTTAACCTTAAAGTTTGGCAAGTCCTTCAGTTCTTCCTTCCGTGGTAAGCGTTTGGTGAACTCATAATGTTCCAGGACGGTTTTCATTGCCTCAGGCTTTAGATTTTCTTCTGCACAGAGATGCTGATAGGCCTGTTCTTTTTCAGTGTCCCAAAAAGCAGCAAAAGCGGTTTGCACGCTCTGCCCGTTAATCATCTTAGGCAGGTTTTCTTCAATGAACTTCTTAATCAGTTCTTGCTTGTCATGCAGGCTAACTTCATTACCGATCAGATCATGCACCTGTGCTTCGTACTTTTTACGTTTACCTTCATCATCACTGTTAACAGCCAGTTGAAGCAAGTTGATGATATAGCCGACATTGATGCGGTCACTGTGCAGCAAGTCCAGCTGGAAATCGACATCATCCAGCACTGAGACTTTCTCTTTTTTAGTGGTCTTACGTACATCACGACATAGATCGGCATACTTGGAAGCAAAATTGGCAAAGTGCTGTTTATCCAGTGCGGTCTGATTCTGGTCGTATTCAATAAAGGTCTGTAGTTGTGCATTGTAACGCATCACTTCACGAAAGGCTTTAATAAACTCCAGCTGCTGATCTTCCGTAATGAGATCATCGACACTTTGATAATCAGGCGTGATATCAAGCAACTTACGAACAGCGGACTCATAATCCTGTTTAATTTCCTCATAGCTTGGTACTAATACCACTTTTTGCGCTTCTTTATTGGAAAACAGAGCTAGAGCTTCATCCGTTGCACGTTTAAGGTTACGGAAACAGATGATATTGCCAAATGGTTTTTTATCATTGTAGACACGGTTGGTACGAGAGAATGCCTGGATCAGACCATGGTATTTCAGGTTCTTATCGACATATAGTGTGTTTAACGGTTTAGAGTCAAAGCCGGTCAGGAACATGTTCACGACGAGCAGGATATCAATCTGCTTCTTTTTGACCCGATCGGCAATGTCACGATAATAGGCATAGAACTGATCACCAGAGTTGTAATTGGTTTTAAACTGCTGGTTGTACTGGGCAATATAGCGATCCAGCTTGTCACGGCTGGATGGATTGATCTGGCTCGGGATATCTGCCGCTTCTTCATGGATCAGCCCGTTCTGTTCATCTACAGGCACAGCTTCATTGGCTGCATAGGAGAAAATCGTCGCAATCGTCAGCGGTTTAAATAGTCTGCCCTGCTCTTCATCCTGCTGCTTTTTTTCAGCCTGAACCTTTTCAAACAGTTCATAGTACTGGGTCAGGGTATCGACTGAACTGACACAGAACATCGCGGTAAATTCACGATTACGGGTTTTGGTGTCATGCGTCTCGACAATATAACGCGCAATCATTTCCAGACGATGCGGATTGTCATATAGCTCCCGGGTATCAATCCCTTCAACCTCGTCGTCATACTCAAGGTTGTGCTGCATGCCCTTGGCCGTAAATTTACCTCGGTAATCAATCTGGAACTGCAGTACGTTACGATCACGGATGGCATCGACAATCACATATTGGTGCAGGCACTGATTAAACAGATAATCCGTGGTGAGTTTCAAGCCGGCTTTGGACTGGCTATTTTCCTCAAAAATCGGGGTTCCAGTAAAGCCAAACATTTGGGCATTACTAAAGAACTTCTTGATGTTCTGATGGGTTTCACCAAACTGACTACGGTGACATTCATCAAAGATAAACACCACTTTCTGGTCTTTGAGATAATCGATATATTCCAGATAGCGGTCAGTGCTGATGGCCCGATTCAGCTTCTGGATGGTGGTGACAATCAGTTTGTCATGGCGTTGATCCAGCTGTTTGACCAGGGTATGGGTGCTATCGGTACTGTCGACGCTTTCAGCTTTAAAGGCATTAAATTCGCGTGAGGTTTGGGTGTCCAGATCATTGCGGTCTACCACAAACAGGACTTTTTCCACATCCGGCATCTGCATGATGATCTGACTGGCTTTAAATGAAGTCAGGGTCTTGCCTGAACCGGTAGTGTGCCAGATATAACCATTGCTGTTGGATGTTTGTACATGCTGCACGATTTTCTGTACTGCATAGATCTGATAGGGACGCAGCACCATCAGGCTTTTGGTGGTTTCCAGCAGTACCATATACTGGGTCAGCATTTGGGCCAGATGCTGCTGATTGAGAAAAGCTTCGGCAAAGTCGACAATTTCATTGATGTGTTTGTTGCTGACATCGGCCCAGGGAAAGGCAAACTCGATGCCAGTAGTACCATTTGAATAATAACGGGTATTGGCACCATTACTGATGACAAACAATTGCACAAAGCTAAATAGTCCTTGTCCAGCCCAATACGCTTCACGGGTATAACGCTGGGTTTGGTTAAAGGCTTCGGCAATTTCCATCCCACGTTTTTTCAGTTCAATTTGTACCAGTGGCAAACCATTGACTAACAAGGTCACATCAAAACGGCTAGTCCGACCATTATAGTCACGGTGATCCACCGTAATTTGATTAGTAACCTGATAGATGTTCTTACTTGGATCATCAGACAGAAAAAAGATGTGTTTGCTTGTACCATCATCAAATTTGACCGGAAACAGATCGCGCAGATTTTTGGCGCGTTCAAACACCGTTCCGGTATTGAGAAAGCTAATGACCTGTTTCCATTCAGTTTCTGACAGTGGTGCAAGACCATTGGCACGTTCAATCTGGGTTTTCAGGTTTGACAGTAGCTGGCTTTCAGCCTTGAGCGTGACTGAGGCATAACCCAATTGCTGTAGCTGGCCGATCAGTTCGTTTTCAAGTTGGTATTCGCTTTGTACTGTCATTCCCTTTTCCCTCTAAAATCTTAAATTATTCACTTCAATGTTTGTTTAATTAAACTCAAGATATATTCTAAATTTTCTGTATCTGACACGATCACTTCACAATCGCCATTGCCCCAATGTCCAACATTAGTCACATCCTTCGCGATCTGCTTCGGATCATCCAGTTGATTAAAAGGCATATTTAGCCAGATGCGAATTTGCTTTGTCCCAATACTCATATAGACATAGTTACGCTTACCCTTACGGAAGGCGATGTACATTTTCTTGGGATGAACATCTAAATCGGTGGTTAAGCCCAGAATTGAGTCCCTAAATTGCTCATATAGCTCTTTGATGTCATCGGACTTATCCACCAAGTGATAGGCTTCATCATACTGCTGGATTTCTTTGGCAATCTTTTGAATATCTTCAGACTCAACCTTTTGCACTTGCTTGATTGAAGGCGCTGATTTGGCTTTTTGCAATGGATTGACTGAAACAATTCCACCCTGATAGCGTTTGATTTCCCACAGCTCAATGCCTAAGTCTTTAAAGTTAGTGGACTGCTTTTGAAAGTCGGTAAAGCTGGGGGAAACGAAGATGATTCTGCTTTGTGACCAATCCACGTCCTGACGTTTAAGCTGTTTACTCTGGCTTTCGTTGTACTCAACGATAAAATCTGCTTTGTAGTCGAGCATCAGATTTAGATAAGAAACGCCTTGGTCGATCACGCTATAATTGCGTTCACGTTTGTATTCGATAATCACAAACGCCTGACTTTCGGGATCGAAAGCCAGTGTATCAATACGGTTGTTTTTAATGGTGAATTCAGACTTGATGAATTCCAGACCTGTAAAGCTGTAAAGATTGGTTTCAAACAGGCTTTGAATTTCCCTTTCTAAACGAAAAGGATATTCGTTCAGCTCAACCAATGTCTGGACTTGAGTTTGATATAATTGCATTTGTATGCCTTATAAAGATCTAGATTTATTTTAAATTGCTTATTTCCACTCAAGTTCTATCTGATCTAAAATTTTATGTATAAAAACAATAAATTGTGTAGCTTCATTCAAATCAAATTTTGAAAATTCCCAACGCATTCCCCAGAATTCATTACCCTTACCTTCATGCCATTCTTTAGAAAATTGATGTGGACTTTTTTTAAGAGACTGCTTCACTTTTTTAAGAATCTCTTGCGTTGGATTTTGAATATACATAACGATCGAATAACTCATAGGATCTTTATCAATATGAAGATTTAATACTGACTCTGACCATTCTTTCCAATTATTACCTACAAAACGAAATGCCGGTGTACGATCCCAAGTATGTCTTCTTACATAGGGTTCATATTTTTCACCAAGAGCTGTTTGTAATTCATTATTAATATGATCAATAATTTCTTGATAAACATCCTCTCTTAATTTAACGAGTTCTTGAATTTGCTGCATGTGATCAACCACAAAATTTAAACTTTCCATATTGGTTTCCAATAAATCTACAAAACTATCTAGATGCAACAAAAAATCACGAGCAAAAACGCCCCATTTATTTAAGGGATTCTTAAAAATATCATGAGCTAGTGCTATTCGTATTTCTGAGGTTAAATCGTTATAAGCCAAACCAACCCAATGATCTGCATAGCATTCACCTTGAGGGCATAGCACAAGAGTGACTAATTTTTTCTCGACAGGATATTCTTCTTTTTTAATTGACTGATTAATCTCTTTTAATCTCTTTTTTCCCCAAGAGACATAGTCTGGAAATGGGTTATTTTGATGATGATGAACTTTCACCTCAACAACGACCAAAGCAGTATCAGTTTCAACCCATAAATCGATACGATTCCCTTTATCCGTTGTTTGTTGTATCGATAGCTCTAGAAACTGACCGAAATCAAAATCTGCATATTCTTCAGTTGCATTTAAGCTGCTAATAAAGCCATTATAAAATCCCGTACCTAGACCATGTTTTTCATTTGGGTCAAGAAAAAAAGATAAAAGTTCTGTAATTGGGTTTTCATGATGATTTTTTAATGCTGTATCAAAAATCGTCATTTCCCTTTCAGGAATTTTATATTTTTGAGCTTTAAGCAAAAGATTTTCATATTTTTGAATAAGTTGATCTTCTAAATCTATCATGGTTATTCTCGCCCCCTTTAATCCCAATAAAAAAGCCAAACTCATAATTGAGTTTGACAAAAATCTTTAAACAAACATCTGCTGTAACAAGCCTTTTTTCCAAGTTTTAGCCAGTTCTATTTGCTGTGCAACGACTTCAATTTTTTGATCAATCGAAGATAAGAAATTGGCGATTTTAGTTTGTTCTTCTAGGCAAGGGACTTTAATATCAAATTTCACCAATTTATTTACAGCTAATCCCGCCTGAGCAGAAGACTCAGAAAAACGATTCAATTGCATAAAATCAAGCCATATTGCTAACCATTGAGTACTACTTTCTTGATTAGCTTGAACAGCAATAGCATGCTCTGAAATAAAATTTTCACCTTGAACCAAATTAATATTTCCACACAAAGCGCCTTGCCTTCCAATTAGCGCGAATATGCCGTCATGTGTATATGTGTCAGTAAAACCTCTTAGACCATTACCACCAAAAACAGGATAGGCTCCATTGTCTGAGATCGTAGCTGATGTAATAGTCTTTCCACTTTGGAAATGTGAACAAATATCCCCTAATTTTTTTTCCTCCCACTCCCCAAACTCACTACCATCATCCGCTTTAAAACGAATTTGTTGGCTAAACAACTTCTGCATCATGCCTTGTTTATACTGGCTGAGTAGCGCATGTTTTTGCGTGAGTTGGCTAATCTTTTCATCCACGTTCGATAGAAAAGAGGCTATTTTGGCTTGTTCTTCTGAGGATGGTTTATATAACTTAAGGTTTTGTAGGTCAGCAGTATCCAGTTTTCCAGCACCAATACCTGTAGCAGTTACCTTATTTTGAATAGTATTTTCTTTAGCATGTAACCATTGGAACAAAAATTGTGGGGCAAGTTCCTGTTTCGGGCGAATGCATTTTACATCCTGATTAAAAGCGACATCACCTAATGTAATTCCCATAGGTATTTTATTAAACAACATGCTTCCTCTCACCAAAATTAAAATTGAATCTTTTGGTGCTAATTTGGAACCTTTCTGTAGACCTAACCTAGTAATCTTTACATCAGATTCATAAAGCTGATTTGTGTGCATGGAAGCACCACTAATCAATGGAATATCATCACCCCAATATTCAGGAATATCTTTTGCTGGTGTACCACCTGAAGCCCATAAAGTTAATTCAACAAGTTTTGATTCTGTTAAATCTCCATCAAACTCTTTAAATCTTAACTTAGGCGCAGCCATTACTTCACCTCCGCAAACGGTGAAGCAATGCCTAGCTCTTTGCAAAACTCTGCAATCACCGCATCGGTTTTTTGACTATCTTGTTCCAAGTCTTGCAGCTGTTGGGCAATCGCATCTAAATCAATCTCGGCTTCCGCTTCAAAGGTATCCACATAACGCGGAATATTCAGGTTATAATCGTTATCTTTCACTTCTTGCAAGGTGGCCACATGCGCATATTTTTCAATGTCTTGGCGGTTTTCAAATGCCGCAACAATATTCTCTAGATGCTCAGGCAACAGCTTGTTTCGGTTCTTCTGCTTTTCAAACTCGTTGCTGGCGTCAATAAACAGAATATTACCGCTATGCTCACGGTTTTTCTTCAGCACCAAAATACAGGTCGGAATTGATGTGCCATAGAAGATATTGGCAGGCAGACCGATGATGGTATCCACCACGTTCATCTGCTCAATCAGGTACTGACGAATTACGCCCTCACTCGAACCACGGAACAAAACGCCATGCGGCAAGACGACTGCCATGGTGCCATTGTCATCCAGTTGATACAGCATGTGCTGTACAAAGGCCATATCCGCTTTGGAACTCGGTGCCAGTTTGCCATAAGCAGCAAAGCGTTCATCTTGTAGAAATAAAGGATCGGCTGACCAGTTAGCAGAGAATGGAGGGTTGGCGACTACTGCATCAAACTTTTTATCTAAATGCTGCGGACGGGTTAAAGTGTTTTCCTGCTTGATATCGAACTTGGCAAAATGAACATCATGCAGAATCATGTTCATACGTGCCAAGTTGTAAGTGGTACGGTTCATCTCCTGACCGTAAATCATGTCCACATCTTTAACTTCACGCTTCACCCGCAACAACAAAGAACCTGAACCACAGGTCGGATCATATACCGAACGCAAGCGCTCTTTGCCTTGGGTGACAATTTGGGCCAGTAAGGTTGATACTGTTTGCGGGGTATAGAACTCACCAGCTTTTTTCCCGGCACCAGAAGCAAATTCACCAATAAGGTATTCGTAGGCATCACCCAGTACATCGGCTTCGGTATTGGAAATATCAAAATCAATATCATCTAAATGACTGAGGACTTTGGCCACCAGTGCATTACGGTCGCTGGCATTGTTGCCGAGCTTGGTTGAGTTCAGATCCAGATCTTCAAACAGGTTAGCAAAGTCATCGGCAGATTCGGTGCCCAAAGTACTTTGCTCAATCGATTTTAAGGTCGCAGTTAAATCATCCAGAATGAATTCGCCCTGACGGCCACGCTCAGCTAAGGTATGGAATAGCTGTTTCGGCTTCAGTGCATAACCGACTTCGGCAATGGCATTCTTTTTGATTTCTTCAATATAAGGTACATGCTCAGGATTTTGTTCATCCAGCTCAAGAAAGCTGACCTCTTCGCCATCCAGCAATTCATTAGCAAAATTAACCGACTTTTCCGATAAATATTTAAAGAAAATAAAACCCAGAATGTAATCACGGAATTCATCGGCGCCCATGGTGCCGCGCAAAGTATTGGCAATATTCCAGAGTTGTTTTTGTAGCTGTTGTAGTTGCACCTGGGTCATTGTTATAGAAGTCCAATTAAGTGAATCATTAATCCAATGATTTTACCTAAAATTCTAAATCATGCAGCAGTAAAAAGGTGCAAAAGGACAGGAATTGTCGCTTTACTTCAACTTATGGACATAAAGCCATAAAAATAAAACTCCCATACTAGAGATGGGAGTTTTATAATGATCGTACTTTTGATGAACAATTAAAAAATCATAAGTTTATAGTCAGGTCTAATTGCTTTCGAAGAGTAATGATGCCTTTTCATAGGCTCAATAATAGACTTAAAATACTTGGACCAATCTTGATAGCTCCATGAAGCGCCCACCACTTGATTGGTCTCAACCAAAAATGCTTGCTCACAGATAAGAGCTATTTTCAGATCCACCCATAGTTCTTGACTAAGAAGATTAAACCTTAAAAGTTCATTTAAAGTAGGGTGCTTCAGAAGATGCCCCACATCAGTAAATGCAAATACTCTACCGCAATATTGTCCATTGAGATCTTTAGATATTTGATAGGCAAATCCATGTAAATTATCTAAATTTTCCTTTTTCAGCATATTGATAAACTTACGTACAACTGCTGCAAACTGCTGCTCATCTTTAAGCTGTAATGGAATACTCATACGTCGGTAAATGGCATCAAATTTGAAATCTACCTGATGAATGTCGATCTGTTGATGCTCACGTAAAAGTTTTGCAACAAATCGATTAAACGTGTTTTGTTGATCTTTTACCTGTTGAGAAGTTTTTAAAATTGCTTTGGTCATCGTTTTTTCGTCAACTAATGCCCTACCACGTAACTCATTCCAACATCGCTCAATCAGCATGGTATTTCTGAAATGCAGATCATCTTTTTGACAGTCAACCGCTAGCGGCAAAATTCTAATTATCCCAGAGCATTCTTTGAAACATTGAAATACTTTTTGTATTTGTGGATCAAAAACAAACCCTTCCCCTAACTGTTGATCAAAGTAGTCAAAGTAATACGAAGCTATGCACAAAAAATGATTCAATAGGTCAGTGGAAAGATATCCTAAATTATTGTTAGTATTTGAATTTACCCTTAAAACTTTAGCAGAGGGCGAGGTGATTTTTTTAAATAGCTTGAGTGCTTCTGTAAGCACCCAAGCTTGTTGCGGTGAAACATAATTTACAGGAACTGGAATTACTTGTCTCTTTGGCGATAATGCTGAGTATGTATTCATATATAGGCTCTGATATGTATTTTTTTAATGCCCTGCTCATCAGGTGAATGAGCAGGTATAACTTCTGTAGTAGGTAGATTTATGTTCCTCTACGAGGACGGCCTGATTTACGTTTACTTGCTGGCATCTGACTTGTACCAAATGTCCTGATCCTATGGCCGACAGGCGTAGCTGCAAATTGCTCATCTTTGGCAAAATATTTGATTACCGTTAATAAAGCCTTAAAAGCTTTATCATCATCATGACGTAACATTCCGATTGCTAAATTTTTATATTTTTCCTTTACTGCATTCGCACTGAAGTATGTACCCTTACCCTTACTGACTTCTAGCCATACCTTGCCAAATTCGTCAGCTAGGATTTGATCTTTTTGATGATAATTACCATCTAAAAAAATCAAGGTATGATAGTGATAGCCCTTTTGCTTGCCATACTCCAGCTTCCATATATAGCCCACTATCTTTTCCTGCATCGAATATGTTCTTTTCATAAATTTCTTAAAAGAATTTTGTATAAAAGTGACACATCCATGATCATCTCTATAGTCAGAATGAATTGCTAAATCTATCCGGATGACAAGCAACTTGGCCTGCTTTTTTCTTAAGCCATTTATTAATTTCTCGCTACGATTTAATTGATGTTTAGCTCGTTCTTCACTATTACGTTGTGCGACAACAAAATCATCCTCACTGGTCAAAGAGAACATTGTAAACGCAACTGTATTAGCTAACTCTCCAACGACCAAAGGATTCTTCCCTTCCGGATATAAAACATCATTACCTCTCCAATTCTTAAAATTACGAGCTTTAAAACATATTGGAACTAGTATTTGGTTACACATTCTTGTGTAAAGACGGATATATTCATTATCAAAGTCAACTTTTTTCAAATCTTCTATGTCTGGCAAATTTCCCAATAGTTTCCAAAGTAGAGGATCTAGCAATTTCAGCTCACCCGCTTCAGTCTTTGAAAAAATAGCTGTGCTACTATTTTCTTTAATACGCCTAATCATTCTTTCGAGAGCTGTTAGCTGTGGAAGAATGAAATTTCTAAATTCTGAATCATTAGAGAATGATTCAGTGGTGTTCAAAGTATTGTCATCGTTACTCATAGTCATTACTTTTTTCAGACATGAGTTCTCCCACGAAGGTATAGCTTGTGGGCTATACCTATTTCTTAGAAGGCTCATGCATATAATTAATAGAAGATATATAAACCCTTAATATTATTAAGTACCTAAAGTCTGCTCATTAGCTGAGCAAGGCATAGGTGAGCTTAACTGCTTAGATAGCTGGGCATTTATAAAGTTAACTGGTTGGAAAGTTATCCTTTTAGTACTTGGCTACATTTCTTGTTTTTAACCAAGTACAGATGTCTTTTTCAAACCACCCTACAGCATTCAAACTTAGTTTGATTGGTCTTGGAAAGTCCTTATCATACCGAGGTGACTTTGGATTCATTTTATCGTAAATTGTTGACCGGCTAAGACCACTTAATTCTTCAAACTCTTTACGTCTTACAATTTTGAAATCAGAAATTAAATTCATGCTAGGCTCCTTTGATAACTCTTAGGAATAGAATGCACTTTCATTTTTCCAAGCTGTACCCAAACCATCCTAGAAATATTGATATTATGCCTACCGTTAGTTTTTCATCATTACAAAGTAAGACACATCCAACTCTTAGACGAATCACCAATTTAGAAATTCTTAAATTTCAATTTGAATTGACATTTCCAAAGTTCTTTGAAGAGCTGCTGAATTCACAAAAATTGATATCTAAAAGAATAAAAAAATTTCTAGAGATACCTGATCATTTTAGTATTGAGCCGGAAGCAGAGGGATTACGTAGTGAATTGATTAGTAGAGTTATTTCTGACCTGAAATTGATAGATGTTTGCTTTGGCTATTTTCAGACCAGCTTTTTAAATACTTCTGAAGAAAAACTAACCATGAGTGGTATTAACTTTCAAAAATTTACTATTTTTTTAGAAAGCTTGTCTGATATTTTTACAGATATTCTTGAGTGTGCGAACATCCATGGAATTGATTATTATTATTTTTCATCAACTTACTCTATAAGCGATCTTATTAGTCATAATGACCTTGATAGTTTGATTCGAGACACTTTTGATATTCAATATTATATTAATTTTTTAAAAAATACCGACGACGCAAATCAGTTAAGTCAACAGCGACTAGAACAAATTTCTTATTTAAAACAAAGCCTTTTGTATAAATATCATGTGCCAAATACACTCAATACATCTACATCATTTATAGAAGTCAAAAATATATCTCAAGTCTTTAATGATGAAGAAATCCGTAATGATTATATAAGCTTGAATTTGCGTCTTAATGAAGAACCATCTAATCTCCCAGACATCTTCGTCAGCTTTTTAATTCAATATCTCGAGAATCGAATGTTTCTTGATAGATATATCGCAGAGCATTCAGAGGATACATTTAAAAATGTTTTGCATAATGAAAATATTATTCGAAGATTCTTAAATGACCTAGACTCAATTGAAAATGCCTCATCCGACAATAACAGGATTCTATCCCAACTTAACTCCTTAATTTGCCTTAAATATTACAGATGTAAAAGTATAAATTCAAAACATAATTTAGATGGCCATATTACTGCTTTAAAAGAACTTTTAGAACGCCCTCCAGAGTCTGAGTTTTGGATAAATCTTAAAAACAATTCTTCAAAAAAAACCATAACGGACGAGCTATCTAAATTTATGCAACCTTATAGATGTAAGTTAACAAGTGAAAACAGGACTATTGATCAATTAGTTTGCTCAACACATAACAACTTACTGATTAAAGAATTTAATCGACAAGCTCTAGATCAAAGCTTGTTATATTTCAAAGACAAATATTTAGACCTCAATAAAATTAAAAAGAATTTCCAATAATTCCAATATATTTCAGATACATATTACAAAAATGATAATTACCCATAAGGTCTGCTCAGCAGACCTTTTTTAATTTTAGAGGTGTCCATATGACGACTTGCCCTGCTTGTCATAGTAAAGAAATAACTTTTCTTGGATTAGCTCCAAAAAGATCTAACCAAGCCCCAAGCCAAATCTGGTCACAACCAACACTTATCTTCATTGGCAAAGAATTGGCCAAAGTTTACAGAATTCCTTCTGTAATTGGAGAAATTACAGGAGCCAGCTTAGGCTATGTACTTAATTATTATTTACAGAAACATTCCGGATTTCCTACCGTGCAAAACGAGAAATCTTACATCTGTAATGACTGTAATTTAACTTTTCAAATCAATTAACAATAATAGGTATAAAGATGGCACATCAACTTGAACAAATGGCGTATGTCGGAGAAACCCCTTGGCATGGCTTAGGTAATCAACTCACTCAAAATCAGCCGATTGAAATCTGGGCCCAGCAAGCAGGCATGGATTGGCGGATTGAGTCCTCCAATGTCAGCTACATGGCACAGAATGAACGCGGGCAGAGCATCATCCTGCCCTATGAAGAACAGCGGGTGCTGTATCGTTCCGATACTCATGCGCCCTTGTCTGTGGTCAGTCAGCGTTATCAGGAAGTCCAGCCTATGGAAATTCTGGAGTTCTACCGGGATCTGACTGAGCAATCTGGCTTTGAACTGGAAACTGCTGGTGTACTCAAAGGCGGGAAGAAGTTCTGGGCATTGGCCCGTACCGGACAATCTACAGCACTGAAGGGCAAGGATGTCAGTAATGGTTATATCTTATTGGCAACCGCCTGTGATGGGACACTGGCGACAACGGCACAATTTACCAATATCCGTGTGGTCTGCAATAACACCTTAGCCATTGCCCTGCGTGGACAGAGTAGCAGTGCTGGTGTGGTGAAAGTGCCACACAGTACTAAGTTCGATGCTGACAAAGTCAAACAGCAATTGGGTATTTCAGTCCGTGCCTGGGATGAGCATATGTATGAGATGAAACAGCTGACTCAACGTAAAGTCACCCAAGGAGAAGCTGCTGCCTATTTTGATGCAGTGTTTAACAATACCAGCATGAGTGTTGCAGATCAGGAGGAGAACATCATTCAGTTCTATCGCAATATCGCCACTCCAAATCCAGCCAAAGAAAAGTCTGAACCGAATGGACGTGCCATGACTAAAGTCATGGACATGTTTAATGGGCAAGGACGTGGTGCAGAACTCAGCTCAGCCAAAGATACCGCCTATGGTTTACTGTGCAGTATTACCGAGTTTGCCGATCATGAACGTCGTGCCATGAGTACCGATCATCGCCTCGATTCAGCCTGGTTTGGTGCAGGTGCTGCGTTAAAGCAGCGTGGACTAGAACAGGCGCTTCGCTTAGTGGTTTAAGTTTCATTTAAGCCAGTGCTATTACAATAATGGTCAAGGGTCATGCAGATGATCCTTCTCCAGTGAAAACCCCCTTTTGCCACATCTCCAGATGTGGCTTTTTTTATGCCAAAAATTTTACAGACCTCACTATTTATAAGGATCAGAGCATGAATCAGATTGCACCGATAAATACCTCTCAACTCCCTCATTTTGCAATTCCGAATGAGATGAATGAATCAAATACCGCAGCTAAACGAACAGCGACAGCCAAACGTTTAGCCAATACTAAAAATATGGATTACCAAGAATGGCTAGAAGTGCGTAAGCAAGGCATTGGCAGTAGTGATGCCGCAACCGCATGTGGATTGAATCCCTACATGTCAATGCTGGAACTGTGGATGATTAAAACTGGTCGAACTCAGCAGAATATTGATGATGACAGCTCAGGCGTTGCACCCTTGTATTGGGGCAAACAGTTAGAGCCACTGGTAGCGGAGTACTACAGCTTGCATACCAATAATAAAGTGAGACGAGTGAATGCCGTGCTTCAACATCCCGATCCAGACAAAGCCTTTATGTTGGCAAATCTGGATTATGCGGTCGTTGGTAGTGATGACGTGCAGATCCTGGAGTGTAAAACTACTGGGGAACATGGTGCCAGACTATGGCGAGATGGTGTGCCTTTATACGTACTCTGTCAGGTACAGCACCAACTTGCAGTGACAGGCAAACAGGCTGCACATGTCTGTGTTCTGATCTGCGGGCATGAAACCAAGATCTTTAAAGTCAGCCGTTCTGAATCAGTCATTCAACACATCATTCAGGCAGAGCGTTATTTCTGGGAATGTGTGGAAAACGATACACCGCCATCAGTCGATGCCAGTGAATCCGCAGCCAAAGCGATTCAGCAACTCTATCCAGCGCATATCCCACTAAGCGTTGAAGATCTCTCGCAAAATGAAAATGCCAATTTGATGTTTGATCAGCTCATCAAAATGAAAGAAGAGATTCAGCATAAGCAGGAACGCTTTGACCAGCTGAAGCATCACATCCAAATGCTGATGAAAGATGCTGAACGAGCCACCTTTGCTCATGGCTCGGTGGTCTGGAAGAAAGCCAAGGATTCCATCAGTCTGAATATCAAAGCATTACTTCAGCATCAGCCTGAACTCATCGAGCTTTATCCACTTCAAAAACAGGGCAGTCGCCGATTCAACATCTATACCGACTAGTCTGTTGCAGTCCATTTAATTAGCGAGGTGCAAAAACTGTTCCTCGCCCTCCATTCGCTAGGAATGGAGGGCAAACGGTCGCGGTTTTTATAGCGAGCTACATATTT